>Ga0182745_1003783_pt1 | contig 12887 bp, 10 predicted proteins | sample eDN3rd30CKraftBY_FD_128523 | JGI IMG/M metagenome (GOLD analysis project Ga0182745, IMG submission 128523) | Enriched backyard soil microbial communities from Emeryville, California, USA - eDNA 3rd pass 30_C Kraft BY (version 2) (version 2) | ecosystem: Environmental > Terrestrial > Soil >...
CATCGGATCCTGAGCCCGGTTCTGTTAAACAAAAGGCTCCTAAATGTTCCCCTCGTGCCAGCTTTTTTACGTACTTTTCTTTTTGCGCTTCCGTGCCAAACGACAAAATCGGATATGTTCCAACCGATGTATGAACAGATAAAATAACCGCCAATGTTGCACTTACCTTTGCCAGTTCATGAATAACCATCATATAAGAAGTAAAATCCAGATTCCCGCCGTCATATTTGCTTGGAACCGGGATTCCCATCAGCCCCAATTCCGCCATTTTGTTGAGAATTGCTCTGGGAAATACCCCTTTTTCCATTTGCTCAACAAACGGCTCTACCTCTGTTTTTGCAAAATCACGTACCATTTTTCGTAACATCATTTGTTCATCTGTTAACGCTACATTCATAGATGTCCACCCCTTTGGTCATATCAGATGTTTTACGAATACTGATAAAAGCCTCTGCCTGATTTTCGACCGAGCCACCCTGCTTTTACGTATTTTCTTAGTAATGGACATGGTCGGTACTTATCATCACCGAAGCCCTCGTGAAGGGTTTCCATAATATAAAGACACGTATCTAAGCCAATAAAGTCAGCAAGGGTTAGCGGTCCCATTGGATGATTCATGCCAAGCTTCATGACTTCATCAACTGCTTCCGGCTCTGCTACACCTTCATATACCGTAAAAATGGCCTCATTAATCATTGGCATTAAAATCCGGTTTGACACAAATCCCGGGAAGTCCTGGACTTCAACAGGTGTTTTATTAAGTTTCCTTGTCACGGCTTCGATTTGCTCATACACCTCATCTGATGTTGCTAATCCCCGAATGATTTCCACCAGCTTCATGACCGGAACAGGATTCATAAAGTGCATGCCAATGACACGATCAGGTCTGGTTGTTGCGGCAGCGATTTCTGTAATCGGCAATGATGAGGTGTTTGTTGCTAAAATTGTGTTTTCACTCGCCAACTGATCCAGTTTTTCAAATAGACTTGTTTTGACTTCCATTTTTTCGATGATTGCTTCAATAATTAGATCTGCTTTCTTCGCATGATCAAGAGTTGAGAAAACGTTTAGTCTTTGAATGATTTTTTCCTTTTCACTGTTTGTTAGCTTTTCCTTCTCCACCTGTTTTTGGAGCTGCTTTTTAATAGAGTTGACACCTTTATGGACGATTTCCTCATTTAAATCATGAAGAATAACCTCATAGCCTGCCATTGCACATACTTGGGCGATCCCTGAACCCATTTGTCCTGCGCCGATCACCATGATTGTTTGAATTGTCATCGAAACCCTCCTTGATTTGACTTGATCAATCTCTATTAAACTTCAATCATAATCGCATCACCTTGACCGCCACCTGAGCAGATTGCCGCAATCCCAATTCCACCGCCTCTTCGCTTTAATTCGTGGATAAGAGTAATAAGAATTCTCGCTCCGCTCGCACCAATCGGATGTCCGAGCGCTACTGCTCCACCATTTACATTGACCTTTTCAGGATCAAGATTTGCCAGTTGGTTTGCCGCCAACGCCACTGTCGAAAAAGCTTCATTGATTTCAAACAAGTCAATCTCTTCAACGGATTTCCCTGTTTTCCTTAATAGTTCATTAATGACAAGTCCAGGTGTTTTCGGGAAATCTTCTGCCTCACCTGCGATGGCTGTATGAGCTAAAATGGTTGCGAGAGGTTCTCTGCCTTCTTTTTGAGCCTTTTCCTCACTCATAAGAACTAGAGCAGCTGCTCCATCATTTATTCCCGGGGCATTTCCGGCTGTAATGGTTCCGTCATGGTCAAAAACAGGAGACAACTTAGCTAACCGTTCGATTGATGTGTCCTTTCGCGGTGCTTCATCTTTGTCCACGATGATTGGATCTCCCTTTCGTTGCGGAACTGATACAGGAATGATTTCTTCTGCCAGTACCCCTGACTCTTGGGCAGCAACTGCCCGCTTATGACTTCGTAATGCCCACTCATCCTGCTGTTCTCTCGTAATCTCGAGCTCCTTGGAGGTGCTGTTTCCGTATGTTCCCATATGGACTCCAGTAAAGCTGCAGGTTAGTCCGTCATGAATCATTAAATCCTTCACAGGATGATCACCCATTCTTAAGCCCCATCTTGCCTTTGGCATGATATAAGGCGCATTGCTCATTGACTCCATCCCACCTGCGACTATCACTTCTTCATCACCGGCACGAATGATTTGGTCAGCCATTGTGACACTTCTTAAACCAGATGCACACACTTTATTCACGGTTTCTGTTTTCACATTCCAAGGTAAATCTGCAGCGCGTGCGGCTTGCCGTGAAGGAATTTGTCCCTGCCCGCCTTGCAGTACATTTCCTAAAATCACTTCTTGTACATCTTCAGCTTGAACCTTTGCTCTTGATAGTGCTTCTTTTATTGCAATTCCACCCAGTTCTGCGGCTGTTAATGTTGACAATGCTCCACCAAATTTTCCAATCGGTGTTCTCACTCCACTTAAAATGACTGTTTTGACCATATATAATCTCCCCTTTGTTTTTGGTAAACGCTTACAAACCTGACTGAACGCTCGCTCAATTTCTGTTTTAGAAAAACTTGGCCTGTCGCCAAGTCCTAATGGAAAAAACCTAAGTTCTTCTTAAAATTTATATACTTTCTGGTAGTACAAGTCAAAGAGGGGTATGCCCCCTCCTTTTATTTTAGCTTATCAATCTTTGAAAATGTCTATGAAACTTGCTCATTTCGTTCGCCAAAAATCGACTTCTCTAATAGTTCTGCTACATCATAGGTGCTCACAGCTTCTTCCACTTCCTTCGCCTTCGTCCCATCACTTAACATTGTTAAACAGTACGGACACCCTGAACTGATAACAGACGGGTTAACAGCCAAAGCCTGCTCTGTTCTTGCAACATTTATGCGGCTTCCTGTATCTTCCTCCGTCCACATTAAGCCCCCGCCTGCACCACAGCACATGCCCTTTTCTCGATTTCGTTCCATTTCAACAAGCTTAACACCAGGTAGTGCTTTTAAAATATTTCTTGGTGCATCATACACTTCATTGTATCTTCCTAAATAACAGGAATCATGGAAGGTAATCGTCTCGTTAACTGGAAGTGTAGGTTTTAATTTTCCTGATGCCACTAACTCAGCAAGTAATTCGGTATGATGATAAACTTCAGCTTCTAGACCAAAATCCGGGTATTCATTTTTAAAGATATTGTAAGCATGCGGATCAATTGTAACGATTTTTTTTACATTATTTTTCACAAATTCATCGATGTTTTTTGTTGCAAGTTCTTGAAATAAAAATTCATTCCCTAAGCGGCGCGGTGTGTCTCCGGAGTTTTTTTCTTTATTGCCAAGAATCGCAAACTTCACACCTGCTTCATTTAATAACTTGGCGAATGATAGGGCAATCTTTTGGCTGCGATTATCATAAGATCCCATTGAGCCCACCCAGAATAAGTATTCAAACTCTTCTCCGGCTTTGCTCAATTCTTTCACTGTAGGAACGATTACATCGGGACGAGCTTCACGCCATGTTTCTTTTTCCTTACGGTTAAGCCCCCACGGATTTCCCTGTCGTTCTATATTCGTCATGGCCCGCTGTGCATCTGCATCCATTTTTCCTTCTGTCAGCACAAGATAGCGGCGCATATCAATGATTTTATCAACATGCTCATTCATTACAGGACATTGATCTTCACAATTACGACATGTTGTACAAGCCCAGATCTCTTCTTCTGTAATCACATCTCCGATTAAAGATGCGTGATATCCCGAAGTTGTGGCCGCAGATTCCTGTGCACCGGAGCTTGATGCCATCATCGCAATTTGATTTCCCTTTGTGTTACTAAATGCAACGGCCGGAACCCATGGTTGCTTTTGTGTCACAGCGGCACCTGTATAGGTTAAATGGTCTCTCAGTTTAATAATTAAATCCATTGGTGACAGCATTTTTCCTGTTCCTGTTGCCGGGCACATATTTGTACAACGGCCACATTCTACACAGGCATATAAATCAATTAATTGGGGTTGAGTGAATTCCTCAATTTTTCCGACCCCAAAGGTTTCCTGTGTTTCATCTTCAAAATCGATTTTTTCAAGCTTTCCCGGGTTTGTTGTGCGGTTAAAATACACATTTGCCGGTCCTGCAATTAAGTGTGCATGCTTTGATTGAGGTACATAGACTAAAAACGTTAATAAAAACAGTAAGTGAACCCACCATGCGATATAGAAAATAACGATCGATCCGGTTTCCCCTACAAAGCCCAGGATATAGGCAAAAGAAGAAGCGAGCGGCTCAGACCAAGTAAGATCATGACCGTGCCAAATGAGCCCCATTCCATTTCCCAGTAACACCGAAAGCATAAGGCCGCCGATAAAAAGTAAAACAAGCCCTGATTTAAAGCCTCTTTTTAATCGTACAAGCTTTTCAACATAGCGTCGATGAAATGCCCAGACAACTGCCACTAAAATCATAAATGTGACAATCTCCTGGAAAAATGTGAAAGCAGGGTACAGAGGTCCCAGCGGTAGATGGGATCCCGGGATAAGTCCCTTGATAATGAAATCAATCGCTCCGAATTGAACAAGAATAAAACCATAGAAAAACATCACATGGATAATGCCGCTCTTTTTATCCTTTAACAGCTTTTTTTGACCAAATACATTCACCCATATTTTTTCAAGCCGCTCCTTCACTTTCCCTTCAAATTCAACCTTTTTCCCAAGCTTGATGTACGCCATCCTCGTGCGGATTAAATAAACAAAAAGATGAACTGCGTAAGCGGTTACAATTAAAAATGCTACAAAATTAATCCATAATAATGCATCCACTTTTGTTTCCCCCAATCTCCCGTTTGTTGCGGTCTATGTCTTTTCCCATATGAAAAGCGTAAGCGGCGCCTTGGTCAGCCTCAGGCAAATAAGACGCAAATGAATAGAAGACGTTCTTTGTCTTCAATTCATTTGTGGCTAGACACTAAAACTAAGTACAAAATTTTACCCTACCTTTAACATTTCAATATACTCCTATCATAATAAATGAATGAGCATTCAGTCAATACCTTTTGTTTCTTTGTACAATGTATTCTTTTCTATAGGAAATATGCCGTGTACATAAAAATGTGAAGTTGCGCAAAACCTATTATGAAATGGTGCAGGAATGCTGCTAGGAGGTATGCTGGTTGGAACTTTTTTTCATCTTGAGCTTTATCATAGTGGCGATTATTTGTTGGTGTATTGTCGATTACCATCTTGGACGAAAAAGTCATCTTCTTAAGTCTAAATATACACAATATCCACCTAGAAAAAGTGATATTACCTTATTCACCGATGGTGATTCTTTATACAAGGACTTGTTTGAGCACATTAAAAATAGCCGGAAAAGTGTTCACGTGCTATTCTTTATCATAAAAAATGATCAGATTAGCCATGAATTCCTGTCTCTTTTAGGTGAAAAGGCCAGTCAAGGTGTTGAAGTCAGGCTTCTTATTGATTATGTTGGCAGCTCTAAATTAACAAAAAAGAAAATGACCCTTTTAAAAGAAAAAGGTGTAAAGGTCGTTTATTCTCATAAGCCAAAGCTTCCGTTTCTTTTTTACACACTCCAAGCCCGAAATCATCGAAAAATTACCGTTATAGATGGCATGATCGGCTATTTAGGCGGTTTTAATATCGGCAAGGAATACATTGGACAAGATCCAAAGCTTGGATTTTGGAGAGACTTCCATCTCAAATTAACCGGTGAAGGTGTGACAGATTTACAGACACAATTTTTGACCGATTGGTTTGATTCAACCGGTGAAAATGACCTGAAGGAAACACGGTATTTTCCAGAACAGGTTGCAGGTAAAAGCACCCACATGTTTATTTCAACCTATGGCGAAAACCTGGAAAAACATTTTATCTCATTTATCCAAGACGCAAAATATGAAATCATCATATGTTCTCCCTATTTTATTCCCGGGAAAAAAATACTCAATGAATTGTTAGCTGCTTTATCAAGAGGGGTAAAGGTTAAGATTACAGTACCCATGAATAAAGATCATCCGTTAGTGAAGGAAGCATCTTATCCATACTTCCGCCCCCTTCTCTTAGCAGGATGTGAAATTCATCAATTTTTCCATGGATTTTATCATGCCAAGATGATTATGATTGATGACCATTTTTGTGACATTGGGACAGCAAACTTTGATAAACGCAGCTTTTTTTTAAATGATGAAATGAACTGTTTAATTTACGATAAAAAGTTAATTGGAGAGATCAAACAGTTTGTTTACACAGATTTTCGTCGCTCACAACTATTAACATATGAGAAGTATCAAAAACGACCGGTTTTTCAGCGGATAAAAGAGGCGTTTGCTACACTAGTAGCTCATTTTTTATAGAAAAATCAGCAAAGGAGGAGTCCAATGATTATTCGATTTGGATATGTATCACATGCTCTTTCCCTTTGGGACTGCTCCCCTGCTAAATCCTTAACGTTTACTCGTTGGAAAAAACTCGACAAACAAGAGCGGCATGATCAGCTTTTATACGTCACAAAGCAGAACCTGGAACATACACTGCGGATGCTCCACTATAATATTGCCCACGAAATATGGGTTTACCGCTTATCCTCATCCATTGTTCCACTAGCAACACATCCTGAGGTGCTTTGGGATTATCGGACACCATTTAAGGAACTTCTTTTGGAAATTGGAACACTGATAAAAAAATACAAGCTGCGTGTAAGCTTTCATCCAAACCAATTTACTCTATTTACGAGTGATAAAAAGCATATTACCGAAAATGCTGTTAGCGACATGTCTTATCATTATGATGTGCTGGACGCGATGGGTCTTGCTAATGAAGCCATTATTAACATCCATGTTGGCGGGGCCTATGGGGACAAACAAAAAGCAACAGAGCGCTTCCATCAAAACATAAAAAGCTTGCCTGAACATATCAAAAAGAGAATGACACTCGAAAATGACGACAAAACCTACACAACCTCAGAAACATTGGCTATTTGCCAGAAGGAACAAATCCCGCTTCTCTTTGATTACCACCATTTTATGGCGAATAATGAAGAGGATGAAAAAATGGAAGAGCTGCTGCCTAAGATCTTCCCAACATGGGATTGGGTTGGGCTGCACCCTAAAATTCATGTTTCTTCCCCTAAGTCTGAGAAGGAATTTCGAAGTCATGCTGATTATGTAGACGCTGATTTTTTAATGCCTTTAGTAAAGGTTTTGAAAGAAATGAATGTCGATATCGATTTCATGATTGAAGCGAAGCAAAAAGATAAAGCGGCACTGAAGCTTTGTGAAGATATCTCGAGAATTCGCGGGGTAAAACGGATTGGAGGGGCTACGATTCAGTGGTAGCTTGTACGAGAAATAATGGTTGTGGCTACTTATTTGCGATTCTGAAATTTTATTTGCGATTTTGCAGATTTATTTGCGATTCTCATATTTTATTTGCGATTTTTGAAATTTATTTGCGATTAGACAAATTTCGACTCATTTCGAGCAAAACAAAACTCAGATGCCTTCCAGCATCTGAGTTTTTCTTTTACATTTTTTCCGGAGCAGATACCCCAATAATTGTTAACGCATTTTGCAGTGTTACTTGTGTTGCCTTCATTAGCCCAAGTCTTGCTCGGCTTTTTTCTGTATTTTCTGGATCCAACACTTTTTCAGCGTTGTAGAAGCTGTGTAGTGTGGATGCTAAGTCATAAATATAATTTGTAATACGGTGTGGAATTCGTTTTTGCGCAGCTTCTGTGACAGCTTGCGGGAATTCTCCAAGCTTTTTCAATAAGTCGAATTCTTTTTCAGATGTGATTTCATCTAGTTTTAGATTCTCTTCATATGAAAGTCCTTGCTCTTCCCCTTGGCGCAGCATGCTGCAAATACGCGCATGAGCATATTGTGCATAGTAAACCGGGTTTTCGTTTGATTTAGAAACAGCTAAATCAAGGTCAAAGTCCATATGTGTGTCCGCACTTCTCATCGCAAAGAAATAACGTACTGCATCAAGACCAACTTCTTCGATTAAGTCTCTCATTGTGACAGCTTTTCCGGTACGTTTGCTCATTTTCATCTTCTCACCGTTTTTATATAGATGAACAAGTTGAATGATTTCCACTTCAAGTGTATCTTTGCCATAGCCTAACGCTTCAATGGCTGCTTTCATACGCGGAATATAACCATGATGGTCTGCACCCCATACATTAATCAGCTTTGTGAAGCCGCGGTCAAGCTTGTCCTTGTGATACGCGATATCTGGTGTTAAATATGTGTAAGAGCCGTCGTTTTTAATTAATACACGGTCCTTGTCATCACCGAACGTTGTGGAACGGAACCATGTTGCACCCTCTTCTTCATAGATATGGCCTTTTTCTTTTAATGCGGAAAGTGCATTGTCAATTTTCCCGTTATGGTAAAGAGATGTTTCCGAATACCATACGTCAAAAGGTACACGAAACTCCTCGAGGTCTGCTTTTAATTTTGCCATTTCATATTTTAAGCCGTACTCTCTGAAAAATGCTAAACGCTCATCACTTGATTGCTCAACAAATTTATCGCCGTGCTCTTCGGCAAGCTTTTTCCCGATACCAATGATGTCTTCGCCATGATAGCCGTCCTCAGGCATTTCAGCGTCTTTACCAAGTGCTTGGAAATAACGTGCTTCTACAGATAAAGCCAGGTTATTGATTTGATTACCCGCATCATTAATGTAATATTCACGTGATACATCATATCCTGCTTTCGCTAACACATTACATAATGAATCACCAACAGCCGCTCCACGTGCATGACCTAGGTGAAGGTCACCTGTCGGGTTTGCCGAAACGAACTCAACTTGTACTTTTTCATTGTTACCAATATTTGTTTCACCATAGCTTGTGCCAGCTTTTAGAATGGATGGAATCAAATCTGTTAAATAGCTGTTATTCATATAAAAGTTAATAAAACCAGGACCTGCGATTTCAATTTTATCAATAGAGCCTTTTTGCTTATCAAAATTGGCCACAATATCCTCTGCGATCATACGCGGGGCTTTCTTTGCGACACGTGCAAGCTGCATTGCCATGTTTGTCGCGTAATCTCCATGTGCTTTTTCCTTAGGAAGCTCTAATAACACTTCAGGAATCTGTGCTTCTTCTGCTAAACCGGCTTTTATGACTGCCGCTTTAATTTCTTCTTTTAACCGTTCTTTTACTAGCTCAACGATGTTCATTTTTTATCCTCCTTGTATGTGATCATCAGTTTATGTACATGTTTCTCATTTTCGTCTATTTGCAAATCATATAAAATAACGAGCCTATCTTCAAGCTCTGTTTTATCTATTGTTAATGAGTTTGTGTTGATTTCAAGCTGAAGCTTACCAAATGGTGTCGCATAATCTGTCATCGTTTTTTGTCCTTGAATGAACCGCTGTTTCATTGTAACAGCTCCTGATCTCATGACCATGACTTCTTCAGGTGCGATTTTCACTGTTGTTTTGACAGATCCAAGTTCATGCTCTTCATCATATCGCAGGTAAACGGTGTTCCCCTTTAGAAATTGCTCACCTGCAGTGTTCATTTCAATTGTTTCTTTATCTTGTTCATGCTCTTTGCGGATTTCAGATAAAACATGGATTTGAATAGGCGTGCTTTCTGACATGTCGACACTCCCTTTCCATCATTTCCTTTAACTTTAATAGTATAAAGAACCAAATGCAACTGCGCAAGAGGTGTTTGGGACGGAGGGACAGGTTCCTTGTCCCGATTTTCCAGTTTATGACGGGACACGGTACCTGTCCCCCTGTCCCAATTACGGCAAAAAGCGGCTAACCCTATCAAAGGGTTAGCCGCGTTCTATTATTATTTCCCTATAAATTGTTGAGTCCAGTAGTTACCTTCTGCTACGTAGCCTACTCCGATGTGAGTGAAGTTTGAGCTTAGGATGTTTTGGCGGTGGCCTGAGCTGTTCATCCATGCGTTAACGACTTCTTGTGGAGTGCGTTGACCTTTGGCAATGTTTTCGCCTGCCGCTTTATATGAAATGCCAAACTTTTTCATCATATCAAATGGTGAACCATATGTTGGACTTGTATGTGAAAAGTAATTGTTTTTTTGCATATCTAGTGATTTCTCACGTGCTACTTTGCTTAATTCAAGATCTACTTTTAAAGCAGGAAGTCCTTGCTTAGCACGTTCTTGGTTTGTTAAATCAACGACTTGCTGCTCATACTGACTTAATTGATAGCTTGCTTGTTCCTTTGTTTCTTCAGTTTGTGCTGGTTGCTGTTGAGCAGGCTGCTGTGTTGCTGGTTGTTCGGTTGCTGGCTGCTTCTCAGTTTGTGTTTGTTCTTCTTTTGGTGCTTCTACTTCTTTTTGAGTAGTAGATTTCTGATAGTTGCTGAAGTATTTTTTAATGAATTCATTGATTTGTTCTTGGTCTAGATTACCTGATTGATAGTAATAGACTTTTGCTTGTGTTGTGTTTGAAGCAGCATCTGCTTTTTGTGCAAGTGGATTTGCCATTAATAGAGCCGCACCCGCTACAACTGATAAAATGATTTTTTTCTTCATGTATATGTCATCCTCCTTAATCAACTCATGTGCTGACGAGAATATCGTAACATGTGTTTTTTTGTCATATTTGAGGATAATTTTAACAGTTTGTTACCGTTATAGGCGGTTGGTCTTATGTGGATTGACTTAACCTCGGAATCTATCATTGGTTTCACCGATTTACTAGCAGAAGCAAAACTTCCACCAAATAACCTAATAGTTGGAAAACAACCCACTATTTTGGTTAAAACAGCATGTTGACAAGGTTTTAAAACAGCCTGTTTCTTTACATATATATCGGTATTGTTACAATTTTTTCAATAAAAAAAGCCTGATACATCAAGTACCAGACTTCCAATCCATCTATTTTTTCTGCACTAATCCTAAAATCATTTCTCTTATAATTTTACTTGCTGTGTTCGCTGTTTGTTCAGAGTGATCATAAATTGGCGCAACCTCTACCAAGTCAGAGCCTACAACACGTATATCTGATTTTGCAATCTCGTGAATAGAAGCCAGAAGCTCTTTCGATGTAATACCACCAGCATCTACTGTACCTGTTCCAGGGGCGTGCGCCGGGTCAAGAACGTCGATATCAATGGTTAGGTAGACAGGACGTCCTGCCAGCTTTGGCAGTATTTCTTTTAATGGCTCAAGCACTTCAAATTTTGAGATGTGCATGCCCACTTCTTTGGCCCATTGGAATTCTTCCTTCATTCCTGAGCGGATTCCGAAAGAAAATACATTTGTTGGTCCAATTAAATTAGCAATTTTTTTAATTGGTGTTGAGTGGGAAAGTGGTTCTCCTTCATAGTCATCACGAAGGTCTGTATGTGCATCAAAATGAATGATTGCAAGATCAGGGTATTTTTTGTACATGGCTTTCATAACAGGCCATGATACAAGGTGCTCTCCACCCATACCTAGTGGATATTTGTCATCTGCGAGCAGCTGATCAATATATTCCTCAATCATGTCGATGCTTCGCTGCGGGTTTCCAAATGGCAATGGAATATCTCCTGCATCAAAGTATTTTACTTCCTCTAACTCACGATCTAAGTATGGGCTGTATTCCTCAAGACCAATTGATACTTCGCGAATGCGCGCAGGGCCGAAGCGGGAACCCGGGCGATAGCTTACCGTCCAATCCATCGGCATGCCGTAGATAACAGCTTCGCTTTCTTCATAGTTAGGATGGCTTTTAATAAATACATTACCTGAATAGGCTTCATCAAATTTCATTAATTATTACCTCCATTCAAAAAGTGAGAGATTTCCCTTCTCTCACTTTTTTATTTCTACATTATTTAATTAAATCACTTACAAATTTAGGTAATACAAAGCAAGCTTTGTGTAATTCTTTTGTGTAGTATTTTGTTTCGATTTCATGGAAGCGATCTTCACTTACTTCTAGTGGATCGTATTTTTTTGACCCAATCGTGAATGTCCATAGACCGCTTGGGTATGTTGGAATGTTCGCTGTGTATAGGCGTGTGATCGGGAAAATTTCTTTCACATCACGTTGAACATTTGTGATTAATTCCGGCGTGAACCAAGGGTTGTCCGTTTGGGCAACGAACACACCGTCTTCTTTTAGTGCTTTGGAGATACCTGCATAGAAGCCTTTAGTAAATAGGTTCACTGCAGGGCCCATTGGTTCTGTTGAATCAACCATGATCACATCGTATTCATTTTCACTTTCAGCGATATGCATGAAGCCGTCGCCTACTTTTACTTCCACTCGAGGGTCGTCAAGTTTTCCAGCAATTTCAGGAAGGTACTTTTTTGAGTACTCAATTACCTTACCATCGATATCAACAAGTGTCGCTTTCTTCACTTGTGGGTGTTTTAACACTTCACGAATAACTCCACCGTCCCCGCCGCCAACTACTAGAACGTTCTCAGGGTTTGGGTGTGTAAATAAAGGCACATGGGCCACCATCTCGTGATAAACGAACTCGTCCTTCTGTGAAGTCATCACCATACCATCAAGGAATAACATGTTTCCGAACTCTTCTGTTTCCACCATTTCTAAGTACTGAAAATCAGTTTGTTCTGTATGTAACGTTTGCTTAACTTTTAACGTAATCCCAAAACTTTTCGTTTGCTTCTCTGTATACCATAATTCACTCATTTATAATCATCCTTTCAAAACTGGGACAGAGGGACAGGTCCCCTGTCCCGTTCATTATGGGACACGGAACCTGTCCCCTTGTCCCTTATAGCAGAAAATGAGAAAAAAATCTATGACTTTTGTTTAAAATGTTTAAAATTCTGATAAAAAACTCATAATGGCTAACAGTATGTCTTTCATGACGAAAATAGGAGGTGAGCTTCATGGATGTGATGACACCTAGA
>Ga0182745_1003785_pt1 | contig 12885 bp, 12 predicted proteins | sample eDN3rd30CKraftBY_FD_128523 | JGI IMG/M metagenome (GOLD analysis project Ga0182745, IMG submission 128523) | Enriched backyard soil microbial communities from Emeryville, California, USA - eDNA 3rd pass 30_C Kraft BY (version 2) (version 2) | ecosystem: Environmental > Terrestrial > Soil >...
AACGTGCGCGACTGGCTCCACGTCGAGGACCACTGCCGGGCCTTGTTGCTGGCGCTGGAGCAGGGGCGGGCGGGGGAGGTCTACAACATCGGCGGTGGGGCGGAGCGGCGGAACATCGACATCGTGAAGGCGATTCTCGGCCAGCTGGGCAAGCCGGAGTCGCTCATCCAGTACGTGAAGGATCGGCCGGGGCATGATCGGCGCTACGCCATCGACCCGTCGAAGATTCGCGCGGAGCTGGGGTGGTCGCCAGCGCACACCTTCGAGGAGGGGCTGGCGGAGACGGTGCGCTGGTTCGTGGAGCACCCGGCGTGGTGGGAGCGGGTGACCAGCGGCGCCTATCGCCAGTACTTCGAGACGCAGTACCGCACGCGGTTGCAGGGGAGGGCTTGAGCGCCATGCGCTTCCTCGTCACGGGTTCCAATGGTCTGGTCGGCAGCCGCGTGTGCGCGCTGCTCCACCAGGGCGGACACGAGGTGCTGGGCCTGGGGCGGGGCGCGCGCCGCATGGGCGGAGACTACGCCTACGCGAGCGTGGACCTGACGCACGAGGCGGCGGTCGCCGCGGCCCTGGCGTCCGCCGCGCCCGAGGTCGTCATCCACTGTGCCGCCATGACCGAGGTGGACGCCTGCGAGAAGGACCCCGAGGCCGCGTACGCGGGCAACGTGACGGCCGCCGCCGCCGTGGCGCGGGGCGCTCGCAAGGCGGGGGCGCACCTGGTGCACGTGTCCACGGACTACGTCTTCGACGGCGAGGCCGGGCCCTATGACGAGGCCGCGGTGCCGAACCCCCGGGGTGTCTACTCGGTGACGAAGCACATGGGCGAGCAGGCCTCGCGGGTGCTCGCGCCCGGCTGTGCCATCGCGCGCACGGCGGTCGTCTACGGCTGGCCTCCGGTGGAGGGCCGCCTCAACTTCGGCGCATGGCTGGTGACGGCGTTGGAGAAAGGGCAGCAGGTGCGCCTCTTCGAGGACCAGATGGTCTCCCCCAGCTTCGCGGACAACGTGGCGGCCATGCTGGTGGAGCTGGGCACTCGGCGCCTTGGTGGAGTGTGGAACACTTGCGGCGGCACCGTCATCGACCGGGTGGGCTTTGGCCGGGCGCTGTGCGAGGTGTTCGGCTTCGATGCGCGTCTCATCGTTCCCACGCGCATGGCGGACCTGAAGCTCGCCAGTCCGCGTCCGCTGAAGAGTGGCCTTCGCACGGACAAGGTCCGTCACGGGCTTTCCGTTCCGCCCCTGGAGCTGGCGGAGTCGTTGACGCGCTTCCACGCAAGCTGGGTTTCGGCCCGCGGACACTAACGTTCCGAGGTGGACATGAAGGGCATCATCCTCGCCGGTGGCTCGGGAACGCGGCTGTACCCGCTGACGCGCGTGGTCAGCAAGCAGCTGCTGCCCGTGCACGACAAGCCGATGATCTACTACCCGCTGAGCACGCTGATGCTGGCGGGCATCCGCGACGTGCTGGTCATCTCCACGCCGCAGGACCTGCCGCGCTTCCGGGAGCTGCTGGGCAGCGGCGCGCAGTGGGGCATGCGCTTCACCTTCGCGGAGCAGCCCCGCCCGGAGGGGCTGGCGCAGGCCTTCGTCATCGGCCGCGAGTTCGTGGGGCAGGACAGCGTGTCGCTGGTGCTGGGCGACAACATCTTCTACGGCCACGGCCTGGTCGAGCTGGTGAAGCGCGCGGCGTCGCGGACCTCGGGCGCGACGGTGTTCGGCTACTACGTGAAGGACCCGGAGCGCTACGGCGTGGTGGAGCTGGACGCGAAGAACCGCGCGGTGAGCCTGGAGGAGAAGCCGCAGAAGCCCAAGTCCAACTACGCCGTCACGGGGTTGTACTTCTACGACAACCAGGTGCTGGACATCGCGGCGGGGCTGAAGCCGAGCAGGCGCGGAGAGCTGGAGATCACCGACGTGAACGCGGAGTACCTGCGCCGCGGGCAGCTCGACGTGGAGCTCATGGGGCGCGGCTATGCGTGGCTGGACACCGGTACGCACGAGTCGCTGATGCAGGCGTCGAACTTCATCGAAATCATCGAGCGCCGCCAGGGGCTCAAGGTGGCGTGCCCGGAGGAGATCGCGTTCCGCATGGGCTACATCGACGCTCAGCAGCTCAGGACGCTGGCGGACCCGATGCTCAAGAACGACTACGGCCAGTACCTGCTGGCCCTCGCGGAGAACCGGGGGGCCGTGTCGTGAAGGTGACTCCGCTGGAGATTCCCGAGGTGCTGCTGCTGGAGCCGAAGGTGTTCGGCGATGACCGCGGCTTCTTCATGGAGATGTTCCACGCGGCGCGGTACGGGGAGGCCGGAATCCACGGGCCCTTCGTGCAGGACAACTATTCGCGCTCGGCGAAGGGGACGCTGCGGGGGCTGCACTTCCAGGAGCCTCGGGCCCAGGGAAAGCTGGTGCAGGTGCTGGCGGGGGCCGTGTACGACGTCGCGGTGGACGTGCGGCGTGGCTCGCCTACCTTCGGCAGGTGGGTGGCCGCCGAGCTGTCCGCCGAGAACCGGCGGCAGCTCTGGATTCCGCCCGGCTTCGCCCACGGCTTCTGCGTGGTGAGCGACTCCGCGGACTTCCATTACAAGTGCACGGCGCTCTACGCGCCGGAGACGGAGCGCGGCATCGCGTGGAATGACCCGGCCCTGGCGATTCCCTGGCCGGTGCGCGAGCCGCTGCTGTCTCCGAAGGATGCGCGGGCCCCGCGGCTCCAGGACGCGCCGGTGCTGCCGGAGTACGCGGGCTGAGCCGTGGCGGAGCGCTCGGCGCCGAGTGAGGTTGTCTCTCCCTCAGGGCCACAGAGGGGCTCCCGGCTTGCGTCGATGGCCGTGGCCAGCGCGCTGTTCATGGAGTTCGTCGACTCCACCGCGCTGTCCACCGCGCTGCCCCGTCTGTCGCAGGTGTTCGGCACGGACCCCGTCCACCTGAAGCTGGCCCTGACGTCCTACATCCTGGCGCTGGCCGTGCTGGCGCCAGCGAGCGGCTGGATCGCGGACCGGTTCGGCCCCCGGCGAATCTTCATGATCGCGATGGGCGTGTTCCTCATGGGCTCCGTGCTCTGTGGGTTCTCGCAGTCGCTCACCCAGCTCGTCATCTACCGCACGCTGCAGGGGCTGGGGGGCGCGCTGATGACGCCGGTGGGACGCATCATCGTGGTGAGCTCGGCGCCCCGCGAGCGGTTGGTCTCCGCGCTGAGCTGGTTCACCATGCCCGCGCTGGTGGGGCCACTGGTGGGGCCACCGCTGGCGGGGCTCATCCTGGGCGTCGCGGACTGGCCGTGGATCTTCTTCATCAACGTGCCCGTGGGCCTGCTGGGCATGATCGCGGTGGCGCGCCTCGTGCCACCCTTGCACCAGCCGGACCCCGGGCCGTTCGATAAGCGCGGCTTCCTGCTGTCGTCCATCGCCATCACCACCTTCATCGGCGCCGCGGAGACGGTGGGCGTCGGGCTGATGCCGCTGCCTCTGCAACTGGGACTGGTGGCCGTCGCGCTCAGCACGATGGCCGCCTACGTGTGGCACGCGCTGCGCGTCGAGCGGCCCGTGCTGAACATCCGGTTGCTGCGCATCGACACCTTCCGGGCCAGCCTCATGGGCGGAACCCTGGTGCGGATGGGGCTGGGGGCGACGCCGTTCCTGTTGCCGCTGCTGTTCCAGGTCGGCCTGGGATGGACTCCGGTCGAGGCAGGGCTCGTCACCATTGGCAATGGGATGGGCGCGCTCGCGTGCAAGCCCGTGGCGCCGCTCATCATCCGGCGGGTGGGCTTCCGCCAGACGCTCATCTTCGCCAACCTCGCATCCGCCGTCATGACGGCGGTACCGGCCTTGTTCCGGCAGTCCACGCCGATTCCGCTCATCATCCTGGCGCTCATCGTCAGTGGGTTCATGCGCTCGCTGCAGTTCACCGCCACCAATGCCGTGGCCTATGCGGACATCCCCACGAAGACGGTGAGCAATGCGTCCACGCTCTCGGTGGTGACACAGCAGATGGCGCTGGGGCTGGGCATCAGCTTCGGCGGGTTGATGCTGCACCTGGCTCGTGGAGCCGGAGAGGCGCCGCTGACGCCGGAGCGCTTCGTGTTGCCGTTCATCGCGGTGGGCGTCATCTCGTCGCTGGCCGGTCCGCTGTTCCGCCGGTTGTCGCCCACCGCGGGGGCGCAGATCGGCGGACGCAGGGGCGGATGAGCCGGGGCTCACGCGCCCGAGGGCAGCTCGGCCGCCTGCCCGCCCGCTCTCCGGGCGCGTACAGGGAGCCTGGGGATGGGAGGTCGCCTGGTGCACCGGCAATGCGCATCGTTCCCCGGGTCGCAACACCTCCGAGGAGGCGGGATGGTGCTCCCTGGCAAGGGGATGAGCTGGAAGGCGTTCTTCAAGACACTGAAGAACGAGTGGGTGCGCGACGAGGTGGGGGATGTCGCCGGCGCGCTGACGTTCCGGGTGATTCTGGCGCTGTTCCCGTTCCTGCTGTTCCTGGTGTCGCTGGCCGGACTCCTCATCGAGCCAGCCCAGGCGCAGGTGCTCATCCATGAGCTGGCGCGCGTGGCGCCGAGGGAAGTGACGCTCATCCTGAGTGAGCGCATCCAGTCGCTGGCGAACAGCCGGCCGGTGGGATTGTTGACGGTGGGTGGCGTCGGCGCTGTCTGGGCCGCCTCCAGGGGGGTGGTGGCGCTGATTTCGGCGCTCAACAAGGTCTATGGCGTGACGGAGTCCCGTCCCATCTGGAAGCTGCGCGGCATCGCGCTGCTGATGACGCTGGGCGCCGCGGTGGTGTCCATCCTCGCGGCGTTCGCGGTCATCGTCACGCCCGCCCTGGCCGGCAAGCTGCCCGGCGAGCTGGGCGCCGTGGTCATGTGGCTGCGGCTCCCGGTGGCGGGGCTGCTGATGATGTTCCTGTGGGCGGTGCTCTACTACGTGCTGCCCGACGTGGAGCAGCGGTTCCGGTTCATCACCCCGGGCTCCGTGGTGGGGGTGCTCATCTGGGTGGTGGCGTCGTGGGGCTTCTCCCAATACGTGGCCAACTTCGGCAAGTACGACGTCAACTACGGCGCCATCGGCGGTGTCATCGTCATGCTGTTATGGATGTGGATCTCCGCGCAGGTCATCCTGCTGGGCGCCGAAATCAATGCCATCCTCGAGCACCGTTCCCCGGAGGGGAAGGCGCCCGGGCAGAAGGTCCCCGAGCAGGGCAAGGCGCTGGCCGCCACGAAGACGGAGCTGGAGGCCGGAGGCGCGGTGCTGCCGGGAGCCCCCGGATTCCGACCGGTGGTGGACCCGGTGAGGGGACCGCGCGTGGACGTGCCCCCCGCGACGCCCCCCCGCCTGCGAGACACGCCGCTCGCGGCGGCCTTCAAGTGGGCCGCGGGCATGGGGCTGGGCCTGTTCCTGCTGCGCAGGACGACGTCCCGCTAGGAGCCCCTCGATTCGAAGGCGCTTGAGCCGAGCCTGACGTGGGGATCGGCACGGGGAACCGGACGCTGCGCATCCGTGACGCGTTCGGCATCACCCAGGACGCCTTGGCGGTCGTCGTCGCGGGCAATGTGTTTCCGGGATACCCCGCGCTGCTCCAGGAGATCCAGGCGGAGGGCCAGTGGCGGCCCTTCGACTGCCGAGGCGCCCCCTGCGACTATGACAGCTCGCCCAGCGCGGCGGACGTCTCCGTCGACTGGAGCGATGCCTTCTACATGCAGGGCCGCGGCGTTTCGGTGGCGCGCTACGGCTCGTCGGATTCGGACATGGCCAGCGACTGGCACGTGGGCGCGTCGTCGTTCGGCGTCGTCAACCCGTAGCGCACGCGGCGGGCGGTGAAACGAGAATCGCCGCCTCGCCCCGGGGTGTTCCTCCGGGCCGGGCGGCGATTCTCGTCACCACCTGGGCCTACCGGCGGCGGGCGGCGACGTCGGCGTGCTTCTCCACGAACTCGGAGTAGGGGCCGTTGAAGTCCAGCACCTCCTGGCCCGGCTGGAGCGACCAGACGCGGGTGGCCACCTCGGAGATGAGCTCCTGGTCGTGCGTGACGACGATGACGGTGCCCTCGTACTTCTGGAGCCCCTCGGCCAGCGCGGCGATGGACTCGAGGTCCAGGTGGTTGGTGGGCTCGTCGAGCACCAGCACGTTGTCCTGCATGATCATCAGCTTGGACAGCAGCAGGCGCACCGTCTCACCACCGGAGAGGGTGTCGGTGTTCTTCATCCGCTCCTCACCGGAGAAGAGCATCCGGCCCAGCACGCCGGAGATCTCCTCGTTGGTGAGCTTCTCGCTCAGCTCGCGCAGCCAGCCGAAGCACGTGGTGCCCTTGCTCACGACGCCGTGGTGGTCCTGCGGCAGGTAGCCCACCGAGGCCTGGTGGCCCCAGCCAATCTTCCCGCCGTCCGGCTCGAGCTGCCCCGCAATCATCTTCACCAGCGTGGACTTGCCCACGCCGTTGCGGCCGATGACGCAGACCTTCTCGCCCTTGCAGACCAGGGCGTCGAAGGGCTTGATGACCTCCTGGCCGTCGAAGGCCTTGTGGATGCCCTCGATCATCAGCGTCTGCTTGCCGCTGACCACCTTCTGGTCGAAGCGGATGAACGGGCGCGCGATGTTGGAGCGCTTCAGGTCCTCCGTCTTCAGCTTCTCGATCTGCTTGATGCGGCTCTGCACCTGCGAGGCGCGCGTGCCGGCGTGGAAGCGGGCGACGAAGTCCTGGAGCTGGGCGATCTTCTTCTTCTTCTCGGCCGTCTCGGACTCGACGCGCCCGCGCACCTGCGCCTTCTGGCGGACCATGTCGTCGTACCCACCCGGGTAGTGGATGATGGTCTCGTAGTCGATGTCCGCGATGTGCGTGCAGATGGCGTTGAGGAAGTGCCGGTCGTGGCTGATGGTGATGAGCACGCCCTCATAGTCGCGGAGGAAGCTCTCCAGCCAGCGGATGGAGTCGATGTCGAGGTTGTTCGTGGGCTCGTCGAGCAGCAGGCCCTCGGGCTTGCCGAACAGCGCCTGCGCGAGCAGCACGCGGAGCTTGAGGCCGCCGGTGAGCTGCTTCATCGGCTCTTCGTGGAAGGCCTGGTCGATGCCGAGGCCGGCCAGCAGGGTGGCCGCGTCGCTCTCCGCCGAGTAGCCATCCTCCTCGGCGATGACGCCCTCCAGGTCGCCCAGGCGGTTGCCGTCCTCCTCGGTGATGTCCGACTTGGCCAGCAGCTCGTTCTTCTCGGACATGGCCGCCCAGAGCGGGCCGTTGCCCATGAGCACCACGTCCAGGACGCGGTTCTCCTCATAGCGGAAGTGGTCCTGGCGGAGGATGCCCAGCTTGCGGGGCCGGACGATGTTGCCCATGTCCGCTTCCTCGTCCCCGGCGAGGATCTTCATGAACGTGGACTTCCCGGCCCCGTTCGGTCCGGTCAGGCCGTAGCGACGGCCCGGGGAGAACGTGACGTTGACGTCCTCGAAGAGCTTCTTGGGCCCGAAGGCCTTGGAGACGTTGATGACGTTGAACATGGCGGCGGCGTTGTAGCGGAAATGGTGCGGTGGGCCAAAGCGGCGAGATGATTCGCGTTCACTTGGTGGAGCGCGGGGATCCCCTGTAACCGCTCGGAGGGCCGGAGAATGCCGCCCCGGGCCGGCTTCGGGACCAGGGCGGCGCCTGAAACCATGAGATGCCCGGAGCCCGGCGGCGTTCCGTCCCGAACGGAATGCCCGGACGCCTGTACGGCCGTCCAGCAGCCGGGGGCCCTGGCGCCCGGGACGGCGGGTGGGGGCACGGACGGGACACATGGATGCGGTGCCTGCCGGGCGTGACGGGTATAAGGGCCGGCCCATGGCCGTTCGCTTCGAGCTCCTGACCACCGACCCCACGGGCGCCCGTGCGGGCATCCTGCACACCCGCCGGGGTTCCTTCAAAACCCCCATGTTCATGCCGGTGGCCACCCACGCCGGGTTCCGGCACCTGGCCATGGAGGAGGTGAAGGAGACGGGGGCCAGCATCCTCCTGGCCAACACCTATCACCTGATGCTCCGGCCCGGCGCCGAGGTCTTCAAGCGCTTCGGCGGCATCCACCCGTTCATGCAGTGGGACGGCGGCGTGCTCACGGACTCGGGCGGCTTCCAGATCTTCTCCCTGCCGGAGGACCGGCTCATCACGGAGAAGGGCGCCCACTTCCGCAGCTTCTACGACAACAGCCGGCAGCTCCTCAGCCCCGAGTCGAGCATCGCCATGCAGCAGGCCATCAACTCGGAGATCATGATGGTGCTGGACGTGTGCATCGACTCGCGCACCGACGAGGCGGGCACCCGCGAGGCCATGGAGCGCACCCACCGCTGGGCCGTGCGCAGCCTGGAGGCGAAGGCGGCCCGGGACACCGGACAGGCGATGTTCGGCATCGTCCAGGGCGGGGTGTTCCCGAACCTGCGCGACGAGAGCGCGGCCTTCCTGACGAAGCTGCCCTTCGACGGCTTCGCCATTGGCGGACTGGCCGTGGGCGAGACGAAGGTGGAGCGCGAGTCCATGACGTTGCGCACCACCGCGTCCCTGCCAGCGGACAAGCCCCGCTACCTGATGGGCGTGGGCACGCCCACGGACCTGGTGGAAGCCGTGCTGCGCGGCGTGGACATGTTCGACTGCATCATCCCCACGAAGATGGCGCAGCAGGGGTATGCGTACACGTTCAGCGGCCTCATCCGCGTCTCCCGCAGCGTGTTCCGCCTGTCCGACGAGCCGCTGGACGCGGAGTGCGACTGCTACGTGTGCAAGCGCTACACGCGCGGCTACCTCCAGCACCTGATGCGCGGCAAGCACCACCTGGGCTCGCGTTTCCTGTCGGTGCACAACGTCCGGCACTACCAGAAGCTGATGGGCCGCATCCGCGAGGGCATCCTCGGCGGCACGTACGCGCAGGTGTACCGCGAGCTGAAGGCGGCCATCGCCACGCCCAAGGACCTGAAGGACGAAGCCGCCGCGCGCGCGGTGACGCTGAAGGAGGTCGGGTGAGCACCGCGCCCGAGGCCAACCCGCGCGACGGCGACTTCGAGCTCATCACCCTGCGCAATGGCTCACGGGCCGTGCGGCACCTGGGGCATGGCGAGGTGATGCACCCCTCCGTGGGGCCGTGGCAAGAGGCCCTGCGGCTCTACGTGGAGCAGCCGCGGCTGGCGGACCGGCTCCGTCAGCCGGGGGCGCCGCTGGTGATTCACGACGTGGGGCTGGGCGCCGCCACCAACGCGGTGGCCGCGCTCACGTGCGCGAGGCGGCTGGGTTCGGAGCAGCGCCGGGAGCTGGAGGTGGTCAGCTTCGAGGTGGACCTGGCGCCGCTGCGGCTGGCCCTGGCGGACGCTGCGGGCTTCCCCTTCCTCCAGCCCTTCCGCGAGGCGGCCGAGGCGATGATGCGCGACGGCATCTGGCAGGAGGCGGGCATCCGCTGGCGCCTGCTGCTGGGCGACGCGGTGCCGCACCTGGACGGCGCGCTGCCCGTGGCGGACCTCGTCTACTTCGACCCGTTCTCGCCGGCGTCCAATCCGGACATGTGGACCGAGGCGGTGCTGGCCCGGGTGCGCCGTCACTGCCGCGAGGACGGCGAGGGCACGCAGCTGCTCACGTACAGCGCGGCCACGCCGACGCGGGTGACGCTGTTGCTGGCCGGGTTCTTCGTGGGCGCGGGTGTGTCGACGGGGACGAAGGGCGAGACGACGGTGGGCGCGACCCGGCGGGAGTCGCTGGAGGCGCCGCTCGGCGAGCGGTGGCTGGAGCGGTGGAAGCGCTCGTCGTCCCGGGCGCCGCATGGTGGGCAGCTCACGCCTGACGTCGAGGCGCGCGTGCTGGCGCACCCGCAGTGGCGGTGAGGCGGCACGGCCGGGCGGCGGCGATGGCCACGGCGAATCAATGGGCGTTGGGTGGCGCTCGCGGTCGTGGTGCGGCCGAGGCCGCGGGGGGAAGACATCCCGCGCTGTCCGAGGTAATCGACGGAGCATGCGCGAAGCCCTTCAGATGGAGGACTGGGGCGGCACCGGTCCGGTGCTGCACCTGGCCCACGCCAACGGATTTCCACCGGGCTGCTACCGGAAGCTCATCGAGCACCTGAAGCCGCGCTACCACGTCTTCACCCTTCGCACCCGCTGTCTCGTGCCGGGCTCGGACCCCCAATCGCTGCGAACCTGGGACGACATGGCGGATGACCTGATTCACGCGCTGCGCGCCCAGGGCGTGCAGGGAATCATCGGGGTGGGGCACAGCATGGGGGGCGTGGCGACGCTGCTCGCCTCCGCGAAGGCGCCCGCGCTCTTCCGGGCCGTGGTGGCGCTGGACCCGGTGTTGTTCACGGGGGCGCGAGCGCTGGCGCTGCGGGCCCTGACGCTGCTGGGTCTTCGAAGCCGGGTGCCTCCCGCGAGCCTCGCTCGGCGGCGCCGGGATGCATGGGGCGCTCGCGAAGAGGCGGCGCGGAGCTACGGCAAGAAGCCGCTGTTCGCGCGGTTCGACTCGGAGTGCTTCCAGGACTACATCACCCACGGCCTCTCGGAAGCCCCGGGCGGCGGCTTCCGGCTGACCATTCCCAAGGCCTGGGAGGCGCGTGTCTTCGAGACGTCCCCGGGCGACGCGTGGAAGAGCCTGGGCACGGTGAGTGTGCCGACGCTCGTGATTCGCGGCGGCGACTCCGACACGCTGACCCGCGAAGCACTGGAGCGGGCCCGACTTACACTGCCGGACGCTCAGACAGAGGAGCTGTCCGGCACCGGCCACCTCTTCCCGTTGGAGCAACCCGCGCGGTGTGCCGAGCGCATCCTGGCGTTCCTCGAAGGGCTGGAGTCGACTCGCGCGGCGGCTTCGGCGGCGTGTTGAGCCTTCAGGGCGCGCCGTTGGTGGTGGCTGGGAGCTGCTTGGTGGGGAGCCGCCGCACCGCTGGGGCTCCCGGTGGCCGCCGCTTCATGTAGCGACTCATCAAGAACAGCCCCAGCCCGTAGACAGTCGCGTCCAGGAGCATTGCCGCGCTGAAGAGCACGTGGGTTTCGTTGACCCGAGTCCCCGCGACGTAGGGACTTCCCGGCACGGCCCAGATGAGCAGGACGGAAACCGCCTCGAGCAGCCCGAATCGCAGCCAGCAATGCCAGGCGGCATCGCGCAGCGCTCCCGCGGAAACCAGCGCGATGGCCAGCGCGGGGGCGGCCATCCATCCCGCGCGGAAGCTCCAGTACTGGGCGAGGGTACCCTCGGACCAGGCGGCGAACGCGACGATGCCGGAGACAGCCCCGATGGCGAGCGCCACCACATCCAGCGAGATACCCCAGAGCCACTTCATCCACGTCTTCATGATGCGTCCCCCCTTGATGGCGCTGGAAGCTAGCGGCCTCCGTCGAACACCACGAGGAACAAGTTGTTCGTGGATTGATAGCCTGGAGTTATCAATCGCGCGTGGGCTACAGCGCCCCGCGCGTCGCCTGCTCCGGCGACGAGAAGGTGAACTCCGCGCGGCGGTTCTTGCGGAAGGCCTCCTCCGTGTGCGCGTCCGACAGCGGCCGCTCCTCGCCGTAGGAGACGATGGAGAGCCGCGAAGGCTCCACGCCCAGGTTGCGCAGGTAGTCCCGCACCACGGCCGCGCGCCGGTGGCCCAGCGCGATGTTGTACTCCGTGGTGCCCAGCTCGCAGGTGTGGCCCGACACCGTCACCCGTGTCTGGGGCCGCTCCCGCAGGCCCGTCGCCAGCTGGGCGAGCAGCTCGCGGGACTCGGGCCGCAGCGTGGCCGAGTCGAGCTCGAAGTACACCGGTTCAGCCGCCAGCGTACCCATCGCCCGGCGCGCCGCTTCTTCATCGTCATCGGAGGTCCGGTTGGACGTTGCCGCCGTGGCGGTGGGGCTCCGGTGCCGGTCCGGCAGGGTGTCCGTGACAGAGGACGCCTTGGGCTTCGAGGCGCAACCAACCAGGCTGACTGCAGCAAGGAGAGACAGGAGGGCTCGGTTCATGCCCGCTGTCATTTTCAAGGCCCGTGCCGTGCTCCCGTCCCTCTGAGACACCCGAACCGTGGCACGTTCACCGTTGCACCGTGCACAGGTCAGCGTTGCGGATTGCCTTCCGCGCGCTCGCGCCGGTGGATGGTGGAGACGTCGATGCCGAGCAGCTCCGCCGCCTTCGTCTTGTTTCCCCCGCACCGGGCCACGGCCCAGGCGATGTACTCCGTCTCCAGCTGCCGCAGGGGGATGATGGTGCGCTGCGCCGCCGCCAGCGGGTGGGGCTCGCTGCCGGTGTCCGCCGGCAGGTGCGGCCGGAGCTGGGGCAGGTCCACGACCTCCGTGGAGCCGAGCACCACCAGCCGCTGCACGAGGTTCTCCAGCTCGCGCACGTTGCCCACCCAGGGCAGCGTCCCCAGCGCGGCGATGGTCTCCGGGGAGAATCGTTGCACCACCGAGCGTGGGTTGCGCGCCTTGGCCTGGATGAGGAAGTGCTCGACGAGCGCCGGGATGTCCTCGCGGCGCTCCCTCAGGGGCGTCAGCCGCAGGGTGACGACATTGAGCCGGTAGAAGACGTCCGCGCGGAAGCGGCCCTCCTTCACCCGCGCTTCCAGGTCCTGGTGCGTCGCGGCGACGACGCGCACGTCCACCGTCCGCGAGCCATCCGCGCCCACCGCGCGGACCTCACCGTCCTCCAGCACCCGCAGCAGCCGGGCCTGGAGCTCGGGGGCCATGTCCCCAATCTCGTCCAGGAACAAGGTGCCGCCGTCCGCCTCCACGAAGAGGCCGCGCCGCGCCGTGGTGGCGCCGGTGAAGGCGCCCTTCACGTGCCCGAACAGCTCGCTCTCCAGCAGGGCGTGGGGGAGGGCGGTGCAGTTGACGGCGACGAATGGACCGGCCTTCCGCGTGCCCTCGAAGTGCAGCGCCCGGGCGACCAGCTCCTTGCCGCTGCCGCTCTCGCCGCGCACCAGCACCGGCGC
>Ga0182745_1003789_pt1 | contig 12876 bp, 9 predicted proteins | sample eDN3rd30CKraftBY_FD_128523 | JGI IMG/M metagenome (GOLD analysis project Ga0182745, IMG submission 128523) | Enriched backyard soil microbial communities from Emeryville, California, USA - eDNA 3rd pass 30_C Kraft BY (version 2) (version 2) | ecosystem: Environmental > Terrestrial > Soil >...
GTTTCCAAAGAACGGCCTCTTACGAGGCAGTTTCACGCTATCCGCAATTGGCCGATCCATCAAGACCACACGCCTTCATCCCACCCCTAAAGGGTGTGGGCTTTCGGCTAAGTTTCCTGTAAGCGACCTGGCGCGGGCGGAGTAAGCCAGCTAGGAAAGGGTTGCAATCGGACCTGCGAAGGCTGGTGGGAGACGGTTGTTCATGTGGCGTGTGGATGCGTGCACGCGAGCGTGGAGACAGTGAAGGATCGGGCGGCCTTCGAGGCAGCCGTCCCCAAGGCCGACGAACTCTTTGATCGGCCATCGGGCTCGAATGAGCTACACCGCACGGCTGCGTTAGGGAAAATCGATCCGGAGCGGGATGATCGAGGGGCCGATCAGGCAGATGCTCGGCCGTCGCCCGAGACATTCCGGAGCCTGTTGGAAATCCCCCACCTAGCTCCGTTTGTGGTAACGGTCGCGCTCGACCTCGGTTTGGAGGGGGAGTTCGACTGCAACGCTGAATGAGTGCCAATTTTCGAAATAGGGGACTTTCTGACTGAAGGATTGATTGCAAAGGGGGCGACAAACCAATAGTGTAAGCTTTTGATGGCAACGCAGTTCGCTCAACACCGGTAGAAACAGACACTCCACATACCACCCAAACTCCGACGATAACGCGAGACGGCGGCAGGTTTATTTCCGTGGCCGAATCCCAACCGTTCGCTACGAGAACAAGCCTTCTCATGTCTCGCGACGGAGAAGTTGATTCGTCGTGTTATCCATGATTCTCACACGTCGATTGCCTGTACGCAAAATCTCGTGCGTCTCCCTTCTCCTCCTTATTTCATTAGCAACAGGCGTCGCGGCTTTCGGTGCGGAGTCCAACGCACAGCGTGAGGCGCTGGAGTTTTTCGAGAAGGACGTGCGACCCCTGCTCTCGACCCACTGTTACAAGTGTCACGGTGTTAAGAAGCAGATGGGCGCTCTGCGTCTGGATCACATAACCTCCATTAAGACGGGTGGCGATAGCGGCCCCGCCATCGTGCCGGGCGAGCCGGAGGAATCGCTGTTGATTGAAGCCGTCCGCTACGAGTCCTCCGATCTCGAGATGCCGCCAAAGGGGAAGCTGTCGGACAAGGAAATCGCCGTACTCGAAAAATGGGTGAAGCTTGGCGCGCCCTGGCCGGACACGGACAAAGTTGTGGCGACAAAGGGGGGCTTTAGCGAGGAGCAACAGAAATTTTGGTTCTTCCAACCGCTTGCCGATCCGGAGCCCCCGCAGGTCCCCCCCAACTGGGTACGCAACGACATCGATCGTTTCATTGCGCGGAAACACGCCGAGTTGAAGCTCGATCCCGCACCCGAGGCGGATCGCCGCGAATTAGCCCGCCGCGTTTATTTCGACCTGCATGGCCTGCCACCCACAAAAGCGCAGAGTGACGCATTTGCCACCAGCACCGATCCGAGAGCCTACGAGAAGCTCGTGGACGATCTGCTCGCGAGCCCGCACTACGGCGAGCGCTGGGCGCAGCACTGGCTTGACCTCGTGCGATACGCCGAGAGCGACGGCTACAACCAGGATGCCTACCGCCCGTCTGCGTGGCCGTATCGCGACTACGTCGTCAAGAGCCTCAATGACGATAAGCCCTACGACCAGTTCGTGCGTGAGCAACTCGCGGGTGATGAAATCGACCCGAACAACCCCGACGTGCTCGTGGCGACCGGATATCTACGCGCGCCAATTTACGAATATAATCAGCGCGACGCACGCGGGCAGTATGAAGTGGTCCTCACCGACCTGACCGACAACGCGGGTGAGGTTTTTCTCGGCCTGAGCTACGGTTGTGCTCGGTGCCACGACCATAAATTCGACCCCATTTTGCAAAAGGACTATTACCGGCTGCGCGCGTTCTTCACGCCGCTGCGCTGGCGCGACAACCTGAAGCTCGCGACCGACGCGGATAAGACGCGTCACGCCGAGCAGCAGGCAAAGTGGGAGGAAACCACGAAGGCCATCCGCGCGCAGATCAATGCCATCGTCGATCCGCTCATTGAGAAAGCGGTGCGGCGCGCTTACGAGCGTTTCCCTGAAGACATCCGCGCGATGGTGGACAAGAAACCCTCCGAACGCGCACCGGAAGACTGGCAGGCCTCGTATTTCTGCGAGCGGCAGATGGAGTATGAACGCGAACGGTTCGACCCGTTGAAGTCGATCAAGAAGGCGGAGGACAAGAAACGCTACCAGGCGCTCGTCGAAGAGCTGTCAAAGTTCGACTCCCTCAAGCCGAAGCCGCTACAGGATGCCTTCGTCGCCACTGATGCGACGGCGAAAGGACCGCCGAACCTCCTCAAGACACGCAGGGGCGAGACCGACATCGCGCCTGGCTTCCTCACGTTGATCGAACCCGACGAGCCGAAGATTGCACCGTTGGCGAGTTCGACGGGCCGGCGTACGGCGCTGGCGGAGTGGATCACGCGCCCGAACAACCAGTTCGCGACGCGCGTGATCGTAAATCGCGTGTGGGCATATCACTTCGGTCGTGGTCTCGTGGCGACGCCGAACGATTTCGGCAAACTCGGAGAGCCGCCGACGCACCCCGAACTGCTCGACTGGCTCGCGCGGCGTTTCGTGGCCCAAGGTTGGAGCCTCAAGACACTGCACCGCGAGATCATACTCTCCGCCGCGTATCGGCAGACGGCGCACCGCGAGCCGCCCGCCCTTGCGACGAAGATCGATCCGTCGAACAAGTATTTGTGGCGATTCAACCCACGCCGCCTCGACGCCGAGCAGGCGCGCGACGCGATGCTGATGGCGAGTGGCGAACTCGATCTGACGCCCGGGGGACCGTCCACCGACGGCAACGGCACGCGTCGCTCGATCTATACGATGAAGAAACGCAACAATCAGACCGAGTTGCTGCGGAGCCTCGACGCGCCCGCGGGCTTTGCGAGCGTAAGTGAGCGGCAGAGCACGACCACGCCCACCCAGGCGCTTTTGCTTGTGAACGGTGACTGGCCACTCGCCCGCGCACGCAAACTCGCCATGCGCATTTCTTCAATCGAGGAAGCATGGCAATACGCGCTCGGCCGCTCACCAACCGCGAAGGAAGTCGAGCAGGCGACTCGTTTTCTCGAGAAACGCCGAGTCGCTACCCAGACGTCCCCGGGTATGGCGGACCTGAAGAAGGCAAGTCAGTTCAAGCATGGTACCGCCCAGGAGCGGCTCGTCTCGGAGACGCAGGAAAAGGAAGGCGAGGATTTCACCGTCGAAGCGATCGTGACGCTCGACAGCATCGACACGAACGCCGCGGTGCGGACCATCGCGTCGCACTGGAACGGCGAAAAGGACAGCGCCGAAGCGTTTGGCTGGAGCCTCGGGGTCACGGGCGTCAAGTCGCGTTTCAAGCCACGCAGCCTCATCGTACAACTCGTGGGCGAAAATGAGAACGCAAGCCCCGCTTATGAGGCGATTTCGTCCAACTTGCAGCTCGAGCTCGGCGTGACCTATCACGTTGCCGCGCAGATCTCGTGCGGCACCCACACGATTACCTTTCAGGTGCAGGCTCTCAGCAAGCCCAACGCACCGCTGCGTTCGTCTGTCGTGTCGCACCGCATACGTGGCGGGATCGCGAATGGCCAGGCGCCGTTAGTGATCGGCGGACTCGGCAAGCGTACGGGAGCGCACAACTGGGATGGCCGTATCGAGTCCGCACGCATCGCCGTCGGTCTGGCCGACGACGGGCTTACGCCTGATCCCGTGAAATGGCCGCGGTCGCTCGTGATATGGAACGCATCGAACGGCACGACCGCCAATCTTACCTGGGCCGGAGCCGATAGTGGTACGGGCCACGGCACGCCAAGCCAGCAAGCGCTGATCGACCTCTGCCACGTGCTGCTCAATGCCAACGAATTCTTTTATCTTCACTAAACATGCCATACGACAACTCCATTACACGCCGCGATTTTATGAGTCGAGCCGGGGCTGGTCTTGGCGCGTCCTCTCTAGCCGCGAAGTTGAGCAAGCCGGTGCTTGGCGCGCCTCTTTCGCCCGCGGCCGTACACGCCAAGATTCCAAACCAGGTCGGTAGGGCGAAGCACGTCATTTTCTGCTTCATGGAAGGCGGCCCAAGCCATCTCGACACGTTCGATCGTAAGCCCGTGCTTAACAAACTCGCCGGTCAAAAGCTGCCGCCGAGTTTCAAGATGCCGATCCTCGCGATGGGCGAATCCAACGCGCCGCTGCTCGCCAGCAGACGCAAGTGGAAGCAGCATGGCGAGAGCGGGCTTTGGATCTCGGATTGGTTCGAGCACGTCGCACAGCACGCCGATGATCTCGCCATCATTCAGTCATGCGTTTCCGATGGCATTAATCACGCGGGCGGCACCTGCCAGATGAACACCGGCTCGATCTTCGGCGGCCGCCCCTCGCTTGGCGCGTGGATCAACTACGCACTCGGCACCGAGAACGATAATCTGCCTGGTCTCGTCGTTATCAAGGATAGCGCGGCCAACCCCGTAAACGGCGTGCGCAACTGGGGCAACGGTTTCATGCCGGCGATTTACCAGGGTGTCGAATTCAACTCCGACGGAGTACCGATCAAGTATCTCGACAACCCGAAAGGTGTGACCGCCGAGCGTCAGCGCGATAAACTCGACCTGCTCGCCACGCTCAACCGGGACTACGGCGCAACGCGTACTGACAACACCGAGCTCGACGCGCGCATTCGCACCTACGAACTCGCCTACCAGATGCAGGCCGAAGCGCCTAACGTGGTCGATCTCAGCACCGAGTCCAACGCAACCAAATCGCTCTACGGCATGGACGACCCGGCGACCGCCGTGTATGGCCGCAACTGCCTGCTCGCACGCCGGCTCGTCGAGAATGGCGTTCGCTTCGTCCAACTCTACAGCGGTGCGGGTAGCAAATGGGATGCGCACAAAGGCATCGAAGACAACCACGGGAAGCTCTGTCGTTCCGTGGATAAGCCAATTGCAGGGTTGCTTTCCGATTTGAAAGCACGCGGCCTTCTCGACGAGACGCTTGTGATCTGGGGGGGCGAATTTGGCCGTACTCCCATGAGCGAGCAGGGTGACGGTCGTGATCACAATCCGAATGGCTTCACGATGTGGATGGCTGGAGGAGGCGTGAAGGGCGGTCAGACCATCGGCGCAACGGACGACCTCGGTCTTTACGCCGTGGAGGACAAAATGCACGTCCACGACCTGCACGCCACGATTCTGCACTTGCTAGGAGTCGACCACACGAAGTTGATCTACGCTCACAAAGGCCGCCCCGAACGGATCGATCTAAACGAGGGCCACGCCTATGATAAAATCAACGGTTAGGATGCGTTTCGTTTCGCACTCCCATTGCCGCTGTACATCGTGGTTCTCGGTGTTCTTCTGGCAGCCCTTGCTCCAACCGCTCAGGCAGAAGATTCCCCGCCGGTTGAGCGCTTCGACTTCGGGACCGAGGAGATTGGGCCGCTGATACCGCGATGATGCGCGGCGACGTTGGGCACGGCGGCAGCGCCGGGTTCGCTCTCGCAGGGGAAAATGACGCGCCCTTTGCCGCCAAAGGGCAGATCATCGCCGCCACGTTTCTCGGCATTGAACTGCAGTGCGCGCGCTGCCATGATTCGCCTTATCACAGCACCACGCAGCGCGACCTGTATTCGCTGGCGGCGATGCCTTCCCGCAAGACGGTGACTGTGCCCGCCACCGGCCGGGTTCTTCGAGAAAAAAGGGCGTGAATCGCTCATCAAGGTCGCCCTCAAGCCCGACGAACCGATCGCTCCCAAGTGGCCCTTTGCCGCCGCCACCGGCGCGGTCGACGACACCCGCATCGATCGCTTGATGGACAATCCGAAGGACTCGCGAGAACGTTTCGCCGCACTCGTCACCTCCCCGGTAAACCGGAGCTTCGCTCGGGTTTATGTGAACCGCGTCTGGAAACGGCTCATGGGTTCCGGCTTCGTCGAACCTGCCCATGACTGGGAAGGCCGCGAGGCCAGCCACCCCGAACTGCTCGACTGGCTGGCCAGTGATTTCGTCGCGCACGGCTATGACACTCGGCGACTGCTGCGGCTCATCGCTGTCTGCTCAGCCGCCGGCTCGTCGAGCAGGGCGTCCGTTTCGTTGAGGTTTCGAATAACCTCAACTTCCTCAACGGCACCGGCTGGGACACCCACAACCAGGGCATCTTGAAACAGCACGAGTTGATCCAGGAACTCGACACCGCCCTCGCCGCGCTCATTACCGATCTCGAATCGCGGCACATGCTCGACAAGTCGCTCATCGTCGTTACCACCGAGTTCGGCCGCCCACCCGAGTTCGATGGTGGGGGTGGACGTGACCATCAGGGGGGAGTGCCTTCTCCTTCGTGCTGGCCGGAGGCGGCCTCCGACACTGCGGCGCCTGGGGAGAGACCGACGAACTCGCCAAGAAAATCGCCGCTCATCCCGTCACTGTGCCCGACTTCTTCGCCACCATCTGCGCCGCCGTCGGCGTTAATTACCGCGCCAACCTCCACGCCAGCGACCGCCCCGTGCCGATCACCGACCAGGGGACGCCGATCAAACCGTTGTTCGGCTGAGTGAGCGAACCCCCTACGTTTGCGCGGGTCGCGATCAAGTAATCGGCTGATAGAAGGACTGAAAATTCGACACGACGACCTGCGAGGTCTTATTGCTCACGGTACTGGTTAGGATGAAGGTCAGGCTGTGCGATCCGTAAGGAAGTGCGCTGAGGCTGAGAGTCGCGTGAGTCTTCTCGGACCCAACGAGGGCGGCATCCATGACGAACGCCAAGGTGCCGTCGGCGAGAATGGTCAGCCGATCTCCTGGCTGATAGCTCGGGAATTGATAGTCGAAGGCGATCCCGCTCTGGGCTCTGAGAAGTGGGGCGCGTACGGAGATAGGTTGTGATTGGGCGATCACCCCATTCTGGGTTACCGACACGGTCGGCGTGCTCAGGTTGGTGAAGGTGATCGTCTCGGAGGGAACGGTTTTCGGGTGCAGCACGAACTGCTGATCGACCGGCTGGGAAAACTCGCCCCAGTTTTGCACGTAGTAGCGTGCCAGGTTCTTTACAGGGTTGGAGGTGCCCGAGTTGGCCGGGAGCAGCGGCGACCAGTATTGACCGACCTTCTGCTGGTACGTCAGGTCCGGGTCGGCCGACCCGGCGTACCAGGTCGCCGCGTAGCCGTGCTTATCGCTGAGGTCGTAGGAGTAGTAAATGTCGGGGACCAGCCCAACGTCGACAATCTGGTTCAGGTTCTTCCCTTGCCCGTTCGAGAGGGTGATGCCGCCGTAGGGGACGTTGAACTCGGAGATGTAGTTTTCAACGAACGTGGATCCCTCAATCGATCGATCGATGTTGGCGAGGTCCTTGAGGAAATACCAGTTGAAGTTGGCGGCGTCGCCCACGATGGTGACGTCGTCTTCGGGCGAGTCGAGGAGGGTGACCTGGTTCACGTGCAGCTTCGACGCCTGCAAGGCAGCCGCCGCGACCGAGACGACCTTGGAACCGTGGCTGTGGCCGATGAGTTGGAGCTTTCCTGTGAACGAGGCCCCTAGAGCCGACTCGAGCCCCGAGGCGAGCCGCTCGCCGTTGACGGTCGTGAGGGCTTCCGACTTGTACGCCTCTTCTGGGATGTCCGCCACCCGCGTGTTCCAGGTAGGCGTGGCCGAGTCGTCGATCCAGCTATAGGCCAGCACCACGGCGTTCGGGTCGACCGGGCTCGTCGGCATGCTGAGCAAGGTCCGGCTGAGGATTGACTGCGCCAACCCCACGGCCGAGACCTCAGTCGTCCCGAAGAGGGTGCTCACCGTCTCGCCGTGCAATAGCCACGCCGAGTCCGGCCCCTGATCCGGATGCAGGGCGGTCCAGGTCGGGTCGAAGCCGGGCTGAGATGGGTCGGTCTCCCACCACTTCAGGAGGTGGCCCTTGTCTGCCTCGTAATTCACCCAATCCTGATACCCAGGCGCCCAGCCGTGCGAGATGACGGTGATGTTCTTGCCGACGAGGCGGGGGTCGTTGGGCTGCACCGGGACGAACTGCTGGAGTTTCGGGTCGAAATAGGCCAGTCGGTCGATCGGAGAGATCGACTGCGAGAGCTGCGACTGGAACTCGCTGACGGCCACCGCGGCCGTCGACATCGCGACCGAGTTGGCTCCGGCCAGGAATCGCCCCGATAAAGACGTTGGTAAGCGATAAGCCACTGTCGGGCTCGACGAAACCGCGAGGGCGAGCAGCGAGGAACTTCCCAAAACCGGGGCGCCGAGGCCTCCGCCTCGCGTCGGCGCGAAGGCGAGCTCGTCCCGGCCCCGGCCTCCCACATTCACCGCGGCGATCTCGACACCCCCGCCATTCGAGCTATTGGGCACCACGAACTCGACCGGGTTCGCGTCGGTGAGGCTCTGATAGATCTTAACGCGCGTCTCCGCGGCTCTCGGCAAGGAGGAGGCCACGATCAGGTCGGGGTGGCGATCACCGCCGATCTTGCCGACGGCCAGGGATGTCTTCCCGCGCGAGGGCCCGTTAAACGCCAGGAAGTCGCCGACCACCTCGCCCGACTGGCCGTCGAACACGCGGACCCGAGAGGGGCCGCGTGCCGAGAGGGCGACCACCTCGGCCCGGCCGTCCTGATTCAGGTCGCCAGCGGCCACCTTGGCTCCGCGCCCCCATCCGCTCAGGGGAAGACCGTCATTGACCCGGAAAGTCTCGAGAATCTGCCCCTCTAGCCCCTGATAGACCCGCACGACCGGGGCCCCGAGGCCGGGCGCGGCGATGATCTCGGACTGGCCGTCGCCGTTCACGTCGCCCGACGCAACCCAGGTCCCCCCGCGCGACCAACTCCGAGGCGCCGCGAACTGACCGATCAATGACCCGTCGTCGGACCGAAACACCTTAACGATCGAGGGCCTTCCGGGCCCAGGGGCGGTGATAATATCGAGCGAACCGTCCCCGTCGACATCGCCGACGGCCACCCTCACCCCAGCCGTCATCCGCGGGCCATAGGCAGAGAACTGATACCGCTCAGCTCCCGTGTCGGCATCGAAGACTTGAACCGTGGGTGCCCCCCCTGCCCCCGCCCCGCTCACCAGAATCCCGGACAGCAAACTCCGCGTCTCCAGCGACTCCAAGCCCGGCTTCCGTTGACGACCCCGCCTTGAAGATTTTCGTTTCGCGTCGCCCTCGACTGCTAAGCCGGAACGGCACATCGCTTGGATCGTTTCGTGCGGAGCCGTCATTGTCCTAAACCCCTTTTAAACCTCAATGATATCGCTGAGTTGCAGATCCAGGCCGGAGAACCGTTCCAGGTATACGAGCCCATCACCATGATGGATCGATCGGGCTTTTGGAGTATAGCTGGTTTATTCTTCCTCGGGCCAGGCCGCCGTCAAGTCACTCGGGGCACTAGGTTCCCTGGGATCGAACCTCAATCTCCCTGCCGGAGAGTCGCGCCGGAGCCGTAGGGTTTTCCGATCTACCGAAGCGAACCCTGCTCTGCACCGTGGCGGTGCGGGATCTTTCCCTCGTCAGAATTCGTTCCGAGTGGCGAGTACATCGTCAAAGCCGATCGACGAAGGCTCGGGTGAGAGTGGCCGGCAGATCAGTCCGGCTGGCCGCTAGTTCTCAAGGGCTGGTCCACAATTCAGTCGTGGAATGCGCGGTCATTTGATAAGGAAGATTTCTTCGAATGATGCCTCAAAGATGCTAACTTAAATACAATCGGTCGTCCTCCTGGTTCCTTAAGTTTCTCAGTTAACTGGCTATGACTAATCATATGAGTAAATGCGGGTTGGCAGGGCGAGTAGTCGCAGTGGTCTTTTGCAGCGTTCTCGGCTGGGCTTTTCTATTCAACCGAACTGCGCCGGATGATGCCGTCTGGTCTCCCGCTGTCGCGATCTCCGAGGATACGTCGAAGCTGTCAGTTCGCTCCGCTGGTCGATCTTCCAACGACTCGGAACGAACGCTCGAAGCAAGCGGCTGGACTCACCAGGCCGCTCGGACGGTCGTGAAGCAACAGCAGGAGTTCTGGAGGCTCCTGGATGAAAACGGCCCGGAAGAAGTCGACGACATCCTAAGCAGGCTCTACGCACGCCTCGGAAACAGCAAGCGTTGGTTGACCGCCGTCGAATCTCAACCCGAATATGCGGGACTCCTGGCCGCTTCTCTGGACGTCGATCCTCAGGGGCCGGATCTCATCCTCGACTCTTTGGAACAGGTCCCTGGTCATGAAGTCGCAATCGCCACTCTCTATCAAATGGGTCCTCGTCCCGAGGAAGTGGTACGGACGGCGCGGCTGCTCAAGGAAGAGGGTTCGCTCATCCCCAGGCTCGTGGAACGCTCCGCCCCGCGCCTGATCGGATTGCTGCAACCTGAGGCTCTTCCTCACGAAGTTGAGGCTCGCCGGATCTACCGACGCTGGTTTCGAAGACTTGCCGAGCGAGGCTTGTCTTTCTCGGACGAGCGATTAGACCAGATCCAGGCGATCCTCCTGTTGCATGGACCCACCGTGTCCGCTCGCCTCGACGACGATCTTGCATTTCGCCGGCGATTCATCGAAGAGATCGCCCCCCTGGCGGAAGCGATCCTCCTCAAGGAAGGCCAGGATGAATTGGAGTGGGGGGTTCGCAGCGGCTCGCCTGGGATCTGGGAGTATCTCCAGGAGTACGGAGCCCAGGGGCGGGATTGGATCGAAGCCGAGGGGGCAGTAGCGATCGACCTTCTCACAGCCCCCGAGTTCCGAACCGTTCGATCGAAGGTCGCGGAAGCGGTGAGGTTTGGAGATCAACAGACGATCGCCTCCCTTCTCGACGAGGATCTTCGAAACCGTCCGCTGTTCATCAAGCTGTTGGAGCGGGACCTTCCTCCGGGAACGCACGCGAAAGCCCTGGCGAACCTTGAGTTGGATCGCATACATGCGCCGAGCCTGTTGTCGTACTACTTCGGGCTTTCGGATGCCGCCCTGATTCAAGAACTCGGCCCTCCCCCCGAAGGCCCGGTGACCTGGCTGCCCGGGTACTTGATCTACGCAGCGGCCGACAAGGCGATAGAGGGCCGCCATGTCGGCAAACTTGAAATGGCGTTTGCCGCCCTTGACGCGTTTGAGGCGATCGTGATCGTAAAGGGTGCCTCCTTTGGACTGAAAACGGTTCAGAGGGCGATCGCAACTGAGATGGAACGCAAGGGGGCGAGCGTCGTCGCTGAGAAGGCGGCGCGGGCGACGTCGCGGCAACTCCTGCCTTGGGTGCTCAAGCGGACGGCCGCTGGCACTCGGGAGGTCATGGAGCGAGCCTCGCAATCGATGACCGTCGACGCGACCAAGGTGATCCGCCTCGCCTTCGAGGGTTCCGGCGTCGGCCGCGAGACCTTCCGGCGATTCACCAAACTCGAGGCTCGCGTCTTCATGCGCGGAGATCGGCGAGTGCTTATCGATTTTGCGGCGGTAGGGGCCAAGGAACACGTCCTGGGCCGTTACCTGCGCTCGACGGCGGCCAACGGAGGCGTTGGAGAAGGCTTCGGAGCCGTAGTGGCGACCGAGACGGGCAGCAAGGCGGTGAACGCTTCCGTCGCTCAGATGGACGCTTGGAGAAAACACGTTGCAGCCTGGTGGCTCGCGCACGCAACCCACTCCGTCGACCGCATCCAGGCGACTCCGACGGTCATTCCCTAAATATCGATGGTTCCGGAGTACGAACGCATGAATCAACGAATGTATCGGCGGCTCTTCGGCGCAATTCCGATTCTCGTCCTCGCGGCTGGCTTCATCGTGGACTCGGCTCAGGCGGGGGTTCTCGATCGAATCGTACGCAAGGCGGGCCGCGTCGCAGACGACGTTCCGCTCGGGAAGATTGACGACGCAGTCGACGCCGTCGATTCGGCGCGCGTGGGGCGAAAGATCCTCGACGAAGCGGGGGCCCTGGACTCCGCGTCTCGATTGAAGGTGGCGAGAAAGATTTTGCGAGAGGCGTTGGAAGGAGCGGACAGCACCCTTATGAAGCATGTGGATCAACTCGACGGCCCGCTGCTGGAGGCGAGCGTCGCCGTCGCCAAGGGCTCGCGTCAGGTCGCGAAGTCGGTCCCTGACCTCGCCACGCGCGGGCGATTCTTACGGGAAGGGGGCGTCGACACCCTGACGACCCTTGGTCGATACGAAGAATTGGCGGCGGACGCTGTTCGCTTCGACGCCGCGGCGCGGGCTAAAAAGCTCCTCCCTGTGCCAGGCCGAACCTCGGTCGAGCTTCAAGACTTCGGTCGGTTCTTCGCAAAGGAAGGCGATCGGGCCAAGCGGTTCTGGGACGGCTCCGTCCGCCCACACTGGAAGTTGTGGCTCGGCGGTACAGCCCTGGCCGCCGTCATGGCCGCGCCGGACGACTATCTGGACGACATTGGCAACATGACGAAGGAGGGAATTGACAAAGTGGGTGGGGCGCTCGCATCGGCGATTTCAAAGGCCGCGGAGGGTGCCGCCAATGCCGTGACGGTCGTCCTCAAGGCTCCAGTCAGGGGCGTAGCGAGCGGGTTCTGGTCCAATCTCCTCGGCGACGCTTGGGGACTCGCAACCCTTGCCCTCCTCGCGGCCGTAGTCGTCGTCACGTGCTTCCGTTCACCGATCCGTCACAGGCTACTAAGTCGTTTCACCGAGTGCTCGAGGACTCCCAAGAAGCCTCATCAGGGGCTGGAACCATGAAATTCCTTCGCTCGAATATTCGAAGGCCGACTGAACCGGCGAACGGTGAACGGCGAGATCCGCGAAAATTCCCTAGCGCTCATAAGGTGGCGCGTGACTTCAGGAGAAATGCACAAGATAGACAAGTCCAACTCAAGACGGTTTCGATCGGATCAGGAGCTAAGGGGCATGACATTGACGGTGGGATGGTGGAA
>Ga0182745_1003793_pt1 | contig 12866 bp, 14 predicted proteins | sample eDN3rd30CKraftBY_FD_128523 | JGI IMG/M metagenome (GOLD analysis project Ga0182745, IMG submission 128523) | Enriched backyard soil microbial communities from Emeryville, California, USA - eDNA 3rd pass 30_C Kraft BY (version 2) (version 2) | ecosystem: Environmental > Terrestrial > Soil >...
GAAAGCCAGGCCGCGCAGCACGAGCGCGAAGCATCGGCGGCGCGCGAGAAGCTCGCCACCCTCGAAGGGGAGATCGCCACCGCGCAGGGCCGCGCGGCAACGCTCGAACAGGAGGTCTCGCTGGCCCGGGAGCAGGCCGCGACCCTCGCGCAGCAGGCCGACAGGGCACGCGAACGGGCCGCCGCGTTCGAACAGGCCGCGCGCGAGGCGACCGAGCGCGCGACGCGGACACCGCGCGAGAGCGCGCCCGCCCCCGAGGCCGCGCGGAACCCGCTGTTCGATGCCGCCGAAATCCGCCGGCGTCTCGCCGACCTCGGCAAGCTGGTGAGGGACGCCACGATGCGGGCCCCCGAAGCGACAGAAGAGCCGCGCACTGAAAAGCCGACGGAAGCCACGGCCCCAGCCCCGGCAGAGCCGGCCCCGCCACCCCCACCGCCATCGCCGTTCGTCGCGAGCCTGCAACGCTACAGTGGGACCAAGGCCGCCCTGTTCCTGCTGGGCCAGATCTCAGACGCCCCGGCCATCGGTGCGACGATTTCCGCCGATCTCGGCCTCGCCGGTTGGTTGCCCGAAACCTGGACGTGGGGCGGCGTGGCCGGCATTTTCGGCGTCGTCGTGCTGGTCCGGGATGGCAGCGATCCGGCGACGCACGAGGCCGCCGCCGCTCTCGTGGACGCGCTGGGCGCTGCCGGCTTCAACGCAAGCAAGGGAGACTGGCCGGCGAACTGGGGCCGGTTCCGTGGCACCCTGAACGGGCCGCAGACACCCAGCCCGACCGACGCCGCCATCCGCATCGTCGTCGGAGAGAAGGCGCGCAAGGGCTCCTGATCCCGGGCGCGCCCGACGCCGCTGTCAGACAGGCGCGACGCTGAGATCGACCCAGAGACCGCGATAGGCGTCGCTGGCGCCGATGAAGGAGCCCGACACCGGGGTCACCTGCCAGATCTCCCGCGCCACCGCGACCGGGATCAGGTTGGCCCCGCCGACGCTGCGGTTGGTCGGATCGAAGGTGATCCAGCCGGCGCCCGGCACATAGACCTCGGCCCAGGCATGCGTGGAGTCGGCTTCGTAATTCCCCGTCGCCCGATCGGGCCTGAACAGGTAACCGGAGCAGAGCCGCGCACCGAAGCGCAGACAGCGTGCCGCCTCGACGAACAGCACCGCGAGGTCCCGGCAGGAGCCCAGCCCACGCGCCAGGGTCTCCAGCGGCGCCTGCGTCCCTTCGCTCTCGCGGCTCTGATAGCGGATCTGCTGGGCAACGCCGGAGCTGAGGTCCTTCAGCAGAGACAGCGTGTCCGTGGGGTCGCTGCGCACGAACCCCTTGGCCCAGGCCAGCAACCTGCGCTCGGCATCAGCATATTGCGGCACCACCAGCGCCCCCAGGTCACGCCAGTCGGCATCGGTATAGGCGAAGGGATAGCGCGTCGCGACGGCGGCGATGTCGAACACCGGCCATGGATCGACGCCCAGCGTGAGCACCGCCTCGCTGTCGACCACCAGCCGGTCGGTGAGCCCCTCGAAGCCCGCCGTCGCCACCGCATTGCCGAACACGTCATGCGCCCAGGTCACGGTGGCCGCCGGCGTCACCGTGACCTCGTGCGAGACCAGCCGCAGCTCCCTGCTCTCGCGCGGCCGCAGCATCATCCGGTGCGGCCCCAGCTGGACGGGTGCGTGGTAGAGGTAGGTGGTGCGGTGGCGAATCCTGAGGCTAAGCAATTGGACCTTCGTCAAGCGACCGGGAGATGAGCTTGAGGCACGAGCCGCGGCCTACCGGATTGGGATGCGCCAGGGTCAGCGCGGGGATGTGGTCGAAAGCCGGCTCGGTCGCGGTGTCCAGTATGCCGCTGCGACAGGTGTCGACCCTACGCCCAAACGGCCGCTGAGTCCGGGCAAATCGCTGTCCTCTGCCGGCGAAGCGTCCCCCGGAAGCAGCAAACGAAAGGGGCATGGTGGGCTGGCCTCATGGAATCCCGCCGGGTCCACTTTTCGCCCGATAGTCTTCGAGGGCGCACAGTGCGGATGCCCAGAGCCCCCGCGCCGCCTCCACAACCTGCACGTCATGAAAGCTTTCGAGGCGCAAGTACCGCCCTTGAGCGTCCTGCTCGGCCTTTTCGAGGCGCTCCAGCTCCGGATCAATTTCGGTCATTCCCACTCAAAGCACGGCGGAAATCGACGTTGCACAGGATTTGAAACATCGCCGCAGCCACCCCGGCATCGCAAGTCGAAGAATATCCTCGCCATTGCCCTCCTTCGGCACCATCTTGTGAGCAGGTGCCGCACCGCGGCTTCGATCAGGTCTGCCTTCAGACCGACCCATTCAGAACACCTCCCGGGGGCGAAACGCCATGTCTGCTAAGGAAGTCCGCTTCGGCGGCGACGCGCGCGCGCGCATGATGCGCGGGGTCGACATGCTGGCCGATTCCGTGAAGGTCACGCTCGGGCCGAAGGGCCGCAACGTCGTGTTGGCCAAATCCTACGGCGCGCCGCGCATCACCAAGGACGGCGTCACCGTCGCCAAAGAGATCGATCTCTCCGATCGCTTCGAGAACATGGGCGCCCAGCTCGTCCGCGAGGTCGCGACCCGCACCTCCGACAATGCCGGCGATGGCACCACCACCGCCACCGTGCTCGCCCAGGCGATCACGCGGGAAGGCCTGAGATCAGTCGCCGCCGGCATGAACCCGATGGACCTCAAGCGCGGCATCGACCTCGCCGCCGACCGGGTGATCGAAGAACTGAAGCGTCGCGCCCGCAAGGTCTCGACCAGCGAGGAGATCGCCCAGGTCGGCACCGTGTCGGCGAACGGCGACAAGGCGATCGGCAAGATGATCGCCGAGGCCATGAAGAAGGTCGGCAATGACGGCGTCATCACCATCGAGGAGGCCACGACGCTCGATTCCGAGCTCGAGATCGTCGAGGGCATGCAGTTCGACCGTGGTTACCTCTCGCCCTACTTCGTGACCAATGCCGCCAAGATGAGCTGCGAACTCGAAAATCCCTACATCCTGATCCACGACAAGAAGCTCAGCGGACTTTCGACCGTGCTGCCGCTGCTCGAGCTGGTGGCGCAATCGGGCCGGCCGCTGTTGATCCTCGCCGAGGATATCGACGCCGAGGTGCTGGCCACGCTGGTGGTGAACAAGCTGCGCGGCGGCCTCAAGGTCGCGGCCGTCAAGGCGCCGGGCTTCGGCGATCGCCGCAAGGACATGCTGGGCGACATCGCGATCCTCACGGCAGCGCAGGAGATCTCCGAGGATCTCGGCACCAAGCTCGAGGGCGTGACTCTCGAGATGCTGGGCACCGCCAAGCGCGTTCATATCGACAAGGACAACACCACCATCGTCGACGGCGCCGGCAAGAAGAAGGACATCGCGTCCCGCGTGGCGCAGATCCGCGCCCAGGTCGACAAGGTCGAGTCCGACTACGACCGCGAGAAGCTGCAGGAGCGGCTGGCCAAGCTCGCGGGAGGCGTCGCCATCATCAAGGTAGGCGGCGGCTCGGAGTTCGCGGTCAAGGAGAAGAAGGATCGCGTCGAGGACGCCATGCACGCCACCAAGGCGGCGGTCGAGGAGGGCGTGGTCGCCGGCGGCGGTGCCGCTTTGCTCTACGCCACCCGCGCGCTGAAGGACTGCCGCGGCGCCAATCCCGACCAGCAGGCCGGCATCGACATCGTGCGCCGCGCGCTGCAGGCGCCGGTGCGCCAGATCGCCCGGAATGCCGGGCATGACGGTGCGGTGATCGCCGGCCACATGCTCGAGCAGAAGGACGCGAACTTCGGCTTCGATGCTCAGAAAGGCGAGTATGGCGACATGATCAAGGCCGGCATCATCGACCCGGTGAAGATCGTCCGCACCGCGTTGCAGGGGGCCGCCTCCGTGGCCGGCCTGCTCGTCACCACCGAGGCGATGATCGCCGAACTGCCCGGCGAGGCTGGCGGCCCCGGCGGCATGGGCGGCGGCGGCATGGGTGGAATGGGCGGCGGCATGGGGGGCATGGGTGGAGGCATGGGCTTCTAGCCCGTGCCTCACGGTCGCGAACAGGCAAACTCAAGCCGGAGGCCCGATGACCCTGCGTCCGGAATATTCCCTCGGCCACTCGGCCTATAACGGCTTTCTCTTCGGGTCGCTGGGCCAGGACGCGGCGGGCACGGAGGTCACCGTGCTCTCTGCCCTGTCGCGGCTGGGCATCGATCCGTGGCAGGAGGCGGCGCGTCTCGCGGGCCTGCCGCGCGACGCGGCGGCCGAGGCTTTGGCCGCCACCATCCTTCGACTGCCTGACGGGACGCTCGCGGCGAGTGAGGCCACAAAGATCGCGGCCCGCCTGGTTGCGTTGCTGCCCAAGGGCGCCGTCGCCGAAATCCCGCAGACAGAAGAGGCCCGCGGCGCCTTGCTGGAAGCGGCCATCCTGTCCGAGCGGGAGGGCCAGAAGGCAAGGAAGGGCGCGCCGGCGACCGCAGCGCGAGGCGCCACCTTGAAGCCCAAAGCGGGTCTCGCGACCTGGCTGATGTGGGGAGCGGTGGCCCTGGCGTTCTACTTCCTGCTGGTGCAGCTCACACCCAGCCGCAACCTCGAATCCGAGCAACATGAGACCTCGCAGAGCTCCTGACGGCAAACCGTGAGACGTTCACGAGGAATGGTTCGACACCTTCGACGAACGCCCACCTCAAGTGAGGGCGGGAGCACATGCCTCTCAGCCTTCGCGAGCCGGTGCCCAGGGAGCGACGGTCGGCGGGATAGACGTCCGGAAAGATGTAACTGCGGCGCCGCAAAATGCTAGGCTGCCCAGCCATCCGGAGCATCCACGACAGGAGTTATGATGTCCCTCCTCGGCAAGGGAATGCTGCTCACGTTCACTGACGTATCGGCGCGCGACGAGCGCGATTACAACGAGTGGTACAATCGCGAGCATATCGACGATCGCGTGAACCTGCCGGGGTTCCATCGTGGCCGACGCTACGCCGCTGTGCGCGGGACACCGAGATACCTTGCGGTCTACGAATGCGACAGCGTCGCCGTCCTCGGTACGCCGAACTATCTCCAGACGCTGGACCACCAGACGCCGTGGAGCCAGAGGGTCATGGCGCGCTTCACGCACTTCACCCGACTGACGCTTCGCATCCAGGTCGACCAGACGCACGGGGTGGGCGCGGCGGTGGCGACGGTGCGCTTCGTGCCGGACCCGCACCGTCGCAAGGCACTCGTCGAGTTCCTGTCCACGGAGATCCTGCCGAAGCTGATCGCGCGTCCGGGCGTCCTGGGCGCGGCGGTCGGCGAGAACGACCTCGAGGTGATGCATGCTCCCCTGCAGGACAAGAGCATGGATCATCCCCGCGCCGACGAATCCGAATGGGTCGCCCTGATCGAGGGCGCCGACGCTGCCGCCGTGGGGGCCGCCGCACGCTCCCTGTTCACGACGTCGCGGCTGCGGCCCTTCGGAGTCGAGGCGGCGCCCGCGATCGCCACCTGGCGCTTCCTGTTCGGCAACCAGCGATGACATATCTTTGACCCGCTGTTGATCGAGCAATCGCATAGGGTCCCCGCGTGTCCAATCAACGCATCATCTTCTCGCTGAGGTTCGCGACGCTGATCGCCCTCTGCCTGCCCGCCGTGGATCTGGTCTGGCGCTGGTATACCGGCGATCTCGAACCGCGCGCCGTGACGCTCGCAACGCACATCACCGGCGACTGGGCCGTTGCGTTCCTGCTGGTCTCCCTGGCGCTGACGCCGGCGCGCGCGGTCTTCGACTGGTCGCCGCTGATCCATATCCGGCGACGGGTCGGCGTGGCGGCCGCGCTCTATGCCGTGGCCCACCTCCTGATCTACGTGCTCGACCAGAAATGGAACCTGATCGTCGTCGCCACGGAGATCGTGAAGCGCTTCTATCTCACCATCGGCTTCGTGGCGCTCCTCGCCTTGGTGGCGCTGGCGATCACCTCGACCAATGGCTGGCAGAAGCGGCTGAAGCGCGGCTGGAAGCGCCTGCACTGGCTGGTCTATCCGGCCGTCGCGCTGGCCCTGCTGCACTTCTTCATCCAGTCCAAGGTCAAGATCGGCGAGGCCGCCTTCGCCGCCGGACTGTTCGCCTGGCTGATGCTGTGGCGCGTGCTGCCCGCGTCGCTGCGCAAGGGCTTCGCCGGCCTGCTCCTGCTCGCCATCGGAGCGACGGCGATCACGGCGGTTTTCGAGGCGTCGTGGTACGGGCTGGTGAACGGGATCGACCCGATGAGGGTGCTGGCCGCCAACCTCGATCCCGAGCTGGTGCCGCGGCCGGCGCAGAAGGTGCTGGCGGTCTCCCTGCTGGTGATCGTGCTGGTCGCGCTGCGCCGCGGACTCGCTGCGGCGACCGGGCTCTGGACGCAGCGCTATATCCGAAGGACTATATCGCCTTCCTGATCGGAAGAGGACATGACTCCGGACGAATGGACGGCCGTACGGCTGAGCCTCCTGATCGCCACCACGGCGACGCTGTGCAGCCTGCCGGTCGGCATCGCCGTTGCCTGGCTGCTGGCGCGCAAGCGCTTCTGGGGCAAGAGCCTTCTCGACACGCTGGTCCACCTGCCGCTCATCCTGCCGCCGGTCGTCACCGGCTACCTGCTGCTGCTGTCGTTCGGCCGGCGCGGCCCGATCGGCGGTTTCCTGGCGGAGGAATTCGGCATCGTCTTCTCCTTCCGCTGGACCGGCGCGGCGCTGGCCTGCGCCGTCATGGGCTTTCCGCTGCTGGTGCGCGCCATTCGCCTGTCCATCGAGGCCGTCGACCAGCGCCTCGAAGCGGCTGCGGGCACCCTGGGCGCCAACTCGCTCTGGGTCTTCGCCACCGTCACCTTGCCGCTTTGCCTGCCCGGCATCATTGCCGGCGCGATCCTGGCCTTCGCCAAGTCGATGGGCGAGTTCGGCGCCACCATCACCTTCGTTTCCAACATTCCCGGCGAGACGCAGACGCTGCCGGCCCTGATCTACACCCTGACCCAGGTGCCGGGCGGCGACGCCGCCGCGATGCGGCTCACCCTGGTGTCGATCGCCATCTCGATGCTGGCGCTGCTCGGGTCCGAACTTCTGGCCAAGCGCATCGGCGCACGGCGGCAGACGGCATGAGCCTCGAGGTCGACGTCGATCACAGGCGCGGCCAGTTCAGGCTCCAGGCCCGCTTCACGGCCGCGCCGGGACTGACGGCCCTGTTCGGCCGCTCGGGCTCCGGCAAGACCAGCCTGGTCAGCATCGTCGGCGGACTGATCCGCCCGGACCGTGGCAGGATCGCCATCGACGGTCAGACCCTCGTCGACACCGAGCACGGCCTTTTCGTGCCCGCGCACAAAAGGCGCATCGGCTATGTCTTTCAGGACAGCCGCCTGTTCCCGCATCTCAGCGTGCGGCGCAACCTGCTCTACGGGCGCTGGTTCGCGCGCGGCAGCGGCGGCGCGGCAGCCGATCTCGGCTCGGTGGTCGAGCTGCTGGGCATCGGCCATCTGCTGGAGCGTCATCCGGAATCGCTGTCGGGCGGCGAGAAGCAGAGGGTCGCCATCGGCCGGGCCCTGCTCGCGCGGCCGCGGCTCGTCCTCATGGACGAGCCCCTCGCCTCGCTCGACGAAGCGCGGCGCGCCGAGATCCTGCCCTACATCGAACGGCTGCGCGACGAAGCCGGCGTGCCGATCCTCTATGTCAGCCACTCGGTCGCCGAGGTGGCGCGGCTCGCCACCACGGTGGTGATCATGAGCGACGGCACGGTGACGGCCGTCGGGCCTGTCCAGGACATCCTGCCGATGGCCGACGCCACCGATGGCGGCGCCGTGCTGGACGCCAGGATCGTCCGCCACGACGAGACGTTCCACCTCTCGGTTCTGGAAAGTGCCGCGGGCGAACTGCAGGTGCCGCGCCTCAATGCGCCGGTCGGCGCGCCGGTCCGTGCCTATATCCGCTCCCGCGACGTGATGCTGAGCCTGCAGCCGCCCGTCGACATCAGCGCGCTGAACGTGCTGGCCGGGAAGATCGCGTCGATCAGCCCGACGACCCGTGCGCAGGCCGATATCCGCCTGGACTGCAACGGCGCCGTCCTGATGGCCCGACTCACCGCCAAATCGGTCGATCGGCTGGCGCTGGCCCCCGGGCGGCCGGTTTACGCGGTCGTCAAGAGCGTGTCATTCGAACGCAGTTAAGTGCGATAGAGTGATGGTGGGCACCCGGCCCGCCCATGAAGCCTGAGGGAACCGAATGAAATCGATGCCGCTGCCGCTCACGCCGCGATTCATCACCTGGACGCTGGCGACGACCTTCGCCGTTCTGCTGGGCATCGCCTGGGCCGTCGATCCCCGCTCGTGGTGGATCGGCGTCGGGTTCGCCCTTGCCCTCTTCCTGGCCCTTGTCGGCCTCTATGACTATTTCCAGACCAGGCACGCGGTGCTGCGCAACTATCCGATCGCGGCGCACATGCGCTTCATCTTCGAGGCGATCCGGCCCGAGATGCGCCAGTATTTCTTCGAGGGCGAGAAGGACGGCCTGCCGTTTCCGCGCGACCGGCGCGCGATCGTCTATCAGCGGGCCAAGCTGGTGCTGGACGTGCGGCCGTTCGGCACCAACTACGACGTCTATGCCGAGGGCTACGAGTGGATGACGCACTCAATCTCGCCGACGCCGGTCAGCCGGGAGCCGTTCCGCATCTCCATCGGCGGGCCCGACTGCACGCAGCCCTATTCCGCCTCGATCTTCAACATCTCGGCGATGAGCTTCGGCGCGCTCAGCGCCAACGCCATCCGCGCCCTGAACGGCGGCGCCAAGCTCGGCGGCTTCGCCCACGATACCGGTGAGGGCGGCTACAGCCCCTATCACCGCGAGGGCGGCGGCGACATCATCTGGGAGATCGGCTCCGGCTATTTCGGTGCCCGTAACGCCGACGGTACCTTCTCGGCCGAGCGGTTCGCGGCCGGAGCGGCCAACCCGCAGGTCAGGATGGTCGAGCTGAAGCTCAGCCAGGGCGCCAAGCCCGGCCATGGCGGCGTGCTCCCTGCGCCCAAGGTCAGCGAGGAGATCGCCCTGACGCGCGGCGTGCCGGTCGGCGAGGACTGCATCTCTCCCTCCCACCACACGGCGTTCTCGACACCCATCGAGATGATGAAATTCATCGCCGAGATGCGCCGCCTTTCGGGCGGCAAGCCCGCCGGCTTCAAGCTCTGCGTCGGCCACGAATGGGAGTTCCTGGCGATCTGCAAGGCGATGCTGGAGACCGGCATCTATCCCGACTTCATCGTCGTCGACGGCAAGGAGGGCGGCACCGGCGCCGCGCCCATGGAATTCCTCGACCATGTCGGCAAGCCGATGCGTCAGGGGCTGCACCTCGTGCAGAATGCCCTGGTGGGAATCGGCGCCCGCCACCGGATCAAGATCGGTGTCGCCGGAAAGATCATCACCGCCTTCGACATCATCCGGGCGATGGCGCTGGGCGCCGACTGGTGCAACTCGGCGCGCGGCTTCATGTTCGCAGTAGGCTGCATCCAGTCCCAGTCCTGCCACACCGACCGCTGCCCCACCGGGGTCGCGACCCAGGACCCGACGCGCCAGCGCGCCCTGGTCGTGCCGGACAAGATGGAGAGGGTGGCGAACTTCCATCGCGCCACCCTGCAGGAGCTGGCCGAGCTCACCGCCGCCGCGGGCCTCGACCATCCCACGGACTTCAAGCCCATCCATATCACCCGCCGCGTCTCGCCGAGCGTCGTGGCGACCTATGCCGATCTCTATCCGGCGCTGGCCGAGAACGAGCTCGTGTCGGGCACGAGCGACAAGAGGTGGCGGCGGGCCTGGGACATGGCCCATGCCGGTTCGTTCCGCGCGACGGCCTGAGCGAGCGCAAACCTGTTGCGAATCCTCTTTGGTTGGCCCAGCAATTGGCCAACCAAAGAGGAAACGACCATGACCGCTCCGTTCGATTTCGCGCCCCTGCTGGCGCCCGGCACACCCGCTCCCGCCGCCAAGTGGAACGGATTCCCGAAGTACAACTTCATCGGCGGCCATAACGACGCAGGCAATGTGCCCGTCCAGGCCCTGATCGATGCCGCGACTTCGGTGCTGAGGCGCGAGGGCGCGACGCTCGCGACCTACGGCCTCAACAGCGGGCCACTGGGCTACAAGCCGCTGCGGGAGTTCCTCTCGGCCAAACTCAAGGACCATGCCGGCATCGAGTGCGCCTCGGACGAGATCCTGATTACTTCGGGATCGATGCAGGGCCTCGACCTGATCAACAGCCTGCTGGTGAGGAAGGGCGACACCGTCATCATCGAGCAGGAGACCTATGGTGGCGCGCTGACCAAGCTGAACAAGCTGGGCGCCAACGTGATCGGCATCCCGCTCGACGACGAGGGCCTGCGGCTCGACGTGCTGAAGCAGAAGCTCGAGGAGCTGAAGCAGAAGGGCATCAAGCCCAAGTACATCTACACGATCCCGACGGTGCAGAATCCGACCGGCGCCATCATGGGCGAGGCGCGGCGTGCCGAACTGCTGAAGATCGCCGCCGAGTACGGCGTCATGATCTTCGAGGATGAGTGCTATTCCGACCTGATCTGGAGCGGCAAGCGCCCGAAATCGCTCTACGCCATGGCCAAGGGCGAGGGCGTCATCTTCGTCGGCTCCTTTTCCAAGTCGATCGCGCCGGCGCTGCGGGTCGGCTACATCGTGGCCAAGTGGGACATTCTCGGCCGCATCCTCGGCCTCAAGCAGGATGCGGGCTCCGGCGCGCTCGAACAGATGGTGCTGGCGGAGTTCTGCACGCAGCATTTCGCCAATCACGTGCCGAAGCTCAACAAGACCCTGGCAGCCAAGCTGCAGGTCCTGCGCGAGGCGCTGGCCGAGCAGTTCGGCACCGATGCCGAGTTCGGCGATCCCGAGGGCGGCATCTATCTCTGGATCAAGCTGCCCGACAACGTGGACACGACGAAGCTCGCCCAGGCCGCCCTGGCCGCCGGCGTCTCGCTCAATCCCGGCCAGGAATGGTCGACGAACAAGGACTATGCCCGCTCGCGCCTGCGGCTCTGCTTCGCCAATCCCGAGCCCGAGACGATCCGCAAGGGCGTCGAGGTTCTGGCCGAGGTCTGCCGCCGCGAATTCGGCGTGCCGCTGCGCTCGGCCAACATCGAGAAGAAGTAGATATTGCTTCAAGCAGAAAGGCCCGGCGGATCACTCCGCGGGGCCTTTTCGTTTTTCAAGATCGCGATGCTCACATCGGCTGCGGCACCATCACCATCCACGAAACGCCGAACTTGTCGGCGACGCAGCCGAAGCGCGGCGAGAAGAACGTCTTGCCGATCGGCATCTGGATCTGGCCGTCCCTGGCCAGCGCCTCGAAGGCCCTGTCGGCCTCCGCTTCGGTCGCGACATCCAAGGCAAGAGAGAAGCCCTGGAAGTTCGTCCTGCCGTCGCCGCCCATGCCGTCGGAACACATGATCATCGCATCGCCGATCCGCAGGCTGGCGTGCATGACGGCCTCGGGATTCACCTTCATGTGCTCCATGGCGCCCGCGTCGGGATTCTCCTTGAAGCGCATCATCATCTCGACTTTGGCGCCGAGCCTCTCCTTGTAGAAGGCGAGCGCTTCCTCGCAACGGCCATTGAAAAACAGATAAGGCTGGACCGCCATTTCATCCTCCCCGGTTACTGGCTTTTCTCGAATTCGGTATCGATCTGGATCTGGATGGGATCGGTAAACAGCGCCGGCAGCCCGTAATCCTGCGGATTGATCGTCGCGACGGCATGGACGCCGATCCGCGGCTTGCCCTCGAACCCCTTGCCCGCGCCGCCGAGTTCGACGTCGAAGGTGACGGGCCTGGTCTTGCCCATCAAGGTGAACTGCCCCTCGACCCTGCCGCGCGTCTTGTCGACCGGCTTGAACGACGTCGAGACGAAAGTGGCCTCGGGAAAGGCCTTGGACTTCAGGAAATTGTCGCCCGCCAGCTCCTCGGCGAAGCCCTTCACGTTGGTCGTGATGGAGGCCGTCTCGACCGAGGCGGAGAGCTTCGACGTCTCGATCGCCGCCGGATTCCAGGTAAGCGATCCCTTGGCGCGATCGAAGCGGAACACGCTCTGCGAATAGCCGATATGGGAGACGCGGACGATCACCGCCGTATGCTGCTCGTCGAGCGTATAGGTGCCGGCCGTCGCCAGCGCGATATCGCGCTCCGCGGCGAAGACTCCCGGCGGCAGGGTTGCAGGCGCCTGGGCCAGCGCCATCACCGGACTCATCGCCAGAACGACGGCGAGCGTGCGCAGTGTGCGGTTCATGTGATCCTCCTCGACAAGCGTGATTTCACTTCTCGACGACGGTCTTCAGCTTCGCCAATCCGGCCGCGAAATCCCGGCCGATCATGTCGTCCATGTCCATGAAGGTACCGATCAGCTTGGTCATGAAAGTGCTGGGACCGTACATCGCCCAAGTGACAATCGTCTGGCCGCCCTTCGGTTGCACCGTCAGCTCGGCCGTGTTGTGACCTTCGAAGGGTTTCAGAAAATCGAGCTTGATCACCACCTTGCTGGGCGGCGTCGATTCGACGATCTCCATGCGGCCCTTGCCGACATTGTCGTTGCCGTCCCATTCGTAGACGGCGCCCTTGCCGCTCTCGGCGCCGCCGTAGGTGCGCTTCATCGCCGGATCACGGCCCTCGTAGGGCGACCATTCGGCCCAGCGCTTCAGCCCGTCGATATAAGGGAAGATCTTCTCAGGCGGCGCGTTCATCGCCGTCGAGCGCTCGACGCGAAACGAATCGGGCCGGGTCGAGGCGTAGATCAGGATCGCGGCGACGGCGACCAGCAGGACCGCGCCGACGATCTTCAAAAGCTTCCGCATTCGATTCGCACCGCGTAAGTTAACCTATCGGTTAACACTAAGATCGC
>Ga0182745_1003801_pt1 | contig 12851 bp, 10 predicted proteins | sample eDN3rd30CKraftBY_FD_128523 | JGI IMG/M metagenome (GOLD analysis project Ga0182745, IMG submission 128523) | Enriched backyard soil microbial communities from Emeryville, California, USA - eDNA 3rd pass 30_C Kraft BY (version 2) (version 2) | ecosystem: Environmental > Terrestrial > Soil >...
GGAGTAACCGGTCCAACGGGATCAAAAAAAAGAAAAGGCCCCGGGACCTGTTAACAGGTCCCGGGGCCTTTTCTTTTTTTTGATCCCGTTGGACCGGTTACTCCAGGACGAGGGGTGACCCTCCTGGCCTGGAGGAAAAAAGGGCCATTCGTCGCCCAGGGACTCTTGAACCTGAGCCGTTTTGAATTCTTTGATTTTTACATTTTACGTTTGTTGTGTTTGAACATTTCCTACGAAGGGGGCGGGGTTAACCGTGATAGTCGTGATGAAGTCGGATGCGACCGAAGAGCAGATTGAGCACATGGCCTCGCGGATCAAGTCGCTCGGGTTGAGCGCCCAGGTCATCAAGGGGACACACCAGACCGTCATCGCGGCGATCGGAGAGGAGCGATCCGGGCTGACCGAAGCTCTCGAGCCGAGCCCTGGGGTCGAGAAAGTCTTGCCGATCATGGCCCCGTACAAGCGGGCCTCGTCCGAGCTCAAATCCGAGCGGACCGTGGTCAAGGCGCTCGACCTGAGCGTGGGAGGGAAGCAGATAGCCATGATCGCCGGGCCTTGCTCCGTTGAGAGCGAGGAGCAGATCGTTAGCATTGCTCGCAAACTCAAAGAACTCGGTGCGCAGGGGCTCCGCGGCGGCGCATTCAAGCCAAGAACCAGTCCGTACAGCTTCCAGGGGCATAAGGAAGACGGCTTGAAAATGCTGGCGACCGCTCGGCAAGAGACCGGACTGGCGATCGTCACCGAAGTCATGGCGCCTGAACACGTCCCCTTGGTTGCGAAATATGCCGATGTCCTTCAGATCGGTGCTCGTAACATGCAAAATTATCAGCTCCTCCAGGCCGTGGGAGACTCGGGCAAGCCCGCGATGCTCAAGCGCGGCATGAGTGCCACCATCGACGAGTTCCTTCTCGCCGCCGAATACATTTTGGACCGCAGCAACCCCCACGTCATGCTCTGCGAACGCGGTATCCGAACGTTCGAGGAACACACCCGCTTCACTCTCCCCTTGACCACGGTCCCCTACCTCCAGGACCGAACGCACCTCCCCGTCGTGGTCGACCCTTCCCACGGAACCGGCAAAGCCAAGCTCGTCCCTCGGATGTGCGTGGCCTCTGTCGCCGCCGGTGCCGACGCCCTGATCATCGAGGTCCATGAGTCTCCCGAGAAAGCCATGAGCGACGGCTCCCAGACCATCACTCCCGCCACCTTCGGCGACGTGATGGCCAGGTGCCAGCGCGTGGCCGAGGCCATCGATCGCTCCATGTAATCCAATCGGTCGAGAGCCCTCGAAGCATCCTCCCTGCTCTGCGCGAGACTCATTCCACTCTGAGTCTCGCGCATCAGAAATGCTTTTGAATCATTAGATAATGCATGAAAATAATAGCATTGCAATTTAAATTGATGGAATAAAATCATGTTGTGTGAGAATTTCGATCGGGGCGGTTGTATCCCCGCGTGAGGACGGAACTTCTTCGCCGAGTCGTTGGGGACGCTCGTCGAGAGGGAAAGCCGTTAGCTCTCGGGACCACGTCAAGAGCTTGGTGAAATGGCGGGAATTGTCGGATCTCTGTCATTTGAGACAAAGCTCGCTCGGGTAAGATACGGTTGAGTGGAGCGATCGAAGGCTTCTTTGATCCTCGCGATGAAGGCCGGACTGGAAGGCAAGGGTGAAAGTCAGGTCGTTCGTCGGTGGAGGCCGCCATGGGCGTAGCGACGAGTGGACGTAGGTTTGAGGCGAGGGGGCGAGGCGCGAGGCGGGTCGTCGTGTTGACCTATCCCGGAATCGAGTTGCTCGACGTGGCAGGTCCGTGCGCCGTGCTCGACGCATTCGAGCAGGGACCAGGGAGGTCGGAACAGGAGACCGAGCCGGGTTACCACATCGAGGTCGTTTCGACCGGGGGTGGCTCGCACGTGATGACGTCGTCCCGAGTGGCGTTGGTCGCCGAGCGTGATTATCGGTCGATTCGAGGGGAGATTGATACGCTCCTCATCGCAGGGGGGGACGGGGTTTGGCAGGCAGCTCAGGACGAGCAACTCCTGCGCTGGCTACGTCGCATCGCGCCTCGCGTCCGGCGAATTGCTTCGGTCTGCACGGGGACGTTCATCCTGGCGGCGGCCGGGCTGCTCGACGGTCGAAAAGCGACGACGCACTGGCAGTGGTGCTCGCGTCTGACCCGTGATCATCCACTGGTGGCTGTGGACGATGACTCGATCTTTGTCCGCGATGGCAACCTTTATACCTCGGCCGGGGTCACGGCGGGCATGGACCTGGCGCTGGCTCTGGTGGAGGAGGATCACGGAGCCGAGGCGGCAATGCGGATCGCCCGCTATCTCGTCATGTTCGTGCGCCGCCCGGGGGGCCAATCGCAGTTCAGTACGGTCCTGGATCTTCAGGCCGCCGAGCGCCGGCCGATCCGCGACCTCCAGGCCTGGATCGCGGCGCACCCTTCGGTGGACCTCTCTGTCGAGGCCCTTGCCGCTCGCGTCCACATGAGTCCGAGGAACTTCGCTCGCGTGTTCCGCGACGAGGTGGGCCAGACTCCGGCGAAGTTCGTCGAGCGCGTTCGGGTCGAGGCGGCTCGGCGGCTTCTGGAGCAGTCGGAGTCCAGGCTCGATCGTGTCGCCCTCGACTGCGGATTCGGAGGAGCCGACTCGATGAGACGTTCGTTCCTGCGTGTCTTGCGGGTTGCGCCGAGCGATTACCGTGGCCGGTTTCTCCCAGGGCCCGTTGGATTGAGCTGAGCTGAGCCAACGTTTTGCTGCTGGATGCAGGGAGTACGGAATCCGCCTAGAGGCGGTGTGGTCTCCTCTGCGCACGACGCGGACTGAGGTGGGAGCGGAAGCACGATGGACGGACCGAAGGAGACGCGTGACCGGGCCAACGAACTCGAAGGACTCATCGAACAGCTCAACGACCTGAGCCTGACTCTGCCCGAGGTCACCAGAATCCGTTCCCGAATATTCGAACTGTTGGGCTGGCCCCGTTCGGAACACGACAGGTAAGGGGCGTCTCGAGTAATCGGGACTCTCCGCGCCTACTCCGCGAGGAAGTGGCGCAATTGCGACGGGTTGGCAGTGATACCGTGGGACTTCCCTTTGATCGTTCTCAGACTTTAACCGAGGAAAATCCAATGACACGCACGATCGCTGGAGTCTTGATCCCCGACAGCCGTCTTGCGAACGAGGCGACCGAGTTGGTCCGGGCCGCCGAGTCCCCCTTGTTGTTTGACCACTCCCTGCGCGTTTATCTCTTCGGCTCCCTTCGAGGGCGCCGGCGCAACCTGAACTTCGACCCCGAGCTGCTCTACGTCGCGGCATTGTTCCACGATCTCGGCTTGGTCGAGGGGCATCGCAGTCAGGAAGAGCGCTTCGAGGTGGACGGCGCCAACGCCGCTCGGCAATTCCTCGATCAGCACGGCGTTCCGGCCGAGACCGTTCGCGTCGTCTGGGACGCGATCGCCTTGCATACGACTCCGGGAATCCCCGCCTGGAAAGAGCCCGAGGTGGCGCTCCTCACGGCGGGAGTTGAGTTGGATGTCATTGGGGTGGGCTTCGATGAGATCGACGCCACGGTGAGAGAGCAAGTCCTCGCCGCGTTCCCCCGCGTCGACTTCAAACGCAAGATCGTCCAGGCCTTCGCCGACGGTATCGCGCACAAGCCTCAGACGGCCTTTGGCAACATCAAGGCCGATGTCCTGGAGCAACGGCTCCCTGGCTATGTTCGTCCGAACTTCTGCGACCTCATCGCCCACTCGCCGTTCCGCGACTGAAACCGCCAGCTTTCAAAGATATCTCAAATGGGAAATCAGTCCACGATTAAATCGTATGCTGAATGATTGAAGGTTGTGAGTGTTGCTTGGGGGCGAGCCGCTCGAGTGGGTGGAAACGTTGAGCGGTTCGCGGTGCCCTGATTATTTGCCGATGCAAAATCGCTTGAAGATGCGATCAAGAATATCGTCAGTGACCACGGCACCGACCACCTTGCCGAGCTCATCCACCGCCTGGCGGAGGTCGATGGCGACGAGTTCGTCGCCGCCGTTCATGGAGATGGTTTGCGAGGCGGTTTCCAGCGCTCTGGCGGCCTGCTCGAGGCTTTCGCGGCAGCGGGCACCGGTGGTGGAGATCAGGTCGCCGTCGGCTTCCCGTTCTCGCAGGCGCGCGGCGATGACGCGACGGAGCTCGTCGAGCCCCGCGCCGGTCTCGGCGCTGGTGGAGAGGCGATGTCCCGTCGGATCCCTCGGATCGGCGGCGAGGTCGGTCTTGGTTAAGACGTGGAGTCGAGGCGGGGCGGTTTCGGTGAGGTCTTGGGTCTGATCTGAGTTCGGAGTCGGAGGTGGGTCATCGTGAGCAAGGCAATCGACGATCAGGTCGGCGCGGGCGGATTGTTCCGCTCGGAGCTCCTGGGCTCGCGATTCGATCGGAGTCGACGCGTCTTCAAAGCCGGCGGTGTCCACCAGTTCAACGGTTAGCCCATCGCAGACGCAAGGGGCTGAGAGGTAGTCGCGTGTGGTCCCCGCGATCGGTGAGACGATCGCCTGGGCCTGGCCGAGGAGCGCGTTGAACAGTCGGCTCTTGCCCGCGTTGGGAGGGCCAGCCAGGACCACGGAGGGGTGGCGATCTTCACGCTCCCGCCCTTGGAGGGTGCGAGAGAGTTGGTCGAGCATGTGCCCTTCTCGCTCGAGCTCCTCGGCGAGGAGCGAGCGGGCCAGTGGGTCCACGTCGGACTCGTCAACGAAGTCGAGCCCTGCTTCGAGATGGGCCAGGATATCGAGCAAGCGGTCGCGAAGCGTGGTGATGGGGCCAGCTAAACCACCGGCCAGTTGTTTCAGGGCGGTCTCGAGCTGCGCGGGGGTTCGGGCGTCAATGACGCCGAGCACCGCTTCGGCACGCGTCAGGTCGATCCGGCCCGAGAGAAACGCTCGCAAGGTGAATTCGCCGGGCTCGGCATGCCTGGCCCCGTGGCCAAGGCAGTCCGCCAGAACTCGGTTGACGAGTGGAGGGGAGCCGGGGAGATGGATCTCGGCCAGTGGTTGGCCGGTGTAGGTCCGAGGGCCGGGCCAGAGCACGATGGAAGCCGGCACGAGCGGCCTCACTCCCGAAACGAGGAGCTGCCCCGACCAGAGCTCGGGGCGCCGGGGAAGCTCCCGCCCCTCGTCCTCGGGAAGAAACGGCTCCAACGCAACGGCCCAGGCGTCGGGTCCGGTCAGCCGGATCATCCCTCGGAAACCCGGTCCGGGAGGGCTCGCCACCGCCGCGATCGTGTCGGTCGGGTCGAGCGTGCTCACCACAAACCTCGATTCCCGTTCTCAGTGAAAGACGCCGGGCGGAGTCGAGCGAACGGCCTCCGCCTCGGGCCGGAACCTGGTCAAGCCAAGGCCTTGGGGTGGGGAACAGCGTCCCCCCCACCAGCAATTCGCTTTGACCCTTGGTCTGCTCGATCCAGGACTCAGCCGCGTCGACCCGGCCTGGCCTTGGACTTTCGCTTGTCGTTGTTCCGGTCCTGCTCCTTTTCCTTCTGCTGCTTTTCGTCGAGGAGTTTGCGGTAGGTGGGGTCTTTCGAGGCTTCGTCCATGACCTTTTCGAGGAACTTGGCCAGGCGGCCCGGAGGTTTGGCGGGACCGGAATCACCTCCACGCCCCCCTCCTCCTGGTCCCGACCCTCCTCGACCGTTGTTGGGCGGGTTCTTTTCATCGTCCCCCCCTTTGGTCGCCAGGGCGCCGGTGGTTTTGGGGAGCAGTAACCGCTCGCTGATCTGCCAGAGACTACTCGTGATGAAATAAATCCCCAGGCCGGAGGGGAGCTTGTAAAACATGAGAGCCATGAAAATCATCATGTACTTCATCATGTTTTGCTGCATCTGCGCTTCAGGCGTGGTCGCCGGGGGCGAGAACAGCTTGGTCTGCACGAGCATCAAGGTCACGACCAGGAACGGGAGGAGGTTGAAGTATTCTCCGAGCAAGGGGAGGCCCCCCTCGAACGGGAACTTGAACATCATGTCGGGGGCGGCGAGATTCTGGATGTACAGGAAGGAGGCATGCCGCAGGTGAACGCTGTTGTTCAGGGCCTGCCAGAGTCCCACGAAGATCGGGAGCTGGATCAACGCGGGGAGGCAGCCTCCGACCGGGTTCACCCCGTGCTTCTTGTAGAGCGCGAAGGTTTCCTTGGTCTGACGTTCCTTGTCGTCCTTGTATTTTACTTGCAAGTCCTTCAGCAAGGGCTGAAGGTCCTGCATTTTCTTGGCCGCGATCGCCTGCTTTCGGCCGAGTGGGAACATAATCATCCGGACCAGCAAGGTCAGCAGGATGATCGCGATCCCGTAGTTGCCGTTCTTTCCGCCGAAGAAACCCGCGACTTGCTTCGTTAATGCGTAGATATGATCGAGCAAGGGGGAGATGACGTAACGGGCGAGCGAGGTTGCGCCTGGGATGCTGAACCATTGGTATTTGCGATAGGCGAGCAGTTCCTCCGCGCCGAAGGGGGCCAGCGCCTCGTGCGTCTTCGGGCCGGCGAAGATCGTGAACTCCTGCTTGAACGGACGGTTCGGGCCGACCTCTTCGGGGTTCGAGATGATCTCGAACGAGATATCGGCTTTTTGGGCGTCGGCCGGCTTGGGAGGAATCACCGTGGCGATCGTCTCGCCTTCCCGGTGATCTTTATCCGGGCTGACGAAGACGGTGAAATACTGGTTTTCCACCCCGGCGTAGGCAAGTGGCAAGGCGGTGTTGTCGAACGGGGTAGCGCCCGCCTTGGCGATATCGTTCGCGGTTCGGGTTTCGACATTCGTCGATTCGCCCTTCACCTGGCCGAAGAAAATATCGCGATAAGTGCTGGTATACCACTCCCCCTCGATAGGGATACCGTGGGGGCCGAAGAGCCGAGTGCTAACGCGCTGATCTTTTTCGGGGCTCTCGATCTCGGTGGTGAGCGTGAACCCATCTTCCCCCTTGAACAGGCGGAAACGCTTGGTCACCTTAAGCGCGAGATTCTGGGCTTCGGTGCGGAAGACAACTTCCTGGCCTTCCACCTTCGCCTTGGTCTTCGGGTCAACCTTTGAGATAGGCCGGACCGTGCGCCCCTGGTCGTCGAGCGCCACCTCCCAGAGGATTTCCGCGAGCGGGGCCTCGATAAACTTGGGTGCCTGGGGTACCAGGCTGTCTTCACTCGCTTCAGCCTCGGCCTCGGCGGGGTCGACCTCGTTCTCCAGCGGAGCCTGGTTTTTACGGGGGCTTCGTACGGCCAGGGCAAAGGAAGGGATGACGGGACCTTGCCGCTGCAAGCCGCCGTTCTTGAGGTTCGCCTGGATCAACTGGAGCGGCTTGCGCTTGGCCTTGGGACCGAGGTTCGCCCCTGTATGCTCGGCGTCGTACAGGGAAGACTCAAGGCTCACAACGCCTGCGCCCCGCTGCTTGAACTGAACCCGAAGGTGATAGCCGGCCGGGTCAGACTCTTCGGCGGAGCCAAGCACCAGTTGGGCGGCGGGAACAATGGCGACTTCGGTCTTGGGCTGCGCCGGGGCGGTTGCTTCTTCCCCTTTTTCCTTTTCCGTTCCCTTCGCCAGCGCTTTCTCGTCGGCGTTCGCTGGGGCGTCCTCGTCCTTTGTCTTCTCTTTTCCTTCTCCCTCGGTCGGCTTCTGAGCTGGCTTGGCGGGGTCGGCCTTGGCCTGAACGCCTGCCTTCTCTTGGGGCTTGGCGGGGGGCGGCTGCAAGCCGGTCGCTTCCATCACATATTGGAGGACCACGAAAGACAGAATCGTCGCGAAGAAGAAGAGAATAAAACGCTTCTCATTACCCATCGTGGAGAGACCTTCAAGCTGTTGCGTTTAAATGTGGGGATCAGAAAGAAAGGGGATGTGAAGGCGGGAGGGCTGACTGACTGCGCTCAAGGCGCAAGGGCGTTAGCGCCCTTGCCGGAGCCGATCGCCCAGAAACGGTTCCAGCTCGGAGATGGAGTAAATTTTTCGGATCGTCGACTCGAAGTCGTACGGGAGCCTACGGAAGGTCACTCGAATCGGACCCGTCGGCTCGGCGGCGGGGACCGACCCCGAGGCGGCCTGGGTCGAGATTTCGCCGGTGTCCTGCGTGGCCGCCGAAGCGCTGTCGCTCGAAGCGGGTTGTCCGTCTTCCAGGATGACGTAGCAGGCGCGTGGGTCGCCATCTCTGGGCTGGCCGACCGACCCCACGTTGATCATCAGCTTGCCGTCGCCCAGCGTGTATTCGTTGTCGATCTCTTCAGGGGAATAGAACTGAAACCCTTCGGTGAACACCCCTGGAACGTGGGTGTGCCCCTGGAAACAGTATCGTTCGATCAACTGAAAGAGTCGCTCCATCTTGCGATGGTTGTAGATGTCTTCCGGGAAGACGTATTCGCTCAATGGGTTGCGTGGCGAGCCATGGACGAACAGGAACGGCCCGGAACGGTGGGTTCTGGGAAGTTCCCCGAGAAACTCCCAGCGCCGCTCGTTGTTCTCACGATCGCTGGAGCTTTCGAGCTGGTCCCGCGTCCAGAAAATCGCGCGTTCCGCCCCGATATTGAATCCGTCGGGGTCGAACATCGCCCCCTGGTCGTGGTTGCCGAGCAAGGTGACGCGGCTATGCTCCATGACGCGATCGATGCATTCGCGTGGATTCGGGCCATAGCCGATAATATCGCCCAGGCAAAAGACTTCGGTGATGCCTTGGGACTTAATGTCGTCGAGGACTACCTCGAGGGCTTCGAGATTCCCGTGAATATCACTGATCAATGCACGACGCACGGGAAGCGACCTCCGAAGACGACACATCCATGGCCGGAAACCGGACCCTGGAAAAAATGGCCATGGTGCCCCACAATCTCTAAGTAAGATAGTTTGATTTTGGGCTGGGGGTCAAGGTCTTGCCTTCACCTTAATCTTGGCGAGCGTCTGACATTCGAAAGTTCGTCCGGAAGCCCGCCTTTATTTTCGGGAATTGAGTCGTTCCTTGAATCTCCTCGTACTTGACACCTCAACCCGGCACGCGGCCCTGGCGATCCTGGACCACCTGGGCCAGGTTCATGTCGCTCCGTCCGACCCCGACCAACGCCATGGCCGGCAGCTCGTGCCCGCCATTCGCGACCTCTTGCACCAGGCCAACCTCACCGTGGGGGAGCTCTCGGGAGTGGCCGTGGGGCTCGGGCCCGGTTCTTACACGGGGCTTCGCGTTGGCTTAACTGCCGCCAAGACCTTGGTTTACGCGTTGAACCTGCCGCTCGTGGGCTTCGACAGTCTTGAAGCCATCGCCCAGAACGCACCGGCCGACGCCAGCCGGGTTTCCGTCGTTGCCGACGCCCAACGAGGCGACCTTTACGTGGCCGAGTTCACACGCCCGGCCTCTTCCAATTCCGAGCCGCTTGTTCGCGTTGCTCCAACCCGGATCGAGCCAGCCACCGCCTGGCTGGCAGGCCTTGATGCGCCCACCCTGGTGCTGGGCCCCGGTCTCGAGCGATTGCCTTCGCCTTTGCCCGCGGACGCCCATGCTCAGCCAGTCGGAAATGAGCCGGGGGGAAAGGCCCTGGTTTCGTTTGCCTTGAACCTCTGGGAGAGCGGCCACCGAGTAGACCCGATGTTCCTGGAACCTCACTACTTGCGGCGCAGCGCCGCCGAGGAACAATGGGACCGGCGGGGGTAAACCACCTGATTCGCTTTTGGCCATTGGGCCAGGCTGCCTCCTGACCAAACTCGCGTTGCGTCGAGGAGGAGCCACAAGCCCCCTCCTTCCTCAACTCGACAAGACTCTTGAACCCGCACTTGCTGAGTTCCTTTCCTTGCTCGCGGACCTTTGGACCTCAACGCCGGACCGATTGCATGACGGTTACCGATCAATCCCGAACAAAATCAACCTATTCTCTTCAGTGGAACCGGTTTCGGATCCTCCGTCCGGAGGAGGACAGGGCCACGTTCCGGAACCGGACCGGTCTGAGCGAGGGGGACCTGGCGGGCAAGTTGGTCCTGGACGCGGGGTGCGGCATGGGCCGTTACCTGCGGATCGTCGCGGAGTCGGGGGCTCGGGCGGTGGGGCTCGACCTGAGCGAGGCGGTTCGGGCCGCGCGTGACCTGACCGCCGACCTGGGAGATGTGGCCCTGGTGCGCGGAGACTTGCTCCGGCCACCGTTCGCCGAGGGGCGGTTCGACCATATCTATTCGCTGGGGGTGCTTGACCACACGCCCGACCCGCGCGCGGCGTTTCTGGCCCTGGCACGCCGGCTCAAGCCGGGGGGGCGGATCGCGATCTGGGTCTATGAGCGCGAGCGGCCGATCCTCGAACGGGTGTCGGGGCTGCATCGGAGCATTTCCAGGCGTTTGCCCCTCTCTTGGCTTCTGGGGCTCAGCCAGGTGATGGCGCCGGTCGGTGGCTGGAAGCGCCGGCTGTTGGCGAGTCCGTACCGGTTGGTGAATCGGGCGGGAGTCGCGCTTCACCTGCTCACCTACGGAGTGTCGATGCATCCCGACCCGGAGGTCAGGGTCTGCGACACGCTCGACTGGTACGCGCCCCGTTACCTCTCGAGGCACACGCTCGAGGAAGTGCGAGGCTGGTTCCAGCAGGCGGGCCTGGTGGATCTGGTTGATCTCTCGCGCGACCAGGTCTTCCATCATGAAGGCCAGGGGAACGGAATAAACCTGGCGGGGCGCCGGCCCGAATGATTGGTTTCGGGCGACTTCGTCAATACGCTCCGAACCCAAAACAGGGACGTTACGAACCAACCTCAAGGGAAGGGTGGGTGCCAGATATCGACCAGACCCTCAACAGTTGGGTTCCTGGGAGTCTCCTACCCGGATTTTTCAAGCAAATCCTCGGTTCAGATTCCTGCCTGTCGCGAGCGAGCCTGATCGCGATTGCTTGACCGGAATTGACGCCAGGTCTTAAGATTAGGGTAAGCGAGACTGGATTTCCGTGATGCGAAATCAGGGCTCGTTCCTGCTTTTATTCTTTTGAATTCAGCATTTTTCCCGTATGAGCTCGGGCCAAGCGGAGTCTTCTTGACATGGTGCGCTGGATCATCCTGGCGGTACTGGTTGTCGGCCTGACAGGCATCGCCACGGTCGTGATGCAAGGGACGTCGAGCGAATCCAACATCCTGAATGGACCGGCCTTTCCTGTTGGGGACAGCAAGTCGGGCCCCCGGCCTCGCGCCGTGGTGGATAAGGAAATGACGTTCGAGTTTGGTTCCAGGCCGATTCACACGAAGTTTGAGCGGGACTGGACGATCCGTAACGAGGGAGATGCCGACCTGGTGCTGACCCTGGAGGCCCCCCCCTGCTCTTGCACGGTGGTGGGATTCATGGACAAGGACCGCCATGTGAGTGGGTCGAGAACCATCCCTCCCACGAAGGATACGAAAGTCCACTTCACCTGGGAAACGCTTGTCAACGGTCACTACCATAAACCGGCCACGCTTCTGACGAACGACCCGGAACGCCCGCGCTTGACCTTCGTTGCCGAAGGGGAGGTCAACCCCGCGGTGATGATCTATCCCCCTCCTGAGAACCAGACCCTCGTCTTCGCGAATCTGAGTAGCGACAAGCCCAACCAGGGCATGACCTTTGGGGTCTATTCCCTGGATAAGCCCGACCTCAAGGTACTCAGCATCACCACCTCGCGTCCTGAGTTCATCTCCGCAGAGCAAAAGCCGCTGTCCGAGCAGGCACGCAAGGAGATCAAGACCGATCAAGGGGTCGAGGTCAGGCTCAACGTCAATACCGACCGAGGACCGGGCCGGTTCTTCGAAGAGCTCGTCTTGAAGACCGACCATCCCAGCGAGCCGGAAATCCGCCTTAGCCTGACGGGGACCATTAACGGCCCGATCTCCCTGGTCCCTTCAAGCCTGCGGCTCGCGGGTCTGACGACCGAAAAGGGGGGACAACTCGACCTGCGCATCCTGGTCCAGAACAATCGTAAGACGGCCTTCGAGGTCAAGCGAAAGCCGGAAAAGTTTAGCGTGGAGGTCCTTCCAGGAGAGGGAGCGAAGGAAGGACAGTATCGCCTGGTCGTCAAGATTCCTCCTGGAATGCCCGTGGGAACGGTCAATGAAGAGCTTGTCCTCACGACCGATCACCCCCACGCGAAGGAAGTTAAGGTGCCGATTCACGGCTTCATCCGCGACGCCGGTTGATCGCACGCAAGCACGCTCGCGTCACCTGTCGGCGCGGTGTCGGCTGGCTCGTGACATGGAAAATGTGAACAAGGGATTGGGCTTATCCGCGGAAGCCGGGGGGGTTATAACCTTGGCTTCGATCGGATGAATGTGAGAGGCAAGGCGAGGGATGTTCGAGGTAAAGCCTGCTTCGCCGTGAAGTTCGCTTGATTCCGACCAGTCCCATCGCCTTGCGCTTCCTCATATGGAACGGAAAGGATGACGATGACTCGGACCTCATGCCGGCCGTTGGCGGCCCTGGCGTTGGCGGCCGGATTGATCGCCTACGTGGGCTGTAACAGTGGCTCGGAGGGCGGCGGCGAGCCATCCAAGGTGGTTCCATCAGCGCCCGGTGATAAGATGGTCAAGTCCGAGGCGAATCCCCAAGCCGTGTCTTCGGGAAAACCGTTCGCGGACTGGCCCGATCCACTGGCCACCTTGCTGATCTCGGGTGAGCAAGACGGGTATCTCGAACCTTGTGGCTGCACCTCGGGCCAGCTCGGTGGGTTGGTCCGTCGTCTCGACCTGATCAACCGTATCCGCGACCAGCGCAAGTGGCCACTCGCCACGGTGGATCTGGGGAGTCTGATCAAGGATCCGGCCGGGGCTCGTGGCGGTCCCGAGCAGGTCAAGCTTAAGTTCAGCGTCGCTCTCAAGGCCCTGGAGCTGATGAAGTACGACGCCCTGGCCCTGAGCGCCGAGGA
>Ga0182745_1003802_pt1 | contig 12850 bp, 12 predicted proteins | sample eDN3rd30CKraftBY_FD_128523 | JGI IMG/M metagenome (GOLD analysis project Ga0182745, IMG submission 128523) | Enriched backyard soil microbial communities from Emeryville, California, USA - eDNA 3rd pass 30_C Kraft BY (version 2) (version 2) | ecosystem: Environmental > Terrestrial > Soil >...
CGGGCGTCCCCGCCACCATGAGCCCGCGCGTGCTCCAGGGCGTGCTGCGCGAGGAGCTGGGCTTCGACGGCGTGCTCGTCAGCGACGACCTGGAGATGAAGGCCATCGCCGGCCACTACTCCGTGGAGGAGGCCACGGTGCAGGGTACGCTCGCGGGCGTGGACCTGTTCCTGGTGTGCCACGACGCGAACGTGCAGCGGCGGGCCATCGAGGCGCTGGTGAAGGCGGTGGAGTCCGGCCGCGTCCCGCGCGAGCGGATCGCCCAGGCCCACCGCCGGCTCGACGCGCTCAGCGCCCGCTTCGCGCGCCCGGCGGAGGACCGGCTCGCCACGTTGGGCGGCGCCGAGCACCTCGCGCTCGCCCAGGGGCTCGGCAGCGCCTTCACCGGCAGGGACCCGACCGAGGTGATGCTGGCCTCCCGTTGAGGCGCGGGGGGCCGGAGGCTCCCGGAGACCGACCGGGAGCGGGTGCATGGGGGGCGCGGCGGGCGCCCCCTTCGCGGCTCAGCGGATGTAGGGGCCGCTGCGGTCCTGCCAGCCCAGCGGAGCAAAGCCTCTGTGGTGGCCGCCCCGGTTGCCTCCCAGCGTCGCGCCGTCCTCACCGCCCAGGCCCTGGGCCGCGGGCGAGAACGCCGCGCCACCCTGGACGGCATACCGCTCCTGCATCATCTTCCCGGCGTCGTCATGGATGGACCGGCCCTGCGTGCCGTCGTTCTGCGGGGTGCGCGGGTCGATGCTGGAGCCAATCTGGGCGATGGTCCCGTTGTAGCCGCGGTTCGCGGGCAGCGTCCAAGGCGGCAGCGGCTTGTTGGTGTCGCCACCCTCCACGTTCTTCATGGCCTCGGCCTGGTCACCGCGCTGGGCGACGAAGCTGCCGCGCGGCTCATCCGGCTGACGCCCTCCCGTCTCCGGCAGGGGACCACAGCCCACGGCCAGCGCCGCTCCCGCCACCACCGCCGAACCCCACCGCCGAATCTTCCGCTCGCGCATGTCGAATCCTCCGAGTCCCTAGAATCTGGTTGCTGGTGCTTCCCGAAGATGGGGCACGCCGGGCGTGCAGACCACGGGGCAACGCCACGTCCCCATATAGCCTCAGCGGCGAGGACGAGCAGCCTTCTTCGACGCCGGGGCCTTCCGGGCCGTGGAGACCTTCTTCGCCGCCACAGAAGCCTTCTTGGCAGTGGGCTTCTTCGCCGCGGGCGCCTTCTTCGCCGCGGGAGCCTTCTTCGCGGCCACGGGGGCCTTCCGGGCCGCGGGCTTCTTCACGGCTGGGGCCGGGGCCTTCCGGGCCGCGGCGCGCTTCCCCGCGGGGGCCTTCTTCGCGGTGGCCACCTTCTTGCCGGAGGGCGCCTTCTTCGCCGTGCCTCCCGGAGCCGGGGCCGGCGCGCCGCCCTTCAGCGCGGCCAGCACCTCGGTGACGTGGCCGTTCACCTTCACCTTGGGCCACACCTGCTTCACCACGCCGTCCGGGCCGATGAGGAAGGTGGCGCGGGTGATGCCCATGAACTTGCGCCCGTAGAGCGACTTCTCGCCCCAGACGCCGTAGGCCTCGGCCAGGGCGTGGTCCACGTCCGCCAGCAGCGGGAAGGGCAGGTTGAACTTGGTGGCGAACTTCTGGTGGCTCGCGGTGCTGTCCCCGGACGCTCCCAGCACCACCGCGCCGGCGGCCTGGAGCGCCGAGTGCTCGTCGCGGAAGTCACACGCCTCCACGGTGCAGCCCGGCGTGTTGTCCTTTGGATAGAAGTAGAGCACCACGCTGCGGCCCGCGAACTGCGCGAGCGACACCGTGTTTCCGTCCTGGTCGGGGAGCTGGAAGGCGGGGGCCTTGTCACCTGCTTGGGGCATGGGCATGCGGGCTCATTAGCGGCAAAGCCCGCGCCGCTCAACGCCCCACCGCTAGGGCGCGCCTCCAGGGGCGTGTCCCAGCTCCCCGCCGTGCTCGTGGCCCTGCTCCCCCGGCGGGTGGCTGTGGGCCTCCAAACGGGTCAGCGCCTGGCGGCAGTCGGACAGGGCCTGGAGGAGCGGCTCGCGGCCAGGGCCCTCCGGCGTCTGGCCCAGGCGGATGGCCAGGGCCTCGCAGGCGGCGCGCTGGGCGTCCGCCTCCGTCGTCCCCGGGCCCGTGGCGCCGGGCGTGGCCAGGGGGCGCGGGGGCAGCTTGCTCCGAAGCCCCCGGATGGCGGCGAGCCGTTGCTCGGCCTCCGGGCGCGCCTTGGAATCCCTGGGAATCGCCTCGAAGGCCGCGATGACGGGGTCCCACGCCGGGTCCATGGGGGACACGCGGCGGTCGATGAGCGCGCGGTAGGACGTCTCGGCGTCCCGGAGCTGGTCGGGCCCCTTGTCGCAGCCGGGCGACAGAAGCAGACACAGCGCAAGCGGAATGACGGCGAGCCGCCGTCGGGTGGTCGTCCACATGAAGGGTAGGGTCTCCTCTCCTGCTGGCCTCCCGATTGAAGCACGGGTAGGGTGCCGCGTCGTGCAGCCCATTCTCCTCGCCTTCTTGCTCGGTCTGTCCCAAGGCTTGCTCCACGCCGTGGGCCCGGACCATTGCGCCGCCATGGCCACCCTCGGAACCCTGGGGGGAGGCAGGCGCCGCGCCGCCATCGCCACCGCCGTGCGCTTCGCCCTGGGGCATGCGGCCATGCTGGGCGGCATCGCCGCGCTCTGCATCCTCGCGGGCGTCGGCCTGTCGGAGACCTTCGAGCGCTGGGCCGAGATTTTCGGCGGCGCCGTGCTGGTGGCCCTCGCGGTGGCGGCCCTGCTGTTCCCCAACAGCCTGGGCCACGGCCACCCCCACCTGCCGGGCCACACCCAGGAGCCCCACCAGCACGTCCACACGGTGAGCACCACCGCCGGCGCGCTGATGGCCGTCAGCGGCGTGCGCTCGCTGCTGCTGGCCCTGCCCCCGCTGCTGGTGGGCGGAAGCATGAGCGTGGCCGCGTGGATGTACCTGCCCGGCTTCGCGCTGGGCATCCTCGTCGGCATGGGCGTGGTGGGCCTGATTTTCGCGGAGGGCATCGCCCGCCTCAACGCGCAGCTCACCCTCTGGGTGCAGCGCGTGGTCGCCGTGGGCTCCGCGGCGCTGGGCCTGTTCTGGATTGGCTCGCGCCTGGCCGGCGGCTGAGGCCCCGGGGCGCGCCGGGACGCCTCAGGCGCGCTTGTCCAGGATGCCCAGCGACATCATCGCCACCAGGAAGCCGTAGACGACGTGCTCGGGGCGGTTGGCGAAGGCCAGCAGCTCCGCCACGGTGCGGTTGCCGTCCACCTTCGGCAGCAGCTCCGCCTCCCACCGCTCCAGCTCCACCTCGTTGAGCTGGTACGCCGGAGCCACCGCGGGGATGAGCCGGTCCTCCGGCTGGAGCATGCGGCGCAGCCGCTCCGGCTTGTAGAGCTTCTTGATGCCCCGGACGATGAGGTTCGCGGGGGGGAGGTCCAGCTTGATGGACTCCGAGCTCGCCTTCTCCTTGAAGCTCATCACGTAGGTGCCTTCTTCCCACGCGAAGAGCGAGTAGATGACGGCCTTCACCTGCTGGCCCACGTAATAGAGGCGCTCGGTGTCCTTGAGCAGGCCGCGCTCCACCAGCACGTCGCCGGTGCGGCGGTTGGACTGCGCGGCCACCGCCGAGGCGTCCTGGAGCTGCTCGGGTTTGATCTTCCCCACGCGCACGAGGAACTGGCCGAAGCGGTCCGCGAGCAGGTTGGAGAGGGCGAACACCGGCGTGCCCTTCTCGAAGTAGACGACCTTCTTCACCTTGCCCTTCTGCACGCCCAGCTCGCCCGTCTCGCGCGAGAGGTAGAAGGCGGTGAGCAGCGAGGGCAGGTTGTCCTTCAGCTCGCCGCGGCGGCTGCCCGGCGCGCCCGCGGGAGGCGGGTCTGGCGGACGGCCCGGCGTGGGCGGACGCACCTGCGTGGCCGGCACCTTCTGCATGGGGCTGGCCGTGAGGTTGGCGCCGCGAATCTCCGCCGTGATGTTGCCGCCGCCCGTCACCTTGATGCGGCCGGTCAGCTCCATCGCGTCCTGCGGGCCCTCCTCCTCCACGTCGATGTCCAGCTCCACCTCGAAGGCGTCCTGGAGCGAGTGGGCCGCCGGCGCGGGCTTCTCCGGAGGCAGCACCTTGGTCATCGCCTCCAGCAGCTTCTGGGCCTCGAAGGGCTTCTCGAAGTAGCCCGCGGCCTGGTACTTCGTGCGCGCCTCCACGGCGTGCTTGCCACCCTTGAAGACGCCCGTGATGAAGAGGAGCGGGAGCTGGGGGTTGTCCTTCCGCAGCGCGTCCGCGAGGTGGTAGCCCATCATGTCGGGCAGGAGGATGTCGAGCACGGCCGCCGCGGGAGCCTGGGCCTTGGCCAGCTCCAACGCCTGCTTGCCGCGGCTCGCGCCAATGACCTCGTAGCCCGCCTCCTCGAAGAGCTGCGTGAGGAGGGACAACAGCTCCTGATTGTCATCGACGACGAGGATTCGGGGTGCCATCGCGGGGCGTACCGTACCAGATGCCGCAGGAAGGGTCAGACAATCTGCCCCCGGGTGCTCCAGACACCGCAGTGGATGCATCCGACCCGCCGGGCGGTTAGGGTGCCGCACCGATGTCCCCAGCCCTCGCCTCCTTCCGCTCCCACCTGCGCGGCCTGCTGGCCTGCCTCCCCCTCCTGCTGCCCTTGGGGGCACTGGCCCATTTCGATGGAGGGCTCGACGCGGGCCTCCCCGACGCCTCCGTGGGAGAAGGCGGCGCGGACCGGGACAACCCCGAGGGGAACGACGGTACAGGCAGGGTGAATACCTTTTGCAGGAGCACCACGGACTGCTCTCCCCGCTTCACCTGCCATGACGGGCACTGCCGGTACACTGGCGTGCGCAAGGCAGACCAGCAAGGCTGCGTGCTGGGCGCCGAGGCCGCGCTCGTCATCGTGGGCCTGGCCGCCGTGGGTGGGTCCAGACGCAGGCGTTAGGAGCACACGCATGAGGTTGGGGCTCAAGGCGGACACCCTGCTGGAGCGCGTGGCGGATTGGCTCAACCTGGCGCCGCAGCCGGTGGCCCACGCCTTCTTCGGGATGATGTCGGCGCGCACGCTGATGGCGGGCGCCCGGCTGGGCGTCTACGAGGCGCTGACGGACGGCCCCGTGTCGGCGGAGGCGCTGGCGGCCCGGCTGAAGCTGTCCCAGGAGGGCACCCGGACGCTGCTGGACGCGCTGGTCGCGTGCGAGGCGGTGGAGCGGCAGCGCGGCGGGCGCTACCGGCTGGCCCCTCGCGCCCGGCGCTGGCTGGACCCGCGCTCCCCCCGCTACGTGGGGGCCTTCCTCGAGTTCAACTACGCGCAGTGGGACTGGTGGAACGGGCTGGAGGGCGTGGTCCGCACCGGCCAGGCGGTGGACATCCATGGCTTCGCCCCCGACGACGCGCGGTGGCGCGACTACATCCACGCCATGCACCAGCTCGCGCGGCTGGCGGCGCCCGAGGTCGTCGCGGCCATCCCCCTGCCCCGCGGGGCGAAGCACGTGTTGGACCTGGGCGGCGCGCACGGCTGGTTCGCCGCCGAGCTGTGCCTGCGCAACCGGGGCGTGAAGGCCACCGTGCTGGACCTGGAGGGCAGCGTCCGCGTGGGCCGCGAAATCATCGCCGCCGCGGGGCTGACCCACCTCGTCACCCACCGCGAGGGAGACATCCTCACCGCGGAGCTGGGCGGCCCGTACGACGCGGTGATGCTCTTCCAGGTGATGCACCACCTGACGCCCGCGCAGAACGTGGCCCTCCTGCGGCGCGTGCGCGCCTCGCTGGCGCCCCGGGGGACGCTGGCGGTGCTGGAGTACCTGCGCGAGGACGTCGATACGCCGGCCAGCGCGGCGCCGTTGATTGGCCTGCACTACTTCCTCACCTCCGGAGCGGCCGCGTACACCCCCGCCGAGGTCGAGGGCTTCCTGGACGATGCGGGCTTCCGCATCGAGCACAGCCGCCACATCCGCCACCTCCCCCTGCAGACGCTCCTGGTGGCCCGGCTGGACTGAGCGTTCACCCGGCCGCGCTCCGTGCAGGCGGACCGCGACGTGGCTTGCCTGCACGCAAGCGGTCTGCGCTACCCTGCCCGCCCTTCGATGGCCACCGCCACCCCTCCGCCGCCCATGCTCCCCCAAACGCCACTCCCCGAGGACTCCCCGGACGTCGCGCTCGCCGTCGACCTCGACGGGACGCTGGTGCGCACGGACACGCTGCACGAGAACCTGCTCGTCCTCTTCAAGCGCGCGCCCTGGCTGCTGCTGCTGGCGCCGCTGTGGGTGCTCAAGGGCAAGGCCTTCTTCAAGCAAGAGGTCGCCCGGCGCGCGTCCCTGGACGCGACGAGCCTGCCCTACCACGACGAGCTGCTGGCCTTCCTCCACGAGGAGAAGGCCCGGGGCCGCCGGCTGGTGCTGGCCACCGCCGCGGACCGGCGCATCGCCGACGCGGTGGCGGCGCACCTGGGCCTCTTCTCCGACGTCGTCGCCAGCGAGGCGGGGGTGAACCTCTCCGGCGCGCGCAAGCTGGCGAAGCTCAAGGCGCTGCTGGGCACCTTCGACTATGCGGGCAACGACACGGTGGACCTGCCGCTGTGGCGCGAGTGCCGCCGCGTCCTCGTGGTCCACGCGCCCGCCGGCGTGCTGAAGCAGGCCCAGGGCCTGGGCCGCGACGTCCACCGCGTCTTCGAGCGCCCGCGCACGAGCCCCCGCGTCTGGGTGAAGGCGCTGCGCGTGCACCAGTGGGCGAAGAACGCGCTCGTCTTCGTGCCGCTGCTGGCGGCCCACAAGGCCGCCGACTCCGCCCTGCTGCTCCAGGCGCTGCTGGGCTTCGCCGCCTTCAGCCTGTGCGCCTCCAGCGTGTACGTGCTGAACGACCTGCTGGACCTGGACTCGGACCGGCGGCACCCGACGAAGAAGAAGCGCCCCTTCGCGGCCTGCACGCTGCCGGTGCGCACCGGCGTGGTGCTGGCGCCCCTGCTCCTGCTGGCCGGCGCGGCGGTGTGCCTGCTGCTGCCGCCCGCCTTCGCGGGGCTGCTGGGCGCCTACTACGTGCTGACGCTGGCCTACTCGCTGCGGCTGAAGCAGGTGGTGATGCTGGACGTGCTGGTGCTGGCCGGCCTGTACACGGTGCGCATCTTCGGCGGCGCGCTGGCGGTGGACGTGCCCACGTCGAGCTGGCTGATGATGTTCAGCATGTTCATCTTCCTCTCGCTCGCGCTGGTGAAGCGGCTGAGCGAGGTGCGGCGGCTGCGGCTCGCCAACGAGACGTCCGCCCACGGGCGCGGCTACCTGGCCCAGGACTACGAGCAGCTCGCCAGCCTGGGCGCGGCCGCGGGTCAGGTGTCCGTGCTGGTGCTGGCGCTCTACATCACCTCCAACGAGGTGACGGCGCTGTACGCCCACCCGGAGCGGCTGTGGCTCATCTGCCCGGTGATGCTGTACTGGGTGGGCCGGGTCTGGCTGCTGGCCCACCGCGGGCAGGTGAACGAGGACCCGCTCGTCTTCGCCCTGAGGGACCGGGTGAGCTACGCGGTGGGCCTCGTGTGCGCGTTGGTGCTATGGGCCGCCACGTGAGAGGTCAGGCGCGATGAAGTCTTGGGAGTCCTGGGGACGCTATCCCCGAGTCGAGCAGCAGGCGCACGCCCTGGTGTGGCGCACGGACGGCCTGCCCCAAAGAGAGGGCACCCTGCTGCCCCATGGCCTGGGGCGCAGCTACGGTGACTCGTGCCTGAACGCGGAGGGCACGCTGCTGCTCACCTCCGGGTTGGACCGCTTCATCGCCTTCGACCCGGCCACCGGCGTGGTGCGCTGCGAGGCGGGCGTGTCGCTGGATACGATTCTGCGGCTGGCGGCCCCCCGCGGCTGGTTCCTGCCGGTGACGCCGGGCACGAAGTTCGTGACGGTGGGCGGCGCCATCGCCAACGACGTACACGGGAAGAACCACCACCGGGGCGGCACCTTCGGCCGGTATGTGCGCCGCTTCGAGCTGGTGCGCTCGGACGGCAGCCGCCGCGTGTGCGCGCCGGATGAGAACCCGGACTGGTACGGCGCGACGATTGGCGGCCTGGGCCTCACCGGCCTCATCACCTGGGCGGAGGTGCAGCTCAAGCCCATCAGCAACCCGTACGTGCTCCAGGAGACGGTGCCCTTCGGCAACCTGGACGGCTTCCTCGACGTGGCCCGCGCGTCCGAGAAGGACTACGAGTTCACCATGGCCTGGGTGGACTGCCTGGCCCGGGGGAGGAAGCTGGGGCGCGGCCTGCTGTACCGGGGCAACTTCGCGCCGCCGCAGTTCGACGGGCTGCCGCTGGCCAGGAGCCACCTGTCGCACGGCGTGGGGCTCGCGGTGCCCATGGACATGCCGGCCTTCTGTCTCAACCGGCTGTCGGTGTCCGCCTTCAACTGGCTCTACTACCACCGGCAGAACGGCAAGCCGAAGCAGCGGCTGACGCACTACGACCCGTTCTTCTATCCGCTGGACGCCATCTACGGCTGGAACCGCATCTACGGCCGGCGCGGCTTCCTCCAGTTCCAGTGCGTGGTGCCCTACGCCACCGCGCGCGACGCGCTGAGGGAAATCCTGGAGCGCAGCTCACGCGGCGGGCTGCCCAGCTTCCTGTCGGTGCTGAAGACGTTCGGTGACATCCCCTCCCCGGGGTGGTTGTCCTTCCCGCGCGAGGGCGTGACGCTGGCCATGGACTTCGCCAACCGCGGCGAGAAGACGTGGAAGCTGGTGGAGGACCTGGACCGGCTGACGCGGCAGGCGGGCGGCGCGGTGTACCCGGCGAAGGACGCGCGGATGAGCCCGGAGAACTTCGCGGCGTACTTCCCGCAGCGCGAGCGCTTCATGCAGTACGTCGACCCGTCGTTCTCCTCGTCGTTCTGGCGGCGGGTGAACCCGGTGTCCCTGCCCTTCTCCCTGGCCGCGGAGCGGGGCGCGTCGGCGTCCCCGCCGCCGCAGTCCCTGCTTGCCATCCGCTGACCTTCTTTCCGAGATTCGCTCCCCATGAAGAAAGTGCTCGTCCTCGGCGCCACCAGCGCCATTGCCCAGGCGACGGTGCGGCTGCTGGCCGCGCGCGGAGCCTCGCTGTACCTCACCGGCCGCAACGCGGAGAACCTGGAGGCGGTGACGAAGGACGCCGCCACGCGCGGCGCGGCGAAGGTGGCGTCGCAGGTGGTGGACCTGAACGACTTCGACAGCCACGAGGGGCTGGTGGAGGCCGCGTACACCGCGCTGGACGGACTGGACGGCGTGGTGCTGGCGCACGGCGTGCTGGGTGACCAGGCGGAGGCGCAGCGCTCGTGGACGGCCACGGAGGCGGTGCTGCGCACCAACTTCCTGAGCGCGGTGTCCCTGCTGACGGTGCTGGCCAACCGCTTCGAGGCGCAGAAGGCCGGCACGCTGGTGGTGATTTCGTCGGTGGCCGGCGACCGCGGCCGGCAGAGCAACTACGTGTACGGCGCGTCGAAGGGCGCGCTCAACGTCTTCCTCCAGGGCCTGCGCAACCGGCTGGCGAAGTCCAACGTGGCCGTGGTGACGGTGAAGCCGGGCTTCGTGGACACGCCGATGACGGCGCACCTGCCGAAGAACAAGCTGTTCGCCTCGCCGGAGAAGGTGGCGCGCGGGCTCTTGAGCGCCGCGGACGCGCGGAAGAACGAAGTCTACGTGCCCGGCATCTGGGCGCTCATCATGCTCATCATCCGGACCATTCCGGAGGCCGTGTTCAAGCGCATGAAGCTGTAAGCCCGCACGCCGCGCGCGTACACGCAGGCACCCGGGCACACCAGAGGGGGGCTAGCATCCCGCCCGCATTCTCTGGATAGACTGGCGGATCCGCCCGCCATGAACGCACCCACTCCACTGTCCGCGCCCCCCACCCCACCCCCCATCGCGTCCGATGCGGAGGTGACGGCTCCCGCCCCCTCGCCCGAAGCGTGGAGCCTCGCGCGGCGGGTGGCGTTCCGCTTCGCCTTCACCTACCTCGTCCTCTACTCCGCCCCATTCCCCCTGGACATCCTCCCGGGCCTCGGCGACCTCGCCACCTCCCTCAACGACGGGCTCTGGCAGGCCGTGGTGCCATGGGTGGGCAAGCACGTACTGCGGCTGTCCACGGACATCACCGTGTTCCCCAACGGGAGCGGCGACACCACGTTCAACTACGTGCAGCTGTTGCTGTTCTTCGCCGTCGCCGTGACGGTGACGGGCGTCTGGTCCATCCTCGACCGGCGCCGCGCCGAGTACGTGAAGGCCCACGACGTGCTGAACACGCTGGTCCGGTACGTGCTCGCCATGGCCATGCTGTCCTACGGACTGGCCAAGCTCTCCAAGTCACAGTTCCCCTTTCCAGGCCCGGATCGGCTGGTGCAGCCTCTGGGCGACCTCTCGCCCATGGGGCTGCTGTGGAACTTCATGGGCTTCTCCAAGGGCTACAACGTCTTCACGGGCGGCGCGGAGTTCCTGGGCGGCTGCCTGCTGCTCTTCCGGCGGACGACGACGCTGGGCGCCATCGTCACCGCGGGCGTCATGGTCAACGTGGTGGCGCTCAACTTCTTCTACGACGTCCCCGTCAAAATCTACTCATCCCACCTGCTGCTGATGGCGCTGTTCCTGATGTTGCCCGACGCGCGGCGCCTCCTCGACGTCCTGCTGCTCAACCGCGCCACACAGCCGCGCCCGCTCCAGCCGCCCTTCCCGCCTTCGCGCTGGCTGACCGGCGCCGGCGTCGTCATGAAGCTCCTGGTGGTCGGCGGCATCGCCTATGGGTTCGCGGGCTCGCGGCTGGATTACATCCGCAAATACGGAGACGACGCGCCACGCCCCCCGCTCTACGGCTACTACACCGTCGAGTCCTTCACCCTCGACGGGCAGCCCCTGGACGCGGCGTCCGGAGATGCCCGGCGGTGGAAGGTGATGTTCGTCAACCGCTTCGGCCGGCTGGCCATCAAGCACCTGGACGACAGCGTGAAGTCCTTCGGCCTGGAGGACGACGCCACGAAGAAGGCCCTCACCCTCATCGAGGGGGCGGGTGAGGCCGCGAAGAAGTCCGTGCTCACCTACGCGCGCCCCGAGGCGAACCAGCTCGTCCTCCAGGGCACGCTCCAGGACGCCACCCTGGAGGTCCGCCTCACGCGGGTGGACGAGTCCGGGTTCCTGCTGCTCAACCGGGGCTTCCACTGGATTCAGGAGTACCCCTTCAACCGTTGAACCGCCCGCGCGCTCAGTCCAGCGCGGGCACGTCCCGGCCCTCGCCGAAGGCCAGGGCCCAGAAGCGCGGGCGGACGGGCTCGCGCGCCAGCAGCCACAGGAGGTGGTGCTTCGCCTCGTCCTGGCCATCCAGCGCGAGCGCGAAGGTGCCGTAGTGCATGGCCACCGACGTGGACGAGCGCAGCACCTTGTGCGCCTGGAGGGCCTCCACCGGCCCCATGTGGACCGGGCGGAACGCGGTGGGCCGGTACGCGCCGATGGGCAGCACCGACAGCCGCATGGGGCCGAAGCGCTCGGCCATCATCGCGAAGTGGGGACCGAAGCCCGTGTCCCCGGCGAAGAACACCGGCCCGCCGGACGTGGAGACGACGTAGCCCGCCCAGAGCGTCGCCCCGCTGTCGGTGAGGCCGCGGTTGGAGCGGTGCTGCGCCGGCACGGCCGTCACCGTCTGGCCCGGCGCCACCTCCGTGGCCTGCCACCAGTCCAGCTCCTCCACGCGCCGGAAGCCCTCGTCATCCAGCAGCGCCTTGTTGCCCAGGCCGACGATGAAGCGCGGGTGGTGCGCCGCCTCCAGGCGCCGCAGCGTGGGCAGGTCCATGTGGTCGTAGTGGTTGTGGCTCACCACCACCACGTCGATGGGCGGCAGGTCCTCGAAGCGGACGCCGGGCGGGCGCACGCGGCGGGGCCCGATGAAGGACACCGGGCTCGGGCGGTATGAGTAGATGGGGTCCGTCAGCACGTTGAGCCCATCCGCCTGGATGAGCACGGTGGCGTGGTTGATGAACGTCACCCGGAGCTGCCCCGGCCCCACGCGCCGCGGGGGCGGCCTGCCGGGTGGGTGCGCCTCGTAGCTCCGCCAGGGCCCGCGAGGCCCCCTGCGCAGCGCCGTCATGACCTCGTCCGGGCTCAGGCGCTGGACGGGCTCCAGGTTGTGGAACCGCTCACCGTCGAAGTGGCCCGTCACCGGCCCTCGATGCCGGGGGCCCGCGAAGAGGCAGCCTCCGAGCCCCGGTGTCAGTAGCAGCAACAGCAGCGGCAAGAGCTTCGTCATGGTCCGGTGTGGAACCTCACGTCACGACGGCGTGCAGGATGTGCTCGAACAGGCGGGGCGTCTTGCCCAGCAGCCGCACCACGGGCCGGCGCAGCCAGGGCCGGCGCGCCAGCATGAGCAGCGCGCCCGTCGACCAGGAGTACTTGCGGAAGACGCGCTGGAAGCAGTCCTCGTAGGGCATCAGGGATGCTCGCGAGGCGCCGCGGGCGAGCGCGTCCGGCAGCAGGTTCCCCAGCGACTCCGCGCACACGAAGGCCAGCGACATGCCCTCTCCGGTGATGGCATCCACGTAGCCCGCCGCGTCGCCCACCAGCGCGAAGCGGTCCGCGATTCGCGTTCGCGACACCCTCGCCAGCGGCCCCGCGCCGCGAGCCTGCGAGTCCGGCGCCGCGCCCGCGAGCCGCTCCGCCAGCCGGGGGAAGCGGGCCATCAGCGCCTCGAAGCTCACCCGGCCCTCCACCGCGCCGTCCTCCCAGAGGAAGGCCACCCCCACGCGCCGCGCGCCCGTGGGCGTCACGTAGGCCTCCACGCCGGGCGCGAAGTGAATCTCCACGTAGGGCGCCCACGGCGCGAGCCGGAAGTGCCGGCGCAGGCCGAAGCGGCGCGGCCCCACG
>Ga0182745_1003804_pt1 | contig 12847 bp, 8 predicted proteins | sample eDN3rd30CKraftBY_FD_128523 | JGI IMG/M metagenome (GOLD analysis project Ga0182745, IMG submission 128523) | Enriched backyard soil microbial communities from Emeryville, California, USA - eDNA 3rd pass 30_C Kraft BY (version 2) (version 2) | ecosystem: Environmental > Terrestrial > Soil >...
TCTGCGGTGCTCATTACCCCAAAAAAGGTAAATCCGCTCCTCAAAAAGGGGAATTCCTAAGGTAGTCAAACGTTTTCATTCAGCCTGAAGGTTTGCTTCAAAACTTTCTCGACACTCTGTAAAAGGAATTAATGTTTATTCATTAGTTCCTTTTTTTTGCGTTTTGCCGCAGTATGGTAAAATAAAAGATAAAGTGAAACTTCAATCAGGCTTTTATGGGCAGTTTTCCTCCACCTAGATTTCTCGTTTTCTCTCCTAATCTTGAGGCAGGGTATTACTGCCCATTGCTGCGTGATAAAAGTGGATGATAGAACAGGGAAAAAAGCAAAAAGGTAAAAAGGCACTAGAGGAAGTTTTATTTTTTCAGTAATCTAATAATACAACGGATGATAGCTACTGCTTTTTTCTTTAATATACAGCTAATTCTGCATTGGTATTTCGACAGTAAAATAATTGTAATAAAATTGAACTATAATCGCAATAAAGCAAGAATTGAGTTTTGCTACAATAAATACAGCTTAATCTGAAAGCATTGTTAAAAGTTATTTTTTTTATAGAATGTGCATACAATATTTTATTCACAAGACTTAACGGTCCATTTACCAAATAAAGCAGGGGGAAGTTATGACTTTAGAAAAAAAATTAATAGAAAAAAAATATTACGAAGGCTATATAAAAGATAGAAATGAGCTTCCTATTGAAGTGCTGGGCAAATTATATATCGGAGAACAAAGCAAAAATATTCCCGATTTAACTTCTATTCGTTTTGCACAGGGAGAGTTATATTTTCATTATCAGGATTATGAATCGGCTATTTTTAAATGGGAAAATATCAGCAATGAACTAGAACCATGGGCAAAGAAAAACTTGGCTGATGCCTATATGCAGTTGGGGGAATTATCCACTGCAGAAGGCATTTACAAATCCGTTTTGTCGGAATCAGAATTGCTTAATGTGGAAATCTCTTTGCAGCTGTTTGCTCTGTATATAGAAAAAGCAAACTTTGAGATGGCATATGATACGATAAAAAATTTGATTGTTACCCACCCTGATTATCAGGATATGACAACATTAGCCCGCTCCTATTTTGAAGAGCAAAAAAATTGGGATGATGCAATCGAATTGGCAGTAAATGAAGGAATCAGAACAGAGTCATTAACATGGTATGAAGCAATTGTAAAATATGCCGATCTTGGTTTAACAAGTAAGTATGAGCCTAAATATTTTTTAGCCAGTTTAAAAAATATTCAGCAGCTGGATCATTCTTTATTTGAAAAATTAGCTGCGGCATTATGGAAAAGCTACCGGAAAACAAGCTATTATTTGGACTGGCTGAAAGAGTTTAATCTTTTATTGCATAATGTAATGAACGAGGATGAAGCATTATGGATGGAAATGCCGTCTCTATTAGGAGAAACATACATGCATTTAATTGCAGGAGCTTATCCAATAAAGGAAATTGCAGATATTATTCCAAGCATTTTAAGCAATTTCTTAGCTGTTTCTGATCATCGGTCATCCATTATTGCAGCAGCAAATATACTAGCATGGAATGATATGTTTCCAGCAACAATAGAATCCTACTATGTTGATAAGGCAGAAAGCTTAGTAAATAGAATTGCAGACTCAGAAGTTGATGTGGAAGATATACTGCAGCTGTTTGAAAGAATTTTAGAATGGGCAGATCATCACGATATTAAAGTTGATAAAATGTTTGCGAAAAAAGTATTGTCGTATATTCCGTCCAAAGCACATCATCTGTTTATTGTGGGAGCGCCAGGAAGTGGAGCGAATGAGTATATCAATGAGCTGGTTGGACAAACGATTCTAGCAGAGGAAATAGCAAGTTTGCTTGTAATTAAAGATGGCGATTACCTCGAAATTAAGGAAATAACGGCTGAAGACGAAGATGTTATGGAGAATTTATCTCATTTTTATGAAGAACAATTAAGCAACAATCGAGAAGACGAACAGCCAAGATCATATGAATTAAGTGTGCCATCTCGATATTTGCATGAAAATAATTGGATTATTACTACAGCTCCGATTTCCGCTAATGATCAATATCTGGAATATGGGCTGTTGGCAGATAGTCTGATATATGTAATAAATGAAAAATCATTATTTTCCAATAGTGAATGTGAAAAATTATTAGAAATCCAAGAGAAAATGCCACAGCTGACTATACAGTTTTTAGTTTATATGGATGAGATGGATAATGAAAAAGTTGCTGCGAAAAGGCTGCAAAAAGTTACGGCTACTATTGGACATTATTTCCCTGCAAGTGAAATTGCTATGTATGCTAAGCATGGAGAAAAAAGCATTCAATTAAATAAAATAAGCAGGTTTTATCAAGAACACTTTGCGGCAAGAAACCTCCAAGAGGAACGTTTGGCAAAAAGCATGATGGTTACACAGGATATTATTAATAATTTATTAGAGAAACGAATAGATATGGAAAATAGTTTAACAACAACCCTTAATATGTATGAAGAAATGGTCAGCAAGCTAAAGGGTGCGAAGAACCAGCTGAATGATGTGGTTGCAGAAAAGGCGCAAACTATTACAGAAGGTTTTGAAGCATTAAAAGAAAATGCCGTAAATGAAATTGGCGAGGAAATTCCAAAGCTTCTCAGATCATGCAAAGATATTATTAAGGAAGAGAGTGACTTTTCAAAAATACATGTTGTGCTGAATGATGAGATGAATACAAGAATTGGCTCCTATGTTAATCAAACCTTGCTTCCTAATTTATACAATAAAATCTCGGAATGGATTAAAAGCTCAAAAGAAGAGTTTACGAAAAGCCAGCAGGATCTTAATGAATTATGCGATGGGTTTAACCATCTCTATGAAAAGAATAATCTGCAATTAATGGGGGATTATTCCCTTTTAGATGATTGGCAAAGAGACGCATATCGTATGACTAGCGGAATTAGAATGGATAAAATGAATATATTGCTAAGATTAAAGCCTTCGCAAGTTTTATTAAAAAGTGCAGGAAAACTATTTGGCAATATTCCGCAAAATAAAAAATTAATGTATGCAAGATATCATAAGTATTTGGAAACAGAAGACTTTTCTGAAGTAGTGGCAAATATTATAGAAACATTAATAGCACCATTTGATTTCTTTGAAAAGGGAATTGATCGGGATGTTAGAATGTTCTTTTATCCACCGCAAAATGCTTTAGAAAAAACCATAGAAGAGAATTCCAAAGAAATAGAGGAATATAAAAAGATATTAGAAAAGCTGAAAAATAATCCTGAGATGTTCCACGATCCATTAAGATTATTTGAATTGCGTTTGCTGCAGTATGATTGGCTTGCCAATACAGCAAAAACAGTTATATCTGGAAGTCTTCAAGAGAAGCGTTAATAAAAAAATTGCCTAGCAGGTTTTGAAAATAAAAGCAGGGAAGGAAAATGCTGATTTTCCTTCCCTGCTTTTTTGTTTTGGAAAGCGGCAAAAGTATTTGTCGTTTTCCAAATACTTTTATGTGAAGCAAGATGCAGATGATTTACAGTTTAAATGAGCTTTTTAATGAAACAATGCGGTTAAATACAGGTTTTTCTGCTGTTGTATATTTTGGATCTACACTAAAGTATCCATGACGGAAAAATTGGAATTTATCATATGGCTGAATATCTTTCATATTTGGTTCAATAAATCCTTGCACAATTTCTAGAGAATTTTTGTTGACATAATCTAAAAATGTTTTTCCTTCTTCCACTTCAGCATCTTCGTCTAAAATAAGAGGTTCATAAAGACGGAATTCTGCGGGAATAGCATGTGTTGCATCGACCCAATGCAATGTCCCTTTTACCTTTCTGCCTGTAAATCCAGATCCACTTTTTGTTTCTACATCATATGTACAATGCAGCTCCACTACTTTTCCGTTTTCATCTTTAATTACTTCTTCACATTTTATGAAATAAGCATGTTTTAAACGGACTTCATTTCCTGGAAACAGGCGGAAATATTTTTTCGGCGGGTTTTCCATAAAATCTTCTTGTTCAATATAAATTTCCCGCGAAAAAGGAATCTGCCTTGTGCCCATTTCAGGATTCTCTGGGTTAATTTCAGCATCCAGCATTTCTACTTGTCCTTTTGGATAATTGGTGATGACTACTTTTAAAGGATTCAGCACACCCATGGTTCTTGGCGCTTTTAGTTTTAAATCTTCACGCACAAAATAATCTAGCATAGCAGAATCAACGGCACCAGATCCCTTTGTAATAGCTAATTCTTTACAAAATTCGCGAATAGCTTCAGGAGTTACTCCCTTTCTTCTTAAACCAGAGATGGTAGGCATGCGTGGATCATCCCAGCCATCCACATATTTTTCATCTACCAATTGCTTGAGTTTTCGTTTGCTCATTACAGTGTTGGTAATATTTAAACGTCCAAATTCAATTTGTTGTGGAGTGCTTTCCATTTCGCATTCTCTTACGACCCAATCATATAAAGGACGTTGGTCTTCAAACTCTGTTGTACAAATGGAATGTGTTACTCCTTCAATTGCATCTTCCAATGGATGCGCAAAAGCGTACATTGGATAAATGCACCACTTGTCTCCTGTATTATGGTGAGATGCATGAGAAATACGGTAAATAACAGGGTCGCGCAAATTGATGTTCGGTGATGCCATATCTATTTTTGCGCGCAGGACTTTTTCTCCATTTTCGAATTTGCCATCTCGCATTGCTTTAAAAAGCGCTAGATTTTCCTCAATAGTTCTAGAGCGATAAGGACTTTCTTTTCCGGGTTCTGTAAGTGTTCCGCGATATTCGCGAATTTCATCTGCTGACAGATCATCAACATAAGCAAGTCCCTTTTCAATTAATAGAATTGCCCGATTATACATTTCCTCAAAATAGTCAGAAGCAAATAATAGGTTTTCCCATTTATAGCCAAGCCATTCGACATCTTTTTTTATGGCATTTACATATTCGACATCTTCCTTCAACGGATTGGTGTCATCAAAACGCAGGTTTGTTTTTCCATTAAATTCGTCGGCCAAACCAAAGTTAACAAAAATAGATTTTGCATGTCCGATATGCAGGTATCCATTTGGTTCTGGTGGGAATCTGGTGATGACAGAATCATGCTTCCCTGTTTCCAAATCTTTTTTAATAATATCTTTAATAAAGTTAGAATGGTTATCCACAATATATCCGCCTTTCGTCTGTTTTGTTTTTAAATAGTAATCAAAAACAATATCCATCATGATGATCTTGTATTGGGAGAGTTATTGATTATAGAAACAAAAATTAGTTCTTAATATGATTATATCAATAATATAACCAAAATTTTATTATAAACTTCATAGAAAGGAAACGAAAGTACAATAATCTACAGTTTTTTAATTATTAGAGTGCAATCATGCCGATTTAAAGAATATTGACTGTATATTCTATTCATTTAGCAAATAGAAGTACAGGTAGCTCGTTTGAATAAATAGAAAATAATATTCTTTTACTATAGCTATTCTCTAAATGATGATATAGGAGTTAAGTGTTTTTTATTAGGAAAAAAATGCTCAGATAGCTAATAAGAGCATAGAAAGGTTTTTTTAGAAAATAAGCGGAAAAAACTTCCGATAAAGTGAAACTTCAATCAGTGGGGATTTTTCACGTCCTCCAATAAATGTTAATTGACCTCAGCAAGTTTCTATCCCCCTATATTTCTTGTTTTCTCTTATGCGGGGTGCAAAAGCCTATTAATGCGTGATAAATATTGTCAGATTTTCTAACAATATAGTAGCATTTGACAATTTTCGCTGTTAATCTAAAAATTGTAAGAAAAAGTTACATAATAAAGGGAAAATAGGATAGAAATGTGCAGCAGAAGAAGTATATTTGTTGACTATTAATAAATAATATTTTTTGAAAATTATGAAAATATGGATTGCTTATCAAATAATTCTTAATTTAAGGCAGGTGTTTGGGAGAATGATAAAAAAATATGAGACAGCAGACCACTTTTTTGATGAAATGTTTATAGAGGAAGACAGACCACATCAACATTATCAATTGCTAGTAGATAATATGTCTGCACTAGATGAAGAGACAATAAAAAATAGACATTTATTAGCAGAACGGGATTTTATGAAGCAGGGCATTACTTTTACGGTCTATAACAATGATAAAGGCACAGAAAGAACAATGCCTTTTGATCCTTTGCCTCGGGTTATTCCGGCTGATGAATGGGAAGTTATAGAAAAAGGGCTTCATCAAAGAGTGCAGGCACTAAACTGTTTTCTTGATGACATTTATACAGAGCAAAATATTTTAAAAGATCAAGTGGTACCGCGGGATCTGATTGTGAATTCTCCTCACTTTTATCATCAAGTATACGGAGTGGAAGTGCCAAAAAGGAACCATATTTTTATAGCCGGCATTGATTTAATCCGAGATGAGAATGGAAATTATTTAGTTCTCGAAGATAATATCCGCAATCCGTCAGGGCTGTCTTATGTTTTTCAGAATCGTTATATTATGAGAAAGCTTTTTCCTGAATTATTTAAAGAGTATACATTGCAATCATTAGACAATTACTTATATGAAATGCATGAAGCGTTAAAGTATATTGCTCCAAAGGAAAAAAAGAAGCCAGTAATTGTTTTGTTGACCCCAGGAATGTACAATTCCGCATATTATGACCACAGCTTTTTGGCAAAGCAAATGGGAATTGAACTAGTTGAAAGCAGAGATCTGCTTGTAAAAAACAGAATTGTCTATATGAAAACAACGAGGGGATTGCAGCAAGTTGATGTCATATACCGAAGAATAGATGATGACTATTTAGATCCAATAGAATTTAAAGAGGATTCTTTAATAGGAGTGCCAGGTTTATTGGACGCATATCGAGCAGGAAATGTTTCGATTGCAAACGCCATTGGAAATGGAGTTGCTGATGATAAGGCGACATATGCATATGTACCAGATATGATTCGCTATTATTTGCAGGAAGAGCCCATTTTATCCAATGTGAAAACCTATATTTTATCCAAAAGAGAAGATTACAGCTATGCCTTAAGTCATTTAGATGACCTCGTTTTTAAAGAAAGAAACTCTTCTGGAGGGTATAATATGTTGATTGGACCACATGCAACGGCGGAAGAAAAAGAGATATTTCGAGCAAAAATTATCAAAAACCCTGAGAATTTCATCGCGCAGCCTACGATATCATTATCTACACTGCCAACCTATACAAAAGATGGCATCCAAAGCAGACATGTGGATCTTCGTGCATTTGTTCTCTTAAATGAAGTGCCCCATATTGTTCCTGGCGGTCTCACAAGAGTTGCTCTAAAAAAGGGATCTCTTGTCGTCAATTCCTCACAAGGTGGGGGCAGCAAAGATACTTGGGTATTGGGAAACAATAGCAATGATCGGAGGCAAGAAGGATGTTAAGTCGTGTTGCTGATTCGCTTTATTGGATTGCGCAGAATATGGAGAGAGCAGATAGTATGGCGAAGCTTTTGTCTGTGAGATTAGTGAGCATTTTAGAAAACCAGGATCCGCTATTAGGCACAGAAAATGATTGGAAAGAAGTTATCGAAATCACAAGCAATAAGGAAGCGTATCAAGCTCTTTACACGCAGTATGATCGTGATTCCGTCATCTATTATGTTGGCTTTGCAAAAGAAAATAGCAATTCTATTTATTCGTGCATTACAATCGCTAGAGAAAATGCCAAAATGATTCGTGAGATGATTCCAATCGAATTATGGGAAGTGATAAATGAGCTGTATTTAGAAATACAAAGTTTTTCTTTTTCTATCGTAAGGACAGAAGAATTGAATAATTATTTTAAAAGCATTAATGAAAAGTATTTTTTATTTCAAGGGATCATATCAGGGTTAATGTCTCGAGAAGAAGGTTATTTATTTATAGTATTCGGCAAATACTTAGAGGTCATCAGAAAGCTTTCGCGCACGCTTGATGTATATTACAATCAAAAGCGGACAGAAAGATTTGATAAAGAGGGAATCCATTATCATTATTGGAGTTCCGTGTTGAGCAGTTTAAGCGGATATGATTCTTATATTCAGAAATATCAGGCTTCCATGGATCCTGTAAAAATTGTAAACTATTTGCTGTTTGATGACTCATTGCCTCGTTCAGTGAGCTATAGTGTACAGCAGCTAGTAAATGCTTTTGAAATATTAGAAAATAAGCAAGTGAATGGATATTCAAAAAAATTGCATGCAGCATTAGAAGAATTAAATAAAGAGTTGCGCTGCAAATCAGTAGAGCAGCTTCCAGATTCTCTGCATAAGTATTGTCAAAGATTACAGTCTCTATGTGATTCAATTGGGATCGCCATCATGGAGACCTATTATTTAGGAGAGATAAGTTCAAGATGAAATATGAAGTGCTCCAACGCTCCCATTATAAGTATAGTTTGCCAGTAAGCCAAAGCATTAATCATTGTCTATTTAAACCATTATCGGCCAATAGTCAAACACTACTAGAATATGATTTAATGATATCGCCAAAGGCGAATTCTTATAGCCATGTAGACTACTGGGGAAATGATGTGACAATCTTTTATATTTGGGAGCCCCATAATGAATTGATTGTAGAAACAAAGTCGGTCTTGCATGTTCATTATGAAAAGCGAAATATCCTTTTAGATGAGCAAATCTTTTATGCCATGAAGCGAGAGTCGTTTCGCCAACAATTTGCAGAGTTTTTAAAACCGACCGCTTATACGACTTTAAGTGAAGAAATGCTGCAGTCCGTCATAGAAGCAATTGGAAAAGAGGCTAATCCATATATCTTTTTGCAAAAGCTAAATGAATATATATTTAATCATTTTTCCTATGTGCCTGGAGCGACTCATGTTAAAACAATTGCAAGTGAGGCGTTTGCGAAAAAATCAGGGGTTTGCCAGGACTTTTCCCATGTGATGCTTTCGATATGCAGACATGTTGGCATTCCTGCTCGCTATGTAAGCGGCTATATTTACGGAGGAGAGGATGCAGCCATGAGAGGAGACTCTCAAACACATGCATGGGTAGAAGGGTATATTCCTGAATATGGATGGATTGGCTTTGATCCAACCAATAATATGATGGCAAAGAATCAGCATATCTGTGTTGCTACAGGGCGCGATTATGGAGATATTACTCCATTAAAAGGTGTATATATGGGCAATGGGACACAAGAATTATCGGTTTCTATCAGTGTAAGCAGATTAAAGGACAATGATAAAATCTGCTGTTAAACAAGGGCTTTCTTATCAGATGGTTATCGCTGATGAGAAAGCCCTCTTTTTAGTCCAAAAGAGCTGTGCTGCAATTAATGGCTAAAGGCAATAGGCGTTTTAAAAAAAGGAACGGATCAGTGCCATAGAAAATACACCAACTAAAACGGTTGTCAGCAAGCTTCTTGTAATAATGGCAATAAGGCATGTAGGAATTGCGGCTGCTAGAACTGTCCAGTTTGCGGCAAGGCCACTAGTTGTTTTGGTGAAAAGGCTTTCTACAATTAGTCCTGTGAAAATACAAATGGGTATATAGGAGAGCCACTTTTCAATCGGTTTAGAAATAGTAAAGTTTCGCACAAGGATAAAAGGAAGGACCCTCGGCAGCAGTGTGACAATGGTGCATCCGGCTAAAAGCAAAAGAAATTCCAGGGAAGTATTCATTTATCTGTCACCACCCCAACGGTTGCTACGATGATGGTAGAAATAATAACCGCAAGGCTGCTGCTGATAAAAGCAGAAAAAATAAGCGTGCAAATCATCATTAAGAGCATAAGCAATAGATAATGCTTTAACTTCGTATGTTCAATGGACTGCAATTGAAGAATAAGCAAAGCAATAAACATAGCTGTTAGGGCATAATCAAACCCTAGAATTTCTGGATTTGGAAACCATCCGCCTAAATATCCCCCTAATGTGCAAGAAAAAATCCAGACTATATAAGCTGTTACATTTAAGCCATTCATCCATTTGTCATTAATAGGATAGTTTTTAGCTGCTTTTACAATAGCCACCCCAAATGATTCGTCTGTAAGCAAACTGCCGAAAGCAATATTTTTTCGGAGAGAGTAGGCTGTAAACATTGGAGCTATTGCTGAGCTGAGCAACAAATGGCGCAAATTCACAATAAATGTGGTTAAAACAATTGCACTTATTGGACTAGAAGCAGCAATCATGGCACAGATAATAAATTGAGCAGCGCCAGCGTAAACAAAGATAGACAAAAGCAATATTTTAAAGATGGATAACCCCGATGAACTTCCAACTATCCCCATTGCAATGCCGATGCTAATGTAGCCTAACAATGTTGGAATACAATCCTTTACTCCATCAAAAAAGGTGGGAGGGGATGAAGTGGCTTTTGCAATAGAATCTAATGTTTCCATAAATATCCTCCTTGTTGTATTAAATATTATCTATATGTATAATATAATGAACAGTATATAAGGGATTAATCATTAATGCAACTATGCATGTAGAAGGAGAAATGATATGCAGCCTTTAGCACATATAATTGGACAAAATCTAGAAAAATTACGAAAAAAAAGAGGGTATAGTCTGGATAAAACGGCGGAGTTGACAGGAGTAAGCAAAGGGATGCTTGCATCTATTGAAAAGGGAAAAACAAATCCAACGGTATCAACACTTTGGAAAATTGCGATGGGAATGCAAGTATCATTTTCTTACTTTATGGCAGAAGCTAAAACAGAAGTGAAAAAAGTGGCATTAAAGGAGTTAAAGGGGTTTGCTGATGACAGTAACCATTACCATTTATTTTCGCTCTTTCCATTTCATCCAGGAAAGAAGTTTGAAATTTATACAATACAATTAGATGCATATGCCAGCCATATTTCAGAACAGCATGCAGGCGAAGAATATGTTTTAGTGGGGGATGGAGAGCTATTAATAGAAATCGGCGAAAAGCAGTATAAACTAGAAGCAGGTGATGGACTGCAATTTTCTCCAAATCAGCAGCATATTTATACTAATCCATTAAATAAAACAGTGACTATTTTTAATTTGATTTATTATTCAGAATAAGAAAATATTGAAAAAACGATCCTCTTTGATAACATGAGAATGGTTTTTTCGATACTTTTTTGAATCTTTTATTAATAATTCCTGTTTGGTTTTTGTCATTTTGGTCAGAAGATTAATGTTTCCCCAACTTCCTCTTCTAATCGTCGTATCATATCCAGTTTCTCGAAGAAGTTTCTTCCTGTGTTTTTTTGCTTGTGATTTAGCCATATAATTCATCCTTTCTTTCGTGTATAAGCTAATATATAAGCATATATTATATTTGCTCCTGCAAAAAAAATACATTGGTTTTATAAAATAGAGGCAAAATAAGCAAAAAAGAATATTACTTTTTTAAAATAATAATGAAAAAAAAGGGAAAATACTTTATATTTTGAAAATAGATATTTTTATCACGATTTAACAGGTTTTAATCCTCTGCCTCAAGGTTTGGAAAAAGTAAAAAAATTAGGTGAGGAGAAATTGGTCAGCAAAAGTCTCGTTTTTTCCATTAAAAATCCTTGGGAGGATGAAGAAAACAATTATTGATTGATTTTTTTGTTTCTTATATAAAAACATTTGTTCTTTCACAATGGAATTTCTCTTGCTTCTTCGAAAGGAAAACGTAATAATAAAGAAAATAAAGCAATATGACAAGCGGGAAAGAATACGAGACTAACTTACGTAATGGGAGATGTAGAAATGAAGGTTGTTAAGTTTGGCGGAAGTTCATTAGCAACAGGAAGCCAATTGGAAAAAGTATTGGAAATTGTCAAAGAAGATTCAAAAAGAAGAATTGTTGTAGTTTCAGCTCCAGGCAAACGATATGAAAATGATATGAAAGTAACAGATCTTTTGATCGCTTGTGGAGAGAAAAAATTAGCGGGAGAAGAAATCAACGATCTTATTGATACAATTTTAGAAAGATATGTAAATATCGCAAAAGAATTAGATCTTTCTAATGAGATAATTGCAAAAATAGAAGAAGATTTATTAGGAGTGCTTAATGCAGATAATGCAAACAAAAATGCTTATCTAGAAGCAGTGAAAGCATGCGGGGAAGATAATAATGCCAAATTGGTGGCGCACTTCTTTAATGCAAGAGGAGTGGAGGCTGTATATGTCAATCCCAAAGATGCTGGCTTAATTGTAAGTGATGATCCTGGAAATGCCCAAGTGCTTCCAGAATCATATGACCGCTTATATGCTCTAAGAGAGTATAAACCGATTATTGTATTTCCAGGATTTTTTGGATACAGCGAAGGCGGCGATGTCATCACTTTTTCCAGAAGTGGATCTGATATAACTGGGGCTATTTTAGCTAACGGAGTCAAGGCAGAGCTTTATGAGAACTTTACAGATGTAGATGCTGTGTATTCGGTAAATCCATCTATTGTTCCTTCGCCAAAAGAAATTAAAGAATTAACGTATAGAGAAATGCGGGAATTATCTTATGCGGGCTTTTCTGTATTTCATGCAGAGGCTTTAATACCAGCATATCGTGCGGGAATACCTGTTAATGTAAAAAACACCAATAATCCAGGTGTGCCTGGAACAAAGATTGTTGCCTCTAGAAATAATACAAATGGTCCAGTAATTGGCATAGCAAATGATAAAGGATTTTGCTCTATTTATATCAGAAAATATTTAATGAATAGAGAAATTGGTTTTGCTCGAAGAATTCTATCTGTTCTAGAAGAGTTCCATATTTCTTATGAACATATGCCTTCAGGAATCGATGATTTAACGATTATTTTAAGGGAAGAACAATTGGCTGGAAAAAATGAGCAGGAAATTATGGAAAGAATTAAAGTAGAGCTGCAAGCGGAGCAAA
>Ga0182745_1003806_pt1 | contig 12837 bp, 10 predicted proteins | sample eDN3rd30CKraftBY_FD_128523 | JGI IMG/M metagenome (GOLD analysis project Ga0182745, IMG submission 128523) | Enriched backyard soil microbial communities from Emeryville, California, USA - eDNA 3rd pass 30_C Kraft BY (version 2) (version 2) | ecosystem: Environmental > Terrestrial > Soil >...
ACGTCTGCATCTTGTTCGATATTGCCGGAATCTCGGAGGTCGCTCATAAAGGGGCGTTTGTTTTGGCGGGACTCTACACCTCGATTTAGTTGGGATAGGCAGACCACTGGGCAATCGAATTCTTTGGCCATTTGCTTCAGTTCCCAGCTAATTTGACCGATTACGTTGGTTTGGTTGCTCACATTTGCTACCCTGGAGTAGATAATTTGTAAGTAATCGATAAAAATGATTGGTTTAATATCGGGATTGGTTTTGATGAGCTTTCTTACTTGGGCACGCATTTGGCTAACCGTTAGTCCCGGGCGATCATCTACTTGAATGTTGGCGAGACTTAACTCGGTTAATACTGGAATCCATTGTTCCCGCTGCGTTTCAGAGAAATATTGATAGGGATTACGCATTTTCAGTCGACTGATTTTTCCACAAGCTGCAATCATGCGATCCAGCAGCATCCCCCGACTCATTTCCAGCGAGAAGATAATCGGCAGGAAACCCGCGAACCCTGCCGTTAGTGCAAAATAGTTCATGACATCCGTTTTCCCCATCGAAGGTCTTCCTGCAATGATTGATAGTTCACCTTGTCTAAAGCCTACAATGAGTTTTTCAAGTTCCTTTAAGTTTGTTGGTACCACACGTTGCTCTTCCATTGGGATGTAGGGACGTTCTGCCATTTTCACTAGGTCATCTTTTATATCCGTATCCACTGAGAGCGTGTCTGTTTGGATGGAATCGAACTCTTTTTCGATTTTTTCGATGGACCAATTTTGAAGAGCAGCTTGATGAAGAATTTGTAGTTTTTGCTTTTCCCGCCATTCCGTTTTCAGGATATCCAGGTAGGCTTCAAATTTTTCTGAATCTGCATAGTTTTGCAGACTCACCAGGTAATTGGCGCCACCAACTTCACTTGGCTCCACCATGGTAAGAATTGTAATGTAATCAACGGGTTGATGGTTCCTCGCTAGCTTTTGCATAGCCAGGAAGATGGAGCGGTGAAGTTGTGATTGAAACATGTCTGTTCTGACGATCTGGTCGACAATTAAATAATTTTCTTTTAGCATGGTTCCCAGCAAACTCTTTTCCAGTAAATCAATGCTTAATTGTGCAGACATTCCGTAAGCTCCCCCTTTAATCTTCTTCCCCAGCTTCAAAATCTAGAATGATAGGCTGTGCAATAGTATTCGCTGTTGACAGATGTGGTTTTACAATGTTCGATTCGTTGAGGTAGTTTTCAAAGTTGGTTGGGCTAAACAGTGTACTCGGTCTTAAATATTGCTTCATCTCCGGTCTTGTCAGCCATTGACGAACCTTGATATCAATGACCTTTTTAAAGTCCGCCAGTTTGTATCCTTCTGCTATCCTCCCGTTGATGAGGCGTTTTGTGGCTTTGTTGTCTGCTCGAAACTCTTTTTTGGTTTTTTGGTTTAAATAATTGATAACTTCAAAAACAAAACGCACATTGTTTTCTTTTATGTCTTTTTTTAAGTCTTTTAAATCTGATGCTTCCAAGTTGGAAGCTAGCTCACGCGATTTTTTGTAGGTTGGCTGCTTCCTTTTCGGTACTTCTACCAGGTCAATTTGACTTTCCAAAACAGCGTTAAGCACTGCATAATCGATACGATACCATTTTGTCTTATTGATTTTCATCTCATTATAATGCTAGGTAGACACAATAAGCCCTTGATTTTCAAGCCCTACAAAAATTCTGCTAATGGTTCTCTCCGACCAGAATGGAAACTGTTTCTGCCATTTTGCATACGTATGGTGATACCATGTGTAACCCCCGTATTCTAAAGGCGAATTGGATAAACGAAAATGCAGCTGCTGCAAGACAATCGCTTCATTCAATCCAAGTTTTGCTGCTAAGGTTGGTGACGTCTGCAGGTGAGGTTCATTAATAAGAAGGTTGGTCATTTTTAGAGCATCTCCTTCGCTAAAAAGTAGATGAACTGCTCTTTCGTAATGATGGCTTCTGCTTTTTGAAGAACTTGAATGGCCTTTCTCACTTCTTCTGACTTGTTAAAAACAAAATAGATAAACTGACAATACGAATGCCAGGCATCCTGACCCTTCATAATCGAGGCATGCTCGTATAAACCTTGATCGGTCCACAAATAGATTTCTTCTTGATTCAAACACTCATCCTCTAGAAATTGCCTCTTAAACTCTGCAAAGTCCAAAAAGCGGTTATCTATTAAGTAGAAATGCTCCCCTTCTTTAAATTTGTCTTCGTTTTGGAAATAGGCGTTGGTAATGGCATCGGGCGTTTGACCATACATCCTTGCTAACTTTCGCGTTTCGACAACTGCTTCTCCATTGAATTGAATAATCTCCATTCTTGGCATCTCTCCTTTTATTAAGTGGTGAACTTGTCTTCACTTATTAAATAGGTTTTTTAGGCGGAAAAAGAGACAATTTTTTCAAAAAAATTTAATGGGGGATTTTTGTTGCGATAGGTTTTGTGGAACTACGCTGAAAATGCGTGTATGAAAAAATAATAAAAAGGCTTTCATTTCCTTTTGCATGAATTCGCCTTCTTTTATTAAATCCTCTTAAACTATGTAAAGTGATAATCAATAAATCACTAAAAATAAAAAGGCATGATTGTTTATGAACAACCACACCTTCAATCCTTTAATAGGAACTTCTTTATAAACTTATCATTTCTCATTGTGTTTTTCATTGTTGTTTTCAATACTCTCCTCTGATAGCCATTTCTTTATTGTCTCAAGATTTTTTTTTCTTTCTTTTTCATCATTTACCATTTCTTTCGCTGAATCACCCACAACAATAATTCGTTCCTTACTAATTAGCGATCACCACCAAACCAAATATATTTATTTATATTTTAGTTTAGCCTTTTTTATTACTTCTTAAACAACTCATTATATTCTGGCAAAAGGAATCTCATCGCCGTATTAGTCGATTTCTCTAAGATATCCGTCTTCTCAAAACCTAATTTTTCATAGAAAGCAATTGCGTTTGGAACCGACCACAAGAATATATACTTAACCCCTAGCCATTGGGTTGTAATTACTACTCTTAAAATCAAATGTTTTAGCATTTTCATGCCAAAGCCTTGGTTTTGATAATTCTTATCAATCGCAAAATAGGTAACTTCAATCGCTGGCCAATATCTATCATAATAAATCCCGCTACTCACTTTTTCTTCATTTTGGATCTCAATTTGAGTACATCGAGTAGTAAATACCCCTACAATTTTCCCTTCATATTTTACTACTGTTGTAGAACTAATTGCCCTACATTGATCAGCGTATGCCTCTTTTTTAATGTAGTTATCTATATTGGAATCACCACAGCTAAAGGCTAGAAATTCATGTTCAGCTGAGAGTGGTTCGTAAGTTAATTTACCCAAATTTAATGTCCTCCAGCTTTTAACCAATCTTCAAACTCTTTGACTTCTCCTTGGAGAGAGCGAATAAACTTTTCTTGTTTTTCAGTCCGAATTCCCGTTTCAATTTCCTGCATCATCTGAATAGCGGAAACTCCAACTACGGTAATCTTAATTTCTTTTTCTACGGTAGCCATATTATCACCTCATTCATTTTTCTTAATTATACAATAAACCAATTCATATATTATAGATATATTTTCCAATTTTATACTATCGTAGAAAGATGTTCACACTCTCTAGTTGAGCTCAAAAAGGGACAGTATTCCTGTCCCTTTGCCAAAAATTTTATAACTATTCAAACAGCATAAGCTGCTGTCTTTCTCCCAAACGCACTAAACTTTCTGGTGCGTGGTCACGTAAATAAGCTTTTTGCAAGATTTTATCTTTTGTTAAGACCTGCTTAGATTGGCCTTCTAATTGCTTTAGTCGGCAGCTATAAACTATAGGGAAATAATCACTTAAGAATTTTCCTTCTGCGTGTGCTGTTAGGGTAATTAGCTGGAAGCCGAGTTGATCGGCTATAAAAAAGACAGGGCTTAAGACATGATCGCTTGATGCTTTCCCAAATGGATTATCGAGAATGACGGTTCTGTTACGTTTTGTATGTGGTGAATTCCTTTGGTTTTTTTCAGCGATGAAATTGAGCAACCCTAAAAAGAGCGCCATGTTTTTACTCCATTTTTCTCCGCCAGACCAACGATTCGATTCCTCCCATGTATAAAAGGTTTTTGATATATGAGTTGCACTTTCGACCTTTCGGCATTTTACTTTTATGGACTGATTTCCAAGTACAATTCGTAAAATCGGGACCGTTTTGAATGAGTTTTGTAGAAACTTTTGAACTTTTACGTTATCTTCATCCCCTGCATCATCCAAGTAACGTGTTGATTCTAGTTGGTTTAATATCCAATCAATATAACCTTGGATGCGTTCTTTTGCGACATCATCATCCCAATCAGGAACATCAATTTTATAAATATATTTCGATTCATTTTCTACTTTTACACGTGTTTTCTTCTGAATTTCAAGCAGGTCGTCTCGTAATTTCCGAATATGCATATGAATATAGGTGATAAACTGCTGCAGCTCTTTATCATGATCACGCATTGTATTTTCAGCCAGTTGAATCACATTTTCGATCCGCTCACTCATCAACTGATCATGCTCGAGTATTTCTGCAAATGTCTTTTTGATTTTGACACCATCAATCGTTGTTTTTCGAAGCGTTGGATCTTTTACATTTTTTTCGGCATAAGAAATGAACGCATCCTTTGCTTCAGTCAAGGATTCAGAAGCCTTTTTGAATTGCAGCTGTGTTTGTTGAAGATGATTCATGATTTCATTTGTTATGGATATTTTGTTATAAGCGTAATCATTTCTTTTTTCCTCTGTCAGCGGTTGTGGTACAAGTGTCGGATCTAATAAGCGATGGACAATTGTATACTGGTTAACGATTTGTTCTACATTTTTGCATTGTGCTTGCTGACCGTTTAGTTGTTGCTTTCGCTCTTGCATAAAACGTGCTTCTTTTTGGAGCTCTTGCTTTTGCTGTTTTAATTGCTCTGTGACAACTTCTATCTCTTCATCAATCGGCCAAAGTTCTTCATAAAGTTCATTAAAACTACTTTGTAACTGTTCCAATGTACGTTGTTCCATTTTTGTAGCAACTTCAGCTTCCCTTGCGTTTTTATTCAACGCTGTTTGTTGCTTGTCCATTGTTTTATATTGACTTCTCAAAGTTGAAATTGTCTGTGCACCGTCAACAGGAAATGCATGTGTTTTTTCTATATTTGGCCATTCCTCCAATTGAGTTTTCATCGTATTCATAGCTACTTCAATTTTTCCTAAGCAGCTTTTTTTACGCTCTAACAACTCTCCTCTTGAACTTTGAATTCTCTTTATGGCCTCGTCTATCGATTGATACTGACGTCTTAACACTTCTAAATTTTCCTCATGTTCGATTGGATTAATAGCTAGTGTTATCACATAAAGTGAATCCTCTTCGATTTTATATTTCTTCCGATTTTGTAACCCGTAAATTCTCTCTTTCAATTGTTCAATTTGCTGCCCTAAATCTTGAAGATTCTCTTGTAATTTATCCTGTAATTTCATTTGTTCTTGTAACTTTAGTTCATAGGTTTTAACTTCTATTTGGTAATTTGGCAATTTGTTCGAAAGCTGGATATATTGATTTGCTTGTGGGATACGGTGATTCGTTAAATTTTGCAAAATAACTTCATTTTGAGAGAGTCTTGATTTTTTCGCTTCATATTCTTGATTTAATTTTTGTAGTTCTCCCACTAACTTTTTTATCTCATATTGATTGAGCTCAATTTTTGTATTAAGGGTAAATAATTGTTCTTCCGTCTCTTTGAAAAGTGTATAGGGGTATTTCTCAACAAATTCTTTTAATGATTGTTTTACTTGCTGCCAATCACGTAATGCCATTTCTGTCTGTTTTCGTTCACTTACTCTTTGGTTTGCTATTTCTTTCATTTCTTGCTTGTATTGAAGAAATACATGTTGATCTTGGTAGTCAATCCAATTAGTTGGTTCTATTGCGGTATTTTGTGGTGTATAGCCAGCACTAATTTCTCTCGCTTCATCTAATGATAAGATATAGATTGGATATGTTAATTCATGTTGAACGGATTTTAATTTATCGAACAAAGCCTGTTTATTTGTTGCCGGTGTTATAAGAGTTAGGGCCCAAAATGGATACGTATTGCCTTTCATTTCGTTTTCATGCTGTTGAATAAATTCAATACCTGTTGCAATATAGGAGTTCTGTTTCCAGTCTTTAATTTTTTGTTCAATAAATGGATCCGCGAAGAAACTTTCTTGATGCTCATAGTCGTCAATAAATCGTTTTGCACGTCTTTCTTGCATGAGTTTAAATTCTTTTTCTTTTTCGAGTTTTTCGATTTGGCTAGCAATTTGATCTGTTAAAGATTGTTCGCGTTCATAAATTGATTGTATATGGCTCCAAGTACCTCTCAATGTTGACATTTTAGATAACAATGCTTTTTCTTGATCTAGGATGTTGTCTCGCTGCTCTCCAAGCTTTGCCCTTTCTAGTTCGTCATCTTTTAGAATTACTTGCAGTTCTTTTTGTTGCACTTCAAAATTTACTTGAAGTTCTTTTATTATTTTTAGACGCTGATTAAGTTCAACATTGTCTTGATCCAGTTTCGTAGATTCCGCAATCCAACCTTCTAATAATTGCTCAATCGACTCCTCTTCACGAGCGACAAGTTTGGATTTGATTTCTTTCATTAGTTGTTGGGTATTTTCAAGGTTAGTTATTGCTTTCGTTTTTTGTTGTACGAGAGTTGAAATATTAGATTGCAGTTGCGATTTTTGCTGAATCAAGCTATTTTGATCTTGAGTTAATCGATTCTGCATTGCATTTAAATTTTCGATTTGTTCATCCAACTGCTGTTTTTCTTTTAAAAATGCAAAATGAATTTTCCCACTTACATGGTCTAATTGCCATTGTAAATCTGCTATTTCTTGCTCTTCTTCCAATTTAGCAAGTTGTTGTTCTACTAATTTAAGCTGCTCCTCTTCAAATTCCGAAGCTTCTCTAGCTTGAGCATATAATAGCGAGTAATAAGATTGACGGTTTTCTTCTATTTGTACTTGTAGCTCATTTAATTGCGAATTTATTTGCTGTTCTATTTTTGCAAACTCTTGCCACTTTTGCTGTTGGTCATGAATCGTAAGAGATGCTTTTTTTCTTTCCCATTCTTTCACCTCATCTTGATGGCGCAGCCACTGTTCTTCTATCGCAGCAAGATTTTGCTCAATTTGCTGCATTTCTTCTTCCAACAGCAGCATATAGCCTTTTGCTTGCTGGCGCACTTCGTTATACGTTTGTTCTTTTTCATCTACTTTACGGAAAGAATCTACATAGACTTTCAATTCCTGATTTAGCTGTTTTGACTGTTCAATGGTTTCTTTTAAATCCTTATACTTTTTAAATTCTGCACGTCGATTTTCAAAGGTTTCAGCAAACCCGTGTTCTTTAAATCCCTCCATCGCATTTTCAATCGAAGGAATTAAAAGGCGGTCAACTAAGTCATTGGTCTTTTTACAGTTATCAAAGAATTTTTCGACATCACCTTCGCCACCGTTAATTTTGATAATACTTTCCCATTCGGAATGGATAATTTGGTAATTTTCTTCTATATATGCGGTAAAACTTTTAATGGATTTTGAGAATGTTTTTGCTTTATGGCCCTGATTTCTTTCCATATAGGCGTAATAATCTGCCATTTCCCCACGATCACTTGGTCGAATGCCTTCAGCGCTTGTTTGAACAAATGGAATTTCTGTGATGCTATGAGAATCATTTTCCCCGTACTCGTAGACATAGCGTAATGAATCAATGCCATTTTGTTTTTTATGCAAAGTAACGGCTGTCACGACATAGCGTCTAGGACTTTCATTTACAATCCACTCAATAGCAATATGAGCCGCCCCTTCTTCTAAGTACAAAGTATCTTTAATATCTCGATCCGCAAGAGTTGCGTGCGGGATTACTGCTTGAACCACCGTTTGAATAAAAACCGTCTTCCCTCCACCGTTTTCAAGAACCAAGGCACCATTTAATCCATCAAATAAGAAAAGTTCATCGTGATAACGTTTTTGTCCATTTTCATACACAACATTTGTTAAACGAATTTTACTAATAGCTGGCATCTTCTTCCTCCTTCTCTTCAAAACCGTATAAGAATTCTAAGATTCCTCGGTTAAATTCCCGTTCCATAAAGTATCTACCGACAATAACCTTTGTCTTTTCTGTCAGAGCCACTTCATTTTGTCCAATTACCTCTACTAGGTCAAATTCAGAAAGAAAGCGTCTGACCGTGTCGATAAAACTTAATCGACTCAAGGTTCTCCCGGTTTGTTTTGTCACAGATTCTTTTAATTCATCAAGTGTTTCCCATTTTTCGATAATGGCAGACCATCTGTAAGAGAATTCTTTTTCAAGTTTTTCTAGCTGTTCCTCATCATGTGCTTTTAGACTTTCAATTCGTTCGTTCACTTGTTGAACCCACACCTCATAGGTAATAAAATCAAGCGTTGGTTCATTCGATTGATAGCTATTATAGAAGCTTCCTATTAAAATAATTGAACACAAATACATTAAATAAATATCGCTATTGTTTGATTTTGAGCCTAAAAATTGCCGTTTAATTGTATCGTTGCTTACATGAAATGGTGATAATTTTGTCCTTGGAATTAAATGCACCTCTTGTCCAACTGTCAGGCAATCGGCATCCATCTTATCCGCAAATTGATTGATTAAGGTGTAGACATTTTCATTCACTTTAAATGTATTGGCTTTGTCACCACTAATCACACCTTTTAAGGCAAGTTCACGGTACAATTCAAAAGCTTGTTCAACATCCTGACCCTCATATCGCATTGTGTTCACCTTCCTCTGCTAAATAAAAACTCATATTTTGTATTTCAAATCTTTCATTTCCTAAAATCCGCTCCGGTAACTCCTTGCATAGTAAAGTTCGGCCGTGTAATTGTTCCATCACTTCCGCAAATAGATGCAGAGATTCTTCTGCCTGTGAGTCGCTTTGCGATGTGATAGGGCTTTTTTGATGACATAAAATAAAAAAGTCATAAAACTGGCGCTGATCTAGTCGTCGATCATTTTGACTTTGTAGATGCTCTATCCATTCCTTTAACGTCCATTCATTCCGTTTTCCGAAGGTAGCCAGCATATCCAGGAAAATTTCTTTATAATAGTTTCGAATAATTTTGGCATAGTGTTCCTGCTCTTCTTCTGTTGATATTTTTTCAAAACTTTTACTTGTTTCCCCTTCTTCTGCCTCAGTCCATGATTGGGGTGAAAATACCGAAAGAAGTGACCATGTGCTAAATTGGCCCAATGGTAAAAACGGTGCCAATATGCCCTTCAAGGATTCAAGTGGATATGGCGTACTAACAATTTTGGATGTGATTTCATTATCAAAATTAAAGGAGCTAACCCCGATATAGTACAACGCTTCTTCCGCAGACTGTAATACTTGGGTTTTGAGTTGTAAACTTATGTTGAGTAACTGCTGATGCTGGTGATGAACTTGATGTAATGCCTTTTCGACCTTCAGCAGCATTTCATAAGCATGTGCCTCCTGATTTTCATCAGATAAGTAATAATAGTTTTGTTTTGCTTCAGCTACGAATTGATGAAGTTCATCAAATTCTTCATTCTCACGACCCAAGCGATAATTCCGATCTTCAATGACCTTCATAAACTTATTTTGCGTTTCGATGGATACAACATTACGCTTAATTTCTTGCTCGATTTTAGTCATTCTTTCATGAATGGTCTCCACGTCCATCCGCATTTCATTAATCTGTCGTAAGGCGCCAGCAAACTCACCCTTTTCCAGCAGCTTTCGTAACATGAGCTGGTGGATGGACAGCTGAAACTCTTGGAAATATTCTTTTGTCGCAAACACGAGTTCAAGCCCATCATCATCAAGTGCATAATATTGGCGATTTGTTTGTGTATCAAATTCATTTGTTTTTATAAAATGAAAGTCAATTGAATCCTCTGTTTGTAGCTCAAAATTATAAAATGGATAGGATTTTTTCTGCCCCCCACTAGGTCTAAATACCGCAATAATGATTTTCACAATTTCTTCAAACTTTGTATCTGTGAGGTTATATGTATCTTTACTAACCTTCTTTAAAAATTGGGCAACCTCAATGACCCCTACACGTTTTTCGCGTATTAGCTTCATTTCAAAAAAGTAGAGTAAGACAAATAGTCCAAAGCTCCGCATATCCACTCGTTTTTCATTTATATCTTTAAATGTTTTTCGGTCTAGTTCAATAAGTGGTTCGAATAATAAAATGCGTTTTAATCTTTCTCTACTATCTTTTAGGATGGCTTCATTGAACTCTGTATCCAATTTGTTTCACTCCAAACTTGTTTTAACTCAGCTGATGAGAGGACTTCCTGTGGCCAATAGTGTTGATTTTCTAATGTGTTCATTATTTTCGATTGATGCGCTTGTCCAAAAAAGGAGAGAAAAGCTTTTGTTGCTTCTTCTGATGGCTTTTGGTCTGTTTTAAGCGTTGTGGGTGTTTTATCAATACTAGCGAGATAGAATGGAATTGCCAATTTCACATCAATTTTATCTGTCAGTCGGTTCCAAATTTTGATACCTTCCCAATCTAGGTCCCCAAAATAATAGAAAGTATGTGCCACGTCATCTAATGGTAATTGTTTATGGAAGTATTCAATGCTCTTCGTAATTTTAGAGCCCTGACCGTAAATGAGTGTAGTAAATGGTGTATTTTTAATCTCAAGGGACAATCCATCAAAGGTTGTTTTATTTTCAACAATGAGATGGAGATGGTGTGCATTCTTCATTTTGGTAGGATTAACAATAAAGGCTAGTGGATCACTTACAGGGATTATTTTAAGATTCTCCCAAATTTGTAGTCGTTCCAACACTTTTTGACCACCTTTTTCTTGAATCCATTTTTCATCACCAACTAATGCTAGACTTCTTTCTGGCGCAGGTACTTCTGAAAGAGGTAATCCATATTTATCAATATATGTATTGATTTTTTCGATAAAGGGATAATCCTTTTCCCACTCTTCAGGAGGTAAGTGAAAATATTCATCCACATTCAGGATTGCATGTAGCTGAAATCGCTTTGAGACAATATCTTGTTGGAAATCCCTTTTTAATACCGCTTTATTAATGCGATACTTATAGGCCAGAGAAGGAACTTTGTTATTTCTGCCCGCTTTCTTAACAGCAACCAGTATCCCTTCTGTTTCTAGAGCCAAGATTTCCTGACCGAATTGCTCATAAGTTTGACCAAGGGAAGAAAACTGCTCAAGTATATCTAATGTTATATAACTATTTTTAAACCCTACTATTTTTTCCCGCATACAGCTTCAGTCCTTTAGGTTTAATTTACATTTATATTCCAAGTATATACCATTAGGACTATTAGGTAATCTCCGCATTGACTATAGTTTGTTACAAATTTAAGAGTTTCAAAAAATGGCACCGGAAGGGAAGGATATAATTCTCTTTTGAAATAAGACCCAGAAACAGGATTTTATATCTCTGGGTCTACTGGTCTTAAACCTAAGTAAATCCAATTAATTTATGAATTGTTTAAAAAATAATGGGGAGCAAAACCTAGAGTTCTTACTTTACGGGCTAGAGGTGGAGAAAAATACAAAAGGCGATGGATTGGTATAGAAGTAATTAAGCTAAATTTGCTTAAAATTTTTTGATCAGGTGCATTTTCATTTACAATTCTCGCAGAAAGTTGTAAATTCATAACCTCCAAAAACCAAAACATTAACATATTAATCTTTTCAACTAACAATCAATTATTATCTCTTTTGCTTTGTAACTATTCTTCTAAAGGAACCATGAAATCAAATTCAGATTTACCGTATTTCGCGAACATTTTTGTCTTGTATTCTTCAAATGGCAAATAGAAATTTTCAGGAGGGGTACCTAGTACTATCGTGAATTTCCCTTCTTTGAAAGTAACTAAATAACTATCTTCTTTATTTACTTCATCATCCATATATTCGGCCGTATACTTTTGTAAATCTTCATCAGTAATCGTTTTATTCAACATCATACTTTTACGACTTCCATCCTTTTTCATCAAAACAAAGACACCTTGTCCTGCATAGGTTTCTTCCTTATATTCCAGGCTTTTTTCAGTGTAGGTTTTGATCGTTTTAGTGTAGTTAAAACCACATCGCATGCAAAAGGTATATCTCTCCCCTGTTTTATAGTAATCATCTTCAAAAGCAGATCGTTCACAGCAAGGGCATTTGACTGCATACATAATTGATGCCAAACTTTGTCATCTCCTTTTCAATATTGGTTTTTGCATCAAAAAAAATGAACTCTAAATTGGATTTGAAATACGTCTTAAGGGAAATTATAAGGGTTTGAAATTGGGTGATAGATTACTAGAAAGAGGTTATTATAATTTGTTAGTTGTAGATTAAGAGGTTAATACAAAATTTAGTATAAATGAATTCTATAAATTGTCAATATATTAATAGGAATATTCTAATAATTTTCAGGGTCATAAATTTCTCAACAATCTATGGAGGATAAGCGGAGATTTTTCCGTTATTTGCAGATTGCAGCTCGTTTCGAAGGAAATAAGGGGAATTTTTCCAACAATACTAAGAAAAATCCCCCCTTTTCACGTTTTTCAAGTCAATAGGCGAAAATTCTCCGTCTATTCCAGCTATTTCCTACCTTATTTTTCAAATAACAGGAAATTCTCCGTCTAAGAGTAGCCGCTAATTCTTTATTCCCTATAGGCTTGTACCTGATAAGTCACTTTCAAACCGTCTTGCCTATTTCTGAATGAAAAGATTAATGTCTCATTGGTGA
>Ga0182745_1003808_pt1 | contig 12834 bp, 19 predicted proteins | sample eDN3rd30CKraftBY_FD_128523 | JGI IMG/M metagenome (GOLD analysis project Ga0182745, IMG submission 128523) | Enriched backyard soil microbial communities from Emeryville, California, USA - eDNA 3rd pass 30_C Kraft BY (version 2) (version 2) | ecosystem: Environmental > Terrestrial > Soil >...
CGGGACGCGATCCTGCGTCAGCTCGAGGCGATGCGGCCGCAGCTCAGCGTGGCGCAGCGCGTGGCGTCGGTGGTCGAACTGGGCGGGCGGCTGCGGTCGCCTGGTCTGGTCCGTTTGCTCGCGCAGGATCATCCCACGCTGGTTGTGGCGATGATGGCTGGCGTCACGCTGGCCGATGCGGATTGGGTCGCTGTCATCCCGGATCTCGGGCCGCTGGCGCGCAGCGTGCTGCGCAGGCGCGAGGATCTGGGGCCGGGCGCCGTTGCCGCCTTGCAGCGCTTCGGCAGCGTTGATCTCAGCCTGACCTCGCTCGTGCCGCCGCCTGTGGAGGGTAGCGCAAGCGCTGCCACGCCGCCGCCCGCAAATGATGGTGGCGAGACGCAGCTTCAGAGCCAGATCAGCCGGATCATGGCGCAGATTGATCGCTTCACGGAAACGCGCCAGCAGCGACGGGCGCCCGCGCCGGGCGGAGCGCCGGCCACGCCGCCGCGTGGCGCGCAGCGGCAGGGCCCGGTCGCCGCGCCGTTGCCATCGCTCATCCGGTGCTTCACCTTCGAGACGGATGCGGCGGGCGTGATCCAGCTGATCGCCGGAGCGCCGCGCGCGGCCGCGATGGGGCTGAGCATCGGCCATCCGGCGAGCGACAGTCGCTATGGCGCTGACGGTCTCGCGCTGGGAGCCTTTCGCCGGCGCGCGGCGTTCGAAAAGGCGCGGTTCGCCATCGGGGAGGGGATGCTGGCGGGCGAATGGCGCATGTCCGCCACCCCGCGTTTTGATCCGGCGACGGGGCGTTTCCTCTGTTACACCGGCTCTGCGCGCCGTGAACGGCCGGATGAATCGCTCGTCAGAGCCGGCAGTGACGCGCCGGACTTTGCTGGGCTGTCTGCGGCGGCCACGCGGGAACTCGTCCATGAGCTGCGCACGCCGCTCAACGCCATTCATGGCTATGCCGAGATGATCGAGGCCCAGCTGGTCGGCCCCGTGCCTAGTGAATATCGCGATATGGCGCGGCAGATCCTGATCGATGCACGCGCGCTGGTGGAGACGTTTGACGACCTCGACCTTGCCAGCCGGATCGAGCATGGCGATGGCCATGGCGCACCGGAGCGGATCGACATCGCGGCGCTGATGCGGGCGCTGGCCAACGGGTTCGAGCCGGACGGACATGCGCGGATCAGCATCGCTGCCGATCGTGATCTGCCGCTGATCGCCTGCGACCGGGTGCAGCTTGAGCGCATGCTCGCGCATCTGATTCGCGCCGGCTATGGCGCGCTGGCGGAAGGCGAGCGTCTCGCGATCATGCTTGCGCCCGGCACGACCTCCCAGTCGGTGGAGATCATGATGCGCCGGCCCGCGGCGCTGGGCGGCCTGTCGGAGCAGGCACTGCTCGATCAGGGGGATGAGCTTGACCGGACGCTCAACCCCGCGCCGCCGCTGGGTCTGGCCTTCACGCTCAAGCTGGTGCGCGGCATTGCGGCCCATCTTGGCGGCCGCTTCCTGATGACGCCGCATAGCTTCGCGCTGACCTTGCCCGCGGCCGCCGCCACGCCGGGGCGGCAGGGCAACGCGCCATGACCGGGCGCGGCCGGGGTGGCTCCAGGATGCTGCCTCCCCTTGCATAGGGCTTGCAAAAGGCAAGGATGGCAGGCTAACGCCCCCCGGCCCGGAACGCGCGATCCATCGAGGGGTGTCGGGGCCTGTAGCTCAATGGTTAGAGCTGGCCGCTCATAACGGCTAGGTTGCGGGTTCGAGTCCTGCCGGGCCCACCATTCCCTCATAAAAGGCACGGATTTCTGCGCTTATTGGCATGGGTTAGCCGGATTTCGATTGACAGGGTTAGCCGGATTGAGGGTCTTTTTCGGTCGAATAGTGGCCGTCAATCTTGGCGATTGCGCTCTCTGCAAGGTCGTTCCGGGCGATGGCTTCCGTATAGACTTTGATCTGCGACGCGCTCTTCCAGCCACCCACGGCCATGATCTCATGCTCAGTGGCGCGCATCTGTGCCATGCGTCGGGCGATGGCCTTGCGGAGGCCGTGAGAGGCCAGCTCCTTGGGAAGGTCTGCCTCATCGCACCATTGGCGCATTTTATTGCCAAAGCCGTCCTTGCTGTAGGGCTTGCCATAATCGGTGACGAGATAGGTGATGATACCGACCGCTGGGCACTCATGAATCGCGCGAAGGAGATCGCGTGACGCGGGCAGCCACACATCCGTGCCCGTCTTGCCCTGTTGATATTGGACCATTCCGTTGACGACATGCTTGGGGCCGAACAGGCGGGCATCGCCCCGGCGTTGGCCGGTCCACAGGATGATCTCCAGAGCGAGGCGGGCCTTCGTGCCGAACGGATGCCGTTTCTGATATAGCTCGATATGATCCTCTTCCCATGTGACGAAGCCGGTGAGGCGGGTCTTGCCCACCTTGTCCGCTTCCTCGACGGGGTTGCTGTCGATCCATTTCAGCTTTCTGGCGAGGGCGAACAGGCGGCGCAGCTGTTTGCGCAGGTTCACCGCGGCGACCTGTCCGCCGACCATGCGGCCTCTCTCGTTCACGCGTTTTTCGGTGCGCGCGAGCAGAATGGCTTCGATATGCTCGAACCCGAAATCAGCAACCAGATCGTTCCCGAAATCCTTGCGGAAGCTCTCCAGAATGAGCCTGCGGCGGTGGCGATCTTCCGGCGCGCCCTTCGCCATGAAATCGGCCGATCTGTAATAGCGGGTCAGCAAGTCGGCCACGCTGCCGGGGATGGGGCGATTGGGTGAGGTGGCCCCTTGATAGCCTATGACCTCTTTCAGTTCCGCTTCAAATCCCGGTTGGTCGGGCAGGGCCTTCAAATAGACTTCCTTGCCTGCCTTTCTGTAGCGGGCGCGAAGCTTCCCATGCCGATCGGCTGAGACATAAACATTCTTGTAACGCGTTTTCATGGTTCGCCCTTCAACAAACGATCGAGGGGATTCCTGCGCGGCTCGGGACTATTGGCCGCTTCGCCAATGATGACCTCAATGGTCTGACGGTTCAAATCCATTACGATGCGCGCCCGCTCAAACCCGGCGGCCTTCACGGCTCTCGTGGCGCGGCTCATATCATTTTGAGAAATACGGGCACGTTCCGTCATGCCGTCTCTCCTTGCGAAACAGGCACGGCCCGGCCGCGACCGGATCGCGTGATTTCCGTGCGGATGAACGAAACGGGGGCAGTGGAGCGGCGCGCGGCCTGGAGCAGCTCCTGCTGGAAATTGGCGTCGACATAGGCACTGGCGAAGCGGGACGTTGTGACGATCCGCAGCGTGTCGTCGCTCACCAGAATGGCGCTTTCATCGAAATAGCGAGCGCTGATCTGCGCGCCAACAATCTGGTTGAGGGCTTCGCGGATCTCGCGAGAGGTGCGATCCTCCTGCGCCCGCTCTGCCACTGGCTGCGTGGCGCGAGGCGGCCCGCTGGCAGCATCCGCTGGCGTGGCGTGGCGAACGCCGGCCTTGGCAGCGCGCAGAACCCGTGCGCTGACCGAGGCGACCCAGTTGGTCCACGTCCGGTCCCAGTTGAGCTTGCGCGCTTTCGCTCCAGCTTCGCCAAGCCAATAATTCACGAACGCCTCGGCCTCGCCGTCATAGGCACCGGCCGGCCATTGGCGAGCCAGCGCGCCGGCCTTGGGAGCGAGCTGGTCCACCGGCGGCGGAGCCCAGTCGGCGGGGATGCGGTGAGCACGGGACCGGCCCGAGCCATTCTCCCTTTTTTCCTGATTGAAAACCCGTTCGTCAGTCCCCTTGGGGACAACTGATCCGTTAGGATCAGTAAGGGGTATAGGTTCCATTACAGGTTCTGCCTCCCAATTTTGGGTGCCTTTCGCGGGAAAAACGGATGCCTTTCCGGCGTAAAGGCCACCGGAAACGGCTCCCTTTAGAAAGGCCTCCGGAATTGGCGGGGTTTGGGTGGCAAGCTGATAGACCTTGACCTGCCGCGTGCGCCCGACCCGATGGCCGGTATCGATGAGCAGGCGCAGCGCTTCGAGGCCATCAATCGCGGCCCGCACCGTCTTGGGATCAAGCTTGGTCAGACGGGCGATGGTGCCCGTGGTCGGATAGGCATGATCCTGCTCATTGGCGAAATTGGCGAAGGCGAGCAGCACCAGCTTGGCCGAGCTGTTCGGGCAGCCCGCATGCTCCATCGCCCATGTCAGCGCACGCAGGCTCATGTGCGCCGGCCCGTCATGGCCGCGATGGCGCTGGCGATGAGAAAAGGCAGGGCGCAGAGAATGGCCAGAATGACCAGAGCGCGGGCACGCGACGTCATTGGGCGCTGCCCAGCGTGGCGAGCGCGACAAGGACGGCTGACACGCATTTGAACAGAATGATCAAAGCGATGACGGCAAGGCCGCCCAAGGTGCCGAAGTAAATCGCGTCGAGATCGCCGGGCTCCATGGCGTCGGCAAAGCGGCGAGCCATGCTCTTGCGGGTTGGCGGGGCTTGTCTGGCGATGCGCAGCGGACGGTGGGGCATGGGAGCGATTCCATCTGGCAAGGGGAGGGCGTTCCCGGCAGCAGGGCTGACAGGTGGCGGAAAAGGGCGAGAAAGGGAGCGGAGCGGTCGGCGGCTTAGGTCATGCGATGCGCCCTCGACTTGTCCGGCACATCGTCGTTGGCGGGCGCGGGCTCATCATCATTGGCGGGCCGGCGCGGCCCCGGCAGGATGATGCCCGGCGCGGGGCGCAGGCTGGGCTGCACCATGCTGACAATCTCGATCTGCGCCAGAAACTGGCAGGCGCAGGCGTCATTGTCGCAAAGATAGCGGACCTCCCGCACCAGCGCGGTGGCCTTCTCGCTGGAACGCACCAGCGCCGGCCGGCCGCAATGCGGGCAGTCAATTGGAGGGATACGCCTCGGCCTCATTTCAGATGCTCCCCTGTTGATCCTGCTCGGCGACATTGCCCGGCAGGAAGCTTTTGAGCCGCGCGAGAAGGCGGGTGCAGGCCCCGCTAGCTTCCTCGGTTTCGGCGATGGCGTGATAGATGGCCGTCGCCGTGGCGCCCGGCTGTGTGACGCGGATGGAGCTGGCGATCGCCTCGGCGCTCTCGCGCGCCGTCTCGGCAATCTCGTCCGACAGGCTGCGCTGGCAGGCGAGCGCGGCCGCCATGGCGACATCGATCTGCCGCGCATAGCTTTCGAGGATGAGCGCCTCGCCACCACCGGCGGCCAGATAGGCGCGGTCCAACGCCATGGCCTGATCGAGCGAGGGCAAGGTGCCGGCATCGCCTTCGCTCCACAGGCGCACGGTGCGCTCGGAACGATCGGTGGCGCGGGCGGCTTCCTCCCAGCCAATCAGCCCGGCGATGCGGGTGATAGCCAGCGAGAATGTCATGGGTGCGCGGGCCTTGGTCATTGCGGCCCAAAACCGCAGGGATCGTAGGTGCGCTGTCCATCTTCCTCTATGCAGATATCCATGTGGAGGGCGTCGATCTCGCGGGCGCTGTAAGTTCGCTCCATCCATCGCTCAGCAGCCCAGCGGGTGCCGAACTTAGCGACGTCGCATTCGCCTTCGTACCCAGCGTTCTCGACGACAACATACTGCACGTTGCTAGGCATCACTCGCCCTCCACCGGCATAGCAAGGTGGCCCCAATCGAGGCCGTCCATGTCGTCATCCAGCGCTTCCTGCGCGCCGAGCCGGAGCGACTCTGGCATGTAAGCAAGGCCGGGATTGATGGGGTGGGCGGGGGCTGGCGCCGTGGGAGGGACGCCAGCCCCCATGCTCTCGGCGAGACAGCCGCAGGTCGGACAGGCGGGAGAGGGGGCCTGTTCGATCCGGCGCATCTCATCGAGCGCAATTTCTTCGCGCACCAGTGCGCGGATGGTTTCCTGATCGAGCGGGGAAAAGGTCATGAGCGGCCTCGACGCGAAAAGATGATGGAGATGAGGCGGGACAGGCGCGATGACCGGCGTTGCTCGCTGAATGGATCGCCGGCGCGGTGTGCGCATGGGGTGGAGACGAGCCGGGGTAGGCCGAAGGCGCTGCCTTTGATGACCTTCACCGAGCCGCTGCCATGGCAATAGCGGCAGTGCGCGGCGGGCATGATCTCGCCATGGCGATAATGTTTTTGCGCGCTGCTCATGCGTCGTTGTCCGGCTGCAATTTCCGGCGCCGATCGCAAGCGACGGGTTCGGCGCCGCCCGTTAGGATTGACCCGCATTCCTCGCCCGGCTCGGTCGCCTCGGCAGTGGAGGGAAGGGGGTAAATGTCCGGACGTAGCAGATGGCGGGAAACGCCAGTGGCCGCCTCGACCTTGAGCACATGCTCGGCGGGGAGGCGCTTGGCTGATTGGAGCCATTTCCAAACGGCCGGCTGTCCGACGCCGCATATGCGACCTAGGGCCGATTGGCTGCCGGCGGTTTCAATCGCCCGCTCCAGCGCTTCAAAAGGGGATAATTCGATTTCCATGGCCATGAGTTATTCCAAAAGGAATTACATGGTCAAGTGTAAAACGATGGTCGCCAATTATTCCAAACGGAATAAGGTGGCGATATGACGACTGGTGAACGTATTGCTGAACGTCGCGCGTCCGCGAACCTGTCTCAAAGTGAGCTGGCACGGCGGGCCGGAGTCTCGCAGGCTACGATCGCTAAATTAGAGAAGGGCATCAGCACCAGTTCGTCGCATCTTCATCGCATCGCACGGGAGTTGGGAACGTCGACCGCGTATCTGGCGATGGAAGCGGACGATCCTGCTGAGGGCGCGATACCGCCCCCCACAGCGGCGGTGTTGGCCGAGCAGCTTGATCTGGTCGAAGTGCGCGAGATTGATCTCAAATACGGCATGGGCGCGACGGAACTGGAAGTGCCCGTCACCACCACAGTGCGGCATTTCTCACGCGAGTGGCTACGCCAATATACCGGGGCATCGCCCGAGCATCTCTATTTCGCCCAGGGCATCGGCGATTCCATGTTCCCCACCATCTGGGACACGGACCTCCTGCTGATCGACACATCAGAGCAGTCGATCCACCTCGCTGACAAGATCTGGGCAATCGCCTACGGCAACAGCGGCATGGTCAAACGCCTGCGCCCCATGGCCGACGGATCAATCAAAATCCTCTCCGACAATCAGAACGTGCCGCAAGAACTCGCCTATGACGGCGAACTGCATGTGCTGGGCCGCGTCGTGGGGATTGTCAGGAAGATTTGAGGGCAGGGGGAGGCGCAGGTTCAAAATTCGAGAAATATTGGTATTGTGCGTTAGATAATTAAGATGCGTTGGAGGGGGGAATAAATGGCGCGTTCTTCTAAGTTGGAAGTTGCTGCAATTAATATACGTATTGCAGAGGATAGGGATCGCGATTACGTTTCTCTAATAAATGCTCTCGCTCACCTTCGTCAGGGAATTAGGGTGTATGGGGATACGTATTTGGCAATCAGTTTTTTTGATGTCGATTCTAGGATTGGTGTATTTTCAAAGTATACTGAAATAGATATTGATGGAGACTGGTTTGACTTAGAAGATTTTGATTCAGCGACTCCTGATAAGTTAGAAGAAATTAATATTCCTGAGAATCTTCGTCCAAATCACGCCGCATTCTATTTTCAATTAGATTCAGATCTGCACGTTGTCGCGTTCTCCACTTATGCTTCATCGAAAGGCTTGAGCGCACGGTCGGTGGGGCAGTATTTTAACGAAGCACTTTCTCACTCCAATATCCAAGAGCGTTTTGGAGTTGTTGAGAGTGATATCGTCAAAAACTATGATGAGGTGGATCGGATACTTGCGCTTCCTCATCTTAAAGAGCTCCAGATATGTATAAGTCGTCCCAACAGCGATGATATTGGGGAAAGTCTTGCTGATATTATTGAAAGGCGCCTCAGGGAACAAAATGCGGACGTTTATGAGGAAAGCCTCCGTGCTAGAGGAAGAAACGACATTACCCCTAGTGAAAGAACGCAAAATCTGGCTAAAGTAGCTGCAGAAAACGGAAATGTTAGAGCAAAAGCTTTAATTAACGGTATTCTTACGACGCAAAATACTGATGAACAGCCGTTGATCGAGCGCGATACCTACAAAGCTGAGGAACGAAGAGAGATGAGCGTTTTTCAAGAACTCGCACATAGGATCTTCGCACACATCGCGGAGGCGAGAGCTGCGTTGCGATGAATGCTTTTCAGACAGGCATGTTGAGGACGCTGGGGCTCGTATACGCGAGCCACGGCGGCCTGCGTGCAATAGTCTATTCAGGGTATTTCCGATGTAGTGTGCTTTTGGCCGTATTATGCTGGCCCAGTGTCGTTTCAGAAAGCTGGAATGCCGCTGCGATGAGTGTGCTTCCGACGTTGGCTGGGTTCTCGATAGCTGCTTATGCAGTTATTTTTGCTGTTCTGGACCAGCCTTCTCGTCAAGCGCTGTCCGCGCCAGAACCAGAATTGGGTAACAGGTCTCCGCTTCTTATTATAGTAGGGAGCGTGACTCACGCGGTCGTAATGCAGATAATTACACTGCTTTATTCATTTTGCTTCGGCCAAAAACCCATACCACTAATATTCGATTTTATCGATGTAGTGATCGTGAACGCATTTTTTTCGGCAATAGGGTTGCTCATGTTTCTATACAGCGTGACTCTGGTTCTCGCGTCTGTCCTCACATTGTTCCGGGTTTTGGAAATTCGGGCGCGAGTTTAGTTACATTATCGTACAATCCGGAGCTTGGGGCGATTATCAGGATCTGCTGCCAAACCGTACATCGAGACGAACTCCCCCTCGTATAGCGGGATTAGCCCAGAAAGTTCGGGCATCGTGTAGCCCAGCGTATCGAGGTGTGTGCGAATGATTGAATCCAACACTGACGGTCGCTCCGGCGCGATCTCTAGGCTGGCAGGCTCTCGTAACCTCCAGCCCCGTGAGCTGATCTGCTGCCATAGATAACGGCTCTGGTTGTTCGTGATCGCTCCGATGTTGGAAGCTCGCATGAGCAGCGATTGCATCGAGACCTTCCATTCTGGCTTGAGCGAAGCAAGCAGTTCGATCGTGACTCGTCGTCCGCTGAACGCCGGACGAATGTCAGCGGCCGGCATCAGCAATGCTGATGCAAATTCATTAGCCTCCTGTTCCATTTCAGGGGTCGGAAAGCGATGCATGACAAGGTGGCCCAGTTCGTGCGCCAGAGTGAAGCGTAGGCGATCTCCCGGATGTGTACCGTTGAGAAGGATTAACGGGGGTCGGCCCGGCACGCGGAAGGTAACGCCGCTAACTGCTGCGCCGCCGAACTCCGATAAACCCACCACTACACCGGCTTTTTCAGCCAATCGCATCAGATTTTTGACGGGTCCATTCGGAACTCGCCAATGGCGGCGCACCAGTTCAGCAATCTGCTCTGCGCTACCATATTGCTCAATATCCATAACCGGCACATCAGTCGTCGGTTCAAAGTCGACTGCTTCCAAAAAGCGACGAAGTTGCATGACGCGAATGTTGAGTTCCGCAGTGATCGCGTCGACTTCGCGAGCGGTCACATCAGCCTTACCGCGCAGCATGGCGTGAACGCTTACCGGGGGCCCGAATACTGTTTCTCGGACATGGAAAAATTCTACGGGAACGCTATAGGCATCAGATGCGCGCTCAAGCAGGCTTTCATCGGGTTCCGAGACACCATTCTCAAAGCGCGAGAGGACGGGCTGAGGCACGTTTAAGCGCTCTGCAGCCAACTTCTGCGTGAATCCCAATCGCTGCCGCGCAACGCGCAGCATATCGCCCACATTGGACATGGTTCTACTTCGCTTCTTCGCCGGTCTTTGGCTTGCCAACAGGCTTGGGCTTGACCAAGGGCATATCGTTATCATCGGTAGGTTCGGGCGGAGTTGGCGTCGGCAGCAAGATCACTTCTGCGCCACCCTTGGCGGCGCCGAGGTCATATTCCCAGATCAGTCGATCTCCATCACGAGCAATGACCAGAACCCGATCAATTTCTGTCCAGATTTCATTTGGAAGCCATATAATCTCAACCTTGGCGGTCTCGGGCGGTAGACCGGGAACGACACCATCAGCGTCGATGAATGCGAGAGCAGCTTCAGTTGGGATGTTGCGCCCCAACATCATGTCATCGCCCTTTTTGAAACGAAAGAGCACATCGCCACCCGCGAAAAATTTTACCGTCTGTGCCTCCGAACGGATGTGTACGCGGGCATGTGCTGAAAACGCTCTCACGGCGCGGCGCGCAATTGCATCGAACACGTAGTTCGAGATGGTCCGCTTAAAGGCTATCGAACCATAATCGTTCGTCTGCCGGAACGCATCAACGGCCCGCCACTCAGCCCAAGCCCCATGGACAATTTCGCGGATTGTGTCGTGGTACGGCTCAAGTGACGAGCAGACATCTTCCATCGTAGCGACCGGCATAAGGTTCCCCTTTCCGCTGGCCAGTATACGCACATTTTTGCAAAATCAATCAAAATTATACAAAAGCTATGCGGGCGGTGCTTGGGATGGTGCGGCCACTCAACCGTCATGATTATGAACTTTGCATCGAATAGCCAACTTCGGAACGCAGCATGCCGGGGCCAGTTCGCAACCGCCGTCGAACGCCTGCGTTATCACCTTTCGAGCTCCATTTGAGCACGACACATGGCGCGGTGGCAGGTCCGGCGCCACAGGGAAAGCCAAGGTTCCTTCACGTAATCATCTATTGGGGCGCCTCGATATGCCACCCCATCTTCGAGAGCATTCGCAAATTCATCCGCGAGCTTTCGAGTATCGTCGTCATCGATCCATCTTTTGCCTGAGATGAGGGGATATGCGCGGATGATTGCGTCCCCGATCAAAGGATGGTCTGCCGTTTCTGCGCGTAAAATCCGGCAGAGATTGTTGAATTTTTTCCTTTCTTCCTTGGTGATGAACACATCTTCGGGGCGGGAGCCGCGTGATGCTCTAGCGCTGGCGAAAGCGGCGCGAATATGCTCCGGGATGGCGTCGCCTCTCAGTGCGCGCGCGAAGTCCCTTTCGGTCCATTCCCTGTTGTCGTCATCAAAGATGACAGGTTTTTCGTCAGGCATCGTGCTTCATTTCCTTTGTAGGCGTCAGCCCTCTGGAGGCTTTAGGCCAGCATGCGCGCGACCGCTTCCGGATCGCGCTGGATCAGCGTGAGCAGGGTCCGTGCTGGCGCATCCGGCCGGCGCCGTTGCTGCTCCCAATCGCGCAGTGTGCCGATCGGGATCTGATAGGTGGTCGCGAACTCACCCTGTGACCGGTGCGTCGCCTCACGAATGGCGCGCACATCGAGCGGCGCGGCCACGCGCGCCTGTGTGGCGTCACCCTTCGCATAGGCGATGGCGTCGGTGAGGCCCGCCGCGATCTTGTCAAAAGCTGTCTTCGTCATCTGTTGCCCTCCATGGCTTAGATGCTGTCTTTCAAAACCTTGGTCAGTCCTGCCAAAGCGTTCCGCTCGGCCTTGTTGAGACTGACCTTCTCGTTTTTGCCGAACACGGTCAGCAGGAACACCGGCACGTCTTCGCCGCCATAATAGGTGATGACGCGATAACCGCCGCTCTTGCCTTTTCCGGGCTTGGCCACGCGCAGCTTCCGCGCACCACCACAGCCGGGCATGACATCGCCCGCCACCGGATTGCCGGCAAGCAGGTCAACGATCGCGCTGCGTTCCTCATCTGCCATGTCGGCATCTTTGGCAGCGGAGAGATAAGCGTTGGTTTCGATGACCGTGTGCATATCATGCATATACGGCAATGCCGTATATGCTGCAAGCGTAAAGGTCCGGCATTGCCGTATGGGCTAGCTAAGTGGCTTCCATCTCAAGCGAGGTCGTGAACCCATTGCCGCCGAGGCGGTGGGCGACCTGTGCGATCAACCATTGCGTGCCGTCGATCTCCGGCTTCCAACCCCGCACGGTGACGCGGCGCTCGGGGTATAAATCCGGCCGGCCGAGCGCGAGATTGAACGATAGCTTCATGGGCATGCGCCCGGCGCGGCGCTGCTCGGCCTGCGCTGCTGCCTTGGCGGCCGCCTCGGTGGGATAGGCGCGCGAGAGGCGGCGGGTCTTGCCCTTCGCACCGGCCAGCACCTTCTTTTTCTTGCCGCTGCCCAGATCGTGATAGCTGGCCTCGATGCCGGTCACTTCCTCCTGCGTCTCGATCGAGAAGCGGTGGCCATCGCCGTCGCGGCGCTGGATGGTGGCGGCGGGAATCGCCTTGCCGGTGGGCGTCATGCCCGCGCCGATCGGTGAGAAGATGAGTGCGCCGGCCTTGATGGTGGCAACCGCATCATGTTCTTTCCCGAGCCGGCGCAGGAAGGCGAGATCGCTTTCGCGGCTCTGCACGGCCGAGGCGACCGCGACTCCCGCGAGCTTTGCCGCGACGCGCGGCGTGAGCTTGTTGCGGCCGGCTACGTCCCGCACGATCGCCCCCAGCGTGGTATCGCGCCAGCTCTTCTCCTGTCGCTCGCGCACGCCGCTCGATAGATCGGCGGCGCGAGCGCGCAGGGTCAGGACATCGGGCGCGCCGCCATGATCGACCGCATCCACGATATAATCGCCCTTGTCGATCAGCCCCACGGTCACATCGCTGCCCTGCGCCCAGCCTAGCGCGAGCTGGAGCCGCACGCCTGGCTTGGGGATGGCGAGCTTGCCGTCCGCATCGTCGAGCGTGATATCAAGTTGATCGGCCTCACCGCCGCGCTTCTCGGTCAGGGATAGCTCGATGAGGCGCGGGCGCAGGCGCGATGTCAGATCCTTGCCATCGAGCATGATGCGCCAGTCCGGCACGGGCGAGATCCTCGTCATGCCGGCACGCTTTCGCCGGGTTCGGCCGGGTCATCATCCACGCGCAGCAGATCCAGCCCGAAATCGATCGCGCGGGC
>Ga0182745_1003815_pt1 | contig 12818 bp, 10 predicted proteins | sample eDN3rd30CKraftBY_FD_128523 | JGI IMG/M metagenome (GOLD analysis project Ga0182745, IMG submission 128523) | Enriched backyard soil microbial communities from Emeryville, California, USA - eDNA 3rd pass 30_C Kraft BY (version 2) (version 2) | ecosystem: Environmental > Terrestrial > Soil >...
ATGCACGGCGCGGAGCCCATGTCGGCGGCCCTTGTCATGCGTGATCCGTACATACTCGACTTCCTGGGCCTGCGGGATACCTGGCAGGAAGGCGACTTGGAGTCGGCGATCATTCGTGAGATGGAGTCCTTCCTGCTGGAATTGGGGGCGGGTTTCTCCTTCGTCGCCCGGCAGAAGCGCATCCAGATCGATGGTGATGATTTTCACCTCGACCTGCTGTTCTACAACCGCAAACTGCGTCGGCTGGTGGCAGTGGAGTTGAAGGTCGGTGAGTTCAAGGCGGCCTACAAAGGACAGATGGAACTGTATTTGCGCTGGCTCGACAGATATGAGCGAGAGCCGGAAGAAGCTTCGCCGCTGGGGATCATCCTCTGCACAGGAAAGAAGTCCGAGCAGATTGAGTTACTGGAGTTGGACAAATCGGGCATTCACGTTGCCGAGTACCTGACCACCTTGCCGCCGCGCGCGGTGTTGGCGCAACGGCTGCACCAGGCCACGCAGCGGGCGCAGTTGCGGATTGAGCAGCGAAAGAACGATACCGGGTAGTACGAACCAAGGCATTCGGGCATCCCGCTGCCCGCTGCTCTGTCGTCGGGCTGGCTGGCTGCACGTACCGCGCATCTATGCAGTACAACCGGAGTACTGCGCGCGGGTCGAGGCGGGATAGAACTTAATGGTCGCCGACGGGCTTCGCGGTTTGTGTTAGCGCGCCCTCATTCAGTCGCGACGTTGTGCCCAGCCATCGTTCCATCACGAAAATGACAATGGTGTGTGATGCATGAACGGCCAAACGAGCCTCTGACGGAACGATTTTCGAAGGCTGGATGCCGCGACCATGCGCTGAGCCAATGTGTGTGCGATAGGCGCCAACGCCATCCACGATAGATGCCAGTCCTCCCAATATTCGCTTCTGATCATCCTCCAGCGTAGGATCGACATTGAAGCCAAGATGCTGCTGCACGACCTTCCAGAGCGGGCCGATCGTCTGCTTGGATGGCATCTCCAATCCGTGCATCTCAATGTACGTTTTGCACAGGGCTTCAATGATGGCGCTCGCAGCAGTGATCGCGGCATGCGGGTCGCGATCGACGTGCGATATGGCGCGTCCGAACTCTGCTTCGATAGACGAAAAGTCACCAGCCTTGAAGTAATCTGCGAGTGATTTCGCAGCAGGGCTTGCACCTGCCAAGGTGATGAACCCATTCATCTGATAGGTCAACTGGTTCTTGCCCAGGCTTGCTCGGATGCGCTCCTGTCCGGGGCCAATCTTCTGGTTCCAGTCGTTGGGCTCCAGATCCATGAATTTCTGGATGACCTGTCCAAGCACTTGCAGTGGGTCGACGGTCGGATCATCGTTGCAGCGACTAAGCCAACTGCTGCACTTCGTTTCGCAGTTTCCTTCGGGCACGCCCCCTGGAGCCCCACTCTCCATGAACAGAGAGTTCAGTGTTGAATGGCTGTAGTAATACTCGGCGAGAACAGAAGATACGGCGCCAATGACGGAGTTCGGAATCTTGCTGGTCATGGCTCTTCCGCTCTTCCGATCACGAAGATGACCGAGACGTCAACGGCCAGTCTTCTGGCACCAGTGCTGGCGGCTTGGTCCATGGCTGCTCAACCAAGGCATCTTGGAACCATTGTTCTCGAAGATTGGCATGTTCGGTCACGATGAGTTGAAAACCCGGAACATCCTTCTTCGTGAAATTCAGCAACAGTTCGAATAGCCGACGGACAGCCGCTAGGTCGGCGTCTGCTTCCGTCTTCTGGACAGTTCCATCTGCTTCTTGGTAAACCTTCTCCGAGGGGAAATAGACCTGGGTCGGCTGATCGATGAGCAGAAACTGAGGAATCGAGCAGTTGTTCTTCGAGGCGAAAAGGTGCAGAGCCAACAATGCTGAGAGGTGGTAGGCCAGATGGTTCTCGCCGCCACCGGTTCGGCTCATGGGAACCGGACGATCTGGACGGTCGAAAACGATGGTGAGATGGTTTAGGTCGAGCCGTGCCGGGAAGGCGCTGAACTCCGCCTCGAAGGTCCGGATGTACTGCGACACTTGCGCCGAGATGTTGCTCAGAATCGAAGTCAGTCGTTCGTGGCTGTCGTCGGCGCCGACTTTCTTCTCCAGTTCTTCGACCTTGAACTTCAAGCGGCGGTGCTCTGCCTCGCGCGCGACCAACTCCGCATTGGGCACAAGATTTTCCAAGAACAAGCTGATGCGGCCAACAACCCGCGCCGCTGCATTGTTGCGCGTCCCCATTTGCGCAATAACTTCATTCGCAGCGATCGCTGCAGACAGCTCTGCTTCCTTGCTCTTTATCGTGTCCACGACCTCGCGCACCTTGTCATCCTGCTCGGCAAGGTATGCCTCCAATTTGGGGCGTTGACCGGCGACGATGCTCATTTCCTCGTCGAGCGTTGCCAACTCGTTGAGGAGCACTTTCGCGACAGGAGACTCCAGAGCCAGATTCGCTTCGCAGAATGGCCATTGCCATTCACCCGTCTCAGGGTTCTTGGGAAGCGCCTTGATGGAAGCGAGCCGATCTTTCTGCTCCGTCGCTTCACTTTCAAAACCACCGGCCTGCTTGGAGAACTGGCGGGCAGCGTCGACCCTGGATTGGACCTCGCGTCGGTCTTTGCGTAGCTGACTAATCTCTTCCTCAAGTCGGGAGATTCTGTGACCGTCATCCTCCGGGACCGAGGTCGGTTTCCATTGCAGGGCAGTGCGCAAGGCGTCAATCACGCCATCCGCCCCGGCTTGTTGATTTTCCGGCGCAATGATGCCAACCGTCTTGGCCTCCGAGAAAAGACTGATGCCCCGCTGCTGGGATGTATCAATGGCATCACGGGCCTGTTCGAGGAGCTTTGCGTTGAGCTTCAGCTCTCGTTGTGCAGCGCGCAGCTTGGCTTCCAGTTCGTACCGATCGTTGGAAGAAATACCAAGGAGAATCGGCAGCGTGTCGCGGATTGCTTGTGGCTGAAACCCTTCATTCTGGCGATAGAAAAGTTGATCCTTGTTGGCGACAATTCCTTGCTTCTGGAATAGGTAGTAGTAGGTGTGTTTGACGTTCGCGTCATAGCTCTCTCGGCTATGTTCCATCGCGACATCCGTGCGGTTCTCCGGGATGCCGAGCAACCGCGACAGCAGCGCTACCACCGCATCGTCATCAGTGTTGACCACAAGTTCCTTGAAGTCAGGGGCTGTCAGTTGACTTCCCCTTCGCTGCATGGCGGTACTGCAGCTTGTACCGCCAGCGGTTGGCGTGGGCTTCGCGATCAATACTTGTTCCTGAGAGAACTGATAGATCACAGCGAACCACGCGACCTTGTCGCGAATGATGCCCTCCGGGACATTGAAGGTCGAGCGCCCCATACAGTATTCGATGATCTCGGAGAGCGCCGATTTCCCGGTGGATGAGCGACCGGTAATCACGTTCAAGCCGTCCACGTTGAACTGCAGATCTCGGCGCTGGCCGTCGTGACTGTAGATATGGATCGACTTGATTTTCATGGGCGTATTCCAAAGGTCGTGTACACCGTCACGCGGTCTGCGATGCGGGCAAATTCTTTTCCAACGATGCGCGCGACGCGCTGGCAGGAGACGGATTCATCGGTTCCTGTTACGGATTTTCGAACACGGTTTGCCACGGTTTTCAACCGGCCATCCTGCGATACGACAAAGCATCCCCGTTCCATCAACACGCCGAAAGCTTCGAGCGCAAATGGCAACAGGTCGTTGGCGCGGTCGGCGAAACCAACCAGCAACTGAGGGTTCTTTTCGACGGTCTTCAGAAGATAGCTGCGAGAACTACCCGCGATCACTTCGCGAAAGTCTTTCTGCAAACACAGTGGCAGGATCAGCAGCGCAAGAGAGAACGGCATGCCGTCCGGGTTCTCCTCTTCATAGCCTTGCAATGCCCTGAACAGCACCAAGCCGCAGAAAGCGGGATTGAAAAGATTTTTGACTTCGAATGGTCGTTGATCCCATCGTTTCATTCCGCTGCCCCCAACAACTGGCCGACACGGTCGAGGAAACGAGGGTGCCAGTAAACCCTGGGAAGCGGTCGGCTGTTCGCAAGAATATGAAATCCTCCACGTACAACATAGGGCTCGGTCACACGCTCCCGGATGCGAAGCGTGCTGCTATCACCGCTCTCCAAGTCAACCCATCTATACAGCGCTTTTCCTGCCTCCAAAAGTACTGCGTCGGCACTTTCCTCATCGAGTTCCTCGAAGACTACGTCTCGGTAGCGGCTCCACTCATCGACGAGGCGGTCTTCGTATTCTTCCATTTCTCCTGAAATCAGGAGGCTTTCGCGAGCCCAGGAAGACCGCTGCTCGAACGCCCTGTAGTAATCCAGAATGGCGTTGCGGATGCGGTTAGAGGCGATACCAATTTCTCGCAACTGCACAACGAAAAGGCGTGGATCGTTGTCTGCATCGATTTCTCCAGCGGGAACCTTCCCTCTGAAAGTGATTGGGAGGTTGTCTGATTTGTATTCCTCAGCAAACGCGGAAAGCTTGTCGGAGACCTCATAGCCGAATATTGCGTCCGCGCGCTTGCCGACCAACAGATTGACAATGGTGTTATTCCACCAACCTTCGAGACGCTCGAAGATGGCATCTCGGTTGTCGCGCCGGATGCTGCGCATGTGCTGGTCTTTGATGATCGCAGGCACATCCTCAATGCGAGGGCCACCATCAAAAATCACGATGCGCGAAAGAAAGTCTTCCTTCTCATCGTCGTTGAGTTTATGGAACTCTTCGGCGATTGGAGCGATGAGCTTCGACTCGGTCTTGGCAAGGACATCGGCTGCAATCTGTGGGAGCGACACAACCTCGTCGTCGTCCGAAGGCGGTTCGAGCAAGAAGTGTCGCAAGAACGAGGTGCTTGAAACAGTGCCGGTCGAAAACAGAAAGAAGCGAAGACTGGCCTCGCTGCGGCCATCGCGGTTGTAGCGGGACAGCCAGATTCGAACCGACTTCCAGAAGTCTGTGGACAGGTCCGTCAGGCGATCGCCGACGCCCTTGTGCTTGAGGGAGGCCAGCGTTTTGACACCGTCCTTGTCGATGAAATCAAGGTCGTCGTCCTTCTCAATCAAGACGGACGTGCTTTCCGGGAGCTGCAAGAGTTTGAGCAAGGCGAAGCGTGGCTGATAGATATATCCGAGGCCCTGCTCGCCAGCGGAATACTGATCGGTGGATGGCTCTGTCATGCTCAAGTCCCCTTGTCGATTTCTGCCATCAGCTGAACTGTCTCGTCGTCCGCAAGAAAAGGCGAGTCGACATCAGAGTTCACCATCGGCATGCGACGTCGACTCCTGTTCGCTGCAACCTGAACTCAAAATTCGAGTACCTGCTTCCTCACCCCGTAGAATGGTAACAAAAAGATTCTATGCCTCTGCCAGTTTGGGATTAGTGCGTCGAACCAGTGGTCAGGTGGGCTGATGAGCATGACTAGGTTGGGGCATGCAATTAGCAGCGTCTGGCGCCGGTGGATTGCTGTGTGAAGCTACAGCCATGCCCACGGTCCGCAGAGGCTCAGCTCCGGAGTTTGTGAGCGACATACGAGGGCATCGAGCCACATAAGAAGATCAAGCACCTGTAGCACAGGTGCCACCAACAGAGGAGGCAGCGCAATGCACATTCAGCACGTTGAGATTGGCAATTTTCGAAAGCTCAAGGCTGTACGCATCGACTTTTCGGAGCAGAAGACAGTCTTTGTCGGCGCCAACAACAGCGGGAAAACGTCCGCGATGGTGGCCCTTCGGCGGTTCCTGGTCGAGCCGTTCGAATTCACCGTCAATGACCTGACGCTTTCGCACTGGACAAAGATCAACGCATCGGCCGCAGGGTGGGAGTCGGCGGTTAGCAGCGGCGAGGCGCCTGCTGCGCTTGACTGGAGCGATGTTCTCCCGTTCCTCGATGTCTGGCTCAACGTCTCCAGCAACGAACTGCACTACGTTCAGAAGCTATTGCCTACCTTGGACTGGGAAGGCGGACATCTTGGTGTTCGACTTCGCTTGGAGGCCAAGGACGCCGAAGGTCTTCAGCGGGAATACTTAAAGGCCAGAGCGGCGATCACGGAACTGCTTACGCAACCGCTTGCCGCCGGGGCCGTTGTTACGGGCTCGGAGGGCGCCGCCGAGGTGGTCGTCGAAACAGGCTCGGTGCCATCGGCAGCGCCGGCCTATACGTTCTCGCTGTGGCCACAGTCGATGATGGACTTCCTCGGCCGCCGGCTGCGCGGCCTGTTCACGGTGCGCGCTTACCTTCTGGACCCGACAGCGCTCACGGCGCCGCAAGGAGGGCTGGCCGTACCTCAAGTGCTGTCCCCCGACAGCGATCCGCTCGACGGTGATCCCTTCAAGGGATTGATCTGCATCGATGAGATCAGCGCACAACGCGGTTTCGGACACACCGGCAGCAAGCGAGTCACCAGCGAAGATGATTCCAAGTATGACCCACAGGAACCACGCGGCGGCAAGAAGCTGTCCGCTCAACTGCGGTCGTATTACACGCAGCACCTGGACCCATACGACAAGCCTGAACCCAAGGATCTGACAGCCTTGCAAGCCCTCCATGATGCAGAGGCAGCCTTTGAAGCACGCTTGACAGAGGGCTTCGCCGCAGCGCTGAAGGAACTGGAGCACATTGGCTATCCCGGCGTTACCGACCCGAAACTGACGATCACCACGCGGATCAAACCGACAGACGGCCTGAACCACGGCTCGGCCATCCAGTACGAAGTACCGACGCATCTGGCGGAAGAGGCAAAGGGGCACCGCCTGCCAGAGGACTCGAATGGCCTTGGATACCAGAACTTGGTTTCGATGGTGTTCGCTCTCATGAGTTTCCGCGACCGATGGATGCGCGTCGGCAAGGCCAGTATCTCGATCGCGGATGAAGACAGCTTCGTGCCACCGCTTCATCTTGTACTCGTTGAAGAACCGGAGGCCCACTTGCATGCCCAGGTGCAGCAGGTCTTCATCAAGCAGGCGTATGCGGTGCTTCGGAAGCATCCCAAGTTGGGTGACGCGACCGCACTGAAAACCCAATTGATTGTCAGCACGCATTCCAGTCATCTTGCGCACGAGTGCGATTTCGCATCCCTGCGGTACTTCCGCCGACTACCTGCGCCGACCGAAGCTGGTGGGGTGCCAATCGCATCGGTGGTCAACCTCTCGGAGGTGTTCGGCGGCGCCGATCTCACCGAGCAGTTCGTCACGCGCTATCTCAAGGCTGTCCACTGTGACCTGTTCTTCGCAGACGGCGCGGTGTTGATCGAAGGACCTGCCGAAAGAATTCTCGTGCCGCATTTTGTGCGTGAGCGCCACGACTACGAGTATCTGCGCCGGTGCTACATCACCTGGCTCGAAATCGGTGGTAGTCATGCGCATCGGCTCAAGCGCCTGCTGGAGCATCTTGGGCTCACCACCTTGATCGTCACCGACATTGATGCCAAGGATGGCACGTCGGGCGCTGCCCTGTCGCCGACGCGTAACAGCGGCCAGAAGGCGCGAAACGAAACATTGAAGTCATGGGTTCCGGCAGAGGATTCGCTCGATGCCTTGCTCGACAAATCCGGTCCCGACCTTGTCAAGGAAGACCCCAGCGGATACGCGATACGGGTGGCTTATCAGCAGCCGATCGCGCTGAGCTTCAAATCGAAGCCTCCAGCCGAGGCGCTTGCGAATACCTTCGAGGATGCGCTCCTCTACGAGAATTCAATCCTGTTCGCCGATCTGCCTGGTCATGGGCTCATTGCGAAGTTTCGCGATGCTCTTGCGAACAGCGCCGACTTGGGGGCGCTCGCAATGGCAGTCCACTTGGCCTTGAAGTCCGGGAACAAGGCGGAATTTGCGCTTGATCTCCTTTACAGCGACAAGATCACGACACTGAAAGTGCCGGCCTACATCCACGACGGTTTGACCTGGCTTGCCTTGCAGTTGAAGCGCAAGGAGCAAGATGTCATAGGCCAGACGAAGGGGGCCGCATGACAGCCGCCGCTGGCGTGCCAGACAACGATCTGGACAACCTGGCAGATATCGAGATCGCGGCATGTCTCGACCTGGCCGCTCCGCGAAGTTTTTTCCTGTTTGCAGGCGCAGGCTCCGGCAAGACGCGATCACTGGTCAAGGCGCTCGATCATGTACGCCAATTACACGGTGAGACGCTTCGGTTTCGGGGCCAGCGAGTTGGCGTCATCACCTTCACCAATGCGGCGTGCGATGAAATCAACCGTCGTCTGGAGTTTGATCGCACGATCGAGGTCTCGACGATTCACAGCTTTGCCTGGACGCTCATCGGCGGCCTGAACCATGACATCCGAGAATGGCTTCGAGCGAATCTCGCCGCGGAGATCACGGAACTCAAGGCGCTTGAGGCCAAAGGCCGCAGCGGAACCAAGGCGTCCGCGGAGCGCATCAGCAAGATTGCGTCCAAGGGCAAACGGCTGGCCAACTTGAACACCGTTCGGCGCTTCGTCTACAGCCCCACCGGGGATAACCGAGGGCGCGATGCACTGAACCACAGCGAGGTCATCAAGATATCGGCGGCCTTTCTACTGACCAAGCCAGCGATGCAAAGCATTTTGGTTGGGCGTTACCCGATCCTGCTCATCGACGAAAGCCAGGACACTAACAAACTTCTGATAGATGCTTTGTTCGCTGTCCAGTCTCACCACCGCGAACGCTTCGCACTCGGTCTGCTCGGGGACATGATGCAGCGCATCTACAGCGACGGCAAGGAGGGTCTGGGTCAGGACCTGCCGGGTGACTGGGCCACTCCAGGGAAGCGCTTGAACCATCGCTGTCCCAAGCGGGTGATCACGCTGATCAACAAGATTCGAAAGGTGGTTGACGGCCAGGAGCAGGTTTCCCGCACGGACAGTGCTGAAGGCTGGGTTCGGCTCTTTATTCTCCCTGCGGACACTGCCGACAAGCCCGCCGCCGAGCAGGCTGTCGCGCTGCAAATGGAGAGACTGACGAAGGATGAAGGATGGAGGCACGCCGAAAAGTACAAGAGCCTGACCCTCGAACACCGGATGGCCGCCAGACGGATGGGTTTCTTGGAAATGTTCGCTGCTCTTCACGAGGTAGAGAGCTTCCGGACGGGCCTGCTTGATGGCAGTCTGCCGCTCGTGCGGTTTTTCAGCGAGCAGATCCTGCCACTTGTGAGCGCGCAGCGACGCAATGATCGTTTCGCCGTTGCGCGCATCGTTCGACTGTCGTCGCCATTACTCAGTGGTGATAGGCTGCGGGCGACCGAAGACCAGCCGACGCAGTTGCGTCATGCGAGAGAGGCAATCGATAACCTGATATTGCTATGGCAGGCCGGCGCGGAACCTTCCTTCGGCGACGTGCTGCACAACGTTGCAAGCAGTGGACTTTTCGCTGTGCCTGATGCCCTTCGACCCAACGCCGACCGCGATGCGTCACTGGATGCGGTGGAAGATGACGACGACGGCCAGGAAGTCGATCGCCAGACAAAAAAGGCTGCAGCGATAGACGAGTTTCTCACCGCACCTTTTTCACAGATCATTCCGTACGCTTCCTACGTCTCCGGTAAGGCGCATTTCGACACGCACCAAGGCGTCAAGGGGCTGGAGTTTCCGAGAGTTATGGTCATCATGGACGATGGCGAGGCTCGGGGCTTTCTTTTCAGCTACGAGAAGCTCTTCGGTGGGAAGCAAGCAGGTGATACGTCGGTCGAGTCCACGCGGCGGCTGTTTTATGTCACCTGCAGCCGGGCGGAACGCAGTTTGGCGCTGGTGGCCTATTCGACACAGCCGGATCAAGTCCGCCAGTTCGTTCTGAAAGAACAGTGGTTCGAACCCGAAGAGGTGGTGGTCGGTATTCCGGACTAATGCATCACTTCCATCCGAAGTGCGCTGCGATCCGACGCCGATAGGCGGTATCGACTTCAACTGGCGCAGCTCGAACGTAGTCCTTCGCCTTTTCCAGCGCTGCCGCGTCGAGGCCGCGCAGGTGCATGAGTACATCGTCGCCAGAGGGCATCTGCCCCCGACTGGCTTTGAAGCCGCACGGTAAATTGGTCCAGACCACGCCATCGAGGCCTTGCGCCGTAGCCCATGCAGCGATGGTCTCGGACTCCGCACCGTACTGCTTGGCAGCCTCGCGGTCCCACCAGCCAATCGACCGGCTGATCCACTTCGGTGTCGCCTCGGCGTATTCACGGTAGCCGAGATTCTCTGCTGCCGCCTGCACGTCTGGCTGGTTCAAGAGTATCCACCGGGTCGGCACCCGCTCCACCGTGGGACAGATGACCAAGGTGATGCGTCCGTCATTGGATTCACGCGCGAATTCGACAGGCAAACGTGGCCCATCTGCGACCCATGTTCCGAGGGTTGCTAAGCATCCAGGGTGCTCAATCAAAGAGCCCCAACCAATGCACGCAATTTTGCGTTCTGTTTTCTTTGTCATTGAGCCTTCGTGTTACGTATCGATGAGGAGACCAAGCAATTTGAGCACCTATGGCGCATCCCGGTGCAAAGCGCCGTCGGGCTCGCGGGCTGCGCCCCGCGCCGCGTCCCGAGTCGCGGCCATCCGGCTTTGATCCCTGACGCCTCCGGCCCTTGAGGTCCTGCGCGCTGCGCTTGCCTGTCCGTGCCTTCGTTGGAGGTGGGTAGGGCGGTCTTGCTGATTCCTTCACCGTACCACGGCGTGCTCACCGTCAAGGGCTGCGCGTGCCTTGCACGCTTGCGGCTTGTGGCCGTCTGCGACCCCTGACTGCTTGCGCTGCGCCGTGCTGGCGACGGTTCCGGGCAATTCCGCCCGAGTAACCGGAGAAAAGTCATGAACGACAAATCGCACGTTTCGCTGGAACAACACGTCTGCCTGGTCTGCGGCGTGACCTTCGATACCGGCAGCCTCCTGCTCAACAAGCGCCTGCGCGCTAGCATGGAGCGCCATACTGTGACGGGCTGGGACCTGTGCGCCGAACACCAGAAGCTGTCCGACGATGGCTTTGTCGCACTGGTTGAATGCGATCCTCAGCGCAGTGGTTTGTCGTCTGAATCAGGACGTTTGAAGCTGGGGCAGGCTTATCGGACGGGCCGGCTGGCCCACCTGAAGCGCGAGGTGTTCTCCAAGGTGTTCAACGAACCGATTGCGGACGATCAGACTTGCGTCTTCGTTGAGCCTGGCGTGATCCAACAGGTGCAGGCAATGGTGGCGCCGGCGGGTTGATCGCCTGCGGAAACCATCAGTGCGTCGTTCCGTCACTCGCGGGACGGCGTACTGTTTTTTTGTGCTGCGCCCAGTGTCGATGCCTTCGCGCCCGCGGCGCTGCGCTTGCCCTCCAGGGGAAAGCCCTGCGGACTATCCCCGCCGCGCGAAGCTTGGCGCCCCTCGATGCCGCCGAACCGGCTTGCGCCGGCTCGGCCAGAAATCAGCAGCCACAGCAGCGGTAGAACCCGCCTCACGATGCCTTGGGCACGAGGTTCACCTTGCTCGCGATGCAGTGCATGTCGCAGTGCAGTCTGGGCGTCCCTGGCCAAGAAGCATGGCCGGTCGCGCTGTCGTGCTGCGCATCGAACCCCCTGCGGGGTTTCGCCCCTGTCGGGCTTTGATCATTCCCTCGCTCCGCTCGGCTGACGCCTCCGGCCTGGCTTCCAGCTTCGGGCCTGCGCGCTTCGCTTGCCGTGCGGTCGGCACACAGGGATGGCCGTTGCCTGGTTCAGTCGTCTCCCCTGACTCCATCACCTTGTCCGCGACTGTAGTCCGCGACCGTGTGCCGTCAAGGCGCACAGGGCCGTGTCCTCGCTGCGCTGCGGGCCGCACCCACCCTGCGCTTGCCTCCTTGACGGCACCCGTCCGCGCGCTCCTGACCGTCGCGGGCGATGAACTCAGGAAAGACGGTGGCAGCAGGGCCAACCGGGTTCCTCGTGCCGACCGCACCGAACAGCCACAAAGGCTGGGCTCCGAATCTAGGAATCCGGTGTTTCTTCAACAGCCAAGTCAGGAGAAAGACATGCTCGCACCAGACTCAACCCTATGCCGTCCTCAAGCATCGCGTAGCGCCCCGCTGGGTTGCGCCAAGGCTTATCTTCACGCTACACCCATGTGGCTCCTGGACTGTCATGCACTAAGGGCACGCAGACGCCGGAATGATGCCTAAGCTATTGCCTTATATATGATTTTTCCTGCATCGCTATTGCGGAAAAAACTTGACAACGGACGTTTTTCATCGTCGGGCCGCCCCAAGATGAAAAACGCCCCCTTGGGGGCAGCGCCGCCGCGCAGCGGCAAGCGTGGGGGCTTTTTTCTTGTAAGCGTCCCTACACCTTGTGGATGCGGTACACGCAGCGGCCACCCCCGGCCAGCAGGTGCTGCTCGCGCGCCACCTGCGTGTCCTGGCCCGCGATTTCCTGGAACAGCTGTAGTTCCGAACGGCAGAAGCCCTGGCATGCCTGCGCCGCGGCGCAGATCGGACAGTGGTCCTCCACCAGCAGCCAGTCGGCGCCGTCGCGTTCCACGCGCGCCATGTAGCCCTCGTTGGAGCGCACCTGCGCCAACTGGTGCAGGCGTTCCTTCAGGCTCTTGCCGTCGCAGGCTTCCGTGTAGGCGGCCCTGGTTTCGGCCTCGCGCCTGGCGATCAGGCGGTCCAGGCCTTCCTCGCCGAACAATTGCCGGATCGAGTCGATCAACTGTGTCGTCAATTGGGCGTGTGTGTCGGGAAAGCGACGATTGCCCGCTTCGGTCAGCACCCAGTCCTGGCGCGGCCGGCCGGCGCCGGTCGCGGGCTGCTGGCGGCCCTCGACCAGGCCCGCCGCCACCAGCTTCTGCACCTGCTGGCGCGC
>Ga0182745_1003818_pt1 | contig 12812 bp, 9 predicted proteins | sample eDN3rd30CKraftBY_FD_128523 | JGI IMG/M metagenome (GOLD analysis project Ga0182745, IMG submission 128523) | Enriched backyard soil microbial communities from Emeryville, California, USA - eDNA 3rd pass 30_C Kraft BY (version 2) (version 2) | ecosystem: Environmental > Terrestrial > Soil >...
CGTGCCGCTTACTTGTAGAGCTCCGCCGCCATCTTCTCGCGGTAGGCGTCGGCCAGCGGCGATCGGGCGCCGATCGCGCCGAAGATCTCCACCATCGCCTCCCGCGCCACCTCACCCGGGCCCACGCGCGGGCTGCGGCGCACCACCTCGAGGAGCGTGGCGAGGGCCTCCTCGTGCCGGCCCGCCGCTGCCTGCGCCTTGCCGAGCTCGACCCGCGCGTCGAGGTCGTCCGGCGACTGGGCCACCTTCTTCGCCAGCTCCGGCAGCGAGCCGGTGTCCGCCGCGTGGAGGCGCAGGCGGAGGGCGGAGATCTCCTTCGCGAGGGGGGTGGCGTCGTCGGGGAGGATCATGTCGAGGTGGCGCTCGGCCTTGTCCGCCTCGCCGCCGTCCGCCTCCAGGGTCGCGAGGGCGAAGAGCGCCCGGGCGTGCCGCGGCCGCAGCTCCAGCGCGCGCTCGAACGCCGCCCGCGCCTCGCCCGTGCGCCCGGCGCCGGCGAGGGCCGTCCCTTCGTCCAGGAGCGCGTCGGCGGGGCCGGGGACGAACCCCTCGAGCCACGCGCGCAGCGCCGGCTCCGGCAGCGCGCCGGTGAGCTCGTCGACCACCCGGCCGTCGCGGAAGGCCTTCAGCGCGGGGATGCCGCGGACCTGGAAGTCGGCGGAGAGGCCGGGGTTCTCGTCGGCGTTCACCTTCGCCAGCCGGAACGCGCCGCCGTGCTCCGTCGCCAGCCGCTCGAGCATCGGACCGAGCACCCGGCACGGCCCGCACCAGGGCGCCCAGAAGTCCACCACCACGGGCCGCTCGCGGCTCTGGGCGAGGACCTCCTGGTCGAAGGTGGTCTCGTCGACGTCGATGATCGCAGGCCCCGGCTCCGTCATTCCAGCGCTCTCCTCGCAGGATGGGTGGATGCGTAGATTCGACCATGGTGGCGCCCGACGCGAGGCGCAATTTCGAGGGGGAGATGCACGAAGAGGGCGACACGCGGGATCTCCTGCCGGAAGGCGAGCTGCTCCGCAGGGCGATCCGCTGGATCTCCGAGCACCGGGGCGAGGGGACGCCCTGGGTCCGCCTCGTCGAGGAGGCCGGCCGCCGCTTCGATCTGTCGCCGCGGGACGAGGACTTCCTCTTGCGAAACTTCCGGGGCGACGAGCGGTAGCGGTAGCGCTCTCGTCCGGCCTTCGCGCGGCGGGGGCGCGGGGTAGGATGTCGGGCGATGGACCTCGTCACGACCCACCTCTCGGCAGACCTGGACGGCCTCGCGTCCATGGTGGCGCTGCGCCTGCTCCATCCGGGGCTCGAGCTCTCGCTCCCCGGATCGATGGAGCCCACCGCGCGGCGGTTCTGGGAGGCGGAGGGGCAGGCGTTCGGACGGATCGTGCCCCTGGCGACGGTGCGTGAACGGCTCGAACACGGCGGCACCGCTCGCCTCTTCGTCGTGGACACCGCGGATCCCGCGCGGCTCGGACCGATCGCCGGCCTCCTCGGCCGCTTCGCGGAGGTGAAGGCCTGGGACACCCACCCGGTGACCGCGGGCGATCTTCCGCGCGCCCAGATGCCGGACGCCGCGTCGTGCACCGCGGGGCTGGTCCAGCTCCTCGCCGATCGGGGACTCACGCCTTCCGCGAGGGAGGCGGGGCTCTTTCTCCTCGGCATCCACGAGGACACCGGCCACTTCACGTTCCCGGGGACGCGCGCCCTCGACCTCCGGGCGGCGGCGCTCTGCCTGGGCTGGGGCGCGCCGCCCGAGTGGATGTCACGCTACGTACCCAAGGGATACACGGTCCACCAGCTCTCGATCCTCGAGCGGATGGCCCGCGCCGCCGAGTCGATCGAGGTGGCGGGCCTGCCCGTGGTCATCGTGCCCCTGGAGTTCGAGTCCTACGAGCCGGAGCTGTCCGTGCTCCTCGAGCAGCTGCGCGCCGCCGAGCGGTGGCCCGCGGCGTTCCTCCTGGCCTCGGCGGGCGATCGCATCGACGCCATCGGCAGGAGCGAGGGCGCGGCGGACGTGGCCGCGATCCTGCGACAGCTCGGCGGCGGCGGCCACCCCGAGGCGGCGAGCGCGGTGCTGCGGGCGATGACCCTCGACGAGGCGAAGGCGGCGCTCGGCGGCGCGATCCACGACACCCTCGGCAAGCGTCGCACGGCGGGGGATCTCGCGGTCTCTCCGTTCCTCGACCTGCCGGCCACCGCGACGATCCGCGACGCCGCCGACCTCATCCACCGAAGGCGCATCGACACCCTGCCGCTCACCGCGGGCCGCGGGAAGACGCTCCGGTACGTCGGCGTGGTGGGGCGGCGCGACGTCGACGCGGCAATGGATCACGGCCTGGGGGCGCGGCCGGTGTCGGAGATCTGCGCCGCGGGCGCGCCGTGGATCGCGCGGTCCGCCTCGGTCTCCGAGGCGCGCGAGAGGTTGGTCGAGGGGCCGTCGCACCTGCTCCTCGTGGGCGAGCCGCCCGGCGGAGCGGTGGGGATCCTCACCCGCGGCACCGTGTTCCGCGCCCTCGAGGATCCGGCGCTGGCGCGGCCGTCGAAGCAACCGCCTCCGCGCCAGCTCCTCGCGCGCCTCGAGGCGGCGCTCGGATCCCGCTGGTCCTTCGTGCAGCGGCTCGGCGCCATCGCGGGCGAGCTGGGTCTGCCCCTGCACCTGGTGGGCGGGAGCGTGCGCGATCTCTTCCTCGACCTCCCCGTGCGCGACGTGGACCTGGCGGTGGAGGGAGAGGCGCCGACGCTCGCCAGGGAGGCGGGGCGCAGGCTCGGCTGCGAGGTCGAGGTGCACGAGCCCTTCGGCACCGCGAGCCTGGTGGCGCCTTCCGGCGACCGCTTCGACGTGGCCTCGGCGCGCTTCGAGCACTACGAGAAGATCGCCGCGCTGCCGCGGGTGGCGCTGCACGCCGGCCTTCGCCACGACCTCTTCCGCCGCGACTTCACCATCAACGCGCTCGCGGTCTCCGTGGATCCGGCGGAGGCGGGGACCCTCCACGATCCGTATGGCGGCCTGGGCGATCTGAAGGCCGGCACCTTGCGGGTGCTGCACGGCCTCAGCTTCCACGACGATCCCACCCGCGCCTTCCGCGCCGCGCGCTTCGCCGCTCGCTTCGACTTCCGGCTGGCGCCGGAGACGGCGGGGCTGATGGACGCCGCGCGCAAGGCAGGGGCGTTCGAGGAGCTCTCCCGCGAGCGCCTGGGTGCGGAGCTGGAGCGGATCCTCTCGGAGCCCGCCGCGGTCCAGGCCGTGCGGCTCCTGCGCGAGTGGCGGCTCCTCGGCGCGATCCACCCGCGGCTCTCGGGAGGGAGGCGGTTCGTCGAGACGCTCACCCGCGCCCGGGCAGCGACGCTGCGGGCGCAGGGCGCCCTCGGGGGCGCCGCTCCCGCCCAGTCCGACGTGCTCTGGATCGCGATCGCCGCTGCGATCCCGAAGGCCGATCGAGACGGTCTGCAGCGCATGGTGCCCGGAGGCGCGCGGCGGCGGCGCTCGTTCCGCGACGGGCCAGAGCGGATCGGCGCGGTGGTCTCCGCCTTGGCGTCGACGCGGCGTGGATCCGCCGCCGCGGTGCTCCTCGAACCGCTGGACGTCGCCGAGATCGTCTATGCCCAGGCGATCGCGGGGGAGAAGGCGTCCCGCTGGATCGACTGGTGGGTGAGGGAGGGGAGGGCGATCCAGCCCAGCGTCTCGGGCGATCGCCTGGTGGAGCTGGGCTACCGCCCCGGCCCCGCGATGGGCCGCGCCCTCGCCGCCGCCCGGGCGGCAGCGAGGGACGGCTCCGATCCCGACGGGCAGCTCGCCGCCGCCCGCGCGGTGATGGAGAAGTGAGACGGTCCGACACCCGAAGGCGCCGGCGTGGTCAGACGCTCAGCCCGCCGTCGACGTCGATGACGCGGCCGTCGAAGTAGTCGCACTCGAGGACGAACTTCACCGCGAGCCACACGTCCTCCGGCAGGCCCGTGCGCCCCACCGGGATCATGGAGATCAGCCCTTCGCGCGCCTTGGGGTTCATGCCCGCCGTCATCGGGGTCTCGATCATGCCCGGCGCCACGCCGCCCACCCGGATCCCGAAGGGCGCGAACTCCTTCGCCCAGGTGGTCGTGTTCGCCGCGAGGGCGGCCTTGGCGGCGGTGTAGTTCGACTGGCCGCGGTTCCCGTGCCGGGCGATCGACGACATGTTCACGATGACGCCGGGGCGGGTGTTGGTCGTCACCATCTTCGCCACCACCTCGCGGGCCATGAAGGTGGCGCCCGTCAGGTTCACGCCGATCACGGCGTTCCACTGGTCGGCGGTGAGCTTCACGATCTCGCCGGTTGCCTTGTCCTTCTTCACGAGGAGGCCGTCGCGCAGGATGCCGGCGTTGTTGATCAGGCCGTTGAGCCCGCCCATGGCGTCGTGGGCGGCGGCGACGAAGGACTCGCAGTCGCTCTCGCTCGAGACGTCCAGGCGGCGGGTGAAGATCCCCTGCGGGAGCTCGGCGAGCCCCTTCTCGTTGACGTCGCCCACGGCGACCTTGGCGCCGGCGGCGTGGAGCTTCGTGGCGAAGTACGCGCCCATCCCCTGGGCGCCGCCCGTGACGATGATCTTCAGGTTCTCGAGCTGCATGGCGATCCCTCGATGCGGCGCCGACGGGCGCCGGTGCGGATGATCCTTCCTGGCTACCTCCCCCGGGGGAAAAGGCCAACGACTTTCGCCGGCTGGCGCGGCGAGCGCCCGCAGCCCGAGGGACGCCCTGCCTCGTCGGTGCGGATGGACGCCGAGGTCGTTAACTCTTGGGTATGAGCCACGTCGTCATCGTTGGAGGAGGATTCGGCGGGCTTGCCGCCGCCAGGGCGCTGAACAAGGCCGATGTCGACGTGACGTTGATCGATCGGGCCAACTATCACCTCTTCCAGCCGCTGCTCTATCAGGTGGCGACGTCGGGGTTGTCCACCACGGAGATCGCCACGCCGATCCGTGCCGTGCTGGCCAAGCAGAAGAACGCGCGGGTGCTCCTCGACGACGTGCGCGACATCGACCTCGACAAGCGCCTCGTCTACCTGCGCGACGAGCGCCCGATCTCGTACGACTTCCTGATCGTCGCGGCCGGATCGAGGACGAACTACTTCGGCAACTGGCAGTGGGCCCGCTACGGGCTGCCGATCAAGGACATGGACGACGCCCTCGAGCTGCGGCGGCGCGTGCTCCTCGCCTTCGAGGCGGCGGAGCGCGAGGCCGACGAGGGGGCGCGGCGCAGGCTCCTCAGCTTCGCGGTGATCGGCGGCGGCCCCACCGGCGTCGAGCTCGCCGGCGCGCTCGCCGAGCTGTCGCGCCATGTGCTGGCGCGGGACTTCCGCGTGGCGAAGCCGAGCGAGGCCCGGGTGATCCTGCTGGAGGCGCTGCCCCGGATCTTGCCGCCCTTCGACGAGAGCCTCTCGGCCAAGGCCACCCAGCACCTGCGCGAAATGGGTGTGGAGGTCCTCACGGGACGGAAGGTGACGAACATCGACGAGCAGGGCGTCCACCTGGGCGACGAGCTTCTGCAGGCGGGGACGGTGATCTGGGCCGCCGGCGTGCAGGCGCGTCCGCTGGCGAGCAAGCTCGGCGCCGAACTCGATCGCGGCGGGCGCGTCATCGTGGACTCGGACTGCACCGTCCCCGGCCACCCCGAGGCGTTCGTCATCGGCGACATGGCGAGCTTCCACGGGGAGGACGGAAAGCCGCTCCCTGGCGTGGCGCCGGTGGCGCTGCAGCAGGGGCGCTACGTCGCCGCCGCGATCCAGAAGACGCTCGCCGGCCAGCCGCGCAAGCCCTTCCGTTACCGCGACAAGGGCTCGCTCGCCACCATCGGCCGCTCCAAGGCCGTGATGGAGATGGGCAGGCTCCGCCTGGACGGCTTCATCGCGTGGCTCGCCTGGGTGGTCGTCCACGTCTGGTACCTGGTGGGCTTCCGCAACCGGTTCGCCGTCCTGTCGGACTGGGCGTACTCGTACCTGACGTACAAGCGGGGCGCACGTCTCATCACGGGCAGGCGCCTCGAGCCGGGACGGCCGTCCCAGGTGGTGCAGCCGTCCGAGATCGAGCTGGCCGCCAGGTGGAAGGAGGCGACGCCTCCTCCCGAGGAGCGGCCGTCGATGCAGCCTCCCGAGGATCGGGCCCCGCTCCCGCACTAGCTGCGCGGCAGGCTCTCCATCGTGAGGTTCGGGTCGAGGTACTTGCTCATCTTGTGGGTCAGGTACTCCTTCGCCTTGGATCGCCAGAGCATCCCGGGATCCTTGCCGTCGAAGGAGACCAGGCCGCTCTTCACCGCGACCGTCCCCTCGATCGCCACCACCAGGTAGCGACCCTTGATGGTGGCCTGATCGCCCTGCCACGTCACCGCGATGCCGTGCTTGTTCTGGAGGTACTCGCCCAGGACCTGCAGGCGCGCCTTCGCTTCCGGGACCGGAAGACTCGTCGGAAAGTCGATGTGCATGGGGCCAACTTACCACCGGGCGATGCGGTGGGCATGCGAAAGGCCGCCCCCAGGGGCGGCCTCTCACGAAAACTCCGACGGTTCGAAGGACTAGCGGCGGCGGCGCAGGATCAGCGCGAGGGCGGCGATGCCGAAGGGCAGCAGGCCCACGGGGCCCCGGGCGGTCGTCGCGCCGCCGCAGCCCATCGCGTCCAACGGCGCGGAGCCATCTTCCAGATTGAAGCGCGTGGAGCCGAACGCGTTCGTGTTTCCCGCCATCTCGTCGCCCTTCGTCCCGTTTCCGGGCGTCGGGACGTTGACCCCGGGGGGCGCCTTGCCGGTACCCGAGCCCGGAGCGGTGGTGCTCCCGGGGGCCTGCTGGCCGGCGGGACCCGCTGTCGCACCCTGCGTGGCCACCGCGTCGGCGGAGTTGCTCACCGCGTTGGCGGCAGGGAGCACGACGGACTCGACGCCTCGGCTTGCGGCCGAGGTGGCGAGGTTCCGGAAGTTGAGGGTCACTCCGGCCTTGGCAGCCCCAAGTGGCAGCAACGCCACAACGCCAATGATCAAGAGTCCAAACCTCATCGCCCTTCTCCATTCACGCGCTCGTTCGCGCAAAACGCATAAATCACGGTAAAAAGCTTGCCCTCGCCGCGGGTCGCGGTCTTGGCGGCGGCGCTTCTCACGAGCGTCTCTGCGGCGGCAGGATCGTCGAAGAGCGCCGTGTGGGTCCGGAGCACCGCACGATCGGCGAGGCTGGACATCGCCCGCTGGCGACCGCACCGCTTGAGCGTCTCGAGCAAGCGGTCTTTGCCAGGCATCTCCGACGGAACGTCGGAGGTGCCAATGAGCACCAACGTGTGCAGGCGCGCGCCGGTCCCGGGCCGGGAAGAGAGGTCGTCGAGCGCGTCCCTGAGGTCCTGCTCCCCGGCGGAACAGAACGCTCGCTGCTCGGTCTCGTCGAAATCGAGATCGATCTGCGTGACGAATCCGATGGAGGGATCGTGTGCCAGGCCTGCGACGTACGGGAGAATGTAGCGGGAAATGCTGGTCAGCATTCCTTCTTGCCGGTCCGACTCGATCGTCCTCGCCGCTGCCTCGAACCGGTCGGCCTTCATCACGACGACGCCAGCTCGCTCGAGACGTGCGACGCGCCTGCGGACCTTGACGAGATCGACCTCGCCCGCAACCTCGGCGAGCTCCTCCAACGTGGCCGGGGACGAGGTGACCCGCGCGAGAAGGGGCGCCTCTCCGGCGATGACGTCCCAGTCCGTCTCGCTCTGGAATTTGGCGATGGCGCTCATCAATGGGCTCCGCCGCTCCGATCCGACGCCTGCCCTTCGTCGGGGAAGAGATCGTGGAATATCTGCCACGCCACGCTCTTCGGCGGCATCTCGAATGAGTTCGTTCCGAAGAACCGCCGGAACTCGCTCTGGTTCTTCGCGCCGCTGAGCAACCAGAGCGCCGCTTTCGTCGCCAGGCTGGTCCGCGCCATCAGATTTCTATAGCTCGCAGGCACCGCGGTCGCTCCCGTCCCGAGGGACCCGTGAAGCTCTTGCAAGACTCGCGCCAGCTTGAGCAGGGTGGTCTCGGGAAGCCCATGGAGATCGGCGATGCGCGCCACCGTCTGCGCCTCTACCGCGAGGTCGAAGCGCTCTTCGATGTCCTGGAGATCCCACCTCTCGCGGTTCTCGACGCCCGTGCCGTAGAAGGACCGGAGCGCCTTGGCGAAGACTTGGCTCTCCAGCGCCACCGGTGCGTCTCCCTGGACTTCGAAGACCGCGTCGCGCACCAGCTCGCGCAGGCGCCGCACCGACGACTCCTTCGCCTCCACCAGCGCGGCCTCGATGTCCGCCAGCGCCCGGCGGGTGGGGCCTTCCACCTCGGACCACCCGCGATCGTCGAGCGCCTCCCGCGCGAACGACTGGGCCAGCTCGGGGATGTCCTCGCGGCGCTGCCACAGCGGCGTGAGCGCGATCTTGGCGGGAGCGCGATCGAGGAGGTCGCGGCGGAAGCGTCCCTCGTTGGCGAGCTTCACCAGGTCGAGGTTGGAGACGAGGACGAGGAGCGCGTCGGTCCGCTTCAGCGTGGTGGAGCCCACCGGCCGGTACTCGCGCTCGCCGAGGAGGCGGAGCAGGCGGCCCTGTGCCTCGGGCGAGAGGTTCTGCACCTCGTCGAGGACGAGGGTGCCACCCTTGGCCTGCTCGAGGAGCCCGGACTGATCGGCGCTCGCGCCCGTGAACGCGCCGCGCTTGTGGCCGAACAGCGAACTCTCGAAGAGGGTGTCGGAGAGGTTGCTGCAGTTGAGCTCGACGAGCTCGCCGGAGCGGCCCAGCTCCCGCGTGGCCACGTCGTGGACGAGCGAAGCGATCAGCTCCTTGCCCGTGCCCGTGGAGCCGCTGATGCGGACCGCGTCCCGCCCGCGACGCGCGAGCACGGCAGCCTGCACCTGCAGTGAAGTCTCCTCCCGAAAACGGGAGCCGACGATGCCCAGGCGATCGAAGCTCTCCAGGAACACGTTCATGTGGTCCCTCGCTTCCGTGGAAGTCTTCCGGTCCACGGTGGGTCGAGCGTAGCACGGGCGGCCGAGCGCAAAGCAATTCCCCCGCCCCGAAAAGCTTCCCGGGTTCGCGATTCCGAACCACACCCCTCCGGAAAACGAGAAGGGCCCGGTCCCCGCTGGTGCGGGAGATCCGGGCCCTTCGGTCGCCGGCTCTCAGGGAGCCGGCGGAGCCGCTCCGTGGGAGCGGCTCCGATCGGTCAGGCTAGTACTGACCCTTCATGCCCACGTCGATGAACTCGTAGGTCGCGAGGGCCTGACGCAGGAAGAACGGCACCTGCGAGTAGTCCTCGAGGGCCATGCAGGCGCGGTTGGACGCGCAGGTGCACTCGGCCTGGTCCGTCTCGCTGCTGCAGCCCGGGGGCGGCGGAGCGAAGTCGGTGAGGGCGTCGTTGTAGTACGTCATCGTCGGGTCGAACTTGACCTGGGGGAGGCCGTCCGTCCCGAGGACCGGGACGTACCAGTCGTAGGCGCCGTCGCCGTCGTTGTCGACGCCGTTCACCACGTAGGCCTTCTGCAGCAGGTAGTTCGCCCACTCGAGGACCCGGGCGGCGGGAGCCTTCTGCACGGTCTTGCCGAAGATGGTCTCCTTGCCGAAGGTCTTGGCGACGTACACGCGGCCGAGCGGATCATGGAACTCGATCCGGTTCTGGAACACCGGGTCGGAGTCCGCGCCTAGCTCCCAGAGGCGGAGCTGGCTGAGCCAGGTCTGCTTCTGGTTCTCGGGGAGGTACTGCAGCGTCCAGGCGATGAGGAACTTCTGCTGCTCCCAGCCGATCTGCGGATCCACCGGGCGGGTGTTCGCAGGCGGGGTGGTGGTGCAGTTGAGGCTCATCGACTCCTGGAAGCAGGCCGTCGGGCCGTTCACGCCCGTCCAGTCCGTCCAGCCGATGCCGTTGAGCGGGAAGCCCTGGGCGTCGGCGAGCGGCTTGCCGGTGTCGTCGGTGGCGATGCGGGGACCACGGATCTCGTCGTCGCCCGTGAGGTTGTTCGCGAGCCAGCGGCGGTAGCCGTCCGGGAACAGGTCGGCCAGCGAGATGGAGCGGAACCGGGCGTCGAGGAAGTCGTCGCGATCGGAGCTCACGAAGTTGTCGACCGACTCCGTCATGAGCATCGAGGTGTACGCCTTCTCGTAGTACGAGCCCGCGTTCATCTCGTACCGGGTGTTGTACTCACCGCGGTCGCTGGCGAACGAGTTCTCGAGGAGCTTGCCGCCGTAGCCGACGTTGCCGAACTTGCCGGTGGCGCCGGTGGGGATGACGATCTTCTTCGTCATCAGGCCGGCGCTGTCGTTGAAGCGCAGGACCGGGTCGATCTCCGCACCGTACTGGATCTCGGCGTTGGTTCCGGACTGGGGCCGCTGCAGCTGCCGCGCGAAGTGGTTGAACGCGATCTGCGCGGCGAGGACGTTGTCCTCCCAGTGGTTGGACTTCACCACCGCGGCGAAGAGCTTGTCCGGCTGGATGCCTTCCTGGACGCCCATGTTCCGGTAGACGTTCACCATCAGGCCGAGGCCCTTGGCGGCGTCACGCAGCTTCTCGTTGTAGCGGCCGAGGGTCCGGTTGACGGCGCCCCGGACGCTGAACGTGAAGCGGTTCCGGCGGTAGTTGTCGAAGATGTGGTTCATCTCCTGCTGGGTGATCAGGAAGTCGAACAGCTCGTAGGCGTCGGCGCCGTTGTCGTGACGGAACACGCTCAGGTTGCCGGTGTCGGCCCAGCTGTCGGTACCGAAGCCGTAGGGGACGCGGACGCGGTTGTTCGGATCCACGGCGGGGCCGCCGCGGCTGTAGAACCGGATCTCGCTGGTGGTGGGCATGCGCAGCTTGTCCCAGCGGACGTAGTCCACCGGCTGCGTGCGGCAGCGGGTGTGCGAGCCGGCAACCTGCACGAGCAGGCCGTCGAAGAGCGGATCCCAGGTACCGAAGCGATCCTCGTCCCAAACGGCGGGCTTGAACGCGTCGGCGTTGATGGGCCGGCAGTCCTGGATGAGCTTGTAGACGTTCTGGAGCTGCGAGTAGTGGAAGTTGGTGGTCTGGTTGACCGCACCGCCCTCACGGCCGATCGAGGGCTTGATGCCGACGATGCCGCCGAAGTTGTCTTCCTTGTTGAGCATGCCCGTGCCACGCGGCGTTCCGGCCTTGTAGTTCGGGTCCTGGAAGACGGCGACGGTGTTGCCGTAGAAGAACCGGGCAGCGGCGAAGTCGTACGCGCCGAGACCGATCATGTCCTGGGTGAGCTCGCCCGGGTAGTCCATCACGGTGGAGTGCATGAACATCGGGAGGAGCTGGTCGGCCTGCTCCTGCGAGATGGGGTCGAAGTAGCGGGGACCGATGCAGCCGGCGGGCGTGTTCGCGCTCTCGCAGGCCACGCTGCGGGAGCCGTCCTGCGTGCGGAGCTGCCAGTACTGCGGGCGGAAGCCCCAGGCGTCCGACGAGCTCACGAAGTTGTGACGCAGGCCGATCGAGTGACCCATCTCGTGGGCGATGACGGCGTAGTTGTAGCGGAACGCGACGTACTTGCGCATCTTCTCCGCGCGCTCGAGCTGCTTCGCCTTGCTCTCGAAGCCGTCGAACTTGCCGAACTTGCGCTCGAGGTGGTCGGCGATGTTGGCGATCGACACCGGGGCCGGGGCCTCGTTGACGTCGCCGATCATGCACGCGCCGCGCTCGGCGAGGGCGATGTCGCGGAGCTGGCGGAGGTCACGCGTCGTGGCGGGGTTGGCGCCGCGCAGCGGGGAGGCCAGCTCGGGCATGACCTTGGACATGCCGCCGACGAGCTGCTGCATCGCGGGGGTGGTGAGCTCGGCCTCGAGGGTGCTGCCGAGGGCCTTCGCGCGCCGGGTCTCGTAGATCGGCTTCTTCGAGCTCGTGCTGGTCCGGTAGTCGGTCATGACGTTGGACAGCGAGTTCGCGTACTCGGCGATCCGATCCTCGACGGACCGGGGCAGACGCATGTCCATCGCCTCGCGGAACTTCGCGTCCGAGAGGTTCGCGACAGCCGCGATCTTCGAGTCGACCTCGGCGGCCGTCATCGGGGCGAACGAACCGCCGCGGGCAGCGGCAGCCGCCACCTGCGACCAGTCGGACACGTTCTGGCCGTTGGTGACGTCCTCCGTGCTGAGCTCGCCCTTGGCGTAACGGGCGAGGTCCACCAGCTGCTGGCTGGCGAGGTCGGTCACGTGCGACCACACGTTGACGCTCGCCGCGATCTTCTCACCGGTGAGAGGATCGTGGGAGTCGACCATGATGCCCCAGGGCGACGGGGTCTGCGGCGCCTTGATGACGTTGACCTGGTGGTAGCGCAGGTCGCCGCGGCGCACGGTGAGAGCCTGGTTGCACTTCGCAACGACGTCGGACTGGCCCTTGTCGAAGGCCTCGTCGCACTTGGCAGCCGTCAGGCTGGGCGGGAGGCGGGGACCGCCGCAGGCGGGGTGATCGCCGCTCTCGACGGGGCTGTGGCAGAGGACGATCATCGGCTCCATCTTCGCGATGGTGATGACGCCGTCGCTGTAGCCGCGCGTGCCACCGACCTCGTCGGCGACGAGGTCGCAACGGCCCTTGAACTCGGGATAGGCGAGGCCCATGCGGCAGGCTTCGACCTCGACCGACAGGTTGATCGCGTCCTCGTTCTCCTCCTGCTGGCCGGCGTACATCGGGTACAGGTCGGCGCAGTCGGCGGCGTCCCGCTCGTCCTCGGCGGTCGCGACGCACTCGGCGTAGCGCGCCGACATGACGGCGGTGCGCAGGGCGACGTCCCACTCGTGGGCGGCCTTGGCCGTGCTGTCGAAGTACTCCTGGTTGCTGCCGCTGGCGTAGTACCAGGCCTGCGTGCGGAC
>Ga0182745_1003819_pt1 | contig 12812 bp, 9 predicted proteins | sample eDN3rd30CKraftBY_FD_128523 | JGI IMG/M metagenome (GOLD analysis project Ga0182745, IMG submission 128523) | Enriched backyard soil microbial communities from Emeryville, California, USA - eDNA 3rd pass 30_C Kraft BY (version 2) (version 2) | ecosystem: Environmental > Terrestrial > Soil >...
CAGCGATTGCGCGGCAGCCATCAGCCCAGCATCCGTCCCGGGGTGGCCCTACCGCCCCGCCGATGGCAGGGTACGGCGCGGATGCTAAACGAAGCGTTAGTGCTAACGGGTTCTGCGGGCGTGGCCCCGCACCGCCCCCTTCCAGCCTGTCGCGGACTTGCGCCGGCGCGAAAATCGGCTATATATGCAGTGTCCTGATATCAGGACATCTCATAGCGGTCAGGTCGTACTGATCGATTTTTGAGAGTGGGTTCCCGCCGGGACCCGCTCTTTTTTGTTACCTGAAGCCGCCCGCGGCAGGACCGGTTCGCCAGCCTGCGAACGGGTGCCCGGCGAAGAACGGCATCAAGACCGCATTCAAGATCCGTATCAAGACCCTTGCCATGTCCGAGACGAGCGACGCAGACCTGCTGGCCGAACCGCGGCTCATCACCGAGCCGGGCCTTGCCGCGCGCGTATCCGCCGTCGTCGAGCCGGTGCTGACCGGCATGGGCTACCGGCTGGTCCGCATCAAGATTTCCGCCCAGTCCGGCTGCACCGTGCAGGTGATGGCCGAACGGCCCGACGGCTCCATGGGCATCGAGGACTGCGAGGCGGTGTCGCGGGCGATCTCGCCGGTGCTCGACGTGGCCGACCCCATCGACCGGGCCTATCAGCTCGAAATCTCCTCGCCCGGCCTCGACCGGCCGCTGGTGCGCAAGTCCGATTTCGACCGCTATGCCGGCTGGACCGCGAGGATCGAGCTGGCCGTGCCGCTGAACGGGCGCAAGCGCTTCAAGGGCGAGTTGCTGGGCACCGAAGGCGAGAACGCGCGGCTGCGCCGCGACGACGCCGCCGAGGGCGAGGACGCCGAGACGCTGCTGCCGATCGCCGACATGGCGGACGCCCGCCTCGTCGTGACCGAGGACATGCTGGTGGCCTCGCTGCGCCGCGGCAAGCATGGCGACGACGCCGTGCCCGCCAAACCGAAAGCCGTGAAGCCCAAGGCCGTGAAGCCCAAAGCTGCGAAGCCGAAAACCTCCGGGGCCGGCGCAAAGGCCGCCCGCACCGCCATTTCCCCGCGCCAGGAGGGCCGCAAAGGCCGTGGCGCATCCCAAGAAGGAGACTGACCGATGGCCGTCAGCGCCAACCGGCTCGAACTGTTGCAGATCGCCGATGCGGTCGCCCGCGAGAAGACCATCGATCGCGGCATCGTCATCGCCGCGATGGAGGATGCCATCGCCAAGGCGGCGCGCTCGCGCTACGGCGCGGAGACGGACGTTCACGCGGACATCAACCCCAAGACCGGCGAGCTGCGGCTGTCGCGCCATATGCTGGTGGTGGAGAATGTGGAGAATTCCTCCAGCCAGATCAGCCTGGAGGAGGCCCGCCAGCGCAACTCCGCGGCGCAGATCGGCGACACCATTTCGGACCAGCTTCCGCCGCTGGAATACGGCCGCATCGCCGCCCAGTCCGCCAAGCAGGTCATCGTCCAGAAGGTGCGCGAAGCCGAGCGCGACCGGCAGTATCTCGAATACAAGGACCGCATCGGCGAGATCATGAACGGCTCGGTCAAGCGGGTGGAATACGGCAACGTGGTGGTCGATCTCGGCCGGGGCGAGGCCATCATCCGCCGCGACGAGATGCTGCCGCGCGAGACGCTGCGGCCCGGCGACCGGGTCCGCGCCTATATCTACGACGTGCGCCGCGAGCAGCGCGGCCCGCAGATTTTCCTCTCGCGCACCCATCCCCAGTTCATGGCCAAGCTGTTCGCACAGGAAGTGCCGGAAATCTATGACGGCATCGTCGAGGTGCGCTCGGTCGCCCGCGATCCCGGCTCGCGCGCCAAGATCGGCGTGATCTCCCGCGATTCCTCGGTCGATCCGGTCGGCGCCTGCGTCGGCATGCGCGGCTCGCGCGTGCAGGCCGTGGTCAACGAGTTGCAGGGCGAGAAGATCGACATCATCCCGTGGTCGCCGGACATCGCGACCTTCGTGGTCAACGCGCTGGCGCCGGCGGAAGTCGCCAAGGTGGTGCTGGACGAGGACCGCGAGCGCATCCAGGTCGTCGTGCCGGATCTTCAGCTTTCGCTGGCCATCGGCCGGCGCGGCCAGAACGTGCGCCTCGCCTCGCAGCTCACCGGCTGGGACATCGACATCCTGACCGAGCAGGAGGAATCCGAGCAGCGCCAGGCGGAGTTCGAGAAGCGCACCAAGCTGTTCACGGACGCCCTGGATCTCGACGAGGTGGTCGGCCAGTTGCTCGCCTCGGAAGGCTTCGACTCCATCGAGGAGCTGGCGCTGGTTGACGAGCGCGAGATTTCCGGCATCGAGGGTTTCGACGAGGAGACCGCGCAGGAATTGCAGGCGCGCGCCCGCGAATATCTGGACCGGCAGGAAGCGGAACTCGACGCCCGCCGCGTCGAACTCGGAGTCGAGGATGCGCTGCGCGAGGTGCCCGGCGTGACCACCGCGATGCTGGTGAAGCTCGGCGAGGACGGCGTGAAGACGGTCGAGGACCTCGCCGGCTGCGCCACCGACGATCTCGTCGGCTGGACCGAGCGCAAGGACGGCGAGACGGTGAAGCATCCCGGCGCTTTCGAGGGGCTCGAAATCTCCCGCGAGGAGGCCGAGGCCATCGTGATGCAGGCCCGGCTCAAGGCCGGCTGGATCACCGAGGAAGAACTCGCCGCCGGAACCGGCGAAGACGAAGAGGCCGTGGAAAGCGAGGAGGCGCAAGCCGAAGCCTGACACCCAGGGTCAGGCCCGGCCGGCGCATAAGTCATGATGCAGTCGCCCGTCACCCCCACCGACACCCTCGACGGCGGCCCGCGCAGGATCGCGGCCGGCAGCGAGCGCCTGTGCGCGGCGACGGGCGAGGTCCGGCCGGTCGAGGACATGATCCGTTTCGTCGTCGGTCCCGGCGGGGTCGTGGTGCCGGACCTGAAGCGCAAGCTGCCGGGTCGCGGCATCTGGATCACCGCCACCCGTGCGGCGCTGACCCGCGCGGTCGGCCGCCGGGCCTTCGCCCGGAGCTTCCGCCGCGATGTCGGCACCGGCGAGGACCTGCCCGGCCTGACGGACAGCCTGCTCGCCGCGGCGGCGCTCGATGCGCTGTCCATGGCCCACAAGGCGCGGCGCGTGGTGCAGGGTTTCGTGCGGGTGGAACGCGCCATCGCGCGCGAGCGCCTGCTGGCCGTGGTTCATGCCGCGGATGCGGCGCGCGACGGCGTCCGGAAGCTGGAGGCCGCGCTGCACCACCGGGTCGAGGACGGCCACCGGGCCATTCCCGTTTTCACGGCGCTGGGCAGCGCAGAATTGGATTTGGCCTTGGGGCGGTCAAATGTGGTACATGCAGCCCTGCTGGCTGGTCCCGAGAGCGAAACCTTCGTTGCGCGCGCGAAGCGCCTCGTCCGCTTTCGCACCGGCGACGTCGCCGCCGCGCCTGCATCAGAAGACGATCGACGACACTGAAATTCGCGCTCATCGAGCGGCTGTAGGAAGTTGGAACTGAATGGCTGAAACGACGAAGAATCCGGGCGACAAGACGTTGGGTGCAGGCTCGGGCAAGCTGACGCTGAAGCCGCGCACCGAAACGGGTGTCGTGCGCCAGAGCTTCAGCCACGGACGCAGCAAATCCGTGCTGGTGGAGAAGGTGAAGCGGCGCAGCATCGGCGAGACCGGCAAGCCCGACACGCCGGCCGCAGCCGCGCCCGTTGCCGCGCCGCCGGCGCGCAAGCCCGCCGCTGCGCCGAAGCCCACGCCGGCCGCGCCGAAGTCGTCCGGCGTCGTGCTCCGTTCGCTGACCGAGGAAGAGCGCGCCGCCCGCGCCCATGCGCTGGCCGATGCTCGCCTGCGCGAGGCCGAGGAACGCAAGATCGCCGAGGAAGAGGCGATCATCCGCGCCAAGCGCGAGGCGATCGAGAAGGCCGAGCGCGAGGCCGCCGCGGAGCGCCAGCGCGAGGAGGACGAACGCCGCAAGGCCGAGGAAGCCAGGCTGAAGGCCGAGGAGGACGAGCGCCGCAAGACCGCCGCGCCGGCACCGGCCGCCGCCGACGCCGAAACCAAGCCGGCGGCCGCCGCAGCACCGGCCGCCGCACCCGCAACGCCCGCCAAGCGCACCCTGGTGTCCGAGACGGAAGAGGATGAGCGTCCGCGCGGCGGCCCGATCCGCCGCCCCGGCGCCGTCGCGCGCCCAGCGCCCGCGCCCAAGCCGGTCCGCAGCATCGGCCCGGCCAAGGAACGCGGCCGTCTGACGCTCACCACCGCGCTGAATGCCGGCGAGGTGCGCGAGCGTTCGGTAGCCTCGTTCCGCCGCCGCACCCAGCGCCAGACCGGCCATCGCCACGCCGAGGCGAAGGAAAAGATCGTCCGCGAAGTGATCATTCCGGAGGCGATCACGATCCAGGAACTCGCCAACCGCATGGCCGAGCGCGGCGTCGACGTCATCCGCCTGCTGATGCAGCAGGGCCAGATGCTGAAGATCACCGACGTGATCGACGCCGACACCGCCCAGCTCATCGCCGAGGAAATGGGCCACACCGTCCGCCGCGTCGCCGAGTCGGACGTCGAGGAAGGTCTGTTCGACGCACCGGAAAGCGACGAGACCGACGCCACGCCGCGTCCCCCGGTCGTCACCGTGATGGGCCATGTCGACCACGGCAAGACCTCGCTGCTGGACGCGCTGCGTTCGGCGGAAGTCGCGGCCGGCGAAGCCGGCGGCATCACCCAGCATATCGGTGCCTATCAGGTCACCGCGCCGAGCGGCGACAAGATCACCTTCATCGACACGCCCGGCCACGCCGCCTTCACGGCGATGCGCGCCCGCGGCGCGAAGGTGACGGATATCGTCATTCTCGTGGTGGCGGCGGATGACGGCGTGATGCCGCAGACCGTCGAGGCGATCCAGCATGCCAAGGCCGCCAAGGTGCCGATGATCGTCGCGATCAACAAGATCGACAAGCCGGAGGCCAACCCGACCCGCGTGCGCACCGAACTGTTGCAGCACGAGGTTCAGGTGGAATCCCTCGGCGGCGACGTCATCGAGATCGAGGTCTCCGCCAAGGAGCGGCTCAATCTCGACAAGCTGCTCGAAGCCGTGGCCTTGCAGGCGGAAATTCTCGAACTCAAGGCCAACCCCGACCGTCCGGCGGAAGGCACCGTGATCGAGGCCAAGCTCGACCGCGGCCGCGGCCCGGTCGCGACCGTCCTGATCCAGCGCGGCACGGTCCATGTCGGCGACATCGTCGTGGCCGGCGCCGAATGGGGCCGCGCCCGCGCGCTGGTCTCCGACACCGGCGCCAATGTCGCGGCCGCCGGCCCGTCCACGCCCGTGGAGGTGCTGGGCTTCGGCGGCACGCCGGAAGCCGGCGACCGTCTCGCCGTGGTCGAGAGCGAAGGCCGCGCCCGCGAGATCACGGCCTATCGTCTGCGCCAGAAGCGCGAGAAGAGCGCGGCGCGCGCCACCGGCATGCGCGGCTCCCTCGAGCAGATGATGAGCCAGCTCAAGACCGCGACGCGCAAGGAACTGGCCGTCATCGTCAAGGCCGACGTGCAGGGCTCGCTCGAAGCCATCATCGGCGCCATCGAGAAGCTGGGCACCGACGAGGTCGCGGCCCGCGTGATCGGCGCCGGCGTCGGCGGCATCACCGAATCCGACGTCACGCTGGCGGAAGCCTCCGGCGTGCCGATCATCGGCTTCAACGTCCGCGCCTTCAAGGAAGCGCGCGACGCGGCCGAGCGCGCCGGCATCGAGATCCGCTACTACAACATCATCTACGACCTCGTGGATGACGTGAAGACGGCGCTCTCCGGCCTGCTGCCGCCGACCCTGCGCGAGACCATGCTCGGCAACGCGCAGATCCTGGAGATCTTCAACGTCTCCAAGGTCGGCAAGGTCGCCGGCTGCCGCGTCACCGACGGCACCATCGAGCGCGGGGCCAATGTCCGCCTGATCCGCGACAACGTCGTGATTCACGAGGGCAAGCTGTCCCAGCTCAAGCGCTTCAAGGACGACGCCAAGGAGGTCACCGCCGGCCAGGAATGCGGCATGGCCTTCGAGAACTACCAGGACATGCGCGCCGGCGACGTCATCGAGTGCTATCGCGTGGAGACCATTCAGCGTTCGCTGTGAGTCCGAATCTCAAGCTGAACGTGCATCACCCCGTCATGGCCGGCGCGGCCGGCCATGCACCCTGCGGTGCGTGACGGATCATCGACGGACCAGAAGCGACGCTGGATCGGCTCCCCGCAGGCTGGCCGATCCATCCCGCTTTCGGCGGCTTCTTCGCAGTCCGGCGCAGCGCCGCCGGCGGAACACGGCAGGATTCCATGGCAAAGGACAGAATGCCAACGCGGCGCCAGAGCAGGCCGGGACAGGATAAATCCGCCGCGGGCCCGTCCCAGCGCGCCCTGCGCGTCGGCGAACTGATCCGCCACGCCGTGGCGGACATGCTGGCGCGGGGCGACATCCACGACCCGGTGCTGGAGAAGCTTGTCGTGACGGTGCCGGAGGTGCGGATGTCCCCGGACCTGAAGCTCGCCACCGTCTATGTCATGCCGCTCGGCGGCGACGACGCAAGCGAGGTGGTCGCCGCGCTCGACCGCAGCAAGCGGTATCTGCGCGGCGAGATCGCCCATCGCGTCAATCTCAAATTCGCCCCGGACCTGCGCTTCCGCACGGACGAACGCTTCGGCGAGGCCGAGCGAATCGACGCGCTGCTGCGCTCCCCGGCCGTCGCCCGCGACATCACAGCCGGTTCCACAGACGACGAGGATACCGAATGACCGACCCGCTGCGCGCGATGCTCTCGCCGCCTCCGGCCGACGACGACGCCCCCCGGCCGCCGGCGTCCCCGGCGCAGGCCGCCCCCGCCGAGCCGGCGCAGCGGCGCGGGGGCAAGCCGCCCCAGTTCCGCCGCGACAAGCGCGACGTCCATGGCTGGATCGCGCTGGACAAGCCGGTGGGCATGACCTCGACCCACGCGGTCAGCATCATCAAGCGGCTGTTCAAGGCCCGCAAGGTCGGCCATGCCGGCACGCTCGACCCGCTCGCCTCCGGCTGCCTGCCGATCGCGCTGGGGGAAGCCACCAAGACCGTTCCCTTCGTGATGGACAGCCACAAGCGCTACGTCTTCACCGTGCGCTGGGGCGAGGCGCGGGACACCGACGACACCGAGGGCCGCGTCATCGCGACCAGCGACCGCCGGCCCGACGATGCCGAAATCCTGGCGCTGCTGCCGCGTTTCGTCGGCGCCATCAGCCAGGTTCCGCCGCGCTATTCCGCCATCAAGATCGACGGCGAGCGCGCCTATGACCTCGCCCGCGACGGCGAGACGGTGGAACTCGCCGCCCGGCCGGTCGAAATCCATGCGCTGGAGATGACCGCCCGGCCGGACGCCGACCATGCCGTTTTCGCCACCGAATGCGGCAAGGGCACCTATGTCCGGTCCCTCGCCCGGGACTTCGGCGAGGCGCTCGGCTGCCACGGCCATGTCTCGGCGCTGCGCCGGGCCGAGGTCGGGCCGTTCCGGGAGGAGGACATGATTCCGCTGGAACGGCTCGAAGCTTTGTGCGATAGAGCCGCAGCCGGCGAGGGCAACCTCGCCGAGCTGCTATTGCCTGTCGAGACCGCGCTGGACGACATCCCGGCGCTGGCCGTCAACAGGTCGGACGCGGCGCGGCTCCAGCGGGGCCAGACCGTACTTCTGCGCGGGCGGGACGCTCCCATCGTCATCGGTCCGGTTTGCGTCACGGTTTCGGGACGGCTTCTCGCCATCGCCGATGCCGAACATGGCGAGATCGTCCCCCGGCGCGTTTTCAACCTCAACGGCATCGTCGGAACCGGCGGCCGTGCAACCAGCGAGTAACCGATGTCGATCACGACAGAACGCAAGGCGGAGGTCATCACCTCCAACGCCACCAAGACCGGCGACACCGGGTCTCCGGAAGTGCAGGTGGCGATCCTGACCGAGCGCATCACCAACCTGACCGAGCATTTCAAGACCCACACCAAGGACAATCACTCCCGGCGTGGCCTGCTCAAGCTGGTGTCGCGCCGCCGTCATCTTCTCGATTACGTCCGCGCCAAGGACGAAGGGCGCTACAAGGCGCTGATCGAGAAGCTGGGCATCCGGCGCTGAAGGTTTTCGCGCGCGGCCCCGCCGCGCGCGCTTCCCGGCACATGCTCCCGCATGCGCCTGTTCCGGTTGCGGGACCGAGGTGAGAACCGAAGCCGCAGCCGCATTGCGGCGGACACGATGTCCGCCATCCCGGGAAAGGTCCCGGAAGTCCGAGGCGGAAAAGTCATGGCAGGATCGCCGGACGCTGTCGGCCCAGTTGCTCTCCTCACGACAGCGTCTCGCCGTCTTGCCCATGGCGTTCCGTCTCCCGAACCCATGAAAGACATTACCCATGTTCGATATCCATCGCGTTGAGCTTGACTGGGGTGGACGCCCCCTCATCCTCGAAACTGGCAAGATCGCCCGCCAGGCCCATGGCGCGGTCGTCGCCACCTATGGCGAGACCCGCGTTCTCGCCACCGTCGTCGCCGCCAGCACACCGCGCGAAGGCGTCGACTTCCTGCCCCTGACCGTCGACTATCAGGAGAAGTATTACGCCGCGGGCCGCATCCCCGGCGGCTATTTCAAGCGCGAAGGCCGCCCGACCGAGAAGGAGACGCTGGTCTCCCGCCTGATCGACCGGCCGATCCGCCCGCTGTTCGCGGACGGCTGGCGCAACGAGACCCAGGTGATCGTCACCACCTTGTCCCACGATCTCGAAAACGATCCGGACATCCTCGCCATGGTCGCCGCCTCCGCGGCCCTGACGCTGTCGGGCGTGCCCTTCATGGGCCCGATCGGCGCCGCCCGCGTCGGCTTCGTCGATAATGAATACGTGCTCAACCCCTCGCTCGACGAGATGCCGGACAGCAGCCTCGACCTGGTCGTGGCCGGCACCGGCGACGCCGTGCTGATGGTCGAATCCGAGGCCAAGGAGCTGAACGAAGACGTGATGCTCGGCGCGGTGATGTTCGGTCATCGCCACTTCCAGCCGGTGATCAAGGCGATCATCGAACTGGCCGAGAAGGCCGCCAAGGAGCCGCGCGAACTCGTCACCATCGACAACGAGGCGCTCGAGAAGGAGATGCTCGGCCTCGTCGAAGGCGACCTGCGCGCGGCCTATGCCATCGCCGACAAGATGGCGCGCCACACGGCGGTCAGCGCCGCCAAGGCCAAGGTCATGGCGCATTATTTCCCCGAAGGCGAAGCCAGCCCGGCTTATGACAAGCTGCGCATCGGCGGCGTGTTCAAGGAACTCGAAGCCAAGATCGTGCGCTGGAACATCCTTGATACCAGCAAGCGCATCGACGGCCGCGACCTCAAGACCGTGCGTCCCATCGTGGCCGAGGTCGGCATCCTGCCGCGCGCCCATGGCTCGGCGCTGTTCACCCGCGGCGAGACCCAGGCGCTGGTCGTGACCACGCTGGGCACCGGCGAGGACGAGCAGTTCATCGACGCCTTGCAGGGGACCTACAAGGAATCCTTCCTGCTGCACTACAACTTCCCGCCCTATTCCGTCGGCGAGACCGGCCGCCTCGGCGGCACCAAGCGCCGCGAGATCGGCCACGGCAAGCTTGCCTGGCGGGCGATCCACCCGGTGCTGCCGGCCAAGCACGACTTCCCCTACACGATGCGCATCGTGTCGGAGATCACGGAGTCCAACGGGTCCTCGTCGATGGCGAGCGTCTGCGGCGCGTCGCTGGCGCTGATGGATGCCGGCGTGCCGCTGAAGCGGGCGACGGCGGGCATCGCCATGGGCCTGATCCTGGAAGGCGAGCGCTTCGCGGTGCTCTCCGACATCCTCGGGGACGAGGATCATCTCGGCGACATGGACTTCAAGGTCGCCGGCACCGAGGACGGCATCACGTCCTTGCAGATGGACATCAAGATCGCCGGCATCACCGAAGAGATCATGCGCATCGCTTTGGCCCAGGCCAAGGACGGCCGCGTGCATATCCTCGGCGAGATGGCCAAGGCGCTGACCCAGGCGCGCGCCGAGCTTGGCGAACACGCCCCGCGCATCGAGACCTTCAAGATCCCGACCGACAAGATCCGCGAAGTGATCGGCACCGGCGGCAAGGTCATCCGCGAGATCGTGGAGAAGACCGGTGCCAAGGTGAATATCGAGGATGACGGCTCGGTGAAGGTGGCCTCGTCCTCCGGCGAGGCGATCAAGGCGGCGATCAACTGGATCAAGTCCATCGCCTCCGATCCGGAAGTCGGCCAGATCTACGAAGGCACCGTCGTCAAGGTGATGGAGTTCGGTGCTTTCGTGAACTTCTTCGGCGCCAAGGACGGCCTCGTCCACATCAGCCATCTCGCGCCCCAGCGCGTGCAGAAGGTGAGCGACATCGTCAAGGAAGGCGACAAGGTCAAGGTCAAGCTGCTCGGCTTCGACGATCGCGGCAAGACCCGCCTGTCCATGAAGGTCGTCGATCAGGCGACCGGCGAGGACCTGGAAGCCAAGCAGAAGGCGGAAGCCGCGGCCCAGAAGGCCGAAGGCGGCGAGCAGGCCGGCGCGGCCGAATAACAACCGGCGCGGCGGAATAAGTTCTGCCAGCACGACAGCGACAACCAACGGCCCGGAGCGATCCGGGCCGTTGTGCTTTTCAGAACTACTGAGACGGGCAGGCCGCCACCGGCCGGATTCCGGGCCAGCGGCCTTATCCCTTCGGCCGGGCGGGTGCCCTTGCGGACGCCGGCGCGCCTGCCTGCGGCGCCGCGTCCAGCGCGGCGGCATCCGCCGCCGTGACCCCCAGCGTCTTCACGATCAGCCGCCCGAGCGCCAGGAAATCCGCCTTGCGCGGCGAGGTCGGCCGCCAGCCGAGGCCGATCATCCGGCCGGGCCCCGGCGCGGCGAAGGGAACGAGACCGATGCGCTCGTCGCGGACCTCCACATCGGCGGCGATCTGCGGCAGCAGCGTCACGCCATAGCCGTTCGCCACCATCTGCATCACGGTCGTGAGGCTGGTCGCGCCAAGGCCCATGGGCGCGTGGCGGGCATCCGCGCAATAGGCGAGGGCCTGGTCGCGCAGGCAGTGGCCTTCCTCCAGCAGGATGAGGCGCTCGTGCTCCACATCGGACGCATCGATCGGCGTCTTGCCGCGGCAAGGATCGTCGGCCGGCACCGCCAGCATGAAGGGATCGTTGAACAGCGCCAGCGTCTCGATCTCGGCATCGGGCACCGGCAGCGCCAGCAGCATCACGTCGAGCACGCCGCGCGTCAGTTCGTCGAGCAACACGCGCGTCTGGGTCTCGCGCAGTTCGATCCGCGACTCCGGATAGAGCCGCTGCAACGCGGGAAGAATTTTCGGCAGGACATAGGGCGCGATGGTCGGGATGACGCCAAGGGCGAGCCGGCCCGTGAGCACCTGACGCCGATGCTGGGCGAAATCCACGAGGTCGCGGGAGGCGGCCAGGAGCCGCTCCCCCCGCCGCGCGACTTCGAGGCCGACATCCGTGAAGACCACCTCCCCGGGCCGGCGCTCCACCAGATCGACCCCGAGAAACCGCTCAAGGTCCCTGATCTGCATGGACAAGGCCGGCTGCGTCACCGCGCAGGACTCGGCGGCGCGGCCGAAATGTCGGTGTTCGGCAAGGGCGCTGAGATAGCGGATCTGACGCAAGGTGAACATGCATCATAAGATAGCCTTATCGGATGAAGTAGACAATCCGATTGGACCTGATCGTTTCCCGCCTTTCATAATTGGCATTCGAAACTGGAAACCGGGGCACACAACCGGACCAGCCGCCTTCAGCCAGCGGCGACATGCGCATCGCGCATATCCGCAGCCGACCAACGAAAACAGAACCCAACGGAGAGAAACATGGACGCCAAGACGGACGACAACGGCGCCGGCAAATGCCCCTTCACAGGCGGCGGCAACAAGCCCTCGAACCGGAGCTGGTGGCCGGAGGCGCTGGACATCGAAATGCTCCATCGCAACTCGGCCCTGTCCAACCCCATGGGACAGGAATTCGACTACGCCAAGGAGTTCAGCACCCTCGATCTCGACGCGGTCATGACCGACCTCAAGGCGCTGATGACGGATTCGCAGGAGTGGTGGCCTGCCGACTTCGGCCACTATGGCGGGTTGATGATCCGCATGGCCTGGCACAGCGCCGGCACCTACCGCACGACGGACGGGCGCGGCGGCGCGGGCGCGGGACAGCAGCGCTTCGCCCCGCTCAACTCCTGGCCTGACAACGCCAACCTCGACAAGGCGCGCCGGCTGCTGTGGCCGATCAAGCAGAAATACGGCCGAAAGCTGTCCTGGGCCGACCTGTTGGTCCTGGCCGGCAATGCCGCGCTGGAATCCATGGGCTTCAAGACCTTCGGTTTCGCCGGCGGCCGCGCCGATGTCTGGGAGCCGGAAGAACTTTACTGGGGGCCGGAAGGCACCTGGCTCGGCGACGAGCGCTATAGCGGCGAGCGCCAGCTCGACGAGCAGCTCGGCGCGGTGCAGATGGGCCTGATCTACGTCAACCCGGAAGGCCCCAACGGCAATCCCGACCCGCTCGCGGCGGCGAAGGACATCCGGGAGACTTTCGCGCGCATGGCGATGAACGACGAGGAGACCGTCGCACTGATCGCCGGCGGTCATACCTTCGGCAAGACCCACGGCGCGGGCGACCCTTCGTTGGTCGGACCGGAGCCCGAGGCCGGTGCGCTGGAAGACCAGGGCCTCGGCTGGAAGAGCACGTTCGAGAGCGGTATCGGCGCCCACGCCATCACCGGCGGGCCGGAAGTCACCTGGACGCAGAAACCGACCCA
>Ga0182745_1003820_pt1 | contig 12807 bp, 11 predicted proteins | sample eDN3rd30CKraftBY_FD_128523 | JGI IMG/M metagenome (GOLD analysis project Ga0182745, IMG submission 128523) | Enriched backyard soil microbial communities from Emeryville, California, USA - eDNA 3rd pass 30_C Kraft BY (version 2) (version 2) | ecosystem: Environmental > Terrestrial > Soil >...
CCGAGGCCGTCGAGGTCGGCGCCCTGCGCCCGGGTGGACCGGTCGAGGACCCCATCGGCGGTGCCGTCGATGCCTCCTTCGCCCGCACCCTCGCCTGGGTGGTGGCCCTCAACGGCGCCCTGCTCACCGATGGGTTGGTCACCGGCCTGCCCACCACCGGGGCGCTGCTCGGCAGCCAGCTCACCGATGCACTGCTCGCCGGCTGGGGTGCCGATCCCGCCGACCTCGCTGCTGCCCGCACCCGTTCTGCCCGCTGGCAGCCCGCCGGCGCCGTCTCGAGGACCACCCGATGATCACCACCGCCTTGACCCTCGCCGCCGCGTTCGCCGGCGGGTTCCTCCTCTGGATCCTCTTCGAGTACCTGCTCCACCGGTTCGCCATGCACGAGCTGCACGGCAAGGGGATCATGAGCCGCGAGCACCTCAACCACCACGTCGCGGCAGGCTGGGCGTTCTCGTACATCCACCTCCTCAGCTGGGCGGGGATGCTGCTCGTCGGGTTCGTCCTGTGGATGCCCCTCGGCTGGGTCACGGTGAGCCTGGCGTTCGGCATCACCGTGGCGGTCGGTTGGACGGCGGGCTACTTCTTCTACGAGTACCAGCACGCCTCGGCCCACCTCCGCGGTCCCCGCAACCAGTACGAGGCCTGGGTCCGCAAGCACCACTTCCACCACCACTTCGGGCACCCGATGGCCAACCACGGCGTCACCCTCGGCATCTGGGACAAGGTGTTCGGGACGCTCGAGGAGCCCGAGCGGGTCCGGGTGCCGCGCCGGATGGCCCAGCCGTGGATGCTCGACGAGGACGGCGAGCTCAAAGACGAGTACACCGCCGACTACCTCCTCGTGGGGTCGCGCGACACGAACGAGCGCCTGGCCCAGCTGGACAAGGCCCGGGCCTTCGCGTCCATCGCACCGACCGATTGATCCCCGCTTGACCTGTCGCTGACGGACCTGTCGGCGAGTCGCCCGATCCGGCCCTACGCTGGCGATCGCTACAGGAGCGTGGTGCGCCGACCGATGAGAGCTGGTCGGAACCGGGACGAGGGGATCGGGGTGCATGGCTGAGACGACGGCGCCCGGGCGACGCATCGCCGGCGCCCCCGGCGAGTTCCAGCTCGCGTTCGAGCAGGCACCCATCGGGATCGCGCTCGTGGCGCCGGACGGCCAGTTCCTGTGGGTCAACGAGGCGCTGACGCGGATCTGCGGCTACGACCACGAGACCCTGCTGCGCCTCACGTTCCAAGACATCACGCACCCCGACGACCTCGACGCCGACCTGGCGCTGCTGGAGTCGGTGATCGCCGGCGAGATCACGGCGTACTCCATGGAGAAGCGCTACTTCCACGCTCGGGGCCACGAGGTGCCGATCCAGCTCGACGTCTCGATGGTGCGGTCAGCCGACGGATCCCCGAGGTACTTCATCTCCCACGTGCAGGACATCACCGAGCGCCGGGCCACGGTCGAGGCCCTGGCCTCGGCCCACGACGCGCTCCGGGCCAGCCAGCAGCGGTTCGCCGCGCTCGTCGAGCGGAGCACCGACATCATCTGCATCATCGACGAGCAGGGGTGCATCGCCTACCACAGCCCCGCAGCGGAGCGGCTGCTCGGCTACGCGCCGGGCTCGTGGCTCGGCACGCCCTTCACCGCGGTGGTGCACCCCGACGACCAGGCCGCGCTCAACGAGACCTTCCGCCGCCTCGTGCTGGACCCGACCCTCATGCCGCTCGCCGAGGTGCGGGTGACCACGGCCGAGGGCGAGTGGCGCCACGTCGAGATCTCCGCCACCAACCGCCTCGCCGATCCGGCCGTTCGGGGCATCGTCGCCAACGTCCGCGACGTGACCGAGCGGGCCGAGGCGGCCACCCGCCTGGCGTGGCAGGCGTTCCACGACTCGCTGACCGGCCTGCCGAACCGCGCGCTGCTCGCCGATCGCCTGGGCCACGCGGTGGAGCGGGCGCGGCGGGTCGGCGACTTGACCGCGCTGCTCTTCTTGGACCTCGATCGCTTCAAGCTCGTGAACGACTCGATGGGCCACGAGGCCGGTGACCTCCTGCTGGTCGAGGTGGCCACGCGGCTGGAGCAGGCCGTGCGCGCCGGGGACTCGGTGGCTCGGTTGGGCGGCGACGAGTTCGTGATCCTGGTCGAGTCCGTCAGCGAGACCGCCGAGGTGTCGGCGCTGGCCGAGCGCATCGGCAGCGTCGTCGCCGCGCCCATCCCCCTGCCCCAGGGCATGGTGACGGTGACGGCGTCGATCGGCATCGCCTACGACAGCGGTCGGGGCCCCGAGCACCTCCTCCGCGACGCGGACACCGCGCTGTACCGGGCCAAGGAGAAGGGCCGGAACCGCTACCACGTCTTCACCGAGTCGCTCCGGACCGCCGCGCTGCGGCGGATGACGGCCGAGCAGGAGCTGCGCGACGCGCTGGAGCACGACCGCCTCGAGGTCCACTACCAGCCGATCGTGGACCTGGCCGACGGGACCATCGCCGCCGTCGAGGCGCTGCTGCGGATCCGGACCGAAGACGGCGGCCTGGAGCTCCCCGGCGAGTACATCGAGGTCGCCGACGAGAGCGGGCTGATCGTGCCCGTCGGTGCGGCCGTCCGGGACCAGGCGTGCGCGGCGCTCGCGTGCTGGCGGGCCGCATGCGATGCCCCGCCGGGCCACGTCGCCGTCAACGTGTCCGCCCGAGAGCTCGGCGCTCCGGGCTTCGCGGAGGGCGTGCTCGCCAGCCTCGAGCGCCACGGCCTGGGGCCCGACGACCTGGTCCTGGAGTTCACCGAGGCCACGGTCATCGGCGCCGACCGGGCCACGCACCGTGCCGTCGAGTGGCTCCACACGCTGGGCGTCGGCCTGTCCATCGACGACTTCGGCACGGGCTACTCCAGCCTCGCCTACCTCAAGCGGTTCCCGATCCGCTCGGTGAAGCTGGACCGGACGTTCGTCGGCGGTCTCGGCGTCGACCCGAGCGATGCGGAGATCGTGCGGGCGGTGGTCACCCTCGGACGCTCGCTCGGCCTCGCCGTCGTGGCCGAGGGCATCGAGACGCTCGACCAGCTCCGGGCCCTCCAAGAGCTCGGCTGCGACTACGGCCAGGGCTTCTTGCTCGGCCACCCGGTCGCGCCCGATGACCTCCCGGTCGGCCGTCCGGTGCTGCCTGCCTTCGCACCGCGGCGCTGACGCTCGGCGGCGCCGTCGGATGCCGCCGGGTGCCGCCGGAGACCGGTCGGAGCCCGGTCAGAACGTGCCGGGGACGACGGGGCCCTTCGTCTGCGGCCGCACGATGCGCCCGCTGAAGAAGATGGCGACGATGCCCGCAACCCCCAGGCCGCCAGAGACGAGGAGGATCTTGGGTGCGGCGGTCTCCGTGTAGGTCCGGCTCGTGCAGACCAGCTCGAGCCGCTCGTTCTTCGGTGCGGCGGGTGGGGTGTAGCGGGTGTTGTCGAGCGTGGTCCCGCTCGGGCACACGGCCGAGCCGAGCGGCGACACGGCCTTGGGCAGGAAGAGGCTGGCGACGACGATGAACACCGCGACGAGGATCAGGATCCGGCCTGCCCAGCGGAGGAAGATGCTTGCACCGTGTTCCATTGCGGCCACTGTAGAGAAGGTTCGGACGTCCTGACAGGGACGTCGGGACCATTTTCCGTGACATCGGGTTCACGCAACGTGTGGTGGCTCGGGCCACGCGCTCGTGCGGTCCGAGGAGGGCGGGACCCGCGGCGTCCTTGCCTGCCGCGGCGGTCAGCGGGCCAGCTGCTCCAGCAGGCCCCGGTAGGAGGCCAGGCCGGGCACGTCGAGGTCCTCGACCTTGCCGCCGTCGTCCCAGCCGCGCAGCGCCACGGCGTCCGCGCAGGCCGGGTGGGCGGCGAAGCGTGCCGCCTCATCGGGCGACATCGGCCCGCCCTGGCGGACCAGGCTCCGGCGGGATCCGTCGGACAGCCCGTCGTGGTAGGCCGGGTCGATGGCGCAGCGGTAGCGCTTGGCGGCCACGTGGAGGGCGATCGGCCCGGTGACCTGCGACGGGAACACCGGGGCGAGCCACCGGGCCCCGCGCCCCTCGTGGCCGAGGTCGACCTCGGTCTGCCCGTCGTCGACGCCGCCGTCGCGCAGTTCGAGGAGGTGGCCGACGTCGTGCAGCAGCGCGGCGGCGACGAGTGCGTCGTCGGCCCCTTCGGACCGGGCGAGGGCGGCGGTCTGCAGCGCGTGGTCGAGCTGCGACACGTCCTCGTCGTAGTTCCGGGTGCCCCAGGCCTCGAACAAGGCGAGCACCTCCTCGACGCCACCCGCCGGCATCAGACCGCTCGGCCCTGGAAGTCGTTGATGAGCGACACCTGCACCTTGCCGTCGGCCCGGCCGCCCTCGGCCGTGAACCGGGCCAGCTTCTCGGCGTAGTAGTCGGCCCGCAGGTCGCCTTCGGCCAGCGCGTTGTAGGTGGGGTACAGCGCCCGGCGCGGCACGGGGGAGTCGTTCGGGCCGCTGCGGTGCGGTGTCCGCGAGTGGAACCAGAGCGTCCACCCCGCGGGCACCTCGACCGCCTTCCACTCGTAGCTGGCGACCAGGTCGGGGTCGATGCACCCGGCGTCGTCCATGGCGAGGACGTCGTGGTACATGCCCTCGACCACCTCGAGGCAGCCGTTCTCCAGCGTGGCGTCGTCGACCGCCACCATGCACGAGACGTGGGAGGCGATGAACGGGTAGGCCGGGGCGTCCTGGTGCGGGGCGTAGCCGGCGCCGCCGGCCAGCTTGTAGTTGACCTTCTCCTTGTAGAGCACCGCCTGCTGGCCGAGCAGCGCCGACGCGGTGCCGAGCAGCGCGCCGGTGGTGAGCAGGTCCCGGAGGCCGGGGTGGAACGGGATGATGTTCTCGCTCCGGCACGGCTTCGGCCCGTCGTCGGTGAGCTCGCGGTGGTGCATCCACCCCTCGCCGTCGTCGGGCCACGACGCCACCTCGTCGACCCACTCCTGCAGCTCGGCGACGCCGGCCTCGTCGAGCGTCTGCGTCAACAGCCACCCCGTCTCCCGAAAGTGCTCGACACCGGCAGCCAGTTCGTCATCGGTCATGGGGTGCATGCGGGCAATTCTGCCCGCTGCCCCCGCCTCGAAGCCCGTTGAACCCTTCGCTCGTTGGACAGCGAGGGCGGGGGATGGTGTCATCGAGGGCGTCCGATCCCTGTGTGCCTCGGGTGGTCATGACCGATCGGGCCTTGAAGGCCCGGAGAGGCGGAGCAGCGTGAGCGCAGCGAGCGAGTGACGAGATGACGGTGGAGAACCTCTTCCCCGTGCTGCCGTTCCGGTCGGCGCTGTACACGCCGGCGGAGCTGTTCGCCGGGTTCTCGCAGGAGGATCCGGCGTCCTACGCCACCACGCCGGACCTGCTCGCCTACCGCTCGACGCTGCTGCCGCCCAACCGGGAGGTTGGCATGCTGCGGGCGCTGCACGACCAGTCCATCACCGAGCAGCGGACCGTCCTGCTGGAGGGCCGCAAGGTGGTGGCCGTCATGGGCGGCCACGCGCTCCACCGCGACGCTCCGGCGTACCGCGAGGTGGCGGTGCTCGCCAGGACGCTCACCCGGGCCGGGTTCCTCGTGGTGTCGGGCGGCGGACCCGGGGCGATGGAGGCGACGCACCTGGGCGCCTTGTTCGCCGGCTCCGGCGACCTGGCCCTCGACGAAGCCATCGGCGAGCTCGCCATCGTGCCCCGGTTCCCCGACACCGCCGGCCTCGTCGGTCCCGGCGGCGTGTTCGACGTCGACGTGCTCGCTGCCCTGCACCGATGGCAGCGGCCGGCGTTCGCCCTGCTCGACGAGGTGGAGCTGGCCGGTCGGGGCGAGAGCCTGGCGATCCCCACCTGGTTCTACGGCCACGAACCGCCGACGCCGTTCGCGACCTTCATCGCCAAGTACTTCTCGAACCCGCTGCGCGAGGACGGCCTCTTGTCGATCGCGGTCGACGGGGTCGTCTACGCGCCGGGGCGGGCGGGCACGGTCCAGGAGATCTTCCAGGACGCGACGCAGAACGTGTACCGGGTGGTCGGCGGCCGCTTCAGCCCGATGGCGTTCCTCGACATCGGCGGCTGCTGGACGAGCGAGCTGCCCGTGCTCCCGGTCCTGCACGCCCTGTTCGGCGCCGAGCAGTACGCCCAGTCGGTGGTGGTCAGCGGCGATCTCGACGAGATCGCCGCGTTCCTCGGTGCCTGACCGGCTGCTGACCGAGCGGGGGCAGGACGGCCTGGCCCCTCCTCGCGGGCGTTCGAGGGCGAGGGGTGCTTGCATCAGATGGGCCGGGCGACCACGCTGGTCCGGATGTACCCGACCGATCGGCGAGTTCGATGACCGCACCTGAACCTCGGCCTGGCGGCCTCGACAGCAACGTCCGGGGCCTCCTCGTGCTCGGTCTTGCGATCGTCGTCGGCGCCTTGCTGCTGTGGTCCTGGGGTCCGGACGACAACAGCACCACGGTCGATGCGGGCACGTCCGGCACCTCGACCACGGTCGACGTGAGCAACCTCGGCGGCACCACCAGCACGGTGCCCACGGAGGACACCACCACGACGGAGCCGGCTTCGGACCACTCGCCGTCGGAGGTCTCGGTCGTGGTGCTGAACGGCAGCGGCCAGGTCGGCGTCGCCAAGTCCACCTCCGCCACCATCGGCGAGGCCGGCTTCAACATGCTCACCCCGGGCAACGCGCCGGCCCAGGTCGACACCACGTCGATCTACTACGCGGAGGACTACGAGGCCGACGCCATCGCCGTCGCCAACGTGCTCGGCAAGGGGACCGATGCGGTGAAGCCGGTGACCGAAGCCTCGCTCGGCGGCGTCGAGGGCGATGCCGACGTCGTCGTCGTGCTCGGCAAGGACACGCCGCCGGCCTCCGGTGGCGGCACCTCGGGCACCACCACCTCCACCACCGGCTGATCCCGGGCGCTGCCCGGCACCTATGGCCCTCGACCTGACCGCAGCGGTGGCGCCGCTGCGCGCCGACCCGGCTGAGTCGGTGCTGCTGTTCGACTTCGACGGCACCCTGTCGCCCATCGTCGACGACCCGGCGGCTGCTCGTCCGCTGCCCGGCGTCGTCGAACGGCTCGACCGGTTGGCCGCCGCCTATCGCTGCGTCGGTGCCGTGTCCGGTCGTCCGATCGGCTTCCTCGCCGAGCACCTGCCGGCAGCGATGGACCTGTCCGGCCTGTATGGACTGGAGGCGCGGATCGACGGACGCACCGTGGAGCACCCCGGATCGGCGCGTTGGCGGCCGGTCGTCACCGAGGTGGCGCGGGCCCTCGGGGCGGCGACGGCGCCGGGCGAACCGGGCCACGGCATCGTGGTGGAGGCCAAGGGACTGTCGATCACGCTGCACGTCCGCACGCGTCCGGACCTGGCCGACGAGGCCATCGCCCTCTCGCAGCGCATCGCCGCACCAGCTGGGCTCGAGGTCCGGCCGGCCAAGATGTCGGTGGAGCTGCACCCGCCCCTCGCGGCCGACAAGGGGACCGCCGTCATGGCCTTGGCCGAAGACGCCACCGGGGTGCTGTACGCGGGGGACGACCGCGGCGATGCGCCGGCCTACCGGGCGCTCGCTGCCTTGGGCGGTCGGACGCCGCCGGTCGCGACGGTCGGCGTGGTGGTCGACGGCCCCGAGCTGCCCGACGAGATCCGCCGGCTCGGTGGCGTGCTCCTGCCGGACCAGACCGCGGTGCTGGACCTGCTCGACGCGCTGGTGGTCTGAACGAGGCGCCCGGAGCGCCTCCTAGGGTGAAGCGATGGCCGACTCGGGGACACGACCGACCGTGATCGTGTCGAACCGCGGACCGGTCACGTTCGCGGTGGACGCGGCGGCGCCCGGCGGCGTCTCGGCCCGGCGCGGCGCCGGGGGCCTGGTGAGCGGGCTGGGACCCCTCGTCACCGGCACCGACACCATCTGGATCGCCGCGGCCATGAGCGAGGGCGACCGCCACGTCGCGGCGCGGGGCGTCACCGATGCCGAGGGCTACCGCGTGCGGCTCATCGACATCGACCCGGCCACGTTCTCCGACCACTACGACCGGGTCTGCAACGAGGCGCTCTGGTTCGCGCACCACGGACTGTTCGACCCGGTGTACGAGCCGGCGTGGCCGGCGGGCTGGGTCGAGGGGCCGTGGGCCGCGTACCGGGCGGTCAACGAGCAGTTCGCCGAGGCCGTCACCGCCGATGCGCCCGAGGATGCCGCCGTGCTGGTGCAGGACTACCACCTGTGCCTGCTCGCTCCCCGGGTGCGGGCCGCCCGCCCGGACCTCCGGCTCGTGCACTTCTCGCACACGCCGTTCGCCCCCCCGGCGTGGCTGCGCATGCTGCCCGACGCCGTCCGCCTCGAGCTGCTCGACGGCCTGGGCGCCCACCACGCTTGCGGCTTCCACTCGCCCCGGTGGGCACGCGACTACTGCGACGGCTGCGAGGACGCGGGCCGGACGCCGGCGCCGACCATCGTCTCGCCCCTCGCTCCGGACCCCGACGACCTCCGTGGCACGAGCACCGGCGAGGCCGCCGCCGCGGCCCGCGCCGAGCTCGACGCGCTCGTGGGAGACCGGGCCTTCGTGGTCCGGGTGGACCGCATCGAGCTGTCGAAGAACGTGCTGCGCGGCTTCCAGGCCTTCGAGGCGCTGCTCGAAGCCGAGCCCGAGCGCCACGGCACCGTCGTGTTCGGCGCGTTCTGCTACCCGTCGCGCCTCGGGGTCCCGGCCTACGACCGCTATGCCAAGGCGGTGGCCGCCAAGGTCGACGAGGTGAACGCCCGCTTCGGCACCGACGACTGGACGCCGATCCACTACGACCCCACCGATGACTACCCGCGCTCGGTCGCCGCGCTGCAGCGGGCCGACGTCGTCGTCGTGAACCCCATCCGCGACGGCCTCAACCTGGTGGCGAAGGAAGCCGTCCTGCTCTCGGACCGTGGCGGCCAGCTCGTCTTGTCGCCCGAGGCGGGGGCCTGGGAGGAGCTGGGCGACCGGGGTGCCTGGGAGGCCGATCCCTACGACGTCGGCGCCACCGCCCGCGCCATCGCCGATGCGCTCGATGCGAGCCCCACCGAGCGAGCGGAGCGTGCCGCCTCGCTGCGTGCCGCTGTGTCCGCCCGGACCCCCGCCGACTGGCTCGCCGACCAGCTGGCCGCAGCCGACACGGGGGCGTGATGCGCATCTTGGCCGCACCCGACAAGTTCCGGGGCACCGCCACCGCGTCCGAGGCGGCGGCGGCCATCGCCCTCGCCGGTCGCAGCATCGGCGCCCGCACCCGGCAGGTCCCGATGAGCGATGGTGGCGAGGGCTTCACCGAGGCGTTCGGCGGTGCCAACAAGGTGAGCGTCGTGACCGGCCCGCTGGGCGACCCCGTCCCGGCCGGGTGGCGGCTGAGCGGCAAGACCGCCGTGATCGAGATGGCCCAGGCGTCGGGGCTCCTGCTGGTGGGCGGCGCCGAGGGCAACGACCCCATCGCCGCCTCCACCGCGGGGACGGGTGAGCTGATCGCCGAGGCGCTCGACCTCGGCGCCCGGCGGATCTTCGTGGGCCACGGCGGGTCGGCCACCACCGACGGCGGGCTCGCCGCGCTCAAGGCGCTCTACCCGGCGGCCCGGCTGCGAGGCATCGAGCTGGTCGCCGCGGTGGACGTGCGCTGTCCGTTCCTCGATGCCGCCGTCCAGTTCGCTCCGCAGAAGGGGGCGACTCCCAGCCAGGTGGAGCTGCTCTCCCGGCGCCTCGAACGGCTCGCCCAGGTGTACCTGGAGGACCACGGCATCGACGTCACCGCCATCGAGGGTGGGGGAGCGGCGGGCGGCCTGGCCGGCGGCCTCGCCGCGGTGGGGGCCACGGTCGAGTCGGGGTTCGAGCTGATCGCCGAGGAGCAGGACCTCACGACCGCGGTCGAGGAGGCGGACCTCGTGGTGACGGGTGAGGGCTTCCTCGACGAGGCCTCGTTCGACGGCAAGGTGGTGGGCGGCCTGGTCGGCTTGGCGGACGAGTTCGGCGTGCCCGTCCTCGCGGTGGCCGGCGAGGTGTTCGACGGCGTCGGCGACCGCGTCGAGGCCGTGTCGCTCGTCCAGGTGTTCGGCCGCGAGCGAGCGATGGCCGACACCACCGCGTGCATCACCGAAGCCGTCACCGCCTACCTCGCCACCCGCTGACCCGGGTCGGGGCCCGACACCCGAGCAAGGCCCGTCCGAACTTGGTGTGGTTTTTGATGTCCTCCGTCAACAACCACACCAACGTCGGTTTGGGCGGGGCGGACCGTGCGATCTGGCGGACGTAGGGTGCGGCCATGTCGGATCTTGCTGCGCTCGATGCCACCGCCCAAGCCGAACTCGTCCGCTCCGGGGAGGTGACGGCGGCCGAGCTGGTGCAGGCCGCGGTCGACCGGGCCGAGCAGGTGAACGGGCAGCTCAACGCCATCATCCACCCGCGCTACCAGGAGGCGGTCGCCGAGGCCGGTGCCGACCTCCCCGACGGCCCGTTCACGGGCGTGCCGTTCGTGTTGAAGGACCTCGACGGCACGGCCGCGGGACAGCCGCTGCACGCCGGCACCCGGTTCCTGAAGGAGCACGGGTACGTCGCCGATACCGACTCGGAGCTCACCGTCCGCTTCCGCAACGCCGGCCTGGTCGTCATCGGCCGCACCAACACGCCGGAGCTCGGACTGGTCACCACCACCGAGCCCGAGGCGTACGGCCCGTCGCGCAACCCGTGGGACCTCGACCGCAGCACGGGTGGGTCGAGCGGCGGCTCGGCGGCGTGCGTAGCGGCTGGCATCGTGCCGGTGGCCCATGCCGGTGACGGCGGCGGCTCCATCCGCATCCCGGCCGCCGAGTGCGGCCTGGTCGGCCTCAAGCCCACTCGGGGCCGCTCGTCGCTCGGTCCGGAGCTGGGGGAGGCGTGGGCCGGGCTCGTCACCCGCCTCGCCGTCACCCGGTCGGTGCGTGACACCGCGGCCCTGCTCGATGCCGTCGCCGGCCCCGGCGTGGGCGATCCCTACTGGGCGCCGGCCCCGGCGCGTCCCTACGTCGACGAGCTGACGGCCGCACCGGTCCCCCTCAAGGTCGGCTGGACGAACCGGTCCTTCGACGGGTCGATCGAGGTCGACCCGCAGGTGGCCGCGGCCACCGAGGCCACCGCCAACCTGCTGGAGCAGTTGGGCCACCAGGTCATCGAGGCCTCGCCCGCCGCGCTGGCCGCTGGCGACACGCTCGAGTACTTCCTGCCGGCCTACTCCTCGTGGGTCGCCCGGGAGCTGGACCGCCTCGCCGAGCTGGTCGGCGCGCCGCTGACCGAAGACGGGTTCGAGGCCGGCACGTGGGCCATCGCCGAGGCGGGCCGGGCCACCACCGCCCAGCAGTACCTCGCCGCCCTCGACGGCCTCCACCGCCTCACCCGTGCCACGGTGGCGTGGTGGGAGACCGACGGCTTCGACGTCCTCCTGACGCCCACGCTCCCCGAGCTGCCCCCGACCCTCGGTCAGTTCGGCGCCACCAAGGAGGAACCGCTCACCGGGCTGTTCCGCTCGGCGATCCCGGCCCACTTCACGGCGCCGTTCAACGTCACCGGTCAGCCCGGGATCTCGCTGCCGCTCCACCAGAGCACCGAGGGCCTGCCCATCGGCATGCAGTTCGTGGGGGCTCCCGCTCGTGAAGACGTGCTGATCCGCCTCGCCGCGGCGCTCGAAGCGGCGCATCCGTGGGCCGACCGCCGGCCGCTCATCTGGACCGGCACCATCTGAGCTGGGGTTTTCACCGGGACCGGCCCGGTTCCTGCACACCTGTCCGACCGCTGGTACGGTCCGTGGCCGCAAGGGGACAACGCTCCGGGGGGAGACCAATGGGTTCACGTCGCACGCTCGCGGCCGCACTGTCGGCACTCATGATCGGTTCGGGGGTCGCGCTCGTCGTACCCGGGATCGCATCCGCTGACGGACCGACGCCGGTCGAGGCCACCTGTTCGGGGCTCCCGACCGGCACCACGACGGCGACGGCCAACGTCAACGCGACCGACGACGTCGACCCGGTGAACATCGGCGGCATCGTCAACAACACGCTCAACGTGCCGATCCCCGAGGTCGACGTCCCTGTCGACGTGACGGTGAAGGAGGTGAAGATCCAGGTCCCGATCCCCACCGGCGTGACGGTGAACGACGTGACCTTCACCGCGTCGAGCTTCTCCGGCCAGACCTGGTCGGTGAGCGGCAGCACCCTCACCGCCACCTTCACCGGCAGCGTGGTCATCAAGAACGGCGGAGCCCCGCCGGTGGTCCCCGACGTGAAGATGAAGACGACGGTCGCCGGCCCGGCCCGCACCGTCCAGTGGAAGGTGCCGACGAGCATCACGGCCAAGGCCAGCTACTTCCTCGGCAACCTCACGGCGACCTGCACGCCCACCAACCTGAACCAGGTCCTCATCTCGACCGTGGTGCAGGCGCCGAACACGGCGCCGACGGCGACGGATCAGTCGGTGTCGGTGGCGTACCAGACGGCGAAGGCGATCACGTTGAGCGGGACCGATCCTGAGGGTGATGCGTTGACGTTCGCTGCGACCAGCACGCCGGCGCACGGCGCGCTGTCGGGTACGGCGCCGAACCTGACCTACACGCCGGCTGCCGGGTACTCGGGTCCGGACTCGTTCACGTTCACGGCGTCGGACGGCTCGCTGTCGGACAGCGGCACCGTGAGCATCACGGTGGGGCCACGGCCGAACACGGCGCCGACGGCGACGGATCAGTCGGTGTCGGTGGCGTACCAGACGGCGAAGGCGATCACGTTGAGCGGGACCGATCCTGAGGGTGATGCGTTGACGTTCGC
>Ga0182745_1003830_pt1 | contig 12786 bp, 16 predicted proteins | sample eDN3rd30CKraftBY_FD_128523 | JGI IMG/M metagenome (GOLD analysis project Ga0182745, IMG submission 128523) | Enriched backyard soil microbial communities from Emeryville, California, USA - eDNA 3rd pass 30_C Kraft BY (version 2) (version 2) | ecosystem: Environmental > Terrestrial > Soil >...
AATAATAAATTTCTTAACTCTATTTTACAAAAAAATGCTGGGAATGAAAATAGGAAAATAATAAATATTATGTTTACTTTTTGTTAAGTTTTTTCTTGCGGAATTGAAACAGAAAATAAATGATAAGAGCAACCGCAGCAATAATAATAATGGGCGTTAAATAAGGTTTAGCATATGTTTCGATATTTTCCCAGCTGCTGCCAAGCTTCATGCCAAGCAATAAAAACATTACTGTCCATGGAATAATTGCACAAGCTGTATATAAAGTAAATTGGCCAATAGGCATTCTGGCAATTCCTGCTGGAATACTGATGGCATGTCTGACAACAGGGATAAACCTTGCCAAAAAGATCATGCCTGTCCCATATTTTAGAAACCATGCTTCAGCAGCATCAACATGGGATTTTTTTATTAATAAATATTTCCCGTAGCGATCAATAAAGGGCCTGCCTCCATAATAGCCGATCCAATAAATAAACAGCTGGGCAATGGTGCCGCCAATTACACCAGCAATTAGTGCACCAATGAAATTCACTTCCCCGAGATGGATCAAATATCCTCCATAGCTTAGTACAATTTCGCTAGGAATTACTTCAATCATCAGTCCAAGTGCAATTCCAAAGTATCCTAAAGAGGATAAAAAGTTAAAGATAGTAGAAACAAATTCACTCAAAATAATCTCTCCCGTGTCATTTTGCAAAGCATCTGTGCAGATGGTTAAAAGTTGTCAATAAATAGTATACATGACCAGTTGCGAAAGAAGAAATTTAAGTTATTATTCTCTGCAAAAATAATTGAAACATTTTCTTCCAATAACCGTATATACTAGTACTAAAAAGCTATTATACTAACTAATTGGAGGATTTTAAATGGAATATCAAAAAAATGTAAGTAATGAGGATAAATTATTTGCATTAGCCATCTATATTTCTAGTTTTTTTACCACTTTTATTGGACCGCTGATCATTTGGCTGATTAAAAAAGACTCAGAATTTGTTGATTATCATGGCAAAGCGTATTTTAATTTTTTAATATCCTATACCATCTATCTTGTGATAAGCGGGATTTTAACTCTTATTTTTATCGGATTTATCCTCTGTGCGATTTTCAGTTTGCTGATGCTTATTTTTACGATTATTGCTTGTGTAAAAGCATATGAAGGAAAGGAATATCGTATTCCCCTCGTTATTCGTTTTATTCGGTAAATTTTCGCTTGTTTTCTTTGTGACTGGTTGCGGCAGTCTGAAATAGTAGTCCGTTAGTTTGGTTCATTAAAAAATCCTTCTGTTTTGGAAAAAGAAGGATTTTTTTGTATAAAAGAAATAATATGCTATAATTTCCTGTTAGAAAGTTACTGATGAATGGAAGGAAAGAGCATAAAGATGATGAAAAATATTGGACTTGTATTGGAAGGCGGGGGCATGCGGGCTGTTTATACAGCAGGAGCATTAGAATATTTTTTAGAACAGGATATTCAGTTTCCCTATGTAATTGGGGTATCAGCAGGAGCGAGTTATGCAGCTTCCTATGTATCCAGACAAATTGGCCGCAATAAAAAGGTAAGTTTAGATTATGTCACAGATCCTCGCTATATGTCATGGAGCAATTTTCGCAAAAATCGCCAGTTTTTTGGCATGGATTTTATCTACGATGAAATTCCTTCTAAAATCATTCCTTTTGATTATAATGCTTTTGAGGCAAATCCGGCACAGCTGAAAATAGGGACGACCGATGTTTTTACAGGCGAAAGTCTTTTTTTTGGCAAAGAAGATTATCAGGGGGAGCTGCTAAAAGTATTGCGTGCATCCAGTTCGCTGCCTTTTTTGGCACCACCTGTGGAGTTTAAACATAAAGTTTTACTGGATGGAGGCATTTCAGCGAGTGTTCCTATTGATATTGCCAAACAGGATGGCTATGAAAAAAATGTTGTCATCTTAACAAGAAACAAAGGATATCGAAAATCAAAATCGCGTTTTCACTATTTTGTGAAGAAAAAATATCCTGAGTATAAGGGGCTGCAAAGGATGCTCAGGGAAAGATTTGTATCCTATAATCAAACAATGGATTATTTGGATGAGGAAGAGGAAAAAGGAAATGTCCTTATTATTAGGCCGTTGGAAAAATTGAAGGTGGGAAGAATGGAGCGGAGTCCGCAAAAGCTGTCTGCACTTTATGTGCAAGGTTATGAGGATGCAAAAAAGATGCTGTCTTCTATTAAACAATTTCAATTTTAAAGACAAAACCATATGGAATCAGGCATAGCTATGCCTGATTCCATATGGTTTTTTAACAGCCTTTTAGTTTCACTTTATTTGTATATAATAAAATGCCAGAATGGCAAAACAGGCAATGGCTGGGATAATCAGCAGATAAAAACCTTTTTTCAAAAAAGATTCCTCCTTTTTACTCATAGATTGTGCTGTCGTTTAATAGAATAAGATAAACAAGCTTCTTAAGCATTAACAGCTGATTTTGTCGGTAAGGAGATTAGTAGAATGGATATTCAAAAATATTACAGGCAAGCGGCTTTTGCCTCCTTAAATGCTAGTATTATAAGCTGTATTCCTATTTTCTTTTTAACTGCTGTTTTTTTTGCCATGCACTTAAGTGCAAAATATTGGTTATACATGCTTCCGTTTGCTTTATATAGCATGACCTCTTATCTTTTATACTGTTTGGATAAAAGGCGTTCGATTGAAGCATTTTTAGAAAACCCTAATGGAAAAGAAGCCTCTTTATTGGAAGCAAAAACCGTTGTTTTATCTTTTCTCCCAGCCCCTTCTTTACGGATGCTTATTTTTGATCGGGATGGCAAAGGCATTGGAGAAATTAGAGATGAAAAGTTTCATCTTGTACGCTGGTATCTTCCTTATTTTTTGGATAAGCTGTATGCCAAAAATTATGGTTTTTATAACAGCAGCGGCATGCTGCAATATGTTTTCACGCTAAAAGGAAAAACAATTGAAATCAAAAATAAAAAAGGCAAAAAAATCAGCAAAATCATTGAAAAAAAGATGGACCAACCTTCCAAATCTATATTTGCGTATGGAGAAAATACCATCATTATGAATAAAAGCTTGGCATTTACTGATTATCGTTTTGAAAAAGAAAATGGCCAGCCGCTTGCTATATTGCAAAAAGGGCTGATGCCAAAGGAATGGAATAGAAGATTTGCCAAAGCGAATATACCGCTTTTTTCTATTAATCATGGTCTTTCCAATAAAGAAATCATTCATCTTTATGCATTGCTTACAAAAATTTATGCTTATAAAGACCATTAGCAGTACATTAAACTTAAAGCTTCGGAGAATCAAATAAACAGCTAAAAGAAAACCAACACTTTGCGGTTTCCTTTTAGCTGTTTTCGAATGTCTGCAATTTTTCGTTAATGCGTCTTTTGCGATAAAGCATGTCGCCAGCTTCTGCAATGGCTTCAATGCTGCTGCGATTGGAGAAAGCCCCAAAAATGATGCCGAAAACGGGGACCATTTGAAATAGTTTTTTCCATCCAAATGAATCTCGATAAGCAAACAATACTTCTCTCCATCCCTGCATTTCCGAAATGATTTCCCTTTGAACTTCTTTGTTTTCATCAAACTCGGCAAGCTGTTTTAGAATGGCCTCTTTTCCGACAATATCGGCAGAAACAAATTGTAAGCATTTGATGATAAATATTCTTTCTTGTTTATCATTAGGATTGAATCCATAGCATATGGCAATATCCTGCAATATTTTAAGCTGCATAGACAGGAGTACAGGAATATCGATGCTTAATGTAAAAATGCCGCCGACACCTGTACTTGCACCTTGCAAGGTTGCCCATTTTTTTCTGCTATCGGCTATTTTTTCGACTGCCGTTTTCATTTCTTCAATAGGCAATTCCTTTACTTCTTCAAGGGTTTGGATAGCATGCTTTTGATAAATTTTTTTGACAGATGCAATGTTGCTTAAAAATTTTCCGCCGCTTTGCATATACTGGCCCATTTCATCCAATAGCTGCCCCGCTTTTTTTTGAATAAAAGCAGGTGTCCATTTATCTAATAGTTTAAAGGGGAGTCGTCCAAGCCTTTCCCAAAACCATAAATTCCGCTGCTCCTTTTCCCATTTTTGAATAATTGCCAATTCTTTCTGCAAATATTGTTGATCTTCCATTTCTAGTAGCTCCTCTATCATTCAATTTCTTTATTTTTATCTAAACTCTATACGATTGTATGGAAAAAAAGTTTCATGAAATGCAAGGAGTGTTTTAGAAAAACAAAGCAGCAAGTCAAAAAACATTTATCTTGCTTTCAAAAATATTATACGGTAAGATAGCAATAATTAAATAGTAAAGGATCATAAAGTAGCAGAGAGAAGACATGCAGCTTTTGTTTGATGGATAAAACAAAAAGTGGACGGCTTTTTGTCTGCAAAACTTAATGATCGCCTTCGGGGTAGGGTGAAATTCCCAACCGGCGGTGATGAGTGCATGCTCTAAGCCCGTGACCCGACTTATAGAAAATATAAGGCGGTGGATTTGGTGAGAAACCAAAGCCGACAGTACAGTCTGGATGGGAGAAGGAATAACGAAGCTTTTGTAAATTCTTTTACATATTTTTCGGCATAGATTTTTTAGCATAGCAAAAATGTCCTTTTTGCATATGTTTATTTGTGGAACAGATAGACTATGCAAATGCACTTTTATGCTTTTATTCTATAAGACCGTTTCTTTGTTATGGCATTTTCCCCGTATATACCCATTGTATACGGGGAATTTTTAGTATAAGGAGTAAAAGAATTTGGCTTTTAAAGCTTAACGAATCGCGTATTATGTCAGGTTGTTTTTTAGATGCAATTTGCATTCTGTCCAAAAATGACTCGTCTTTTTTGCTGCATACTCCAACAGGCTCCATGTTTAACTCCTCGAGGCTCTATTTAATTCTCATTGCATTTTTCCTGTTACTACTTTTTATATAAGGGGGTTGTTTATTGTTTACTGGAATAATTGAAGAAACAGGCTTCATAAAAAAAATTACCAAAGATGGTCATTCTCTTAAATTGACGATACAGGCAAATCGTATAATGGAAGATATGCAGCTAGGAGACAGCATTGCTGTAAATGGCGTATGTTTAACTGTTACTGTTTTTGACCGCCAATTTTTTACGGTAGATGTCATGCCAGAGACATTTCAAGCTACATCGCTTGCTTTATTGAAAATAGGATCAGAAGTTAATTTAGAGCGGGCAATTTTGGCAAACGGTCGTTTTGGCGGTCATTTTGTTACAGGCCATGTAGATTGTATTGGAACGATTTTGCATAAAAATAGGCAAGAAAATAGTCTTGTTATAGAAGTGGAAGTGCCAAAAGAATATACTCATCTTTTGTTAGAAAAAGGTTCTGTCAGCATTGACGGAACAAGTTTGACGATTTTTCAGGTGAGCGATTATTCCTTGACTGTTTCAATTATTCCTCATACAGCAGAGGTTTCCATCTTTGGCAAAAAATCATCTGGAGATATCGTTAATTTAGAATTTGATATGATGGCAAAATATTTTTATAAATTTATGCAAACTGGAGCAAAAACCGCTGCAAAAACAAATGTAATTACTTCTTCCTTTTTAAAGGAAAATGGGTTTTATTGATAGAAAAAGATCCTCTTATTAGAAAGGTGGAAATAATGTGTTTCATTCGATAGAAGAAGCATTGGCAGATTTGCAAAAAGGCAAAGTCATAATTGTTTGTGATGATGAAAATCGCGAAAATGAAGGAGATTTTATCGGCCTTTCTGAATTTGCCACACCAGAAATGATTAACTTTATGGCAAAGGAAGGGCGCGGTTTGATTTGTGTGCCAATCACAGAACCGTTGGCCAAGCGATTAGAGCTTGCTCCGATGGTTGCTACCAATAATGATCCGCGAAAAACGGCTTTTACTGTGAGCATAGATCATAAAGAAACAACAACAGGCATCAGCGCATTTGAACGCGCCTTTACCATTCAAAAAATGATAGCTGAAGAGGCGCGAGCATCTGAATTTACAAGACCTGGCCATATTTTTCCGCTGGTTGCAGCAAATGGCGGAGTATTGGAACGGAATGGACATACAGAAGCGGCTGTTGATTTGGCAGAACTAGCTGGTTCGCCTATAAAATCAGGAGTGATTTGCGAAGTCCTTCATGAGGATGGAACAATGGCTAGAGTAAATGAGCTGGTGAAAATTGCGCAAAAGTTTGATTTGAAAATGATTACAATCAAAGATTTAGTCGAATATAAAAAAATGCTTAGAAAAGAGGAAATTAGCTGATGAAAAAAGTATATGAAGGCCATTTGGTTGGCAGTGGATTAAAAATTGCGATTGTTGTATCAAGGTTTAATGAGTTTATTACAACAAGATTATTGGCTGGTGCAGAAGATGCATTAAAAAGACATGGTGTAGAGGAAAAAGACATTGCGGTAATTTGGGTTCCAGGAGTATTTGAAATTCCCCTTGCAGCCAAAAAAGTGGCGGATTCAAAAGAATATGATGCAGTGATTACACTTGGAACGGTTATTCGCGGAGCTACACCACATTTTGATTATGTAAGCAATGAGGTTGCAAAAGGAGTGGCAAGCACATCGCTGAATTCTGGTGTGCCGATTATCTTTGGCGTGCTGACAACAGAATCGATTGAACAGGCAATTGAACGCGCTGGAACAAAAGCAGGCAATAAAGGCTGGGAAGCGGCTGTTGGCGCAATCGAGATGGGCAATTTATATAAACAATTTGCTTAAATCTGTATACAATTTATAGAAGAATATTGCATTAAGGAAAAATGTTTGTTTTAGTGATAAAATGAACATTTTTTTCCTATGCAGCCAACAAAAATGTTTGGCATACTAAGGGAAAAATGCTAAAATTAGTGTTTGTGGCTCCCTTTAATAGTCATTAAAGATGGAGCGGGTAGGGAGAGGGCTATTGTTTTAAAGGTAATGAATAAAAATGAAAAAATGGTTAAATGATTTTTTCCAATTAGAGCAATTGCATGCTACATGGAAGGGTGAATTTTTTGCAGGGACAGTCGGTTTTTTTACCGTTGTATATATTGTCGCTGTTAATTCATTAATACTGGCAGAAGCGGGCATTCCATTAGAAGCAGCCATTATTGCCACCATTTTAACTTCTGTTGTCGGTTGTTTATTAATGGGGTTTTTAGGGAAAGTTCCTGTTCTTTTAGTTCCAGGCATGGGAATTAATGCATTATTTTCTTATACCATTGTACAGTCAATGGGTCTTACATGGCAGGAAGCGCTTGGAGTAGTATTCATTTCTGGAATTTTGTTTATGCTGGTTGCATTTACAAAATTGGCGGAAATTGTCAGCAAATCCATTCCAGCCAGTCTTAAAGAATCGATAACAGTTGGTCTAGGTTTATTTTTAATGCTGATAGGGCTAGAAAAAGGCGGAATTGTTGAAAAAGGAACAAATTCTTTGATTTCTTTAGGCTCTTTTAGTGAACCGCATGTATTGGCAACCGTTCTGACATTTCTTATTAGCATTATTTTGTTTTTGCGGAATGTAAAAGGAATTTTTCTGATTACGATTATTGTGGGGACTGTCATTTCATGGGTATTTGGATTAATCGATCCAAGCTCAATAAATGGCAGCAGCATACAATTTGCTCAATATAAAGATGTGGTTGGGCATGTTTCTTTTGAACAAATACTGACACTTCCATTTTGGATTGCAGTATTTTCCTTAACAATGGTGCTGGTTTTTGAAAATATCGGTTTGGTTCATAATCATGTCAACTACTTAGAAAGACCAAATCAGTTCAAAAAAGCATTTCAGGCAAATTCCATTTCTGTATTTTTATCTAGCTTATTTGGCACTAGTCCAACAGTATCAACAGTAGAAAGTACAGCAAGCATGGCAGCAGGTGGAAAAACAGGCGCAACTGCAGTTGTGGCAGGGTTATTGTTTTTGTGTTCTATCTTTTTTGTTCCTGTTATCAAGCTTATACCAGACAGTGCCATTGCCCCTATATTAATGATTATCGGCGGACTGATGCTTCAAAATATCCGCCATTTGGATGTAAAAGATTTAAGTGAAAGTTTTCCAAGCTTTTTTATTATTGCTATGATTCCCTTTACTTACAGTATTGCGGATGGAATGGCAATTGGCTTTATTTTATATCCGATATTAAAAATTGCGCTAGGAAAGGCGAAGGAAGTTTCTTTGCCCCTATATTTAATATCTTCTTTATTTTTAATTAATTTTGTGCTTCAATATCTCCATTAGGAATATAGAGGCAGCACAAGCAGTCATATTGCAAAGCTCTGTTTTTGGCTTTTCGGCCGGAAACAGAGCTTTTGTTTTTTTGGAGGGAAGAAAATGGTCAGCCGCTTAGATAATTTGTGCAAAGATCATTTATTCATTAGAAAATTGGGGCAAATAGTTGAAAAGACAATTGCAGATTTATAGCTGCATTAGTACAATGGTAGAGACTAATTGAGTTTAATTTGGGGGAATAAATATGGAAATAAAAGTAACAAAATGTCATGGCAGTGGAAATGATTTTTTCATTATAGATGAAATTTTTAACCCTTATCATTTTTCAGAAACGGACCGGGCTGCATTGGCAAAGGCATTTTGCGATCGCAGCACTTCTCTTGGAGCAGACGGCATTCTGTTTGTGCTGCCAAGTGAGAGCTGTCATGCAAAAATGCGTGTGTTTAATGCAGATGGTTCAGAAGCTTCGATGTGCGGCAATGGAATCCGTTGCGTAGCCCGCTATGTTTGTGAGTTATTGGATGTAAAAGAAGCAGTCATTGAAACAATGAAAGCCGATTTAGAAGTAAAAAGAGAAGCGGATATTTTTTCTGACATTCCCACTTATTTAGTGGAAATATCCCCGGTATCCTTTAATGTGGCAGATTTGCCTTTACATATTGAGCAGCCAACATTAAAGAATGAAAAGCTGAAAGCATTGAATGAAGAATTAAATTTTACGGCACTTGCAGTTCCTAATCCGCATTTAATTTCCATTGTAAATAAACAGCAGATCGAATCATCTCTACAAGAAGAGTTAAGCAAATATGTAAATGGTCCAAATGAATTATTTACAGATGGAGTAAATGTTAGCTTTGTCTCTATTTTAGATGAAGCAAGCATTTATGTTAGAACATTTGAAAGAGGAGTGGGCTTTACAAATGCTTGCGGAACAGCTATGTCTGCTTCTTCTCTTGTAACAATCTTAAATGGCTTTAATAAAGTGGGCGAATATATAGATGTTTATAATAATGGAGGGAAAGTCCGCACATTTGTCCATGAAACAAATGGAAAGTATCGCATTGATTTAATTGGGAACGCAACATATGTATATGATGCGAAGGTAGAAGTAGAGCTGCAAGATGCAAAACATTTTTCGATTATAGAGAAAAATGTAAATGAGACAGAGGCGCTGCAATATGAAAAACTTCAGCAGTCTGCACAAAAATATATACAAAAAAAACTTGTATAGCACAAAAAGTACTATTTGAAAAAGCTGTCCCCACTCTTATGGCAAATTCTGTTGAATAGAGAGGGGCAGCTTCTTATTTTTTAATGAAAAGATTAAAAATATTGGTTTTAAATGAAAGGATAATGGGATTGTTAGATGGAGAATTTATGTAGATATGTTGTTTTTCTGCTTATATGTTTATTCTTAACGAGCTGTTCATTAATGGATTCAGCTGTAGAAGGAGAAAAATCGGAAAATAAAAAGGTCCACGTTATCTTAGATAAAGCAATAGATGGGGATACGATTTCTGTCATCTATAAAGGAAATAAAGAAAGTGTAAGATTTTTATTGGTAGACAGTCCTGAAACTTCACATCCACGATTAGGTGAACAGCCTTTTGGTCAAGAAGCTAAAAAATATACTAGAAACTTAGTGGAAAATGCTAATAAGCTAGAATTGGAATTTGACATTGGAGCAAATAGAGATAAATATGATAGACTACTTGCTTATGTGTATGTGGATGGAAAGATGATTCAAGAGGAATTGTTAAAAAAAGGTCTAGCTAGGGTAGCATACATTTACCCACCAAATACTCGTTATGTCGATCAATTTAATGCTATTCAAAAAGAAGCGCAACAAAAAGGAATTGGCATCTGGGAAATTGAAGATTATGCGCAAGAAGACGGGTTTCATCCTGAATTAATGGATTTAAAAGAAACAGAAGATATTCAAAATAAGGATGAATGTATAATAAAAGGTAATATAGGATCAGATAAAATTTACCATACACCAGACTCGCCTTGGTATGAACAAACCAAGCCAGAAGTAATGTTTTGTACTGAAGAAGAAGCAGTTAAAGCTGGATTTCGTCCTCCTAAGCCATAGGTATAGGAATGCCAATCTAAATTTGGACTTAAATCAACACCGTTTATGCAATTTGAACGGTGTTGATTTTTCACATTTTACTGGAATTTTGCACATGCTCAATGATTGCAAAAATCACCTGTTCTTCTAAATTTGCAAAATTTGCATCAAGTAAGAGACGTTTTCCTTCAAAACCAAATGGTTCAAACAAATAGTGCATGTGGAGTTCTTTACATGCTTGACTATTTAAAACACTTTGCCACCAAACCTCATCCTCAAGTATTTTAGAATATATACGATGCTGGATACATTTGTGAATATGTGTTTTTTTTGCTAGCTCTAGCCGCATTTTCGCTTGAAAACATTCTTTTATTACTTCCACAACAAGTGTTTTATAATCAACTGTTAATGGCTTTGGAATAAAGCTATTTTCGCATTCTACGGGAGTCTAGGCGTATTGCGTTTTTGAGACCTGCTTCTTCTACTTTTTCTGTTGAAAACAACAAATTTTGAGAAAACAGCCTGCGATAAAAATTTTATTTGTAGGTATGTATGCAATCACCACAGATTTTTACATAATAAGAAAGGGACAATTTATCCGGCATGAACGGACTTTTGACCCCCACCTCAAGATGGCGAGAAGAAACGAGCAATCTAGGTGGGTGGAAACTTGCTGAGTAAAGACCCGATTCATTCAACTAACAATCAGTAGGGGTGGGAGAAACCCCCTGCTGACTTGAAGTTTCACTTTATAAAGTGCAGGAGGATATTATAGCAGATGGTAAGAGAAAGTCGCTTGACAAGGAAATACATTTTTTTTGTTTTATTTATTGTATTGGCTGGAATGGCTGCATTTGTAGGGATTGCTAAATGGGTAACAAGCAGGGATGTCATTGTGTTTGATTCCACTATGATTGCGTTTGTTCAATCTTTTGTGTCTGACCGCTTTACTGAATGGATGATTGCCATTAGTTTCTTTGGCTCTATAAAGTGGATTGCTGCTGTATTAATCATTGTAGCTTGTTTGCTATGCTGGAAGAAAAAATATGCCTTGGCTATTTTTTTATTAGGTGCATCTGGGGCGGGTGCCTTATTAAATAAAGGGTTAAAATGGTTTTTTAAACGAGAGCGTCCTGATATATTGCCAATTGTTATAGAAAAAAGTTATAGTTTTCCTAGCGGTCATTCCATGGGATCGCTCTTGTTTTACGGAAGCTTAGCATTTGTTGTCCTGCATTTAATGAGGCCATCTAAATTAAGGGCAATTGCTGTTTTTGTTTTTTGTTTGTTTATTTTGCTGATTGGCATAAGCAGGATTTATTTAGGGGTGCATTTTCCAACAGATGTGCTTGGGGGCTATTCGATCGGCATGGCCTTTTTGTTTATTTGCATTATTATTTTCCGCTATTATGAAGAGAAAACGAATAGATAGGTAATGGCGGCGTTAATAGAGAAATGCTTATATAGATCAAAATTTAGATAAGTGGGGAGAAACATGAAACAAAAAATTATTCCAGCATCAGCAAATATGAAGGAATTTGAATTGTTTTTACAAAGTGATTTTGAAGTCGGCGTCTTTTTAGAAATACATATTTCCCAGTTGAAAAATATTGCTGCAATGGCAAAAAAAGCGGGGAAAAAAATGATTTATCATGTTGATTTAATTCAAGGACTAAAAAGTGATGATTTTGCAACGGAATACATTTGCCAGGAGTTTAAACCATATGGCTTAATTTCTACGAAATCATCTGTTATTCAAAAGGCAAAGCAAAAGCATGTATTGGCAATCCAAAGAGTGTTTTTGCTTGATAGTCATGCTATTGAAAAAAGCATCAAGCTGGTAAAAAGGACACAGCCTGATTATATTGAAGTGCTGCCAGGGATTATGCCATGGATGATTGCTGAAATTAAAGCAGAGTTAGAGACGCCCATTTTAGCAGGAGGATTAATTCGCACAAAACAGGATGTGGAACATGCATTAAAGGCAGGCGCTGCGGCTATTACTACTTCTAAAAAAGAACTGTGGGAAAATTTCAAGTAAATGGGTGTTGGGCTGTTTCTGATTAAAAAAGTAAAATAGGTGCTAATAGTAAAAAGATTCCCTGAAAGGTGTTGACAGCGTTTTCAACGTTGTGTACAATTACCTTACAAGTTAATTTATGTGTCGGAGAAAAAGGAGATGCACAGGCAGAATTCACATAGTTATTTATGTGGAATAATTCTGATGTGTTTCTTCTTTTTTTGTGTCTTTAATTAGTTTATCCTATTTCTTTGGTGAAAACAGCATAAATTAACACAGAAAAACAGAGAAGAGGGATGCATAATGACAGCATTTTTAGCAGAAATAGTCGGCACAATGATTCTTATTATCATTGGTGGAGGAGTGGTAGCAGGTGCGAATTTGAAGAAAACTTTTTCTTTTAATGGCGGATGGGCTGTTATTACAATTGCTTGGGGACTTGCG
>Ga0182745_1003832_pt1 | contig 12778 bp, 10 predicted proteins | sample eDN3rd30CKraftBY_FD_128523 | JGI IMG/M metagenome (GOLD analysis project Ga0182745, IMG submission 128523) | Enriched backyard soil microbial communities from Emeryville, California, USA - eDNA 3rd pass 30_C Kraft BY (version 2) (version 2) | ecosystem: Environmental > Terrestrial > Soil >...
CACACGGGCACCTGGCCGTTCGACTCTTTGCCGTTTTACGGGAGAGTCGGGCTCGCCTGTGGTGTCTGGACTGGGGGAGGTTCAGGGCTTGGCGAAGTTTTTTCGATCGAGTTGCTTAAGCGTTCTGGAGTGGGAACGGGTGCCGGCCTCCGAGGGGAAGAGTCTGCGGGAGATTCCGTTTGTTTCGTTTCCGATTTTGTGTCAGCGTCTGGTTTCGCATCCATCACTTTTGGTGGTGCATTGCCGTGACCAGGGGCTTTCATGTCAGACGATTTCGCAGGCAAGTCTTTTGGGTTGGCAGCATCGGCAGGAGCTTGGTCAGGATCGATCCCACCAATTTTTTGCCAGCGGCGACTCAGATAAATATCACGTTGAGGAGCAAATCCCGGGGGAGCGGCGTTTAAGATTTGAGCCGCAAGTTCATAATTCTTTTGCGCCAGCAGACAATCCGCCAGGAACTCCCGAGCCACCCGGGCCATGCCAATACTTCTGGCCTGAGTCGACACATATCGGCCCAATGTCCCTTGAGCAGTGGTAATTTTACGAGTCTGATATTGAGAGACACCGGTCCACAGGGTCGCAAACTCTGCAGCCGATTCATTTGCCGGATTTGGCACTAGCTTGACCGTGGTCCGGACCGGCAGGTAATCACGAATGGCGCTGGTGTAGTTCCCTTTCAGTTGTTCGATGCGAACATAATGCAGTGATTTTTCAATCGGAGTGGGCTGAAATGTTTTGCCGTCATTCCCAACCGGCCGGGGAACGTATGGCCCTCGAAAAACAACTTGCAATCCCGCCAATTGGCTCTCCGGTGCTCCTTCCCCGCGAGTCGCTTCGAATTTGGTCAGTGCCTGCTCCGGGAATGTCCAGATCCGTACCTGATCTTCTTCCCACAAACCACCCTGCCCCGCATCAACAACGCGCTGATAGGCGCCTGGGGACCGTAATTCCGTCTCACCCAGGCCATCATACAGGTCCACATTGATCCCTTGGGGAAGCAGAAACTGCAACAGGGCCATACGCGGTGCCCATCCGCTGCTGGAGCCAATCAACGAGACAGATAACTCTTTCAGATCTTCCGCAGCCAGCGGATAAGGAAATTCTGGAACATCCAATTGCCGAAACAGCTGATCCGATTCCAGTACACTCTGAAGCGTGGCCGGGACATTGGGATAAAGGACATCCGCCGGACAATCGGCAGCGGGAATCGGCAGTCCCAGACGAGGATCGAACAGGAGTACGCCTGCTTGTGGTTCAATCACGCCGATGAGCCAGTCATGTTCCAACCCCGGTTTCTGCGGAGCAAGGATGATGGTATCAATTCGGAGTTGCCGCAAAAGTTCGGCAAAAACCCAGGCGCGGTCTTCCGCGGTTCCCATCCCGAAGACAAGCGATTCATATGGGGTGAGCGGTGCGGATTCACGAATTTCATCATTAATCAGCATGACGTTCCGAATGACATATTCGAACAGGGCCGCCACTCGGCTGACGTTCGAAGTTTTCCCCTCGACCACCTGCATGGCAATTTCCCTGGCCAGCAGACTCATACGAATCTGGTTGGCGTCTTCCAGAAGAAAGCGATCGTTCAATGCTCGCGTCCGGGCCGTTTCCGTCAGCAGTTTTTCAATGAGAGAAGTCTCTTTACCGGGACGGACAACATCCGGCTGAGAAGCACATTCCATGCGCCAGGCGTTCAGCCGGTCGATCACCTGAACGCGGTCCGATGAGATTCCCAGACGTCCGGGGGTCAATCCTTCCAGCAAGTCCGCCAGATTGTCTTCGCAACGCCGCGCCTTGTCGCTGGTCTCGAGTTGAGGCACCGTATCAATGCGGTTTGCAGCTTCCCGGGGAAGTGTGTAATACATGAGGGCGACCAACCCCGCGAGAATGGATAGACTTCCCAGGATTCGTACCAAGAGACCGCCAGCACGAGGATGATTCTGTTGCAACATAGTTCCAAACCACGCATACCATGAATAAAAAGACAGCGCCTGCGAACTGCCTCGCCAGCTCTGCAAAATGATCAAAGCAACCACACCATGTCAGAGCATCCTAGAATAAATTGTTCGAGGGCGAAACCGGTGAGCATCGAGTCATGAATTGCCACCAGGACTGCATCAGTCCCCGTCGGCACAACGCGATCTTTAGACCAGTTTGTCGATCATGTGCCCGCGTCGAACAGGTTTCACTTGATGAAAGACGGAATGCCGCGAGGACAAGTCCGCGACGAGATTTACAAAAAAAACGCTCTCGTGCTTCGTCAATTTTAAAAATTCGGGTAGGACTTAACGCAAAGTCCGACAACGGAGGACGTTTCGCGATCACGTACCCCTAAATCCAAGCCCTGACAGGGCTCTAGACAAACACAAAGACAAACATGAACATTGGTCTCTTCGGGGGAAGCTTCGATCCCATTCATCTGGGACATTTACTGCTGGCAGAAATAGCCCGGGAGGCGGCCTGTCTGGATCAGGTTTGGTTCATCCCCGCCTATCAGTCGCCATTGAAAGGTGCTGCCCCGCAGGCCACCCCCAAGCAGCGGTTGGAAATGCTGCGATTGGCGGTTGCTGGATATCCCTCATTTCGTGTTCATGATGGAGAACTGAAGCGAAAAGGGACGAGTTACACTGTGCAGACGCTTGAAACACTGGTCCGTGAAACCCCTGCAGCCACTTTCTCGCTGGTGATCGGGGCGGATTCATTGGTGGACTTCCCCCGCTGGCAGAATCCGACCGGCATTCTGCAACAGGCCACCGTGATCGCCATGAATCGCGGGATCGTACCCGCTTCGCTGGAGCCGATCCGGACTGAACTGGGAGAGGCCTGGCTGCCGCGATTTCAAATTGTCGACATGCCTGCAATCGGTCTGTCATCCACTGCCATCCGCGAGCGAGCCCGGACCGGAAAAAGTATCCGCTTTCAGACACCACGGGCGATTGAACAATACATTCTGCAACATCAACTGTATTCTGATGCAGAACAAGGAGCTGGCACGGAAACCGGGAGAGTGACCCCTCAAGCCTGACAGGGCACGAGAGTGTTTTTGTAAATCTTGTTGCGAACTTGCCTCTTGGTATTCAGTTTTTCATCAAGTGAAACCTGTTCGACGCGGGCACATGAGAGACCAAACTGGTCTAAAGATTTGAAGATCATGAATCGACCTGGCCGCAGCCTGCCACATGTCGCGATTTTCATCGAGACCTCTCGTTCTTATGGTCGAGGACTGCTGCGTGGAGTGCGGCGTTATCTGTCGTTGTATGGGCCCTGGTCCGTCTTTGTGGAGTCGCGGGCGTTGAAGTCCGAGCCTCCTCCCTGGCTGAAATCCTGGCAGGGAGATGGGATTCTGACTCGCACCGGCACCCAGAAAATGGCAGACCTGATCCGGAATGTCGGCGTCCCCACTGTCGAGCTGCGCGCGACTCGTCTGCAACACGACTTTCCATTTGTGGGAGTCGATAACAATAACCTGGGAGGAATGATTGCCGAACATCTGCTGGAACGCGGATTTCGGCAATTCGCCATTTATGATCTGGATACGGAAGTCTTCTTCGAACAACGCCGCAACAGCTTCGTGAATACCGTTTCCCAATGGGGGTATCCAGTCAGTATTCATCGCCTGCCGGGCAACAGCGAGCAACCCCCGGATTGGGAGCAGCATCAGGAGGCACTGGCCAACTGGCTGCAACGCCTGCCCAAACCAGTGGGGGTGATGGCCTGTACGGATCAACTGGGATTCTGGCTGCTGGACGCCTGCCGCCGCGCCAGGATTTCGGTGCCAGAAGAAGTGGCTGTCGTGGGGGCGGAGGACGATGAAACATTCTGCGAGCTTTCCATTCCTCCCATGTCCAGCATGCAACTCAATGGTGAAAAGGTCGGCTTTCAGGCCGCCATGTTACTGGACTCCCTGATGTCCGGGGAAAAGCCTCCGGAGCAGCCGATTCTTATTCCTCCACTGGGAATTACAGTTCGGCAATCCTCGGATGTGCTGGCCATTGAAGACCGGGATCTGGGCGCGGCGTTGCATCTGATTCGCAAGGAAGCTTGTCGAGGGATCACGATCAACGAGGTTCTGCGGCAGGTCCCTCTCTCGCGCAGCTCACTGGAACGAAAAATGCGCGAACTGCTGGGACGCTCTCCACAAGCGGAGATGATGCGGCTTCGAATCGAACGCGCCCGGCAATTGCTGAGAGAAACAGATTGGACGCTGGACAATATTGCTGAACGTTCCGGCTTTGGCTCTGCCCAGGTCCTTTGTGATCGCTTTCGCAAGCATCTGGGAATGACACCTGGCACATTCCGCGCCCAATCACGCAGCGACAAAGCTCCTGAATAACAGCCTGTTGAAAAATGCACAGACAGAAATGTCTGTGCCACCGGAAGCTCCTGAATCATTGGAAAAAGTGGACCGGACATTTCTGTCTGGCCGAGAGTCCATATTTTTCAACAGGCTGATAGCCTTGTCCTGCCTGTTCGGAGTCGATCGCGATGAGGGCGGCAGCCAAAAGCTGGACAAAAGACTGTCAATCAATCCTGTCCGGTCGCGCCGTCTGCTCGTGACTCGTGTCTGACAAAATTCCTTCATGGAATTATGCAATCTGTGAATGACGGCGGGGACTTCACCCACCTAAGATGCATCAATGGACATTAGTTTGTGGCGGCCTGCTTATCGGGGTGACCCGATTTTGAATATCAGAAGAACATTGTCCGCGATCTCATCCATTTCGTCCTGTTGCCCCGCTGTGGGTTCCTGGCACCGGCTTGTGCCAATGCTTATCTGTTCGCTGGTCAGCTCAATTCACTCATCAGAAAGACGCAATCATGAATTCACTCTCTCCTCCTGGATTGTCTGGATTCACGCAGCAAGCGGGATCTGGTCCTCTGCTAAAGCATTTTTATAAATCTTGTCGCGAACTTGCCTCGCGGCATTCCGTCTTTCGTCAAGTGAAACTCTTTCGGCATGGGCACATGGTCGACCAGACTGGTCTAAAACGAGGTTTTACGTTGATCGAACTGCTGGTCGTGATTGCGATTATTGCAGTCTTGATTGCGTTGCTATTACCAGCCGTGCAGCAGGCCCGGGAAGCGGCACGCCGATCTCAATGTAAAAATAATCTGAAGCAGATTGGACTGGCAATACATAACTATGAAGGGACGCACAGCGTTTTTCCACCTGGGTCCAGCTATAACAATAATGCGGATGATCCGCGTAATTGCATCAGTGCATTTGCGTTCATTTTGCCTTATCTGGAACAAGCCGCTCTTTATCAGAAGTGGAATTTCGATTTCGCCCAGCAGGCATCACAGAATGCTGAAGCAAACCGAACTCCAGTTGCGGCTTATTTCTGTCCAACTCGTCCTCGAACGAGTCGAAATGCTACCAATTCTGCCAGAGACGCATTGGGCGATTATGCACTCAGTGCCGGTTCCGGCCATACGAATTCCTCATTGCCCGCCAACTCAAAGGGGCTTTTTCATATGAACTCATCGATCTCGTTTCGCGATGTCACGGATGGCGTCTCAAATACATTGATGATTGGTGAAAAGGCGGTGGAATATTATGAGACACTGAGCCCTCAATTCCGATGGGGCTGGCATTCGACAAGGAATACTGTCACTCCGCTGAACAAGTCGATTGGCACTTCTCCGTACGATGATACCACACGAGCTCCTTTTGCGAGCAGTCACGTCGGTGGAGGTCACTTCACAATGGGAGATGGCTCGGTTCGATTTATTAGCGAAAACATTAATCAGGACACTTACAAATATCTGGGTGATCGCGCCGACGGAAATGTGATTGGTGAGTTCTAAGGAGCCCTAGTGCGTTTTTGTAAATCTTGCCGCAGACTTGCCTCGCGGCATTCAGTCTTTCATCAGGTGAAACCCTTTCGACGCGGGCACATGAAAGACCAAACTGGTCTAGTGCTTCGTCTATTCTAAAATTTGTGGTCGGCTTTCACGCAATGTCCGACAACGGAGGACGTTTCGCGGTCACGCACCCCAAATTCAAGTCCTGACAGGGCATTAGTAAAACTTGCAGCGAAGTTGCTCGTGGAATGGAATCCTCTTTATCCGGAAGGCTTTTGTCTGCGGCTCTAAAATGCCTGCTGTCACGAGAATGTGCTGTCACCATTCTGCAATTCATCATCATCTTTTAGACAAGCGGGATTAATGAACAGTAAACTTAATTCAATACTTGGGATTGTGGCCTGGAGCATGTTACTGCTGCCTGGTTGTGGCGCAAAACAACCGGCAACACCAGTCAATAACGCAACTGTTCACGGCAGTCTGCAGTTGGACGGGAAGCCGATTGGACCCGTGTCACTGGAATTTTATTCGGACCATTTTGGAAAAGTTGGGCAGGCACAAGTCAATAAAGAGGGTGAGATCCAAACAGCAGATCCCATTCCAGTGGGAGGATATCTGATTGTTCTGGGACCGCCGGAAACCGGAACAATTCCGCACAGCATCCCGCACAATTATTTTATTGATACCTCCAGTGGACTGCATTATGAGCTGCAAGCCGGCGACAATGAGTTGACGATTCAGTTGAAAAAATAGAGCAGGCTGCGTGAGTGATGATAGCATATTGACAAATTAACGTATTTAGCAGAAAAGCTGGGAATAATGCAGAAGGTTTTGATTATCGTTGGGGACGCGGTCGAGACGGTGGATACGCTTTATCCTTACTACCGGTTGCAGGAAGAGGGCTTTTTACCGGTGGTGGCCGGTCCGGAGAAGCAAATTTATCAAATGGTGCTGCACGAAGTGCGTGCCGGCTGGACGATCACCCGGGAATGGGAAGGTTATCAAATTAAGGCGGACATCGCCTTTCGAGAGATTGTTCCGGAAGATTATCTCGGCATCTTCTTTAGCGGCGGTCGCGCGCCGGAATACATTCGTGACAATCCGGATCTGATTCGTATTACACAACAATTTTTTGCGACCAATAAACCGATTGCCAGCGTTTGCCATGGGGTCGAAATCCCCGCCCGGGCAGGCTGTGTGAAAGGGCGGCGCATGGCAACTGTCCCGAAGTGTCGTTTCGATCTGGAAGTGTGTGGCGGGATTTTTGTGAACGAACCTTGTGTGATTGACGGCAATCTGATCTCCGGCAGGACGTTTCATGACCACGGTGCCTATATCGGTCCCTGGATTAAGTTGCTGGTTCAGGCCCGGCAGAAGCTCAACGAGGCTCATCGCCACAAAAGCGCTCATGCCCATGAGCAGAGTCTGTCGGAGCGGACTCCGGTGATGACCAGCCCCTGAAAACCTGTACTGATGAGTACTTGCGATGCAAATCATAAGGAGTGCGGCAAGCAAAACTTCTTCAGATTATGAAGAGTTTTTTCCGCAAGCAAATCGAGGCCAGTCTGTCTGAGGTCCCTGGTGCCACGAATAAAATCTGGCTGCTGGAGCGTTTTTGTAAATCTTGTAGCACACTTGCCTCGCGGCATTCAGTCTTTCATCAAGTGAAACCTACTCGACGCGGGCACATGATAGACCAAACTGGTCTGGTTGGAAGCTTCCTTTTCGCGAGCAGATCGGGACCGGTTCATTCAGGGTTCTTCGTGGGAGGAGGTTGTCGCTCGACAAGAGTTTCTTCCTCCGGAGATTCAGTACTGTTAGATCGAGAAGGGAAAACCATGTTCACTGCTTCGAAATCACGTCGTCATTTTCTGAAAGAATCTGTCTCGCTGGCGGCTGCGGGATTTTTTATCCCGTATACAAGTCTGACCCGTGCAGCGGAGTCGGCTGCCAGGCGTTCGGCGAATGAGCGGTTCCGGATTGGCTCGATCGGGATGCGGTATCAGGGCTCCGTGATTGCGGACAAGGCCCAGGCGCATGGGGATATTGTGGCCATTTGCGATGTGGATCGGGACATTGCGGAGAAGGCGAAAGCTCAATTTGGTGGAAAGGCGGACCTGTATGAAGATTATCACGAATTGATTCAACGTCCGGACATCGACGTGATTACCATCGGCACGCCGGATCATTGGCATACCGCGATGGTGGTTGATGCCTGCCGGGCCGGGAAAGATGTTTATTGTGAAAAGCCGCTCACGCTCACCATTGATGAAGGAAAGATTCTAAGGCGCGTGGTCAAGGAGACCGGGCGCGTGGTGCAGGTGGGATCGTGGCAGCGCAGCGACAGCCGCTTTCGACTGGCCTGCGAACTTGTTCGGGACGGGCGCATCGGCAAGTTGCAACGTGTGACCGTCGTGCTCGGAAAAAATGTTCAAGGCGGGCCGTTTCAGGTTCAAAGCCCGCCGGTCAATCTGAACTGGGATCTCTGGCAAGGCCAAACGCCCCATGTCCCGTATCTCGCGGAACGCAGCCATTACACATTTCGCTGGTGGTATGAATACTCTGGTGGGCAAATGACGGACTGGGGGGCTCACCACCTGGATATTGCTCAATGGGGAATGGGAATGGATGCCTCCGGTCCCGTGAAAATTGAAGGGACGGCCAAGTTTCCACATGTTGAAAATGGCTATAACGTCGCCACAGATTTTTCCTGCAAGTATCATTATGCCAATGGCGTCGAACTGACAGTCCTGGATGAAGGTCGCAATGGAGTCCTGTTCGAAGGAGATGCCGGACGTATCTTTGTCAATCGCGGTGCCGTTTCCGGCAAAGCGGTCGAAGACCTGGCAACTCAACCCTTCGCAGCCGGTGACTTCCAGCTGTACGCACACGATAATCATTCGCGTCCGGAGCGTGCCGGGAAACTGGACGCCATCATCAATCATATGGGCAACTTCTTCGACTGCGTGCAATCTCGACATCTGCCGATTTCGAATGTCGATTCACAACATCGATCCGTCAGCGTCTGCCATCTGGGAAATATCTCCATGCGGCTGGGGCGGCCATTGCAGTGGAATCCGGAGACAGAGAATTTCGTGGATGATGCGGAGGCGCAGACTTGGCTGCAGCGCGAACAACGTGCCCCATTCACTGTACAAGGCTGACACGCTTCGCATTGGTCCGGAATAACGGAAAGGAGGCCGTGGACGCCCCCGGTCCTGACAGTTCCTTGTATCGGGCAGCGTTTTCGGACGGTGTTTTCGAGCAGTGCTCGCTGGCCTGCTCGCGGAACGTTTTTCATTACCCAATTCATGAATAGTGCAACATGATGACCGCTTTCATCACTCGCCGCGAAGCTTGTCGAATCCTGATGGCCTCGACAGCCTGTGCATTCCAAGTGGCCCGGGGAGCTGAACCCGACCGGGCGAAGTTTCGCCTGAATTACAGTCTGGCCTCCAGTTTGTATGGGACGCTTCCATTGGAGAAAATTCTGCCGGAAGTACGACGGCTGGGATGCGAGACGATCGATTTATGGCCTCGGCCGCATGGCAGCCAGCGGGAACAAGTCGAAGAGATGGGGCATGGCGCATTTCAAAAACTGCTGGATCAAAATAACGTCCAGTTGGGAATGACCACGCGTTACGACCTGGGAGCATTCTCCTTGACGGATGAAATGTCGTTTGTCCAGAAGTTTGGCGGTCGCCTGATTGTGACGGGAGCTCGAAAAGGAGTCGGCAAGTCTGAAAAGGAACAAATTCAAGAGTTTATGCAGAAGATGACTCCGCATGTTTCCCGGGCAGAGAAGCTGGGCGTCACCATTGCCATTGAAAATCATGTGAATTCGCTGCTGGAGAGTCCGGATTCACTCCGTTACTTTGCAGAACTCTCCCCTTCCCCGCACCTGGGAATCGCCTATGCCCCATATCACTTGCCGCAAGATCCATTACTGCAGGCCCAACTGATCGAGGAGATCGGCCCGAAGCTCGTCCATTTTTATGCCTGGGAACATGGAGACGGGGCCATGAAAAAATTACCGAAGGAACAGGAGCTCAAACAGCTTCCCGGACGGGGGCCATTCGATTTCAAACCCGTGCTGGCTGCTCTTCAAAAAATTGGATTTTCCGGTTGGACACAAGTGTTCATGCACCCGGTTCCTCGCGGAATTCCGATTATGGAATCGATTCCGGATATTGCGGAACTGATCCTTGAATCACAAGCCTATTTAGAGCAAGTCGCTCTGACCGGTGCCCGCGGGAAAGGTGTTTTGATTGATGAAACGCAGAGTGCCGCGAGGCAGAACCCGGACAATGCGAGGTGAATGCGATTTAAGGCAGCCGCTGCCTTGAACGTCTTGAGTACGCTGACTGGCCTCAGAAAATGGGGCCGGGAACCCAGGGGGAAAATTCTTCATCGCCAATGCCTTGTGCTTCGCTTTTGGTTTTTTCTCCACTCGCGACGGCAATGATGGCTTCGAAGATTTCCTGTCCGACTTCTTCGACGGTTTTCTCGCCGTCCAGGATCGTGCCGGCGTTCAGGTCCATGTCGTCCCGCATCCGATAATAAATCGAACTGTTGGTGGTGACCTTCAACGTGGGGACAGGTTTGCTGCCGAAACAACTGCCGCGGCCGGTCGTGAAAACCACGACGTTTGCTCCACCGGCCACAATTCCCGTTACGGAAGCAGGGTCGTTCCCTGGAGTATCCATAATGACGAAGCCTTTTTCGGTGACAGGTTCGGCATATTCATAAACTGCCCGTAGCGGGGCGTTCCCCCCTTTGGCGATGGCTCCCAGCGATTTCTCAAAGATGGTGGTCAGTCCGCCGGCTTTGTTTCCCACGGAGGGATTGTTGTCGATGGTGGCTCCAAACTTGGCGGCATAGTCCTCCCACCAGTGAATTCGTTCGACCAGTTTTTCTCCGACTTCGCGCGAAACGGCCCGCCGTGTCAGCAGATGTTCACCGCCATAGATTTCGGGAATTTCCGCCAGAATGCTGGTGCCTCCCTGTGCCACCAGGAGATCGCTGGCCACTCCCAGGGCCGGATTCGCACTGACTCCGCTATAGCCATCGCTGGCTCCGCAGTTGGTTCCCAGAATGATTTCTGAAACCGGAATGGGGACACGCTGGACGTTATTGACGTCGGGCAACAGGTCTTTCAGGGCATCAATCCCGCGTTGCACGGTTTTGGCCACGCCTCCCAGATCTTGAATGTTCATGATCAACGGGCGTTTTGTGGTTGATCCGGCATTCCCCAGTTGAACGAGGTTGTATTCTTCGTCCAGAAATGACGCCTGCCCCGTCTCGCAGCCCAACCCCAGCAGAAGGAACGCTCCAATATTGGCATGCCGGGCATAGCCAGCCAGCGTGCGAGCCAGTTGCTGATGATCCGGCCCGCCATATGCAAAAGAACATCCGCTTTTATGCGTCAAGGCGATCACGCCATCAATGTTCGGATAATCATTGAGAAGCGTTTGATCGAATGCATTAACGATATATTTTGAAGAGGTGGCAGAACAGTTTACCGTGGTCACCACAGCAATATAATTGCGAGTCGCCGCTCGTCCGTCAGCTCGTCGATAGCCCTGAAAAGTGCGAATTTCTTGCGGCGGCGGCAACTCCTGGATGGCAGTGCAATATTGGTAGTCTCGAGAGAGCTCCGTCATGTCGACGTTATGCGAATGCACCCAGTCTCCCGGTTGGATGTCCGCAGTCGCAAACCCCATGGGCTGACCAAATTTATAAATTGTTTCCCCGGAGGCGATGGGACGGATCGCCATCTTATGTCCCATCTCAATTCGTTCCCGGGCAAGAATCTGAGACGTTCCATCAGCGGGAATCCATGACGTTCCGGCATTCACGGTGACGCGGGCCAGCACAACGGAATCCGCTTCATTTAATTTCAGGAACGGCGACGGGGAGGCCATGACTTCAGACTCTTTTCTGTGTTGAGGAGCGCATTCACCCTGCACTGTCCGGGGCCTGCCTCACGGCGCTCTGCGTTTTATGACTCGAAACGCGTTCACCATGGGCACAGGCGTGAGCAACTTGCTGTAGAGCGTTTTTGTAAATCTTGTGGCGTACTTGCCTCGCGGCATTCAGTCTTTCATCAAGTGAAACTCCTTTCAACGCGGGCACATGAGCGACAAAACCTAATACTCTGTCAGGGCCTGGATTTGGGGGGCCATGATCGCGAAACATCCTCCGTTGTCGGACTTTGCGTTAAGGACGCCCCTAATTTCTAGTTGTCACAAAACACTAGTTTCTTCTGGAGACCGTCGACCAGCGATTTCCATTCTGTACAATATCCAGATCTGCGGCAATGGTGTGCAGAGGTGGTCTATTCCATGTCTCCCGAGTGGGGCAAGTCACTGGAGAAGGAGCATTGTGATGTTCAAGCTCAAACGTGCCTATGAAGATTCTTCTCCGGAAGACGGGTATCGCGTCCTGGTGGAACGATTGTGGCCGCGCGGTGTGACAAAAGAACGTGCTGCTCTGGATTTGTGGTTGAAAGACGTGGCCCCGAGCCCCGAACTACGCAAGTGGTTTGGCCATGACCCGGTTCGATGGGAGCAATTCCAGGAACGTTACCAGAAAGAACTCAAAGAGCAGAAAGACGCCATTCATCTGCTCAAACAAAAAGAGAAAGAGGGGACGGTCACCTTGATCTATGCTGCTCGCGACGAAGAACACAACGGTGCACTTGTCCTGAAAGAGTTTCTTGATCACCATGCCAAACGATAGACCAGTTTGGTCTCTCATGTGCCCGCGTCGAAAGGGGTTTCACCTGATGAAAGACTGAATGCCGCGAGGCAAGTCCGCGACAAGATTTACCAAAACGCTCTGGCCTGTCCGATCATTGTCACCGGGACATCATTGATGCACCCTGCGAGGCCGGGAATAATCCCCCGCAAGTAATTTCAACAGTCATGCGGCCATTGATCTGGCAATGACTCACCCACTGTTGGAAGCCTCG
>Ga0182745_1003833_pt1 | contig 12773 bp, 11 predicted proteins | sample eDN3rd30CKraftBY_FD_128523 | JGI IMG/M metagenome (GOLD analysis project Ga0182745, IMG submission 128523) | Enriched backyard soil microbial communities from Emeryville, California, USA - eDNA 3rd pass 30_C Kraft BY (version 2) (version 2) | ecosystem: Environmental > Terrestrial > Soil >...
ACATCATCACCGACCATCTGGAACTGGAGCGGATCGCGGTTTCCGCCGCCTATGTCGGCAATGCCCAGCAAGCGGTTACCGATGCCTTGCGTTACGCTCACGAGCGCATCCAGTTCGAGAAGGCGATCTACGAATTTCAGGTGATCCGCCACATGCTGGCCGACATGCAGACCAGCGTCGACGCCGCGCGCCTGCTGGTGTACCGCGCCGCCGACATGGCATCGCGTGGCGAACCCTGCTCGCGCGAGGTCAGCATGGCCAAGCTGTTCGCTTCCGAAACCCTGCAAACCGTCACCCGCAACGGCATGCAAATCCTGGGCGGCCACAGCATGCTGCCCGAGGCCGACATGGAACGCTATTTCCGCGAAGGCATGCAGTCGACCATCGGCGGCGGCACTTCGCAAATCCAGCGCACCATCATCGCCAAATCGCTGCGCATCTAGAACAGACAAAAGAAACCGGAGACACCATGAACGATCACACCAAATCCGCCCTGGATATCGATCTCACCGCTGCCCTGGCCAAGGACATCGTCGCGCTGGTCGAGCAGGGTTTGTCCGAGCACGATGTCGAGCAGATCCGGCGCTTGTTGCTGGACCATTTCAGCGTTACCCTGCGCGGCGCCGCCATGCCTTGGGCGCGCGACATGGCGGGCTGGGCCAAGCGCTTCGCCGGCACCGGCGACGCGCCCGTGATCGGCACCGATTTTCGTGCCGCGCCCTCGGTGGCGGCGGTCGTGCACGGCACCGCCGCCCATGGCTACGAGCTCGACGACACCCACGACGAGACCATGAGCCACCCGGCCTGCACCGTGATCCCCGCGGCCCTGGCGGTCGCCAGCGAAACCGGCGCCAGCCAGCGCCAGCTGTTCACCGCGATTGCCGCCGGCTACGAAGCCATGGGCCGCACCGGCATGATGGGCAACGGCTTGCACATCATCGAAGGCGGGTTTCACCCGACCGCGGTGCTGGGCTCGTTCGGCTCGGCCACCGCCTGTACCCTGCTGCATGCCTACCGCGACGGCCAGCCGCTTTCCGCCGACAAGCTGATCACGGCCTGGGGCCACGCCTTGTCGCAAACCAGCGGCACCATGCAATTCTCGGTCGACGCCAGCGGCGGCGCGGTCAAGCGCGTGCATGCCGGCTACGCGGCGCGCAACGGCGTGATCTCCGCCGAACTGGCCGATACCTCGATCGCCACGCCACGGCGCTCGCTCGACGGACGCTACGGCGCGGCCCATATGTTCGGCGGCAATCTGCATACAGAAGGCGTGCTGCGCCAACCGGGAGAGGTGCTGCAAATCCACAAGATCAGCGTCAAGCCCTACTCCTGCTGCCGCATCTTCCACTCCACCATCGATGCGCTGGGCGAAGTCACCGACGGCTACAAGACCGCGCCCGAGCGCATCCGCAGCATCGTGGTGTACGGGCCGCAACTGATCGAGGACCAGCACATGATGCGCCGGCCGCGCTCGGTGATGGCGGCCCAGTACAGCTGCCCCTACCTGATCGGCGCCAGCCTCATCTACGGCCCGTCGCGCTACGACGCCTACAGCGAAGCCTTCCACGACGATGCCCGCATCCTGCAGGTCGCCGACCTGGTCAGCTTCGCCTACGACGCCGAACTCGAAGCGATGTACCCGCGCCAGTTCCCGACCGCGGTCGAACTGACCCTGAACGATGGCACGGTGCGCAAGTCCCTGGTCACCGACAGCTTCGGCACGCCGGCCAGACCGCTGTCGGTGGAGCAGATCGCCACCAAGGGCAAGAGCCTGCTGCGCGAGATCGATTCCACGGCCGACCTGGAGCGTTGCCAGGCCAGCCTGTGGGACGATGCGGTCGGCGGCGCCGAGCTGGCCCGGATCTTCGCCAACCACTGATCATCAACCAGGCAGCCGGCGCGCATGCGGCCGGCCGCCAACGATAAAAGAGCATTCAACACATGGCTGGACCGCTGACAGGCATACGCATACTGGATTTGACCCGCATTCTGGCGGGCCCTTGGGCCACCCAGAATCTTGCCGACCTGGGCGCGGAAGTGATCAAGATCGAAAAACTCGGCAGCGGCGACGATACCCGCCAGATGGGACCGCCGTTCCTGCGCGACCAGCGCACCGGCGAGGAAATCGACGCCGCCTATTTTCTGTCCTGCAATCGCGGCAAGCAGTCGGTGGAAATCGACATGGCGACGGCAGCGGGCCAGCGCCTGATCCTCGACCTGGCCGCGCACTGCGATGTCCTGATCGAAAACTACAAGGTCGACGGCTTGAAGAAATACGGCCTGGATTACGCCAGCCTGCACGCGAAATATCCCCGGCTGATCTATTGCTCGCTGACGGGATTCGGCCAGACCGGTCCCTACCGCCAGCGCGCCGGCTACGATTACCTGATCCAGGGCATGGGCGGATTGATGAGCGTCACCGGCGAAGCCGACGGCAAGCCGGGCGGCGGTCCGCAACGGGCCGGCGTGGCCCTGGCCGATATCCTGTCCGGCATGTATGCCGCGGTCGCGATCCTGGCGGCGCTGCGCCATCGCGACCAGGGCGGTTCAGGCCAGCAGATCGACATTTCCCTGCTCGACGCGCAAGTGTCGGTGCTGGCCAACCAGGGCATGAATTACCTGACCACCGGCCAGGCGCCGCAGCGCATGGGCAACGGCCATCCCAACATCGTCCGCTACCAGGCGTTTCCGACCACCGACGGACACATCATCCTGGCGGTGGGCAACGACGCTCAATACCAGCGCATGTGCGCAGCCATGGGCAGGCCCGAACTGGGCACCGACGCGCGCTTCCTCACCATCGCCGACCGGGTCGCGAACCGCGCCATCCTGCTGCCGATGCTGGAGGAGATCACGCGCACGCGCAGCGTCACCGACTGGGTCGCGGCCATGGAAGCGGTCGAGGTGCCATGCGGGCCGATCAATACCATCGACCGCGTGTTCGCCGATCCGCAGGTGGTCGCGCGCGGCATGCGCCTGGAACTGCCGCACAGCCAGTACGGCAGCGTGCCCTCGATCGCCAACCCGATGCGTTTCTCGGAAACCCGGATCGAGTACCGCAATGGCCCGCCGGCCCTGGGCGAACATACCCATGGCGTTCTGCAGCAACTGCTGGGCCTGGACCAGGACGCGCTGCAGGCGCTGCAAAAGGATCATGTCATAGGAGAAGCAAAACAATGAGCGACGCCAACAAGGAATCCCTGCCGGTGATGGGGATGGGCCTGTACTGGGACGATGTGCACGTGGGGCAGAAATTCCAGACCCTGGGACGCACCATCACCGAAGCCGACATCACCCAATTCGTCAATGCCACCGGCATGGTCGAGGAAATGTTTACCAACATCGAATACATCCGTTCGGCCTCGCTGATGGGCGCGCGCCCGGCTCCGGGATCGATGGTGTACTGCTTTGCCGAGGGATTGCTGATGCAATCGACCATGCAAAGAACCGGGATGGCGTTTCTCGAATGCGATCTGCGCATACTCGGCCCGACGGTCGCGGGCGACACCATCCATGTCGAATGCGAGGTGGTGGAAGCGCGCGCCACCAGCAAACCGGGACGCGGCCTGATGCGCACCGCCAACCGGATCGTCAACCAGCGCGGCGAAACCGTCGCAACCTACAACCCCTTGCGCATGGTCAAATCGCGTCCGAAATAAGCAACGCAGCAGCAAGGAGTCTTTTCCACCAGCGTCTGATTGCAACTCAACCCCGTAGCACCGATGGCAAATTGAAGGAGACATTAGATGAGCATTAATCGCAGAAACTTCCTGGCAAGCAGCGCCGGCTTGATCGGTTCCGCCATGTTCCCGTTGGCGGCAAGTGCCCAATCGGCCGCCGATTTCCCCAATCGCATGATCACCATCGTGGTGCCGTTCGGCGCCGGCACCACCACCGACCAGGGCGCGCGCTTCATTGCCCAGCAAATCACCGCCAGGACCAAGCAGCCGGTGATCATCGAGAACAAGCCCGGCGCCAGCGGACAGATCGGCACGCAATACGCCACCACCCGCCCGGCCGACGGCTATACCTTCATGATCGGCACGAACACCACCCATGCCGCCAACCTGAGCCTGTTCAAGAAGCTGCCTTACGATCCTGTGGCCGACTTCATGCCCATCAGCGGCGTGATCATCGGCGGCGTGATCCTGGTGGTTTCGCCCAATAATCCCGCCAACAACGTGCAGGAATTGCTGGCCATGATTCGCAAGAATCCCGGCAAGTTGACCTTTGGCAGCGCCAACTCCTCTTCCCGCGCCGGTGGTGAAGTGATGCGCGAACGCGCCAACGTCGATATCCTGCACGTGCCTTACAAAACCCTGCCCAACGCGCTGACCGACCTGATGGGCGGCCAGATCGACATGGTGTTTGGCGATGCGCCCGCGGTCATGCCGCTGGTGCGCGCCGGCAAGCTCAAGGCGCTGGGTGTATCGACACGCACCCGTATCTCCGAATACCCGGAGATACCGACCATCGAGGAACAAGGCGTGCCCGGCTATGAAGCCAGCGGCTGGCTGGCTGCCTTCGGCTTGAAAGGAACGCCGCCGGATGTGATCGCCAAGCTGAACTCCCTGATCGTGCCGATCATGCAGATGAAGGAAGCCAACGACATCTTCGGCAAGCAGGGATGGACCCCGATCCCCGGCGCCCCCGAGGAACTGGCCAAGCTGCAGCGCTCCGAGATCGATCGCTGGGCCAGCCTGGTCAAGAGCGCGGGCATCACGCCCGAATAAGGCAGGATAGCCAGCATGGCGGAAGCCGAGATCCTGCTCGCCGTCCGGGACGGGGTTGCGCACATCCAGCTCAACCGTCCCGGCAAGCGCAATGCGCTCAGCGCAGCGATGCGCAGCGCACTGTGGCAAGCCATCGACCAGGTGGCCGCCGACGACCAGGCCAAGGTATTGCTGCTGTCCGGCAGCGGCGAACACTTCTGCAGCGGCGGCGACATCGCCGAGATGCGTCCAGGCGAACTCGACGCCGAAGCCGGCAAGGCCCGCATCACCCCGGTCGCCCGGGGCGCGGAACGGCTGCTGGAACTGCCCAAGCCGGTGGTGGTCGCGATCGATGGCTGCGCATATGGCGCCGGCTGCAGCCTGGCGCTGACCGGCGACTATGTGATCGCCACCGAGCGCGTGCGCTTTTGCATGTCCTTCCTGCGCCTGGGCCTGGTGCCCGACGCCGCCGGACTGTACACGCTGGCGCGCTGCGTGGGCTGGGTGCGCGCCAAGGACTTGTTCTACACCACGCGCGAAGTCGGCGGCGCGCAGGCGCTCGGCTACGGCATGGTCAGCGAACTGGCCGCGCCGGAAAGCCTGCACGCGCGCGCCCGCCAGGTCGCGCTGGCGCTGGCGCAATTGCCGCCGGTGGCGTTTTCGCTGGTCAAGTCGGCGCTGCTGCGCACCTCTTCGGCCGAACTGGGAAGCATGCGTGAAGCCGAAATCCAGGGCCAGGCGATCGCCTATACCACCGACTACCACGCCGAAGCGGTACGGAAAATGCGCGCCGGGAGCGGCCTGGACTTCCAATGGCCGCCGCCCTGAGCCACCGCCCTGAGTACCCACGCAGGCGGGGTACTCACATGACACTATCGACAGGACGACCATGGACTACCACCTCAGTTCCGAGCAACAGCAATTGCGCGAAGCGATACTCGACCTGTGCCGCCGTTTCGATGGCCAATACTGGCTGGCCAAGGATCGCGACGGCGGCTTCCCCGAGGATTTCTACCGCGCGGTCGCCGACGCCGGCTGGCTCGGCATCGCCATGCCGGAGCAATACGGTGGCGCGGGCCTGGGCATCCTCGACGCCGCCGTCATGATGCAGGCGATCGCCGAATCCGGCGGCGGCATGTCGGCCACTTCGGCGGTGCACATGAACATCTTCGGCTTGAACCCGGTGGTGGTGTTCGGCAGCGAGGAGCAAAAGCAGCGCGCCCTGCCGCCGCTGATCCGCGGCGAAGTCAAGGCCTGCTTCGCCGTGACCGAGCCCGACGCCGGCCTGAACACCACCCAGCTGACGACGCGCGCGGTACGCAAGGGCGACCACTACCTGGTGTCCGGACGCAAGGTATGGATCTCCACCGCCCAGGTGTCGGACCGCATGCTGCTGCTGGCGCGCACCACTCCCGTGGACCAGGTGCAAAAACCCACCGATGGCCTGAGCCTGTTCTATACCAAGCTCGATCGCGATTACATCGACGTGCGCGAAATCGACAAGATGGGACGCAAGGCGGTCGACTCCAACGAATTGTTCATCGATAACCTGCCAATCCCGGTGGCGGACCGCATCGGCGAGGAAGGCCAGGGCTTCAAGTACATCCTGCACGGCTTGAATCCGGAACGCATCCTGGTCGCCGCCGAGGCCATCGGCATCGGCCGCGCCGCGCTCGAACGCGCCAGCAACTACGCCCGCGAACGCGTCGTGTTCGGCCGGCCGATCGGCCAGAACCAGGGCATCCAGCACCCGCTGGCGCTGTGCTGGGCGCAGCTGGAAGCGGCCGACCTGATGATGCGTCGCGCCGCGGTGCTGTACGACAACGATCAGCCCTGCGGACCGCAAACCAACGCCGCCAAGTACCTGGCCGCGGAAGCCGCCGTATCCACCTGCGAAACCGCGATCCTGACCCATGGCGGTTACGGCTACGCCAAGGAATACCACGTCGAACGCTATCTGCGCGAAGCCATCATCATGCGCATCGCGCCGATCAGCCCGCATCTGATCCTGTGCAATATCGCGGAAAAGGTGCTGGGGCTGCCCAAGTCGTATTGAGGCGGCGCAGCCGCAAGCACGCCAGCCGACCACCGTCCATCCCCAGCGAGTACCGTCTTATGCCCGATCCCTCCAGCCCCCCCGCCCCAGCCTTCAAGCCCCTGGCGGGCGTGCGCGTCATCGACCTGACCAAGGTATTGGCCGGACCGCTGTGCACGCAATATCTGGCCGACCTGGGCGCGCACGTGATCAAGGTGGAAGCCTGCGACGGCGGCGACGATACCCGCAGCTGGCCGCCGCAAGCCGGTTCCGACGGCGCCGTCTTTCTCAGCGCCAACCGCAACAAGCACAGCCTGGCGCTCGACCTGAAACAGGAAGCCGGGCACCGCGTGATCGAACGCCTGCTGGAAACGGCGGACGTCGTGGTCGACAGTTTCCGCACCGGCGCGATGGAAAGACTGGGGCTGGGACGCGAGGTCTTGCGCAAGCTCAACCCGCGCCTGATCCATGCCAGCATCTCGGGCTTCGGCCGCAGCGGCCCGCTGGCCGACCTGCCCGGCTACGACCTGGCGCTGCAGGCCTATTCGGGCATGATGAGCATCACCGGCGAAAAGGACGGCGGCCCGGTGCGCAGCCCGTTTTCTCCGCTCGACCAGACCACTGGCATCTGGGCCGCGTTCGGCGTCCTGGCGGCCTTGCGCGAGCGCGACGCCACCGGCCAGGGCAAATACCTGGAGGTATCGCTGTTCGAAACCGCGCTCGCCTTCCTCGGCTATCACGCGCAATCGTATTGGATAGACGGCAAGGAACCCGAACGCTTCGGCTCCGGCCACCCCGGCCTCTGTCCCTACCAGGCCTTTGCCGCCGCCGACGGCCACATCCTGATCACGATCGGCAACGACGCCTTGTGGGAGCGCTTTTGCAAGGCCTGCGGCCTGGAACACGGCATCGACGACCCGCGCTTTCGCAGCAACCGCGACCGCGTCGCCAATTATCAGGAGACCGTGGCGCTGGTCAGCGACTGCATCGCGAGCAACAGCGTCGCCCACTGGTCGCAGATCCTGACCGCGGCCGGCGTGCCCAACTCCCCGGTGCATACCATCCCCCAGGTGCTGGACATGGCGCACACGGCCGCGCGCGGGATGGTGATGTCCTACCAGCACCCGCAACACGGCGCCCAGAAAAGCATCGCCATGCCGGTGCAGTTCGAGGACGGCAAGCGCGAAGTCGGCCTGCCCCCGCCCATGCTGGGCCAGCACAGCGCGGCGATCCTGGCGGAACTGGGCTATGGCGGGGAAGAGATCGAACGGCTGCAAAGGCAGGGGGTCGTGCGTTGCGGTCCAGATCGCTAGCCTAGATCAATGCCAAGGGAATGATCCAAAACGCCTGGCCCGCCGCCACATATAGTAGCTGGGGGGGAATAGGGAAGGTAAGAGACACACACGCTTCAGGCACCACGAAGGTCTGCTGCGATCCACTCAAAACCAGATCAAAACTGAATCAAACCCCATTGAACCTCGAAAGGTCACGCATGCCTACCTACCGTAGCGTCCCAGCCTATTTGGTCTCAGCCCCACTGCTCTACGGCCGGCAGATGCTTATCAAGTGGAACTAAATCTAAATAAGTAACTTTTTTTGCAATTCTTGCGTAAAAATTGATTGCTGATATATGATTCCATCATGCTAATCGAGTTTTCCGTCTCCAATTACCGCTCCATTCTGGAGCGCCAGACGCTCAATATGGTCGCGTCCAGCTTTAAAGAGCTGGAAACGCTAAATACTTTCATCCCCGACCAAAATGACAGCTTGCCCCGTTTGTTACGTTCCACCGTGCTGTATGGCCCCAATGCCTCTGGAAAAAGCACGCTGATTCAAGCGCTGCGATTTGTGGAAGAGCAAGTGCTTAATTCCCAAAAGGAAAGCCAGGCTGGGGACGAGATTGACGTGGTGCCGTTCAAGCTAACGGCCACCTCACGTGCAGCGGATAGCGAGTTTGAAGTCACCTTTGTTGAACAAGGCGTTCGCTACGAATACGGCTTCACCTGCAACCGCAAGCGTTTTACGGAAGAGTGGCTCATCGCCTACCCACTGGGACGCGCGCAAAAGTGGTTTCATCGGGTGTTTGATACCGAGACCGGCAAATATGCCTACAAGTTCAGCACATCGTTCTTTGGCGGACGGCAACGGCTGACTTGGGCCGCACAAACACGTCCGAATGCGCTTTTCTTTTCAACTGCAATTCAACTGAACAATGAACAACTCAAACCGGCATTTGACTGGTTCAAGTTGCGTTTGCAGGTGCTTGATTCCATTAGTGAATTTAGTGCCGGCTATACCCTGCGGCGTTGTGTTGATGATGCAGATAGGTCGCGTATTGTTGAGTTCATGAACTCAGCCGATTTATCGATTGCTGACATTCAGGTGAAGGAAACATCTTTTTCTGCTGAGCTTCTTCCCAAAGATATGCCGGCGTTCATACGGGATGAATTTATCAAGGATATGGCGGGCAGAAAGATCGTAAAGCCACGCTTTTTCCACAAGGATGTGAACACGCAAGAGACAGTGGAATTTGACGCTTCAGAAGAGTCTGACGGCACCCGTGCGCTGTTTGCCTTTGCAGGTCCTTGGCTAGACGTACTCGAAAACGAACGGGTTTTGGTCGTCGATGAACTGGACACCAGCCTGCATCCCTTGCTGGTGCACCACTTGGTAAAACGACTGCACCATGAAGGCACCCAGGCGCAACTTATTTTTACGACGCACGACACCACGCTACTTAGTCAAAAACTACTACGTCGCGACCAAGTGTGGTTTATGGAGAAAGACGATAAGGGCGCCACTCGCTTGTACCCACTGTCTGACTTCAGCCCGCGCGACAACGAAGCTATTGAACGCGGTTACTTGAACGGGCGCTACGGCGGTATTCCGTTTTTAAAAGACTTAGATTTCTATGGGATCTGAAGATCTGTTTCACAAGCGCAAAGCGCGTGCTAGTGCGGCTCTGCAACGAAAAAAACACGAGCGTGCGCAAAACAAGCGATACCTGATTGTCTGTGAAGGGACGAAGACAGAACCCCGCTACCTAAAAGATTTGCTGGATGACTTGCACATCCGTCCGCAGGTGGTTCGCGTCGCCTCCAATGATGGCGGTTCACCTGATCGTGTGGTGGCACGCGCACTGGCTCTGTATAACGAAGATGCATTGACCGGTGATGCTTTTGATCAGGTGTATTGCGTATTCGATCGGGACCGGCACACCACTTTCGACGCCGCCGTAAAACGTACCAGGGATTTGACAGCTGCCGGAAAACCGCTTGTAGCGATTACCTCGACACCTTGCTTTGAAGTTTGGTTGCTACTGCATTTTCTCTACTTTAATCAGCCGTTTCATCCCGCAGGCAAAAAGTCAGTAGGAGACCAAGTTGTTTCCATCTTGAAAACTAAGCCGGGGTTTGCGAATTATAGCAAAGGGAAAATAGGGGTTTATGCCCAGCTGAAAGACAAACTGGCTGATGCACTCATACACGCGGAGCGCCTGCGCCAGCACGGGATGGCCATGGATAGTAACAATCCTGCAACGGATGCTGATAAGTTAGTAAAGGCAATACAGGCCCTTGCAATAAAGTGAGCGACAGCGAGCAGGCGCAGGGTTGGATTTCCAACTCACCCAAACCCTCCTCCCCAAGCACGTCTCAACCAGTCTGCCGCTCCAATTCGCGCGCGATCTGTTCGGCCAACTGCAACAGGCGCGGACCGACTTCCTCGCGCAGCTTGCGCTCGTCGTCGCTGGCGCCGGTGGACATCGCCGCCAACACGAAGTCCGGCGCGCCCCGGTCGTACAAGGGCGTGGCGATCGAATGCGAGCGCCGTCCCACCGGTGAAGACATGAAGCAAAAGCCATGCTCTTCCAGCTCCTGGAAGGCGGCGTACACGCCCGGCATGAAACGATAGCCGCCGTCCCGACTGTTGCGCTTCAAGGCTTCGATCATTTCGGCCTGGACCGCGGGCTTTTGCGCCCACAGGTAGGCGCGTCCGGATGCGGAACCGGCGACGGTAACCAGGGCGCCGGAACTCAGCCCGAACATTTCCTGTCCGGCCGGCACCTGGTGCTCCAGCACCAGCATCTGCGCGCGGTCGCGCGTCATCAGGCTCACGTGCACGTCGAATTGACTGGCAAAACGTATCATCAGCGGCGCCGCGGCCTGCACCACCGGGAGTCCGCGCCGCACCGCCAGTCCCAGCGCCAGGCAAGCCGCGTGCGGTTCGTAGACGCCGCTGGCGTCCTCGCGCAGGAAGTCGAACGACACCAGGGTGGCGACCAGCTTGGCCACCGTGGCGCGCGACAAGCCCAGGCGCGCGGCGATCTCGGATTCGCTCAACAGCGGATGGCGGCCGTCGAACAGGCGCAGGATTTCGAGCCCGCGCTGGAGCGAATCGACTTGCTCCGGCAGTTGCGCCTCAGCCATGCGCGTGGGCGCGGCCTCGCTCTTGCGCCGCCTCATGCCAGGGCCTCGCTCTGGTTGGCGGCGGCCACCGCGCCGAGCTCCTGTTCCAGGATCCGCTTGATCTCCAGGATGCGCGGCCCGACCTCGGCTTCCAGGCGTTCCACCGGAAATTGGTAGGCGGGAACGGCGCAGCCGATGGCATAGGCATGCGGCTGGCCGGGCGCGTCGATCACCACGGCGATGCCGTTGGTGCCGCTTTCCAGGGTGCCGCTGGCGGTGCAATAGCCCTTGGCCTGCATCTGGGCGGTCGCCTCCTCCAGCTCCTGGCGCAATGCCGGCCAATGCTGGGCCTCGTCCGCCGCCAGGGTCGCCAGGAATTGCTCGCGTTCGGCAGGCGGCAGCGCGCCGATCAAGGCCCGCCCCAGCGCCGAGCGCGACAGCTTCAGGCGCGAACCGGGACGCACGCGCAGGGTAAACAACATGTCGCGGTTATGGCAGACCTCATGGCAGACCATGCTCAGGCCATCCTGGGATGCCAGCACGATCGACGCGCTGTGGCGATCGGCCAGCTCCTGCATCAGCGGCCGGGCGCGCACCTTGATGTCGCGCGTGGATACCGCCAGGTAACCCAGCGCCAGCACCGGCGCGCCCATCCGGTACTGGGCCTTTTCCTGGGAATAGATCAGGTAGCCGGAGTCGGTCAGGTTGGCGGTCAGGCGCGATACCGTGGGCTTGGGGATGCCGGTCAGTTCCGACAGGTCCGCATTCGAGCGCCAGGCATTGTCCGGTTCGAAGGCCTGCAGGATGGCCAGGCCGCGCGCCAGCACCCGCACCGTGCCCGGGCCCGCCTCGGGCTTGTCGGCTAGCTTCCGATGACCATTCCTTAAAACGGAATTCCGTATTTCTGAAACCATGTGCCGTCCATTATGCTTTTAATTTCAAGGCGCTATTAAACCATAATCCCCGTGCCAAAATGAAATTCGCGCTGTATCAAAAACCGCTCAGTCACTCTCCGGGGCCTCTTCCACGCTCACCAGCAATTGCCCAGCCGCGATATTCTCGCCGACCCGGCAATGCACGGCGTCGACCCGGCCATCGACCTGGGCCAGCACCTTGTGTTCCATCTTCATGGCTTCGACGATGGCCAGTACCGTCCCCACCCTGACCGGCGCGCCGACCGCTACCGGCAGCGCCACCACCACCCCCGGCATGGGCGCCGCCGCCAGCCCACTCTCGCTGGCCTGGGACGGACTGCGGTTGGCGTAAGGCTGGAGTACGCAGCGTTCGCCAGCCACCAGGATTTCCAGCGTGTCGCCCTGAGTCCACGCATGCCAGGCGCGCCCAGACATGTCGGCGCCGCTGATTTGACCACTGGATAGTCCACGGGATTGGTGATCGTGCTGCGCAAGCCGCACCAGGTATTCGCGCCCGGCGCTGCCTACACGGACCGTATCGGTCCCGGCATAGCCGCGGATCGATGCTTCGTGCAGGCTGGCGCCCAGCCAGAAGTGCACCTTGCCCAAGGGGTGGTCCGGGTCGAGCGCGGGCCGGTCCAGCAAGGGCGTGGCGGGCGCGGCGCGCCACGGCCAGCCGCGTTCGGCGTCGGTAATGGACTCCGCA
>Ga0182745_1003834_pt1 | contig 12769 bp, 13 predicted proteins | sample eDN3rd30CKraftBY_FD_128523 | JGI IMG/M metagenome (GOLD analysis project Ga0182745, IMG submission 128523) | Enriched backyard soil microbial communities from Emeryville, California, USA - eDNA 3rd pass 30_C Kraft BY (version 2) (version 2) | ecosystem: Environmental > Terrestrial > Soil >...
GCCGCGAGCACGAGCTGAAAGTCGGCGGGGAAACGCGCGGTCGCATTCGCCCGCTGCACCGTGATCACGCGCTCCTCGAGCGGCTGGCGCAGTGCATCGAGGGCGATGCGAGAAAACTCCGGAGCTTCGTCGAGGAATCCGAAATACAATTGAATAGGAGAAATCGAAGGAGCTACATGGGTATCGCAGCCGCGATCTACGCGCGACTATCTGTCGACCGCGACGGCACCAAGGTTGGTATTGACACCCAACTCGAAGATTCGCGCAAGCTCGCCCAGCAACATGGTTGGGATGTTGTCCACGAATACGTGGACAGGAACCTCACTGCCGCTGACAAGCTCGTCAAACGCCCGGAGTACGACCAACTCGTTGCCGACTTCGAAATGGGTCGCTTCTCTGCGCTCATCTGTTGGGACCTCGATCGACTCACCCGGCAGCCGCGCCAACTCGAAGACTGGATCGACGCCGCCGAGGATCGCGGCCTCAGGATCGTGACCGCGAACGGAGAGGCCGATCTAGGGACTGACGGTGGGCGCATGTACGCCCGGATCAAGGCCGCTGTCGCTAAGGGCGAGGCTGAACGAGCCAGCGCCCGCCAGAAACGCAACAAGCAGCACCGTCGCGAAAACGGCCTATGGCATGGGGGGATACCGCCATACGGCTACAAGGCCGTCGAGGGTCAACTCGTTCCGGAAGAAACCGAGGTTGCGCGCATCCACGAGGTTGCCCGCCGAATGCTGGATGATCGCGAGGCCATGCACAGCATCGTGACGGACTGGAACAACCGAGGCATCCAGACCAGACTCGGCAAACATTGGCGACAGGCGAACCTGCGCTCGATCATGCTCAATCGCTCAATGCTCGGTGAGACCATGCCGGGGGTCAAAGCACAATGGAAGCCGATCATCGATCAGCGGACATTCGACCGGATGCACGCTCTGCTTACAGACCCCAGCCGAAAGGTGGTCCACTCCCCCGGCGTCAAAGGTGGAAAATACAGCATGGGTGGAGGGCTTACGGTCTGCGGCGCGTGTGGCAAGCCGTTGATCACACACGGTAAACAGTCCGCGAAAGTCAAGACAACGACCCTTGCCTGTCTCGCTCGGGTGCATGGCCCTTCGGATAAGCACCCTCGCGTGCTCAGGACCCGCGGCGGCAAGGAGTCGTGGGAGGACACTGGCCGAGTCTCAATCGTGCACGACGCGCTCGAAGAGGTTGTCTGGGAAGAACTCATCGGCAAGCTGAAAGAGACGCCCCGGTTCATGCAGCGCATGTCGGAACAAGACCCGGAAACCGACGACCGACTGGACGAGCTCGAACAGGAGCGCCGCGACTTGCGAGCACAGAAGGAGCGCGCACAGAAGGCCTACGTTCTCGGAATTATGGACGAACGCGACTCGGTTGCCGAGGTCACTCGGATCGACGCACTCATCGACGCCATAGGCAAGGAGTACGACTCCTTGCTCCGGCTACCCATTTCGATGATCGACTTCGATCCGGAGAAGGGCATCGATTGGCGATCCTGGACTCCCGGTCGTCGAAGGGCGGCACTCCGCGGGTTCATCGACAAGATCGAGGTCCACCCTTACCCCCCGGGCACGGCTCGGACGCGCCCCCGACTAAAGAACGAGTCGGAAGACGAGTACCTAGCCGCCAAATGGGAGATCTTGAAGCTTGCGACCGCAGCGCGCATCAACGTCAACTGGAAGTGGGAGAAGAGCATCAAGTAACCTGGACGCATCGCATGGATGGCCGACTTGAGCGGCACAAGGTCCAATCGCCCGGAGAAGTACACGCCGGGGAACCGAAGCACCGCGAGACAGATACGTGTCTCACGGTGCTTTTCTTTTTGCATGCCGCAGCCAGGGGGACATCTCAAACTCGCGGCATGTAGAAAGAAGGCCACCATGGCTGCCAAACCACGCCCACGTAAGCCGATCTCGGCCGCACGGATCGAACTGCATTTGTGGTTCGCAGACGACGCAACGTATCGGGCGTTCTACAGAGTCCCCCTTGGGCGTAAGTCTCAGTCCGTAAGTGACCGGGAATGGGTACTGCCTGTTCTCGCCTACCCCGACGGACATATCGAGGCGACATATCGATTCACCCACACCTGTCGAAACGACGGCGCGCAACGCGGAGACTCGGAACGGTTCTTCCGAGCTGTCTGCAACGCAGCTGGTCTCGCGGACGGCGATGCCCGCCTACTCGAGGTCCAGCTACTCCACCGGGAGAAGTATCCAGATGAGCCAGTCGCTAAAGATGCTGCGGTGGAGTCCGTCGACCTTGACATCCTCGACCATCAGGAAATGGAGCCTGCAACCTGGCCGGAATGGTTGGCGTGGCAGGAGCTAGAGGACTGGCGACAGAATCGGCGGGACGAGTGGTACGACAAGCATGGCGTTCCCTACTTCGCGAGTTAGGTATGTCGATCTGAATCCGGTCCGCGGTATTCGACGGTCGATTGATCAAGGGAACCGTGGGCCGTTGACTCGTTGACGCTGAGCGACCTAACTTGGCCTGGTGGTCGACAACCCAACCTGGCACGATCAACGCACGGACAAGGTAGATCCTTTTGGCGCGACGCCGAACTGTCCTAAGTGTCTCCACCAGATGGAAGCCCGTGTCGGCGCTTGGTGGTGCCAGGACTGCGGCGTCGCAGTTCGACCAGCGCTCACCGAAGCCCAAGACTCCTAGCCAAGGCTTCGGTGTCCTGGGCACCGGGTGGCCCCGCGTAGCCATTCTGCGCCATGACGATTAGATCCTGACCGCTAGGCAACGGATAGACCCTGGCCTCTCTGCTGGGTGTCGTCCATTGCACGGCAAGGTCACGCCCAGCCGGTAGACCGATACGACCAGGAACGCCGAACCAAGGCTTACCGAACGCGAACACATGCTGCGTGTTCAACTCTCCGATTGGGTCGAGAACGAACTCTCGGATCGCATCGCCGGGAGGAGTCATTGCAGCTGTCACGCCGGACGAGTGGTACGGGTAAAGCTCGAAGAACACTCCGTCCGATGCGGGCCACTTGGGATCACGGAGTAAGCGTCGCGCGAATGCAAAGCGGTTCTGGTAGAAGCGATTCCTGCCGGCGAAGCTCTCCCACTCCTGGCTCGCGTAGGGCACGGTCGCGGCCCATTCGCTGTAGCGCATGGTCCTGAGTTGCTCGAAGAACACTCCTCCCGGAGCTTGAAACGACGGCACGGCAGCACCGGGGTTAAGCCCCAGCATGACAACAGGGGCGTCGTTGCCGAGAAGCCGCCCGGTGTAGGGCTCGGGAAACACGTCGAGTCGAACTTCGCCGCGTCCACTCCCCTTGTACGACTCGAACCACGGTCGCAAACGATCGGAGACCTCTGTCTCGCCACCGACCCAACGCTCAACTTCCCGATCCCAGAAGTCAACGAGCGCATTAAGGGCAGACATGCCCTGATGGTACTTATAGTCCGTGGACTCATAGACCTCACATGCCGACGGTTGAGTAGTGCCGACCGTCACTTCGAAACAGCTTGCGCAACGCAAGGCGTTCGGTGCGCGCGTCCGCGAGCTGCGTCGCGAGAGTGGCTTCAGCCAGGAAGAGTTGGCGCATCGAGCCGAACTCGACCGGAGTTACGTCGGGCAGGTGGAGCGAGGCGAACGCAACGTCAGCCTCGACAACATCCACCGGCTTGCCGAATCATTGGAACTCAAGGTTCGCGACCTATTCGAGTGAAACTGACGCGCCCACGAGACCGCATAACGATGGACCTTCGCAATAGCACCAAATCGCGTCGAACCACCCCGCCCGACCGATTCCCGCTACTGTGACTCTCACGAGCAGGGGGAGGAATCTTGGCCAAGGTCACCAAGGAAGTGAAGTTCTACGACACAGTTCTTGAGTATGCGGCGACGAGCACGGAGCCGGCGCGAACTAAGACTGTCAAACCGACCTTCTGGACGAAAGCTCTGACAAAGCTCGAAGGTTTGCCAGATGCCAAGTCGCGGACAAGCAGGATCGGCCAGAGGCAGTACTACGGCGCCGTGTTCCGTCCAGCAAGCCCGGCGATCACTCACCTGCAGGTCGGACGGATTCGCGACCTCTCAGAACACATCGAAGAAACTGATCTCGACTCGGGGGCTGTAGCCCCTCTCATCCTCTCTGGTAATCGACGTGTCTCCGAGCCGACGTTTGTCGTACCGTTTCTGACCTCCGGGCGGGTCGCCATCATGAGCCCCGGCCGATCGACTCGCCACGAAACCGTCGCCCACTGGCTCAACCTCACGCTCGGCTTGATTCCCAAAGGTAGGGCCATACGGTTCCGTCCGGTGATCGACGAGAACGCGCTTCAGCGGCTACTGGACTCTAAGGGCGCCGTCGGGGTGGAATTCGCGTTAGATGCAGATAAGGAGCTCCCTGACGGCGACGATCTTCCACTCCTGGACGCTGTAGAGAGTGTTCGCGCCGAAGGACCGTCTGTTGGCACCTTCTACGTCGGGTGGTCGCTCGGCAGAAACAACGGGACGACCGCAGACAAGAACCTCATCAAGCGCATCGCTACTCGAATAAGCAGCCAGAACCTCGCTCGTCGGGCCGTGGTCAACATGGTGGTCGAAGACGAACACGGAAAACTGCGGAACGAGACGCACAACTTGTTCGAGGATCACGTGGTTCGGAAGGCTTCATGGCAGGTTAGCCCCGATCAACGATCGGACTCTTCGGCTGTGCTGAGCGCGATCTCAAAGGCCGTACAGGACTTCAACGAATCCGGTGTCTGACGCTATAGCTAGCGTGACAGGCGGGTGAACATATGAGACGCATCGCATCGTTCCTGCTGGACCATCCGAGCGCGGTAACTCTAGTACTGACACTAATTGTTGTTGCGCACTTCCTCGTATCGCTTCTGTGGCTGCCATGGCTCGCACCCGCCCAGCTATTCAGCGCAGTTCCGGACGACGACCGATCCAACGCGGTCGCGCAACTAGCCATCGGCGTCGCAGGCGTTGCAGCGATGGTCGGTGGTTTCGCTGGCGTCGTCGTGGTCTTTGGTCTCAGCAGCGACGACGAGCGCTTTCGAAAGGTTCGCTTGAAGGCGGCTACCAGCCTCCAGCGAAATTGGATGTCAGTTGTCACGACTCCACTGATTGCAGCGTTCGGGGCTTTCATGGCCGCGGTGGCCGCGACTGCCGGAGCGATTGGACTGTCTGCCTGGTTGCTCGAGCTCTGCGTCTTACTGGCAGGGCACGGTGCGGTGCGACTTGTTGTGGTGCTATTCGAGCTGGTCAAGGTTGTCCATCAGTCAGACTTGGCGACCCAACGCGCGGCCGACACGGCTGACACGGACGAGTTCTTTGACAACTAAACTGCCCTGCTCGCGAGCCGAACGCTCGCCGGATGCCACCGAGACCCGCCAGACGGCAACGGGACTGCTGAATCGTTGAGGACGTCGGCAATCGCGCGATAGGTCATGCCGTCGTTGCGGAGTACCTGGATGCGCTCAACCGTTGACGGATCTTGACGCGACGGCGCTCCGAGACGGACGCCCTTTGCTCTTGCAGCCGCGAGACCTTCCCTCGTACGCAGGGCGATCATGTCGCGTTCCCACTCTGCGACTGCGGCAACGACGTTGGCGACCAGTTTGCCTGCGGGCGTCGTCGTGTCGACTCCGAGGTCGAGCATGATCAGTCCCCAACCTTGAGAGCTCGCAGTCGAGAGTAGACCGGAGAAGTCGTGGACCGATCTCGTCAACCGATCGAGCTTAGAGACGGCAAGGGCAACTGCGTCCCCCCGTTCGAGCATGGCGAGAGCTTCGCGAACGGCAGGGCGATCGAGGGACTTGCCGGATCTCCCAGAGTCTTCCAGCCAGGTCACCTCCCATCCTCTGCGCTCGGCTTCGAGACAGATCGAGTTACGTTGCGCGTCGATCCCATGCTCTTGGTCCGTCGTGGACACGCGCAGGTAGCCGATTACCTCCATGGCTCGTCCCCGTTCGCAAGGTCGATGTGGCGCTGCTCGGCAATGACCACGCCCTCGACAGTCGCGACCGTTGCACCACGCGGCGCGACGTGGCCTTCGAGCAGACAATAGAGGTCGCCCTCGACGTGTTGCACGACGGCCCCCGACTCTGGGTGGACAGCCGTGTAGAGGTAGTCCCCTTCCTCGAACTTCACGGACCACCCAGCGTCGGAGAGCGCGTCGGCAAGGGTGTCATCAGCTCCGCCAGGGAAGAACGCGTCGCCGGCGCTCGGACGGTCGAACCTGTCGAGGATCAGCTTGAGTCCGGCAAAGGTCGCTGGTCTCTCGGCTCGAATCGTGGCAAGGGTGCGGTGGTATCCCTTCCAGTAGAGATCGGAGGTCACTCCGTTGCCCCAATGAACGTGTCCACGAAGAGATCCGCGTCAGCTCGACGGCGACCAACCATCAGCCCCTCGTAGAGCGTCGTGCTCAGCTCGTCAGTCGCGTCCGTTGCCTTCATGAGGATGGCAAGTGCTTCGAGTTGTTCGCTGTTGAGCGTTTCGGCAAGGAGGTTCCGCGCTGCGTACTCGTTCATATTCATTCCTTCGTTCAATCGTTAGCGGATTCGTATGTATGTTCGAATCCTGTTACAACAATTAAACTAGGAAGCAATACACATGTAAAACATTCCAACGAATGCTTTACAAGCTTTACGAGGCAGGTTAGAGAGGCTTAAATTTGGGTTGAATATCGAACAACCAACCCTTGCGGAAATCGTCTCAGATCGACGCTCAGCAACGCTGGACACGTGCTCTACGTGATCGGAGAAGGCGATCGTAGGTAGATTTTCGCCCTGCCTGATTCGGAGACAAGACAGTCAAATCCTTCTCCAAAGTCCCTCAAAGCGACTCAAGCGACAGCACCTAGGCCGTTACGGTCCTTAGCTTCCAGTTTCGTAGGCCTTCGGCTTTAGAGATCGCGCTTACGAAATGCGCACAACTCTATGCAACCAAGACACGGGCTGAAAGGGGATGCAAATCAACGATTGCTTCCAACCAACCCCTACGGGGTGGGGTTGGTTGGTTGGAAGCAAACGCTTGGTTGGTTGGCACTGGTTGGCTTGGTTGGAAGTCCCTCATATAACCCGACAAATCCGTCTCCGTCGCCCGCATCACTGACGGCGCGAGTAGAACCTCGCAGTACCTTGCTGACGAACGACGAGCAGCCCATCGTCGACCATCTGACGGATAAGCGCGGTCTGCTTGTTGTCGTTGGTTTCACCGGCGTTGTAGACCTCGGCCTTCAGCTCAGTCGTGTTGAGTTCACTCTCTCCGAGCGCGTTGAGAACCTTGTCGCGGATCGCGGTTGACTTCTCCTCGGCCTGAACTGCACGGCGGGCTTGGATGGTGACCCCCGACTCGAACGCCCAAGTCGAGAACTCGATACCGATTCCTGGCGGCGCAAGTACGAACTCCGCCACGACGGGATCACGCTCGGCAGGACTCTGATCCTTGATGCCACCCGGGCGGTCCTTCTTCAACTTGAGGTACGCCCGGCCACCTCGCGATCGCGTGAAGCCCTCCCTGCCACTGAGAGCAACCTCGTAGTAGGCGCCGTTCATCGCGGCCTTCTTACGGATAGTTCCTCCCGCGCCGAAGGATCGTGATTGCTCGTTCTTGGCCATGTGGTCGACTGCGATGACCGCGCTACCGGCGGTCGCGAACGGTTGGACGGCCATACGGTTCAGCGGCGCGTACTCTTCGTCGCGGTTGAGGTTCGCGCCAAACAGCGCGCCAAGTTCTCCGATGCTATCCACGAGCACTATAGAGGGCGACCAGTCCGTAATGTCATCGCGCAAGGCAAGGTACTCGTCACGGGACTCTGGCGCTGCGAGCCGGAACCTATCGTGATCCGCGAGCACGTCCTTGTCAGCACCGAACCCCACCAGCCGCGTCAGGATCTCGACGATCCCGTTGTGGTCGAGATCCAGGATGGCAGCGTTTCCACCACGCCGGAGCGTGTCGACGATCATCGCCAAGGCAATAAGGGTTTTCCCCGATTCAGGGTCACCCACCAGCCCGTTGACCTTCCCCGAGTAAAGCAAGTACAGCCCGTCCGTTCGGGTTGATCCGGCGTCTGGCTCAACTGGCTTGAGTTCACCCGCGAGCGCCTTGGTGACGTCGAGATACAGCGAGGACACGTCGATGTCCTCGGACTGGAATGGCATGCGACTCAGATCGAATCCGTCCGAGTGGTCCTGCTCGAACGCCGACTGGACCTTCCGCAACGCCTCCTCGCGACGGAATGGCGGGTCGCAGTTGTCCGCAGCTTCCAGCACGATCCGGGTGACGAGTTCACGGTCGTCCTTGAGTCGCCGCCGAAGGTCACACGCCAGCCGGAACAAGTACCGATCTCTGTGACCTGCTGGGACTCCCGCCGTCCAGCTCGAAGGTGTCTCCCACGTCGACTCGTCCTGCGATCGCGTTCGAAGAACGTCGACCAGGAGGTCTGGCGCGTATTCGACCCGCTCAGCGTCGCTCAGCGCGACGTAAGACCGCCCGTCGATTGTCGAACCAGGGAGCACGACAAGTCCGCCAGAAGTTCTCAGGTCGACGCCTGGCATGAGTCTCGCGGCACTCCGCAACCCCTCGACATGACGGAAGTACAAGTGGAGACCACCACTCGGAGTTCGCACCGAGTACGTGACCGGCCACGGTATCCGGCGCTCATCGAGCCAAGCCCGAAGAGTCCCTTCCCCGTCGCCCTTCGTATCGAGGTCGATTACCAGCAGATCAGACCCTGCCCCCGTTGCGACACCCCAATTGGCGTCCGGCTTTTCGTCCAGCCACTGACTGATTTGGGTGGCGCTGGTTGTCCCTGCCTTGTAACCGTTGAACGTCCAGGGGTTCTTGGCGTTTGGGCGGACCGGGAAGATCCTCCAACCTCGCTCCGTGAACTGCATGAGGTCATCGAGAGTGAACATGGCGATCACCTGCCAAGAACGCCGTTACCTTCTGTTGCTCGACGAGCAGAGCACGATAGACCGCAGCGTCGAAGATCGCCAGCAATTCCGTATCTGATCTGGGGTTTTCTAGTACAATCGACTCGAAACTCGATGGCTCCTTGGTCGTTTCAGTTTCAGTTGAGAGAGGGTTGTTCCGCGCTAGGGCAGCCCTTTTCTCATGCCTGCGAGCCATTGGAGCCCTCCCCTCTCCGAAGGAAGGCCACGAACCAGTCCACGAGGTCGTCGGGGATCGGCGCACCGGACTCCTGCTCGTCCAGCCGCGCGCTCACTGGTCGCTCCCCTGAGCTGCACTAGCCGCGCGAGCTGCTCGACCCTCACGAGTGTGTCGGCTGCCGTAGATGCTGTAGAACTTCAGCACTTCGTTGTCGAACATGGTCTGGATCGGGAGCCCGATCAACTCTTCGAGAGCGTCGATCTCGACCGCGGTCGGATAGACACGGCCAGCGACCATGTTGTTGATTCGGCCTTCATTGCACTTAAGTGCACGAGCGGCCTGACGATACGTGACCTCATGCGCCTGGAGAAGGTCGCCGAGGGGTTGTCGTCGGAATGGGAGACCCATCTGGGATCACCACCTATCGGTGTGATCGACCAGAGGTCTATCCCGGCCTTAGGTCCCGTCTTTCAGGGAGTCAGCTACCGGTGTGCCAACCTCGCCGCGTTCCTCAGATTTGATTGAGTGCGACGCCTTCGCTTTGTTCGATACAACAATTGTATACGGACAGTTGTCGAGATTTACAAGCTGACCTGCTCGTTATCGAGCCGTAATTGTTACGGCGACAATCGAATCGACCTAGAGCAACGGCACCGTGGCTGAGCGTTGCTGAGCGTCGATCTGAGCAACTTTCTGGTGGCCCTCGATTGATTCGATACCAGGAAACCTAAGCGACGCTGTCGTCGTGCTGGCGAATGTAGCTCAACGCGCTGTGCCGGTTGCGGAACGCTCTACAACCGCAGTCACGGGTCGGATGGGCAGCGTCGGGGCAGTTGGGAGCGACAGCGAACACGATCTGCTTGTAGGTGCCCCACGACGCACCTTCGCCCACCGAGCGAAGTCGCCAACCCTGGTCACCCACCGGGATGATCATGCTCGTACTTGGACTCGAGGTAGTCACGAAATGTGCTCGGAGGATCGAGTGGACTGGGGTACGGCTCGGGAGCCTGAGGGTTCGGGGAGAACTCCCCACGCCTTGAACTGTCAGTCATCGTTGGGTCTCCTTCGCGCGGGTCGCTCAACATCGCTCTTGATGTGGGGCACGCCAGAACTGAGAACGGTGACGTTCCCGTCGATGCCAGGCCCTATCCGAGGGCCGTCAAACTCGTGCTTGGAGGGTTCGGGAGCAGGCAGGGCGGACTCTTCGACTATCTCGGCGTCCTGGACGTCCTCGGTCTCGCCGGACAGCTCGACAACGATCGCTTCCATGGTCTTCTCCCACGGTTTGACCTCGACCGTGTGCAGGTGGTTCGACTCTTTGCCGTAGCCAGTGCGATCGAGAACCATCGAGATTGCACGGAGCTTGTCGCCGTCTGAGGTTCCGGGAGCCACCAAGATCTTGTTGAGTTCGACCAAGGCCGGCACGATCATCGACTGCAACCGCTCGCGAGCTTTGCGCTGAATGTGCGCCGCAGCGCCGCCGTGCTTCCTGCAGACGGTGCCACCCTTGATTGGCGCGTTCTTGCAACGCTCCTTGTTGCGCTTTGTGTAGACGCAGCGCGGCTTCTCGATGCCTTCGAGCGCCTTTGCGATCACGTCCTTTGGTCGGTGCGCTTGGCAGACGGTCGATCCGCGCTCACGCTTACGACGGCAAGGGTTACCAGCGCGAGTAGTGGCAGTACACGAGTTGTCAGCTTCGCTAGACACGACGCCCCCGCCGCGCGCTGTGGGCGAATTCAGCGGCGAACTGATCCGTGAGTGCCAAGAGGCCAGGATCGTGGCGCACGCGAGCACGGACGGCGTCGTGTAGCCATGGCGCGAGTCGCGCCTCGGCATTCCGAACCATGGGATCAAGGTTCGCGAGCACGACTGGGTCTGTGCACTCGGCGCGCGCTTCACGTGCGATCTTGCGAGGGTCCGGCAATCCGAGGAACTCGAGGAAGGACATGGTGGGCTCCAATCTGTGGCTCCTGAGAGCTAAAGGGCGCCGATGCCGGAGCCAGTGGCATCGGCGCCCTGGTGTCTCCGTCAGGTGAAAGAGGGAAAGCCCCGACGGCGACTCAGTGGGCCTAGGAAGGCCACTCAGGCGAGACGTACGATCCGCTCGCCTTGATCTGCATGACAGCCGCCGCAGAGCGATTCTCGATGCCAGCACCGAACCCGCGCTCGTACGTCGACCCGATCAGCGGGTACGACGCGTTCTCCGAGTGAAGGATCAACCCGTGGTTCTCGCGCTGCGAATGCTGGCGGAACGCGACTGGGTTTCGCGAACTACCTGGGCCGGACGATGCGAGCGCGATCATGTAGCCCTGCGGCACCAAATGGTCCTTGTGAATCCACGCGTCGCCGTACGAACCCTCGATGGAGAGGTTCCGGAAGGTCGCCGGAGCGCGGTCCCCAACGATCGACACGTCGGTGAGATACGCAGGCGCATTCACGGACGGGATGAAATCGTAGGGCCTCTGGGCGTCGTTCTCCGAGTCCCGCCGGAACTGACGGATGTGCTCGAAGTCCGTAGGGTGCACGAAGATCACGATCTGCTCGTTGGATGAGCGGAGACCGTAGCCATGCTCCTGAATGGTGTCGATCAATTGCTTGAGGTCGCCACCATCAACGGTTGCAGCACCAGACACGAAGTAGTGTTGGTGACCGGCAGAGAATGTTTTGCCACCGAACGGCTCCGGCTTCGAGTCCGAGAGACCATCCCAGAGCGAGAAGATCGGCAGACCCTCCGGCGAGACTGGACGGCTCGACGTGTCGGCAGGCTTGGTCGTGAGTGCGCGCATGATGCCACCGAAGACCAGACGGTTGTCAGCTTCGAGGATCGCAGCGTGCTGGCTACGAACCTGTTCGGCACTCGCTTCGCGAAGGAACGAGCGCGTATAGCGCAGAGCCAGATCGAACCAAGTGAAGTCATAGCCCATACGCAGGTAGTCGGGCTTTGCGCGCCCCGCCTGTGCGAGGCCAAACTCCGATGCCTGCTCGAAGGTGATGTTGTTCTTGTGGTTGGCGGCGTGCATCGAATAGGCGTCCGTCGTGCTGAACGAGAACAATGCCTGGAACGCTGAGCGCCCCTGGTTCCACTCATTCAGTGCGTCCTGGAACTCGTTCCAGAGAACGTTGAGCGACACCCCGTCCGCCGTTTGCGTGAGGACGTCTGCCTGCACGCTGAAGCCGCGATCGGCTCCGTAGATGTCAGGGAACGTAAGCTCCATGGCAACTCCTAACGGTTGTGGTTGAACTACGCCACCGCGGGTGTGCGTGAGGCCGAGCGCTAGAGGGATTAGCGATAGAGCTACGTCGAACCTCTGCCCAGCGAATCTGCGGAACACCACAGGTAGTTGCCGTACAACAAAAATACCAGGATTGGTTAGGACTGTCAGGCTCACTTGGTTGTATTCCTGATTGTTTGACTCGTCAAGGAACAGCACGCCGTGGGCGGCCCGCGCGATCGCGCCGGGCCGAATCACCCCGCTGCCGCCGCCAATGATTGCCGCCGGGGAGGCCGTGTGGTGTGGCGCTTCGAAGGGTGGCGCGCTGCTCAGCCGGGTGACCGGCAGACCGCTCAGCGAGCGGATCGAGGCGGCCTCGATCGCCTGCTCGGGGTCCAGGTCCGGCAGCAGACCCGGCAGTCGGGTGGCGAGCATCGTCTTGCCC
>Ga0182745_1003835_pt1 | contig 12768 bp, 10 predicted proteins | sample eDN3rd30CKraftBY_FD_128523 | JGI IMG/M metagenome (GOLD analysis project Ga0182745, IMG submission 128523) | Enriched backyard soil microbial communities from Emeryville, California, USA - eDNA 3rd pass 30_C Kraft BY (version 2) (version 2) | ecosystem: Environmental > Terrestrial > Soil >...
ACACGCTGCCAAAATGCGTCGGGGACGAGCTCTCGGACCATTTCCGAAAGGTGGGCATGCGCAGGACAGGTGACCACTCCAGGGCAAGCGACTACTCCAGCCCTTACTTTCGTTAGGTGCTCTAAGTCCGGGTGGATGAAGGATGCGGTGAGGCCTTCCTGGCCCGCCCCGTCCATACCGAAGTGCGGCCAGGGGATGAAGCGCTTCAGGCCAGCACGAATGGACGCACAGGATTGGGGGGCGTGACGCCCGATGGGGGTGCGCATTCCCAGCCCCGTGACACAGATGGGCTCACGCGACATGGGCGCCTCGCTCGAGTTGGACCTTGATCCAATGTAGGGAGGGCACCCGGCCATGGACGACCCACCGTGCGCGCCACACGAGCGTCAGCAGCTTGCGCTCGCAGTCGATGTACACGGTGTCGCAAAGGCACGGCGGCGTCTCTCGCGCGGCGCCCAGTTTGACGATGACCTCCGGCCGCAAAGACGGGAGAGGAAACTCCAGCACACCCTCGGGCGTGGCGCCGACGACCTTCACTGGTTCGCCACCCTGGACATACCCGGACATCCGCTGGTCCGCAGGGGCCACGAGGTGGTGGCGCTCATCGAAGTCCTCCGGAAGCAGCGGGAGCCGCTCCCGCTGCCATGCGCCGTCATACGTCCCGGCAAGGCGGGCGCGCGGCGTCCAATGCGGAGGCAGTGGGCCGACGCCGCAAGGCGGGGGGCGCTCACGCGTTGAGCGGAGCAGCGCCCGGGGGTCCTCCAGGTTGGGCAGAGGTAGCCCATCCAGCCCGCGCCGGGAGCGCGTGGCGCGGAAACCCCGTCCCACGGGGTTCGCCTCACATCGCTCTGGGTATTCAGGATGGCTGTCGTCGGTTCCGCCGAAGGCCCGTTCCCACGTCAACTCCATGCGCTCGAAGGGGCGGGGGGCCGATAGGGAAGAAATCCCAAAGGAGGTGTCCCAGACGCGTTCGCCAAAGACCTGGACACCCTTGGACATGGCACCCACCTGGAGCGCCACCAGCACCTCCGTCCTGGAGCGGCGGCTCGTGTAGGCGAAGCCGTCCAGGAGGACATCCGTCGCGGGCTTGAACGGCGCCAGGTCGGACGCGCGCAGCAGACTCGACCGAGCGGGCTCTCCCCGGTACTCGTCCGCCAAGGTAAGCGGCGCCTGCGATTCCGCGATGATGGCCCGACCATCCTGGAGGGAGAAAGTGGCCTTGACGGCAACCAGCAACGATTCGCGGCCCGTTCCGTCCAGGAAGACGAAGCGTCCCGCTGTGAAGGGCGTCAAATTGTAGAGGTCCATGAGACGAGCCCAGCGAAAAGGCCGGTCAGCGTGAACTCTACCCGGTGGTACGACGCCCAACATGTGCCCATGTATGAGTCCCGTCCTTCCTGGTTGCTTGACACAGAGTACTACAAATGGCGACGCCACCACGCCTGGGCGTCGAGCGTACAGACTGCATGCGAACGATGCTGATGCCCTAATCCTCTGACCGGGTGAATTCTGGCGGGTGGTAGCTGAACCTCACCCGGGCTTTTGGGATGGTGAACCGCCAGCAGATTTGGAGCCGCTGGCGGTTGGCCCACCGCGCCAAGCGTCTGTTTCCTGGCCAAGCTTGTCGAGGGTTGGGATGCGCCGCTTGCCCTGGCACTGACGGGAGAGCAGCGAAATCTCTACCTCCGCTTGGTTGAACCAACTGCCGTGCACAGGCGTGAAGTGAACAGTTTTTCCCGCCAAGGCTTCAAATCATGGCGCAGGAGCAAACTCGCGCACTGTCTCCCGCCCCATCTTCGCAACCAATCCCCTGCGCACCGCCTTCTGGGCAATGAGGCGCGCCATCCAGCGAACGCGGCCCTCCGGCGGCGGCGCGCACACCATGGCCACTACCTCGCGGGCCTGCGTTACTGTCAGAAGTCGTGCCGCACCGGGGCGCGGTCTCTCACGAAGTGCCGCATTCAACCCTTCATCTCGATAGCGTCGGCGCACCGTGGTTTACGTGATGCCCACGGCATCGGCTGCTCCCATCACCGTCCAGCCTTCGGAAAGGAGTTGCAGCAGCCGTGGGCGCTTCAACGCCCACACGGATTCGCGCCCACGGCGTGTCAGTGTCTACTGCGCTGCCTTGTCCTCCTGCTTCAGCTTCACTCCTAGGCTTCGCACGTGCGCCCTCATGCCTGGGCAACACGCAACGTCCCTCCCGTTACTCTTCATCCAGTCAGAGGATTAGCCTGGCCGTGAGGACATGGCAGCGCGCACTTGCCGAATCCACATCCCCGCCGAACTTGGCCGGAGTCCGGGTGGAATTCATCCGGACCTGGGAACGCCGCGCGGGCGTATGACCCGTAGGCGGTGGCGGACGTGCTGGAGAGGTGATGGTGGCGCTGCCCCCGCTCCAGGCCAATGACGTGGTCTTGGCTCCTCTGCTGTGCGGCGCGGGGCCCGCAGTGGCTAGGGCGCGGGGCGGGGGGCGGCGCTGGCGGCCCGCCGCTGGAGCGCCGGGGGCGAGGCGCTCAGCGCGCCGACGTAGAGCCGGCCATGGAAGCCTTCCGCCAGGGGCTGGGGAAAGAGCTGCACGCCGGACGCGCCGTCCTTCTTCTGCCGCGCCTCCTTCGTGGGGCTGATGGAGAAGACGTCGCACTCCACCGCGTCCCAGACGTTGAAGCGGCAGGCGAAGTGCGTGCCTCGCATGAAGCCCACGTCGAGCGCGCGCACGGAGGGCAGGGCCTGGGCCAGCCGGGCCCCCAGGGGCGTATAATCCTTGTCCCAGCTCACGCCCGCGGTGCGTACGTGGGTGCCGCCGGCGAGCACCAGCGTCCAGGCCTGGGGGCGCCCTTGCTGGTACGCCAGCAGGTGCTCCGCCATCTGCGCCTCGCGCGCGTTGCCCTGCGCCTTGTCCACGTCGATGGCCGCCAGGGCCACGTCCTTGCCGGAGGCGCGCAGCCGGCGGGCCTGCTCGACGAGCCAGAGCATGGCGCGGCTGCTGCGGCCGTCCTGGTAGGTCCGGCGCCAGAAGGCGCTCTCGCCCACCAGGGTCTGCGCGTCCTGCTGCTGCCCGCCGCTCGCCAGGTACGTGTCCAGCAGGGGCTGTTCAGAGGCGGGGAGCGACAGCGCCAGCGTCACGGGCAGTCCCCAGGACGTGGCCTCGCACAGCATGTGCAGCGCGGCCATGGGCAGCTCGCGCGTGCCCAGCGGGTCCGCGAGCAGCAGCGTGTGGCCCGGGGCCATCAGCGGGCCGGCGCCCTCCACCGGCTGGCCGCACTCCGGCGCCAGGAACTCGGCGGACGCCTCCGGAGCCTGCCCGCTCTCCAGCAGCACCGACTGGATGGGCACGGGCGCGTTGCTGCCCACCAGCTCCAGCGCGGGCACCATCTCCAGCCGCTCCAGGAGCTTCTGCTCGATGCCCAGGTCGCGCACGCCGCGCGCCATCCGGAAGCGCTCCATGCCCGGCGCGTTCTTGAAGGGGTCCTGGAGCGCCGCCCCGCGCGGGCCCGCATAGGCGTCTCGCGTGGCGTCGAACGGGTGGGCATCCTGGGCGGCCATGAAGTCCCCATCCCGCTTCCCCGCGGCCTGGGGCGGGATCTCCAACTGGGTCTCCATCTCGTGGTAGCTGAGCCGGAAGACGCGCACGACCGTCTGTCGAGGCCCCAACCGCTCGCCCTGGACGTAGTAGCGCTCGATGGTGCGCAAGCCGACGTTGTTCTTCCCGGGCTCATGGGCCGAGGAGAACAGCTCCAGGCCGCCTTCCTTCTCCAGGACGTCGTAGCGCTCCTCTTCCAGGATGCGCCGCGCCACCATCATCGCGTCCTCGGCGGGGACGACGTACACCCGCTCCTCTTCGGGGGTCTCGTACTCGCCCGTGTCCTCATTGGCCGTGGCGCCGAGCCCGCGGCTCAGGGTCGCACAACCCGTGCACAGCAGCCCCAGCCCAATCAGCGCATTCTGGAGACGCATCGGCGTTGCCTCGGTGTTCGGTGTTCGGAGCCAGGCGGGCTGCCCGGACGCCCGCAGGCAACGTCCGGGACGCCGAATCATATCGGAGGGCCCCGCCGCGCCGCCATGCCACCGGCGGCGCGGATGTGCGCTCCCCTTCCTAGAAGAGGTTCCAGAGGTACTGGTTGGTGACCTCGTGGTGGAACTGGATTTCGGACGTCTTCACCCGGGTGCCCAGCTGCTTCGGGCTGCGCTCGGCCGTGGACGTCTTGAGCTCCGCGAACTTGCCCTGCACGTGCTCACCCAGGATGGTGGCCATGAACTGGCTGCTCTTGAAGATGCGGATGGCGTCGAAGATGTTGTCCGGCAGGAAGCGGGTGCGGCTGCGCTTGGTCTCCGCGTCCTCCTGCGGCAGCGGGCCTTCCAGGCCGGTGCGCAGCAGGGTGTAGAACACCAGGTACGCGTTGGAGTCCGGGGCCACCGAGCGGCACTCGATGCGCGCGCTGTGCTCGTTGCCGTAGGGGATGCGCACCATGGCGCCGCGGTTGTTGGCGCTGGCCTTGATCTGGTTGGGCGCCTCGAACCGCGGGTCCAGGCGGCGGTACGAGTTCACGCTGGAGTTGAGCGTGAGGCAGATTTCATTCGCGCTGGTGAGGATCCGGTCGATGAACTCCCACGCCAGCGGGCTCAGGCCGTCCGGGCCGTTCTTGTCGTAGAAGAGGTTCTTGCCGCCCCTCGCCAACGACAGGTTCATGTGCATGCCAGTGCCATTGACGCCCGTGACGGGCTTGGGGAGGAAGCTGGCGGTGCAGTCCATCTGCGCGGCCACCTGGCGGCTGAGCAGCTTGTAGAGCTGAATCTGGTCCGCCGCGATGAGGGCCTCGCTGTACGAGAAGTTTATCTCGAACTGGCTGGGCGCCACCTCGGGGTGGTCCTTCTCGTTCTGGAAGCCCATGGCGCGCTGGGCCTCGGCCACCTTGTCGATGAAGGTGCGCAGCGCGTCGCCGGGCAGCGCGTGGTAGTAGCCGCCGGTGGAGATGAACTCGAAGTGGTCCGTCTCGTGGTAGTGGCGCTCGGCGTCACGGCCCTTGAACAGGAATCCCTCGATTTCGGGCGCCGCGTAAACCACCGTGCCGTCCTTCTGGTACATCGACTCGGTGAGGCCCTTGAGCTTGCCGCGCATGTCGGAGTGGTACGGCGTGCCGTCACGCTCCAGCACCTCGCTGAACACCAGCACCTTGCCCGGGCCGAAGATGTCCGAGGGCAGCCAGTAGAAGGCGCTCCAGTCGATGCTCAGCCGGAGGTCGCTCTCCTGCTGCGCGGAGAACCCCCTGATCGACGAGCCGTCGAAGGTGAGGTTGTCGGCGCTCTTGATGAGGAACTTCTTGTCGTAGTCCAGCATGTGCAGCCGACCCTCGAGGTCGGTGAAGCACACCGTGACTGCCTTGATGCCGCGCTCCTTCGAGAGGTACTCGATGCGCTCGTCGCGAAGCTTCTCCGGCGAGACGTGCTTGAGGCGCTGCTCCTTCACCTTGAGGTTGCGCTCCTCCAACTCGTCGTAGGGAATCTCCAGGAACGTCCGTAGACCCTTCGTCTCCATTGTCCGTGCCTCCCAGGCCGGGTTCCTCGCGCGATGACGCGGCGGGCCGTGTCTGTGGCGCAGGTATTTACACTTGGCGAGATGAAATCAAGACTAAATCTCGCGACGTGAATGCTTGAGGAGACACGATTAAACCCCTGGAGCCCACCTGAAGACACTTGGACCCGCCAAGGGAGCCCTCGGACCGATGGCGGGCGGGCGAAGGAGCGGCCAGACCTGGTGCCTGCTGACGGAGTGCGTCATGTCCCGGCGCTGGGGCCTGAGGCCAAGGAGAGTCCGGGGCGCGCTTCCGGCAGCGCTTCGGCGCGGCGGGCGCCTTCCTGGCTTCGTCGCGGGTGGGCGGAGGCGGCGGCGTAGGATGTCTCCATGAGCTCGATGTGGGTCCTGGAGACGCCAGCGCCGTCCGCGGATGCGCGGATTCCATATGGAGCGGAGCCCCACCAGTTCGGGGACTTGCGAGTGCCGGAGGGGCTCGGTCCGCACCCGGTGGTCATCGTGGTCCATGGGGGCTTCTGGCGCGCGAAGTACGGGCTGGAGCACGCTGGGCACCTGTGCGCGGACCTGACCCGGCGCGGCTTCGCGACCTGGAGCCTGGAGTACCGGCGCGTGGGACACGACGGCGGCGGCTGGCCTGGGACGCTGGAGGACGTGGCGCGTGGCACCGACTTCCTGCGCACGCTGGCGCAGCCGCATGCGCTGGACCTCTCGCGCGTCGTGGCGCTCGGCCACTCGGCGGGAGGACACCTGGTGGCGTGGCTGGGGGCGCGGCACCGGCTGCGGCCCGGTGATGCGCTCCACGGTGAGGCGCCGTTGCCCTTGCGGGGCGTGGTGCCGCTGGCGGGTGTCCTGGACCTCGCCCGTGCGTTCGCGCACCGGCTGGGGGACGGCATCGTGGAGACGTTCCTGAGCGGCACGCCGTCCTCGGTGCCAGAGCGCTATCGCATGGCTTCGCCCGCAGCGCTCCAGCCGCTCGGGGTGTCCCAGGTGCTCGTCCATGGCACGGAGGACGACACCGTGCCCGTGTCGATGAGCGAGGACTTCTGTGCGCGCGGCCGCGAGCTGGGGGATGACGTCCGCTGTGTCACCTTGCCGGGTGCGGGACACTTCGAGGTCATCGACCCACGCTCTCAAGAATGGCCGCAGGTCGTGGCCGCGCTGCATGCCTTGCTGTGAGGCGTTGGCAGGCGCCGCGCCGTCCAGCGCGGCGGTTCAGAAGCCCCGCTGCGCGCCGCCATCCACCGAGATGGACTGGCCGGTGATGTATGACGCCTGCTCGGAGGCCAGGAAGGCGGTGAGCGCCGCCAGCTCCTCCGGGCGGCCCAGCCGCCGCGCGGGAATCTGCGGCGCCACCTTCTCGTCCGTCAGCCCGAGCTGCTGCATGCGCTCGGTGGCGTGGTAGCCCGGCAGCACCGCGTTCAGGGTGATGCCGTGCTGCGCGACCTCGTTGCTCACCGTCTTCACCAGCCCGAGCAGCCCCGCGCGCAGGCCGTTGGAGATGGTCAGGTTCGGCATCGCCTCGCGCGCGGCCAGCGACGTCACCAGGATGATGCGGCCCCAGCTCCGCTCCTTCATACCGGCGAGCGCCGCCTGGATGCCGTCCACCGCCGCCATCCACAGGCTCTGGAAGCCGAGCTGCCACTGCTCCGCCGTCAATGACTCGAAGCCGCCCGCCGGTGGCCCGCCCGTGTTCACCACCAGGATGTCCACACCGCCCAGCTTCGCGCCGACGTCCTCCACCAGCCGCTTCGCCGCGCCCGGCTGCGTCAGGTCGCATGGCACCGCGAGCGCCGCGCCCAGTGACTTCGCGGCCTGCTCCAGCTTCTCGCCGCCGCGCGAGCAGATGGCCACCGTGGCCTCTTCCTTCACCAGCGCCTGGGCAATGGCGTACCCCAGGCCCGCGGACGCGCCCATCACCAGCGCGCGCTTACCCTTCAGTCCGAAATCCATCCGCGTGCTCCTTCATGTAGGGCGCCAGCCGGCTCCGGATGAGCCCCGCCGCGCGCTCCAGGTCCACGTCCTCCGCCCGCGCCAGTCCCTCGCTCAGCTCGGCGACGATGCCGTCGGCAATCGCGCCGACGTCATAGGCCTGCCGGTAGGGAACACGGCTGAAGCTCACCAGCGCGTAGCGGCTGATGAACTCGCCCGGGAAGGCGTTGAGCAGCACCTTCTCCACGGCCTTGCGCAACTGGAAGCGCGGGTCGCCGGTGCTGTCGCGCATCTCGATGAAGTTCTCCACCGCCATGTCGGCGATGGCGTCCGCGTTCGTCTTGCGCAGCCGCTCGAAGTCCGCGAACACCTGCTCCCAGCCGAGGCCCTGGCCGAGCAGCGCGTCCAGGACGGCGCAGTCCTCGAAGCCGCAGTTCATCCCCTGGCCGAAGAAGGGGACGATGGCGTGCGCCGCGTCGCCCAGCAGCAGGACCTGCCCGCTCGCGCGCCAGGGCGCGCCCTTCACCGTCACCATGCTGCCGGTGGGCCGTGAGAAGAACGTCTCCACGAGGTCCGGGATGAGCGCCTTCGCGTCCGGGAACTGCGCGGCGAAGAACGCCTCCAGCCGTTCGGGCGTATCCAGCGAGGCGAAGCTCACCGGCCCCTGCCAGGGCAGGAACAGCGTGCAGGTGAAGCTGCCGTCTTCGTTGGGCAGCGCGATCAGCATGAACGAGCCGCGCGGCCAGATGTGCAGCGCGTGCTTCTCCATCAGGGACGTGCCGCCCGGGCCCGCCGGAATCGTCAGCTCCTTGTAGCCGTGGCCGAGCTGCTCCTGCGTCCCCGAGAAGCCCGGCTGCGCCTCCAGGGTCTGCCGCACCGCGGAGGCGGAGCCATCCGCGCCGAACACCACGCGGCCCGGCTCCTGGCGCACCTGCCCGGTGGCGTCGTCCTGCACCGTCAGCGCGCCCGAGCCGAGGTCCACGTGGGTGACGCGCTGCTTGAAGCGGATGCGCACCTTCCCGGTGGCCTCCGCCGCCGTCATGAGGAAGGCGTTCAGCCACCCGCGCGACATCGCGTTGATGTGCTGCGAGTCGTCCTTGCCATAGGCCTGATACAGGAGCGCGCCCTGGGGCGGGTGGATCATCCGCCCGCGCATGGGGATGGCGTGCGCGAGCGCCCCGTCCTCCAGGCCCACCTGCCGCAATGCGTGCAGCCCGCGCGTGGAGATGGCCAGGTTGATGGAGCGGCCCGCGCCGATGGCCTCGCGCCGCATGTCCGGGCGCCGCTCCAGCAGCTCCACGTCGTAGCCCCGGCGCGCCAGGTAGACGGAGAGCAGCGAGCCCACCAGCCCCGCGCCCACCACGGTGACGGTGTCCTTGCGTGCCTCACTCACGGGCGTGGCCTTCCAGCGCCTTCACGAAGCGGTAGACGTCCGTGAAGGAGTTGTAGAGCGGCGCGGGCGCCGCGCGGATGATGTCCGGCTTGCGGAAGTCGCAGATGATGCCCGCGTCGCCCAGCCGCTTCAGCAGGCCCTGGGGCTCGCCCCGGAAGCGGAGGGAGAGCTGTGCGCCGCGCTGCTTCACGTCCCGGGGCGTGGTGATGCGCACGAAGCCCTCGGGCAGCCGGTCCAGCAGGAACTCCAGGTAGCCGGTGAGCCGCTCGCTCTTGGCGCGCAGCGCCGCCATGCCGGCCTGGTCGAACAGCTCCAGGGACGCGCGCAGGGCCGCGAGCTGGAAGATGGGCGGGTTGGAGAGCTGCCAGCCCTCCGCGCCGGGCAGCGCGTGGAAGGTGGGACCCATCTGGAAGCGCGTCTGCTTGTCGTGGCCCCACCAGCCCTCGAAGCGGGGGAGGTCCCGGGCGTGCGCGTGCCGCTCGTGGACGAACACGCCGCCCAGCGCGCCCGGGCCGCCGTTGAGGTACTTGTACGAGCACCACACCGCGAAGTCCGGCCCGTCGTCGTGCAGCGACAGCTTCAGGTTGCCCGCGCCGTGCGCCAGGTCGAAGCCGACGAAGCAGCCCTTCGCGTGCGCGGCCTTCGTAATCGCCGCCAGGTCGAAGGCCTGTCCGGTGAGGTAGTTCACGCTGCCCAGCAGCACCAGCGCCACCTCGTGGCCGTGCCGCTCAATCGTGTCGAGGATGTCCTCGGTGCGCAGCGTCTCCTCGTCCGCGCGGGGCTTCAGCTCCAGCACGGCCTCGCGCGCGTCGTGGCCGTGGAAGCGCGCCTGGGAGGCGACGGCGTACTGGTCCGACGGGAAGGCCCCCGCCTCCACCAGGATTTTGAAGCGCTGCGGCGTGGGCCGGTAGAACGACACCATCATCAGGTGGAGGTTCACCGACAGGGTGTTCATCACCACCACTTCCAGCGGTTTGGCGCCCACCAGCCGCGCCGCCTGTTCGGTGACGAGCTCGTGGTAGTGCAGCCACGGGTGGCGGCCGTGGTGGTGGCCCTCCACGCCCAGCCGCGCCCAGTCCTCCAGCTCCTCCTGGACGTAGCGCGCGGCGTTGCGCGGCTGGAGCCCCAGCGAGTTGCCCGCCAGGTACACCACGGGCTGGCCATCCGGCCCCGGAGGGAAGTGGAACGCGTCGCGGAAGCCGCGCAGCGGGTCCTCCGCGTCCAGCTTCTGCGCGAAGCGCTCGGTGTCCTCGAAGGGGGATGGCGTCGTCATGGTGCGAAGTCCTCGGGAGCGCGTCCCAGCCAGTCGAAGGCGTTGCGCCAGAGCAGCCGCTCGCGCGCGGCGGGCTCCAGCTCCTTCAGGGACTCGATGAGCGTGCCCGGGCGATCCTCGCCCAGGGGGAAGGGGTAGTCACTGCCGAGCGCCACCTTGTCCTGGCCGAAGAGGCGGATGATGTAGCGCAGCGCCTGCGCGTCGTGGACGAGCGAGTCCACCCAGAAGCGGCCCAGGTAGTCGCGGGGCGGCACCGGGTTGTCCACGGCCACCAGGTCCGGCCGGGCCTCGAAGCCGTGCTGGATGCGGCCCAGCGTGTGGGGGAAGGCGCCGCCGCCGTGCGCGAAGGCGAAGCGCAGCCTGGGCAGCCGCTCCAGCACGCCGCCGAAGATGAGGGAGCAGATGGCCAGCGACACCTCGGCCGGCATGCCCACCAGCCACGGCAGCCAGTACTTCTGCATCTTCGCCTCGCCCATCATGTCCCAGGGGTGGACGAAGACGGCCGCGCCCAGCTCGCTGGCGGCCTCGAAGACGGGGAACAGCGCCGGGTCGGACAGGTTCCAGTCGTTGACGTGCGAGCCAATCTGCACGCCCGCGAAGCCCAGCTCCTTCACGCAACGCTCCAGCTCGCGCACCGCCCGCTCCGGTGACTGGAGCGGTACGGTGCCCAGGCCCACGAAGCGCCTGGGGTGCGCGTGCACCACGGAGGCGAGGTGGTCGTTGAGGAAGCGCGACAGGTCCGCGCCGTGCTCCGGCTTCGTCCAGTAGCCGAACATCACCGGAACCGTGGACAGCACCTGGACGTGGACGCCGGCCGCGTCGCACTCCTCGATGCGCTTCACCGGGTCCCAGCAGTTGCTCTCGATTTCGCGGAAGAACTTGCCGTCGTCCCGGAGCATGCGCGCGCGGCAGGGCGCGTGGTGGTCCAGGGTGATGAAGCCGCCGTAGCCGTAGCGCTCGGCGAAGCGCGGCAGCTCGGCGGGCAGCAGGTGCGTGTGGATGTCGACCTTCAACGGGTGGGGCCCCCCTTGACCACCTTCGTCCCACACTGCTTGCAGGTGCAGTGTTCGGGGTTGCCGTAGAAGCGCTCGAAGATGGGCGGCAGCTGCGTCACCAGGTCGGTGACGTGGACGAACTCCTCGTAGAGCTTCTCGCCGCACTGGGGGCACAGCCACATGAAGCCGTCCAGCTCCTGTGGCAGGCGGCGGCGCTCCAGCACCAGCCCCACCGTGCCCGCCGGGCGCTGCGGCGAGTGCGGCACCCTGGGCGGCAGCAGGAAGATCTCCCCTTCGTGGATGGGGATGTCCTGGACCTTGCCCTCGTCGATGACCCGCAGGGTCATCGTGCCCTCCAGCTGGTAGAAGAACTCCTCGCCCTCGTTGATGTGGAAGTCCGTGCGCGAGTTGGGGCCGCCGACGACGGTGACCATGAACTCGCGGTCCGCCCACACCTGCTGGTTGCCCACGGGCGGCTTGAGCAGGTGGCGGTGCTCGTCGATCCACTTCTTGAAGTTGATGGGAGTCAGGCGGCCCATTCACTCACCTCCGATGGTGGCGATGCACTTCAGCTCGATGGCAATCGGCGTGGGCAGCCGGTTGATTTCGAGCGTCGTCCGGCACGGCGGGTCGTCCTTGAAGTACTCCGCCCACAGCCGGTTGTAGGTGGGGAAGTCCTTCTTCATGTCGGTGAGGTACACCGTCACGTCCACCAGCTTGTCCCAGGACGAGCCCGCGTCCTCCAGGATGTAGCGGACGTTGCGGAACACCGAGTGGCACTGCGCCTCGATGTCGTACGAGACGAGGTTGCCCTCCGCGTCCAGCTCCACGCCGGGAATCTTCTTCGTGCCGCGCTCGCGCGGACCCACGCCGGACAGGAACAGGAGGTTGCCCACGCGCCGGGCGTGGGGGTACAGGCCGACCGGCTCCGGGGCCTTCTGCGAATCGACTCGCGCGCTGTCACTGCTCACGGCGTGCTCCTCCGTTGGGGCTCAAGGGCGTTCACAGCTTGATGCAGACATTCTTCGGCTCGGTGAAGAACCGCAGCGCGTCCCAGCCGCCCTCGCGGCCCACGCCCGAGTCCTTCATGCCGCCGAACGGCGTGCGCAGGTCGCGCAGCATCCACGTGTTCACCCAGACGATGCCGCTGTGCAGCCGCGAGGCGAAGCGGTGCGCGCGCTTCACGTCCCGCGTCCACACGCTGGCGGCCAGCCCGTATGGGGTGGAGTTGGCCCAGGCGAGCACCTCGTCCTCCGAGTCGAAGGGCATGAGGCTGGCCACCGGCCCGAAGATTTCCTCCTGGTTGGTGCGGCAGCCCGCGTCCAGGCCCTCGATGAGGGTGGGCTCCACGAACCAGCCCTCGCGGCAGCGCCCGGGCACGCTGGCGCGCTGCCCGCCGGTGAGGATGCGTCCACCCTCCTGCCTCGCGAGGTCCACGTAGCCCAACACCTTCTCGAAGTGCTGCCGCGACACCAGCGCGCCCTGGTCCGTTCCCGGCTCCAGCGGGTCACCCACCTTGAGCGCGCGCGTGCGCGTCACCAGCGCCTCCTTGAAGCGCTCGTAGAGGGGGCGCTGCACGAAGATGCGCGGGCCGCAGAGGCATATCTGGCCCTGGTTGGCGAAGGACGAGCGCAGCGTGGTGGCC
>Ga0182745_1003843_pt1 | contig 12756 bp, 16 predicted proteins | sample eDN3rd30CKraftBY_FD_128523 | JGI IMG/M metagenome (GOLD analysis project Ga0182745, IMG submission 128523) | Enriched backyard soil microbial communities from Emeryville, California, USA - eDNA 3rd pass 30_C Kraft BY (version 2) (version 2) | ecosystem: Environmental > Terrestrial > Soil >...
CATAAATCCCCGGCTGGAAATGATGCACCCGTGCCGCAGCATCAGGGGCACCCAGCGTCACCGAAACAGGCGCAGGCGGGGCAGCCGTGGCACCAACACCCACAGACGGGCGGAATTGCATCCTGCGGGCCGGAGGGGTCGTCACCGGCGGCACAGTTACCGCAGCCGGGATAACAGGCTGCTCGGTGATGGGGGCATCGGTGATGTCGGTAGGTTTCTTTGCCATGAGGCAAGCCTTTCTCATGCGCAGCCAAGGGCCGCGTTGTTGGGGTTATCGATGTCAGGGGGTCAAATCAGATCAGTCCGGTTTCGCCGGGCTGATGGGGGCGTTGGTGGTGTTGCGCGTGCGCTTGAGGAACGCTTCAACTTCGGCGATAGGCCAAAGCAAAGGCCCGCCCGGTGAAAGCCGAACCGGCAGGGGCAGTGTGCCTTTCTTGGCAGCGCGGCCCAGCGTTGCCCGGCTTACTCCAAGTCGGGCTGCCAATTCTGGGGTGGTTACGTAATCGGTCACTTGGGTCATCCTTTCCTCTGCCCGATGAAGGAAAGGTAGTGGGGTGGCCCCGACGCAGATAGGCCCGCCGATAGGGGCCAATCGGAGAAAATCGGAGTCCAATCGGATTCGACAAGGATATGAACGGGTTACTTCCTGCCTCCCCAGCGCAAGGGATACCCTTCATGTGTCAGCTTTTCTCGTTCAAAGGTCGGAAGCGTAGGTGCGTTGTCGCCAAGACGCGTAAGGACAGCCTTCTTGGTAACGCGCATCTGCCATTGACCATCTTCCAGCCTCATCAGCCCCTCGGCCGCTAGGCTGCTGAAAACCGGCTTAAGGCGATCCCTCCAAGGCGCATCCGGCGAAATAAAAGAAGTCTTGGTGCTCGCCCCCTGCCCTGTCGGCTGATCCGGGATGTCGGTAGGCACCAAGTCCTCGACCGGCTGCATCGTTGCCGCTTCTGCCGGTCGCTGCGCCTCGCACAGATCCATGATGATGCGGCAGGTCATGTCGTTACCGACGACCCTCCATTGCCCGTCACGGTCTTCCCATATGGCCGGAGCCTGCGGCGCTGACATCGGGGTGGTCGTACCATCATCCTGATGCGCGATGTAATGAACATCCGGGCGATGCTCGACCATGAAGCACCGGCTATTCCATTCGATCAGGGTATAGGGATTTCGCGGATCAGGCTGCCACATCGTTGGCTGCCTTTCCGGTGACAAAATCCGCCCAAGTCGCCATCAGGTCCGCACGTTCTTCAAGATAGTCGGATCTGGCATAAGCCCGGCTGACCTTGCTGCCGGTGAGGTGCGCAAGCTGAGCCTCAGCAACTTCATGCCGGGCTTTCATCACTTCCCCGGCCCAATCCCGCCAAGATGAACGGAAGCCATGCGGACGATAGGACAGGCCGCGTGCCTTCATGACTTTGCTGAGTGACATATCGCTCAGCGGCTTTCCTGACGGGCCGATGAAGATATGACCGGCAACCTTCACTGCTTTCGCAGCTTCGATCACGGCCAAGGCTTCATCACTCAGGGGTACCCGATGCTCCTTACCGTTCTTCATCCGTGCGGCCGGGATGGTCCAGATCCTGCCCTTGATCTCGCTCAGATGCAGTTCCCGTACCTCTGCCGACCTTGCGCCGGTAAGGATGACAAAGCGCAAAGCGAGTGATGACTTGCCTTCGATCTTGGTCAGCGTCTTGTAGAAATCCGGCACCTCGCGCCACGGCATTGCCGGGATATGGGTCGCAACGTGCTTCTGATCACCAAGCAGCGCGCGGGCCTTTGTCCGGGCGGTGACATCGACCGGCAGATCCATCGCAGCGCCGTGTTGCAGTACGATGCCAATGCGCTCAAGCGCCTTGGCGGCAATCGACGCGCTCTTGCGCCAGATCGGCTTGAGCACGTCCACGATGTCATGCTGATTGACATCCTTTGCCGCCAAATGGCCGATCTTCGGCAGGACATGGACAGCAAGAGGCGACATCCAGTTACCGGCCTTGCCACCGTCTTTCAGACCATCCTTGCGGGCCTCAAAGGCAAGTTCAGTAAGCTGGGCAAAGGTCACATCCCGCTGGGCGGCCTCGGCTGCACGGTCGCGGCGGTCGCGGATCGGATCTTTCCCCTGCATGACGAGGGTACGCGCTTCCCGTGCCATCCCCCTTGCTTGGGCAAGTGTGACATGGCTTGTTGAGCCAAGACCCATTTCACGCCGACGACCAGACAGGCTAAATCGGAACACCCATTTTGCGGACTCGTCGGTCTTATGCAGCCACAGTCCATCACCATCGCAGTGCTTGCCCGGCGAAAGTGATTTCACGGAAAGATTTGTGAGCTTACCGCGCAGCCGCATCGTCCACCTCTGGGTCCACCCCTCGATATAGTGCCGCACCGTGCAGCACCGTGTCGCACGATGCAGCACATTGCACAGCAAAATCAAGTGATTCGATGGAATTTGGTGTGCACGGTGCAGCAGGATGTAGCAGCCTGAACAGGTATTCGGAGCGCATCACCCGCTCCATCATCCCCTTCCGACGCCGAACTCCGCCGCCCTTTCTTTCGGGACGGCCGGGCATTATATGCTGCGGGCAATCCTCAAGGGCGAAAGGAAGCAGATGTCCCGGAAAGCGACGCAGCGCCTGTCCTTCTTCCTGCTGATGGGACTGACCCTCTATGCCTCCTTCGTGGGCGCGGGCTGAGGGCGGGTCGATGGCGAAACGCTTCGGAGGCCGCTTTTCCCCGCAGGAACGGTTTCAGCGCGGCGGGGACGACCCGATGGCGGCCCGCCCCCTGCCCGGTCTGATCCGCCATCCGCTGGAATCGCGCACGCGCTGGATCACCATCATGGCGATCCCCTTCCTGATCAGCGCGTTCTGGCAGGGACCGTTCGGCCTCGTCACGCATCTCTGCGCCTTTGGCGCCATCGCCGCCGGCATGATGCTGACGCGCGAGGGGCTGCAGGCCGAGGCCGCCTATGACGCGCGCCGCGTCGCGCGCAGGCCCGCAATCCCGCGCAAGCTTTTCGGCGGCATCCTGACCGGCCTCGGCCTTGCGCTCGGCTCCTATGTGCCGGGGGCCGAGCTTGGCGCGGGCGTCATCGGGGTCGCGGGCGCGGTGCTCCATTGGCTCAGCTTCGGGACCGACCCGATGCGCGACAAGGGCATGGAGGGGATCGACAGCTTCCAGCAGGACCGCGCGCATCGCATCATCTCCGAGGGCGAGGCGCGGCTGAAGGCGATGCAGGACGCGATCCTGCGCACCGGCGAGCGGCGGCTGGAGGCGCGGGTCGCCCTGTTCGCCGCCACCGTGCGTGAGCTTTTTGCCCGAATCGAGCAGGATCCCGGCGATATCGCCGCCACCCGGCGATATCTCGGCGTCTATCTGGAGGGTGCGCGCGAGGCGACGGTCAAGTTCGCGGATCTCTATGCCCAGACCCGTGACCAGCGCGCGCGGCAGGATTACGAGAGCCTGCTCGGCGATCTGGAGACGCAGTTCTCGGCCAAGATCCGCAAGCTGGCCGAAGGCGGCAAGGATGACCTCGACATCGAGATCGGCGTGCTGAGGGACCGGCTGGCCCGCGAGGGCGTAGAGCCGCCCACGGCGGAGCTGGAGCGGTCGATGACCCTCGACGACCTGCTGATCCCGCGCGAAGGCGAGAAGCAGTCCCGCTGATGCCCCGTTACGCCCTGCTGATCGAATATGATGGCGCGCCCTTTGCCGGCTGGCAGGCGCAGGCCGACCAACCCAGCGTCCAGGGTGCAATCGAAACCGCACTGGCGCGCCTCGACCCCGGCTTCGCGGCAGGCGCGCGCATCGCCGCCGCCGGGCGCACCGATGCCGGGGTCCACGCCACGGGCCAGGTCGCCCATGCCGATCTGACCCGCGACTGGGATCCGTTCCGCCTGTCCGAGGCGCTGAACTGGCACCTGAAGCCCGCCCCCGTCGCCATCCTCGCCGCGGCCCGCGTGGACGAGGATTTCCACGCCCGGTTTTCCGCGCGCGAGCGGCGCTATCTGTTCCGCCTCGTCGCCCGGCGCGCGCCGGTCACGCATGATCGCGGCGCGGTCTGGCAGGTGCTGAACCCGCTCGATCTGGACGCCATGCGCGAAGGTGCGGCGCATCTGATCGGGCTGCATGACTTCACCACCTTCCGATCGACCATGTGCCAGTCGAAAAGCCCGGTAAAGACGCTGGACGAGATCCGAATCGAGGAGATCGCCATTCCGCAGGGCCGCGAATACCGCTTTTACCTGCGCGCGCGGTCCTTCCTGCACAATCAGGTCCGCTCGATCGTCGGCACGCTGGAACGCGTCGGCGCGGGGTCATGGCCACCCGCGCGCATGGCGGAGGCGCTTGCCGCGCGTGACCGCGCCGCCTGCGGGCCGGTCTGCCCGCCGCAGGGACTTTATCTTTCCGGTGTCGGATATCCGCTTGACCCCTTCACCGCACCCTGCGGCTGAAAGAATCACTCGGCCGGGACGCTCCCCTGGGCCGAGGAGGTCTGCTCGCCCTGCACCTGCGGCGCTTGCGAGGCCTGCCCCTCCCCGCTCGGGAAGCGGCGGCGACCGCGCCCCTGCCAGTTCGGCACCAGCACGGTCATGAAGGTGTGCCAGATGATCCACAGGTCCATGCGCAGGCTGCGGCGGCGCTGATAGATCAGGTCGAGCCTGAGCTTGGTCGGCAGGCAGCGGCGGTAATAGGCATCCTCGGTCGCGGCGGCGGTGACGCAGCGCGCCATGATCCGGTCCTCATGCGCGTGATAGATCATCGTCGCAAGGCCGGTCACGCCGGGACGGTTTTTCAGCACCTGATTGTAGAGGGCGGGAAAACGCTCGACATATTCGCGAAGCGGCGGACGCGGGCCCACAAAGCTCATGTCGCCGCGCAGGATATTGAAAAGCTGGGGCAATTCGTCGATCCGCGTGCGGCGCATGATGCGGCCGACACGGGTGATGCGCCAATGCTTGTGAGCGCCGGTCGCGCCGCAATCGCCATCCTCGCGCAGCATGGTGCGGAACTTCAGCAGGTTGAACTGCTCGCCCGGGGCGCGCATCCGCGGTGCGACATAAAAAAGCGGCCGTCCCTGAGTGACCAAGAGGACGGCAGCGACGATCGCCATGACCACCGAAAGCGGGACAAGCAGGATCAGCGCAAGGACAATGTCGAAGGCGCGTTTGCGAAAGGTCATCCCGATACGCGCGGCACCGTCCTCCGGTGCAATCCAGGACATGCCGACGCCCCGGATCGATGCCATATCACGATGATCGTTTCTGTCCCAATCGTGATGAATTGTCACAGCTACGGTCCCACGCGAATTGGTCTGCTCGGTATATGTTTTTGCCTTAACATAGGGCAGGAGAATTGAAAACGAACGCAAGGGGGAAAGCGCGACAGACTTGCGCGGGCGTGTCCTTTCGGCCAGTCTTTGCCAACCTCGGGTCTGCCGGAAGAGGGTCATGCGGAAATTTCTGGTCGTTCTGGACGATTCACGCGAATGCCTGAATGCCATCCGTTTCGCCGCCATGCGCGCCGCGAAGACGGGGGGCGCGGTGCAGGTGCTGGCCGTGATCCAGGCGGCGGACATCCAGCATGGCATGGGCGTCGCCGAAGTGATGCGGGCCGAGGCCTATGAGCGCATCCACGCCCATTTCGAGGTCTTTGCGAAATGGATGCGCGACCGCCCGGGGGTCGAGCCGGAACTGGTCGTGCGCGAGGGAGAGCCGGGGAACGAGCTTCTGGCCCAGATCGGCGACGATCCCGAGATCGGCATCGTCGTGCTTGCCGCCTCGACCGAGAGTTCGGGACCGGGGCCGCTGATCTCGCGCCTGATGCGCGAGATGTCGAACCTGCCCTGCCCGATCACCATTGTGCCGGGCAGCATGTCGCGCGAGCGTCTCGAACAGGTCACCTGATGGATCGCAAGCTGGCCTTGGCGGCGCTGGTGGCGGTACCGGCGCTGGCGGGGCTGTTCCATCTGCTCGCGGGGGCCGGGCTCAGACCGCTTTCGGCGGCGCTGATCGGGCTTGCGGCCTATTGGCTGCTGCTCGCGCTGGGGATCGCCCGCGGCGGCTGGTCGCTGCGGCCAAGACTGCCGCCATGGCCGGTCGCGCTGGCCTGTATCGTCCCGGCAATGCTGCTCGTCGCCGCAGCCTTCCCCTATCTCCTGCGCCTTTCCCCGCCGGTTCTGGCGGTGGTCGCGCTGGCGGCGCTGCTGAACGGCACGCTCGAGGAAGGGTTCTGGCGCGGCGCGCTGGTCCCCCGGCTTGGTCCGGGCGACTGGTCCGGGGCGGTGGCACCGGTTCTGCTGTTTGCGCTCTGGCATGTCGCGCCGGCCGTGATTGCTGCGCGGCTCGATGCTCCGGGCGGCGGGGCGGGCATGATCCTTGGCGCGCTGGCCCTTGGCTGGCTTGCGATGGCGGCCCGCCTCGGCTCGGGCAGCGCCGGTTTCGGGGCGATGCTGCACGCGCTCGTCAACCTCTGCACCTTCGGCGTGATCGCCGCGCGTCCCGTTTAGCTTGACTTGCACCCCCCTCAATCCCCATATCGCGGCCAAAGGAGCACGCCCATGTTCATCCAGACCGAAACCACCCCGAACCCCGCCACGCTGAAGTTTCTGCCGGGCGAGACCGTTCTGGGCACCGGCACCGCCGATTTCCCCGAGGCCGAGGCGGCTGTCGGCAGCCCGCTTGCCCGCCGCATCTTCGCGGTTCCGGGCGTGACCGGCGTTTTCCTCGGCTCGGATTTCGTGACCGTGACCAAGGCGGAAAGCGCCGTCTGGGACCATCTGAAACCCTCGGTCCTTGGCGCCATCATGGAGCATTACCAGTCCGGCGCCCCGGCGATGGAGACGACCTCCACCAGCGGGCATAACGATCAGGACGGTCCCGACGCCGAGATCGTGACCCAGATCAAGGAACTGCTCGATACCCGCGTGCGGCCCGCCGTGGCGCAGGATGGTGGCGACATCACCTTCCACGGCTTCGATCGCGGCGTGGTCTATCTGCACATGCAGGGCGCCTGCGCGGGCTGCCCGTCCTCGACCCTGACGCTGAAAATGGGGATCGAGAACCTGCTGCGCCATTACATCCCCGAAGTGACCGAGGTTCGCCCCGTTGGCTGATCCTCTGTCGCTTGGCTTCGACACATCGGCCGCGCATTGCGCGGCCGCTTTGCTCTCGGACGAGCGTGTGCTGGCCCAGCGGCACGAGGACATGGCGCGCGGCCAGGCCGAGCGACTGTTCCCGCTGCTCGAGGAGGTGCTGGCCGAGGCCGGGGCCGGATGGGGCGATCTTGCCGTGATCGGGGTCGGCACCGGGCCGGGAAACTTCACCGGCATCCGCATCGCGGTCGCAGCAGCGCGCGGGCTGGCGCTGTCGCTTAAAATTCCGGCCGTCGGCGTCACCGTGACCGAGGCCGCCGCCCTTGACCTGCCGCGCCCCTGCCGCGTCATCCTGCCCTCGCGTCAGGGCGAGGTGATCTGGCAGGATTTCGGCACCGCGACGCTGACGGCCCCCCAGCAATCTCCGGCCCATGAACTGCCGCCCGGCCCGCCGCAATTCGAGGCGCAGAACCCGATTGCCGTCGCCATCGCCCGGATCGCGCTGGCCCGCCGGGGTATGGCCGCGCTGCCGCGGCCCGCGCCGGTCTATCTGCGCCCGGCCGATGCCGCCCCTGCCCGCGACCGCGGCCCCCTCATCCTGAAATGAGCGCCGAGACCCTTGCCGAGCTGCATCTGCGCTGCTTCGGCAGCCATCCGCGCCCCTGGTCCGCGACCGAGATCGAGGAATTGCTGGCGAGCCGCCTCAACTTCCTGATCCAGCGCCCGGCGGGCTTCCTACTCGGCCGCACCGTGGCGGACGAGGCCGAGCTTCTGACCGTCGCCGTCTCGCCCGAGGCGCGCCGTCAGGGTGTGGGCCGCGCGCTGCTGGCCGAGTTCTGTGCGACATCGCGGGAACGCGGCGCCGCAAGCGCATTCCTTGAGGTGGCGTCGGATAATGACCCGGCGCGGGCGCTCTATCTGGCCGAGGGCTGGGTCGAGGTCGGAAACCGCCGAAACTACTATGCAACCGGCATCGACGCGATCCTGATGCATCGCCCTCTCGCAGGCCCACAAGGCGGTTGACGCATAACCGCCCATGCGCCCTAATCCTCACACCAGCGGGGCGGAATCGCCCGCATAACAGGTTGAGGTTCGATACATGTCCCTGATGAAAACCCTGCTGGCGGGCGCCAGTCTTTCGCTGCTGCCGCTGGTCGCCATGGCCGATCCGGCGCTGATCTTCGACCTGGGCGGAAAGTTCGACAAATCCTTCAACGAGGCGGCCTTCCAGGGGGCCGAGCGCTGGAAGCAGGAAACCGGCGGCAGCTACAAGGAACTGGAGATGCAGTCCGAGGCGATGCGCGAACAGGCGCTGCGCCGGCTGGCCGAAACCGGCGCGAACCCGATCGTGATGACCGGCTTCGCCTTTGGCGAGGTGCTGAACAAGGTCGCGCCCGACTATCCCGACACCAGATTCGCGATCATCGACATGGTGGTCGAGCAGCCGAACGTGCAGTCGATCGTCTTTACCGAGGAGCAGGGCTCCTACCTTGCCGGGGTGATGGCGGCCAAGGCCTCGAAATCGGGGACGATGGGCTTCGTCGGCGGCATGGACATTCCGCTGATCCACAAGTTCGAATGCGGCTATGCGCAGGGGATCAAGGCCACCAATCCCGACGCCAAGATCATCATCAACTATACCGGCACCACCCCCGCCGCATGGAACGATCCGGTCAAGGGCGGCGAGCTGGTCAAGGCCCAGATTGCGCAGGGCGCGGACGTTGTCTATGCCGCGGCCGGCGGGACCGGGATCGGCGTGCTGCAGGCGGCGGCGGATGCCGGCATCCTCTCGATCGGGGTCGACAGCAACCAGAACCACCTCCATCCGGGCAAGGTGCTGACCTCGATGGTCAAGGGCGTCGACAATTCGGTCTATGAGGTGTTCAAGACCGGCGCGGCGCTGGAAGGCGGGGTCATCAAGGTCATGGACCTCGCCTCGGGCGGGGTTTCGGTCGCGATCGACGAGAACAACAAGGACCTCGTGACCGATGACATGAAGGCGGCCGTCGATGCGGCGACCAAGGGGATCACCGGCGGCGAGATCAAGATCCACGACTACATGACCGACAACACCTGCCCGGTGCAGTAATGTCGGTGCCGTCAGGCACCGGAAGCCCGTCCCCCGCAATCGAGTTGCGGGGGATCTCGAAGGCGTTCGGCCCGGTGCAGGCGAACCGGGACATTCACCTCTCGGTCGCGCGCGGCACCATCCACGGCATCATCGGCGAGAACGGGGCCGGCAAATCGACCCTGATGTCGATCCTCTACGGCTTCTACCGCCCCGATTCCGGCGACATCCTGATCGGCGGCAAGCCGGTCGCCATCACCGACAGCCAGTCCGCGATCCGCGCGGGCATCGGCATGGTCTTCCAGCATTTCAAGCTGGTGCAGAATTTCACCGTGCTGGAAAACGTGATCCTCGGCGCCGAGGATGGTGGGTTGCTGCGCCCGTCCCTTGCCCGCGCGCGGGGCGAGCTGAAGCGGCTTGCCAGCGAATATGAATTGCAGGTCGATCCCGATACGCTGGTCGAGGATCTGTCGGTCGGTCACCAGCAGCGGGTCGAGATCCTGAAGGCGCTGTATCGGCAGGCCGATATCCTGATCCTCGACGAGCCGACGGGCGTGCTGACCCCGGCCGAGGCGGATCACCTGTTCCGCATCCTGCGCGGCCTGAGAGACGAGGGCAAGACGATCATCCTGATCACCCACAAGCTGCGCGAGATCATGGAGATCACCGACAATGTCTCGGTCATGCGGCGGGGCGAGATGGTGGCCTCGGTCAGGACCGCCGAAACCAGCCCGAGCCAGCTTGCCGAGCTGATGGTCGGCCGCAAGGTGCTGCTGCGGGTCGAAAAGACCCCGGCCCGGCCCGGCGCGCCGGTGCTGGAGGTGCGCGGGCTGAAGCTGACCGACGCTGCCGGGGTCGAGCGGCTGCGCGGCATCGACCTCGATATCCGGGCAGGAGAGATTTTGGGCATCGCCGGCGTCGCCGGCAATGGTCAGAGCCAGCTTCTGGAGATCCTTGCCGGCTATCCCGAGCCGGGCGCGAAACTCTCGGGCGAGGTCCGGCTGAAGGGCGAGGTTCTGCCGCTTTCCGGCCCCGATGCCGGGGCGCGGCGCGAGGCGGGCATCGCCCATGTCCCCGAGGACCGGCAGGTCGAGGGGCTGATCATGGATTTCTCGGCCTGGGAGAACGTGGCCTTCGGCTATCAGGACGCGCCCGAGTTCAACCGGGGCCTGTTGATGGATCAGCCGGCGATCCGCCGCGACGCGGCCGGCAAGATGGAACGCTATGACGTGCGCCCGCCCAACCCGGAACTGGCGGCGAGGAATTTCTCGGGCGGGAACCAGCAGAAGATCGTCGTCGCGCGCGAGATCGAGCGCAATCCCGACCTGCTGCTGATCGGCCAGCCGACACGGGGCGTCGATATCGGGGCCATCGAGTTCATCCACAGGCGCATCGTCGAATTGCGCGACGCGGGCAAGGCGGTGCTGCTGGTCTCGGTCGAACTGGATGAGATCATGGCGCTGGCGGACCGCATCGCCGTCATGTTTGACGGCCGGATCATGGGAGAACGACTGCCCGGGGAGGCGACGACCTCGGACCTCGGCTGCCTGATGGCCGGGATCGAGCCCGGAACCGTCATGCCCGGGGACATGCTTCCCGAGGACCAGCCGGAGCGCGCGGGATGAGCCGCGGCCGGCCTCCGGCGGGAGTATTTCGGGAACAGAGAAGAAGCCGGCTTGGCGTGAGGATGGGCTGATGGAGCGAATGCCGAAATGGGCGGATGTGGTCCTGACGCCGCTGATCTCGCTGGCGCTGGCCTTCGGGATCTCGGCGCTGGTCATCCTGGCCATCGGAGAAAGCCCGGCCGAGGCCTTGAAGGTGATGGTCGAGGGGGCGCTGGGTTCCAGCTATGGCTGGGGATTCACGCTTTATTACACCACGAATTTCATCTTTACCGGCCTTGCGGTGATGGTGGCCTATCACGCGGGCCTCTTCAATATCGGGGGCGAGGGGCAGGCAGCGATGGGCGGGCTGGGCGTCGCCCTGGTCCTGCTGGCCGTGCCTTGGCCGCATTGGGCGCTGGCGCTGCCCGCGGCCATGGTGGGGGCGGCGGTCTTTGGCGCGCTCTGGGCGCTGATCCCGGCCTGGCTGCAGGCCAAGCGCGGCAGCCATATCGTCATCACCACGATCATGTTCAACTTCATTGCCGCGGCGCTGCTGAACTATGTTCTGGTCAACCTGCTCAGGCCGGTTGGCAGCATGGACCCGGCATCGGCCCGGTTTGCGAATCCCACGCATCTGCCGAAGCTGACCGACATGGCGCGGGCGCTGGGATTCGAATGGGGCAAGAACACGCCGGCCAATGTCAGCTTCTTCGTCGCCATCCTGTCCTGCCTGCTGGTCTGGCTGCTGATCTGGCGCAGCCGGCTGGGTTATGAGATCCGGGCCTTCGGGAAATCCGAGCGGGGAGCGATCTATGCCGGGATCTCGCCCGTGCGGATAACGGTCATCGCCATGCTGATCTCGGGGGCGCTTGCCGGGATGATGGCCATCAACAATGTGATGGGCGAGGCGCAGCGCCTGGTCCTGAACGCCGTCGAGGGCGCCGGCTTCATCGGGATCGCCGTCGCGCTGATGGGGCGGAACCATCCCTTCGGCATCCTGCTGGCGGCGCTGCTTTTCGGCTTTCTCTATCAGGGCGGCGGGGAGCTTGCGCTATGGACCACGATCCCGCGCGAGTTGATCGTGGTCATCCAGGCGCTGGTGATTCTGTTCACCGGGGCGCTCGACAACATGGTGCGGATGCCGCTGGAGCGGCTTTTCGCGGCGCTGAGGCGAAAGGGAGCATGATGGATTGGCTTCTGCCCTGGCTGCCGGCCTTTTTCGCGGCCTATTCGATCCAGCTCATCGGCGTGATGTCGCCCGGACCCGCCGTCGCCCTGCTTTTGGGGATCGGGGCCGAACAGGGGCGCACAGCCGCGCTGACCGCGGCCTGCGGCATCGGCTTCGGGGCCGGCCTTCTTGCGCTGGCGACGGCGCTGGGGTTGGGCGTGATCATGCAGGAGGTCGCCTGGGCCGGAACCGCGCTGCGCTATCTGGGCGCGGCCTATCTGGCCTGGCTGGGCTGGAAGGCCTGCCGCAAGGCACTGGCCCCGCCTCGGCTTGGCGTGGCCGAGGTCGAACGCCAGCCCCTGCTGCGCCTGTTCCTGACCGGGCTTGCGTTGCAGGTGACGAATATCAAGGCGCTGGTCTTCTGGATGGCGGCGGTCAGCGCCGGTCCCGCGCAGGACGCCCCGCTTTCGGTTCTGCTGGTCTTTGCGCTTGGCGGCGCGGGCCTGTCGCTGCTGGGTCACGGTCTTTACGCGATCGTCCTGTCCAGCCAGGCTGTCCGGCAGGCCTATAACCGCGCGCGGCGCTGGATTGAGGGCGCGCTCGGGCTGTTTCTTGGCGCGATGGCGCTGCGCATGGCGGTGGAGCGTCGCTGATGGATTTCCCGACAATCATCCAGATCCTCGACAGCGCGCTGCGGCTGATGACGCCCCTGCTGCTGGCCTGCCTCGCCGGGCTTTATTCCGAGCGGGCCGGGGTTTTCGATATCGGTCTGGAAGGCAAGATGCTGATGGCGGCCTTCACCGCCGCCTCGATCGCCTATGCC
>Ga0182745_1003844_pt1 | contig 12750 bp, 7 predicted proteins | sample eDN3rd30CKraftBY_FD_128523 | JGI IMG/M metagenome (GOLD analysis project Ga0182745, IMG submission 128523) | Enriched backyard soil microbial communities from Emeryville, California, USA - eDNA 3rd pass 30_C Kraft BY (version 2) (version 2) | ecosystem: Environmental > Terrestrial > Soil >...
ACGCGCCGGGCGCTACGCCATCCGCGTGACCGCGACGGATCAGGACGGCGCCCTGGCGACGCAAACCTTTACCCTGGAAGTGAGTTTGCCCGATTCGCAGCCCGATTCGCAGCCGGATTCGCAGCCGGATGATGACGCCGGCGCGCCTGAGGATGCCGTTCTCTGGATCAAGGACCATGTGCTGGTGATGTGGTTCAGGCCGGGCAGCGCCCCGCCATTCGACCTCGACAGCATACGCCAGGGCGGCGAGCGTATCGTGATGCTGCCCGATAGCGGCTATGCCTATGTGCGCGACACATTCGAGTTGCAGTTGCACTGGACTTACCAGGGCGAGGATGGGCGCATGCGGCCAATGGCGATTTTCAGTGGCGCCGAAGGCCGCAAGCTGGCAGCCACGCCCGGCGATGCGCGATTGACCATGGAGTTGAAGGATCAACGACTGGTGCAGGGGCCGGTGTTGGTGACGGCAACCCAGCAGGACGATCAGTTCGCCGCGGCAATCAATGTAACCACCGCAGCCAGCGGCGCGCCGGCCACGACAGTTGCGGCCCAGGCCGAGGAGTATCCGGTCTTCCCAAGCTGGTATCGCACGCCCACGCAGACCTACGCCGAGATGGTGGAGGAGATGTGGGAGGCGGCGCTCCAGCGCCAGGCGCAGGAGGCGGCGTCGGCCGCGCCACCGTTTCCGCCGGCCCCGGCGGGGGATGGCGGTGCGCAGCCCTGGTACAGGACGCTGTGGTCGTCGCTGCGTCCCGGCGCATGGTTCGCGTCGAAAAGGAACGCCGTCACCGGTACGGAGCATGCGCCGGGAACCGTACAGGGGAAGCGGACGCAGCCGTCCTCGACCGATGCCGACGGCGATGCAGCCGACTGGGCTGGCGAGGGCTACTTCGATCAGCGCAAGCTCAACACCACCATGGATAGTATGCTGACCGGGACACGCAACGATGGCTTGGGGGATATGTCGCGCTGGACCGGGTCAGGCGGCAGTTCCTTCCATCAGTCTTCCTCGGGATTTCCCTGGTGAACTGCCAGGGCGGGTTTGAAACCCGCCCCTACGAAACCCGTCCTATGGGACTGTCATTCCGCGCGTAGTCGCGGAATCCATGCTTGAACAACCATGGACCCTGCGACTGAGCGCGGGGCGGCCTTCCGCAGGGTGACGGTGCGTTGGTTCGATTTGACTGAACCCTGATTCCTGACCTCTGTCTCCTGACATGTAGGGGCGGGTTTTAAACCCGCCCGCCTTGCTTCGTATCGACATGTCAATAATTAAACCGAAAACGCTCTAGTGATTGACCAATGGCGCCAACTGCTGCAGGCAACGGCCGGCGTCGTGTTCTTCCTGCTTGTTGCGCGCCTGTTCGACGCAGCGGTACGCTGAACGGATCCGGCGCAGGCGCTGATCGGTCAGATTCAGGGCGCAGCGGCTGGCATAGGTCGATGGCCAGGAGCCTCCCGCCCCCGTCAGCGCGCCGATCAGTTCGCATTCGTCGTCGCGATACTTGAGCCAGGCCTGTTGCTGGCTCTTGAGCGCCATCACCAGCCGCTCGGACCCAGGCATGCTCGCGGCCACCAGGGCCACCAGTTGTTCATGCCGCTTTAGCATGGACCGTTCCAGCTTCTGGCGCTCGGCGGCCAGCGTCAGTCCGGTGTGCATGGCGCTCCCTTCCGGCCAGCACTCGGGACGGTCGGTGCAGTCTTTCTGCGCCAGGGCAGGTCCGCTCGATAACGCCAAGCAGATCATCAGCATGCGCAGGGTCGGCTTCATGCCTGCGCATCCGGCCAGTAATGGCTGTCCGGAATGGCGCGGGCGCCAAAGATGGCCTGGCCGATGCGCACCACGCTCGCCCCCTCTTCCACCGCGATCTCGAAGTCTCCCGACATGCCCATCGACAGCGTATCCAGGCAGACGCCATCCGGCGCCTCCTGGCGCAGGCGTTCGCGCAAGGTGCGCAGGCCGGCAAAGCAGGCGCGCACCCGCGCCTCATCGCTGGATAACAGCGCCAAGGTCATCAAGCCTTGCACGCGCAGGCTGGAGCAGGACGCGATCTCGCGCAGGAAGGCCGCCGCCTGTTGCGGCGCCAATCCGTACTTGCTGGCCTCGCCGGAAGTGTTGATCTGCACCAGCACGTCCAGCGAGCGCCCTTGCTGTTGCAGATGCCGGTCCAGGGTCCGCGCCAGCCGCAGGCTGTCCAGGGCCTGGAACTCGGAGGCGAAGCGCGCCACCTCGCGCGCCTTGTTGGTTTGCAGATGGCCGATCACGCACCATCGCGCATCTGGCATGTCGCCCGCCTGTTGCCATTTGCCATAGGCTTCCTGCACCTTGTTCTCGCCGAACTCGCGACAGCCGGCCGCATAGGCCAGGCGGATGCGCTCGAGCTCGACCGTCTTGCTGACCGGCAGCAGCCGGACCGTGGCGGGATCGCGGCCGGCGCGCGCACAGGCCGCGGCGATGCGTGCGCGGATCGCCGCGAGGTTGTGTGTCAATGACTGCAAGCTGGCGGCGGTTGGGTAGTGGGCGGCGGTGGCGGAATCCGTCATGTTGTACTGGGTTGGTTTGCTTGGGACATTTTGCCTGATTACCTGTGCGCGGGAATCGCGGGGCGAGTTTCAAACCCGCCCCTTGCGCCGCGCCGCCTTTGCCGCGGGTGCGGCGCGCTTGCTCGCGGGCGTGGCGCGCTTGACTGCGGGTGCTGCGCGCTTGGCCGCAGGCCGCTTGACCGACTTTGGCGGCGGCGCAGGCTGTGCCTGGGTTGCTTCCGCTTCCCGCTCCGCCTCCATCTCCACAGCAGCCTCAGCCTCCACCAGCAAGTCGGCTTGCTGCGCGAACATCTCGACCACGGTCTGCAAGCGCCGCGCCTCGGCCACGCTGGGGCGGCCGGTGACGCCAATCAGCTGCACCAGGACCGATCCGGCCCTGCGGATTCTGGCCGGACTGGCTTGCTCCAGCATGGCGGGAATCGCCGCCAGCGCGGCTTTTTCATCCAGCTTCAGGAGCAGGGATTGGCGCCGCACCAGATCGCGGAATCTCTGCCGCTGAGCACGGAAGTGGGTGTCGCCGTTGTACAGGCGCACGCCCAGGTTATACATGCGCTCGTCGATCTGGCCGTCCTTTTGGAATATGTAGAACAAGGCCCGGATGGCTGCTGCCTGCAATCCACCGGCGTACATCTCCGCCCGTAAATCGTCCAGGGTTTCCTCGACGAAGGCCGCGTGTTCGGGGGAGTCGCACGAGGTCGGCGCCGGCGTGCGCGCATCGGCCTCGCTATCGTAGGCGAACGCCTGCATCCAGGGCACGCCATACACCGCCTTGAAGGTCTGCTCATAAGCATGGTCGCGCACATCGCGCCAGGTATCGAGCGCCGTGACCATGGTTTGCGAGAATGTCTGCTGCCATTGCAGCAAGGGATTGTCGGGAGCGACCGGACGACGTTCCGCACGGATGGCGTCCGCCTGCTTGACCACCAGCGGCGCCAGCGGATGGCGATCCGACCACCACTCGTACTGGATGCGCATGGGATGGAATTTCTGCACCAGGTCGGCGTTGACCGGGCTGACCATGGCGCGCACCCAGGGTTGCACGAATTGGCGGTAAAAACCCAAGCCTAGGTCGGACACCCGCGCGGCGGCGGCGAAGCGGCGATCGCTGTCCGGATCCGGCTGCACGATGGCGCGGATGTCATCCATGCTGCGCCGCTGCAGCGACATCACGTAGTCGCCCATGGTCAGGTCGCGATTGAAGGTGCGCTCGGTGACGTCTTCGACCACCGCCTCGAACAGCCCGGGCGGCAGCAGATCGATCAATTCGATGTTAGCGGCAAATTCGCGATGCTCCTTGCGCGCCACAGAGGACGATACGAAGATGCCGAGATGGCCGATGCTTTCGTGCATGGCGTACACGATGGTCTGGTCATGGCTGATGATGTCGGTGTCGTCGCGATACAGGTCGCAGATCCAGCCGAGCGCCTGGGGCGGCGGCGTGATGTTGTCGCCGCGCGAGCAGAACACCACGATGGGAGAGCGGATCTTGCGCAGGTCCAGGCGCACCCCGTCCGAGGTCACCAGGCGGGCGCTGGACAGGCGGTTGCCGATGAACAGGTTGTCGACGATGTATTGAATCTCGCCGCCATCCATGTACACATAGCCGCCCCAGTATTTTTCGAAATTCAGGTAGCGCTGCGGTTCGGTGTCGATCTTGGCGTACAGGTTGTACTGCTTGCTCCACAGGGTGTTGGCTGGGTTCAGGCTTTCAAAATTCATCACCAGGGATGCGCCGTCGAAACGGCCATTGCCGATATCGCTGTACCACTGGGTCCACATGCTGCCGCCCAACAGCCCGCCGGTATAGCGCATCGGGTTCTTGCCTTCCCAGCCGGCCCAATACGACAGCGGCGCCCCGGCGACGATGATCGGACCGAACAGTTCCGGGCGCATGGCGGCGGTCATCAGCACCTGCCAACCGGCCTGGCAATTGCCAATGACCACCGGCTTGCCGCTGGACTGGGGATGGCGCGCGATCACCTGCTCCAGGAAAGCGGCTTCGGCGTGCACCACGTCCTCCACCGTCTGCCCCTGTACCGGCTCCGGCCCGAAACCGATGAAATAGCAGGGGTGTCCCGCCTGCAAGGCGATGCCGATCTCGCTTTCCGCCTTGAAGCCGCCGATCCCCGGTCCATGCCCCGCGCGCGGATCGACCACCACGAACGGGCGCTTGGTTTCATCGACCGCTTGATCGGAGCCGGGGATGATGCGCAGCAGACCATAGTTGACCGGGCGCGGCAGATCGCTTCCCAGCAATATCGTCTCCGACTGAAAATCCAGCACATGCGGATTCGGATCCTGCAAATGCTCCTGGTATTGGTTGCCGCGCTGGCGCATCACATCGGCGTACAGAATGCTGCGCTGCCAGGCGTCGACCCCATAGTCGGCGGCTTCCTGCCAAAGCCTGGCCACGGGCCACTGCATCATTGCCGCACCCCCATCGGTGGAATGCGCCGTCGACTGTGTATTCACCATGTTCCAACCCTCCGTGCCGGCCGCCCGGCGAATGCATCAAGCCATTTGACTGATGGTCTTGCGAAAACGTTGCAAGGACAATGCAAACAGTACCGAGCCAATCAGCAGCAAGGCCAGGAACTGCTTCCACACCACGTCGATCCCGGCGCCGCGATACAGTATGGCCTGTCCCAGTTCCACGAAATGGGTGGTGGGAGCGGCCGTCATCAACATCTGCACCGCCGCGGGCATGCTTTCACGCGGGGTCATGCCGCCCGACAGCATTTGCAGCGGCATCAGGGTCAGCATCAGCAGCAGGCCGAACTGCGGCATGCTGCGCGCCAGGGTCGCCATGAAGATTCCCATCGACGTGGTGGCGAACAGGCACAGGGCCGAGCCCAGCAGGAACAAGGGTATCGAGCCTTCTATCGGCACCTGCAGCAAGCCGCGCACGATCATGTTCAGCGACAGGGCGACGGCGGCCAGAACCACCAATCCCATCGACCATATCTTCGATAGCATGATTTCCATTGGTGTCACAGGCATGACAAGCAGGTGTTCGATGGTGCCGTGCTCGCGTTCCCGGATCAGCGCTGCGCCAGTCAGTATGATGGAGAGCATGGTGACATTGTTGATGATCTGCATCAGGGAACCGAACCAGGACTTCTCCAGCGCCGGGTTGAAGCGCGCCCGCAAGGCCAGGTCGACCGGAACGACCGGCGTGCTGCGATAGCGCTGGGAAAACTCGGAAACCTCGCCATGGACGATCTGCTGCACGTAGCCGCTGCCCGAAAAGGCCTGGCTCATGCGGGTGGCGTCGACGTTCAGCTGCAGCTCCGCCCGCATCCCCCCCAGCACGTCCCTTTGAAAGTTGGGCGGGATGTTCAATACAAAAGTATATTCCCCCGCATCCATTCCCGCATCCATCTGAGCCAGCGAAATCATCGCCGGAGTCTTGAACTGCGGCGGATAGAAGGCCGAGACGATGTGCCGGGACAAGGGCGAGTCATCCTCGTCGACGATGGCGATCGTGGCATTGTTCAGGGTTTCCGGCAGCGCGGTGGCGGCGGTGTACACCGAGAACGTGAAGGCATAGATGATCAGCACCAGCATGGTAGTGTCGCGCAGCAGACTCCATAATTCCTTGATGCCAAGCCGGTAGATATTCGAGAGCGTGCGCATGTCAGCGCTCCTGTTTGCGCAACAGCGCAATCGCCAGTCCCAGGATGACCGGCACCGACGCCAGCAAGGGCAGGAAGGATGTGCGCAGGTCGTCGAAATTCAAGGCCTTGTTGAACACCCCGCGGCTGATGGTGAACATGTAGGTGGCGGGGTAGATCTCGCCGATGGCGCGCCCCACGCCCTGCAAGGACTGCACCGGATCGGTCAGGCCGGCGAACTGCGACGCCGGCAGCATGGTGCCGAGCATGGCGAAGAACATGGCGGCGATCTGGCTGCGGGTGACGGCCGACGCCACCAATCCCATGCCGGTCGCGACCACGGAAAATATCAGCGCGGCCAGGGTCAGCGTCATGAAACTGCCCTTGATCGGCACGCCGAACAGGGTCACCGCCAACAGGCACATCAGCAGGTAGTTCAGCATCGCCAGGGCCACATACGGCACTTGCTTGCCGAGCAGGAATTCCGAGCGCGTGACCGGCGTGACATACAGGTTGACGATGGAGCCCAGCTCCTTTTCGCGCACCACCGCCAGCGCGGTCAGCATGGCCGGCAGCATCAGCAGCAGCAGGGGGATCACCGCCGGGACCATGGCCGGCAGGCTGCGCACATCCGGGTTATAGCGAAAGCGCGTCTCCAGCGATACCTGGGACAGTGCCGAAGCGCCGCCGCGGCGCTGGATTTGCTCGGCCAGCCAATGCTGGTGCACGCCCTGGGCGTAACCCATCACGGTCTCGGCCCGGGCCGGCATGGCGCCATCGATCCAGGCGCCGATCTTGACCTGGCTGCCGCGCTGCAGGTCGCGCGCAAATCCCGGCGGGATTTCTATCGCCAGCGACAGCTCGCCGCTGCGCATGCGCTGGTCCAGCTGGGCGTAGTCGCGTATCGGCGCCTGTTCGATGAAGTAGCGCGAACCGGACAGGCTGTGCGCGTACTCCTGGCTCAGGCCGGTCTGGTCCCGGTCGAGCACGGCAAAGCGCAGGTTCTCGACGTCCATGCTGATGCCAAAGCCCATCACCAGCATCAGGATCAGCGAACCCACCAGCGCCAGGGTGGCGCGCACCGGATCGCGCTGCAGTTCCAGCGACTCGCGCCAGGTGTAGCTGAGCATGCGTCGCAGGGAAAAATTCAGCCAGGGGCGGCGAGCGCCGCGCTCGGATTGCCGTTGGTCGTCCGGTGGCTCCGGCGCAGGCGCCTCGGGCTGCTCCGCCGCTCCCCCGCCAGCATCCAGCAGATACCCGATGAAGGCCTGCTCCAGGTTGGGCACGCCGCGCTTGGCCACCAGCGCCGCCGGCGTATCGCTATCCAGGACCTTGCCGGCGTGCATCATCGACATGCGGTCGCAACGCTCGGCTTCGTTCATGAAGTGGGTGGAAATGAAGATCGTGACCTGGTCGCGGCGCGACAGCTCGATCAGGAGCCGCCAGAAATTATCGCGCGCGATCGGGTCGACCCCCGAGGTCGGTTCATCCAGGATTAGCAGTTCAGGCTGGTGCACCATCGCCACCGCCAGCGACAGGCGCTGGCGCATTCCCAGCGGGATATTCTCGGGCAGGCTGTCCAGCACGCGTTCCAGGCCGAAGCGGATGGCCATTTCGCGCACCCGGTCCGGGATCTGTTCCGGCGCGACGTGGAACAGGCGCGCATGCAGGGTCAGGTTTTGCGCCACCGTCAATTCGCCGTACAGGGAAAACGACTGCGACATATAGCCCACGCGGCGGCGCGTGTCGAGGTCATGCGGGTCGATCTCCTTGCCGAACAGCCAGGCCTGACCGGCGCTGGCGGGCAGCAGGCCGGTCAACATCTTCATCGTGGTGGTCTTGCCGCAGCCATTGGAGCCAAGGAAGCCAAAGATCTCGCCGCGCCGGATGCGGAAGCTGACATGGTCGACCGCGATGAAGTCGCCAAAGCGCATGGTCAGGTCGCGCGCCTCGATGGCAATGTCGTGTTCGCCTTCGTCCGGCAGCGGCGGGATCACGACCGGCTGGTAGCCGCGCTTCCTTTCTTCCGGCAGCAGCGCGATGAAAGCCGCTTCCAGCGAGTCGGTCCCGGTGTGCGCCAGCAATTCCGCCGGCGTCCCGCGCGCCAGCACCTGGCCCTGGTCCATGGTCACCAGCCAATCGAAACCCTGGGCTTCGTCCATGTAAGCCGTCGCCACCAGCACGCTCATGCCCGGGCGCTGGCCCCGAATGCGCGCAATCAAGTCCCAGAACTGCGCCCGCGCCAGCGGATCGACGCCGGTGGTCGGCTCGTCCAGGATCAGCAAATCCGGATCGTGGATCAGGGCGCAGCAAAGACCGAGCTTTTGGCGCATGCCGCCGGACAGCTTGCCGGCCGGGCGCTCGAGAAACTCGAAGAGGCCGGTGCTGCGCGTCAACGCGTCGATGCGGCGCGCCTCTTCATCCCTGTCGTGACCGAACAGGCGCGCAAAGAATTGCAGGTTCTCCTGCACCGACAGCGTTGGATAGAGATTCTTGCCCAGGCCCTGCGGCATGTAGGCGATGCGCGGACATACCTGGTCGCGATGGCGCTTGCGCGCCATGTCGCCGCCCAACGTCAGTACCTGGCCTTGCTGCACCGCGCGCGCCCCCGCCACCAGGGACAGCAGGCTGGACTTGCCGACGCCGTCCGGACCGATCAGGCCGACCATGGCGGCCGCCGGAAAATCGATGGAGACGTTTTTCAGCGCCTCGGTCTTGCCATACCACAGCGACACATCGCGCAGGCTCACCACGGCTGGCGGGCTGGTCTGCTCCTGCGCCGCCGGCAACATCATTGCGCAACCAGGTTCTGCAGATTGGCCGGCCATTCCGCCTCCGGATCGAGGCGGATCCAGGCCACGCCCGGCAAGCCGGTCTTGACCTGCTCCAGATACTTCAGCAGCAGCTCACGGTCGATTTGCGCGCGCACCCGGAACATCAGCTTCTGGCGTTCGCTGGCGGTCTCGACCGTCTTCGGGGTGAACTGCGCGCTGCTGGCCACGAACGACACCCTGGCGGGAATCGCGATATGCGGCGCCGCGTCCAGCACGATGCGCACTTCGCTGCCCAGGGCCACGCGCCCGGCCACGGTTTCCGGCATGAAGAAGCTCATGTACACGTCGGACAGGTCGATCAGGTTCAGGATCTTGCCGCCCGCGCCCACCACTTCGCCCGGCTGCGCCACCCGGTATTGCACGCGGCCGCTGCGCGGGGCCTTCAACTGGCTGTCGTCGATCTCGGCCTGGATGCGGGCGATGGTCGCGTGCACCGCCTCGACCGCCGACTCGACGCCGGTGACCTGGGCCCGCGCCGCCGCGATCGCCGCGTCGGCGGCGGCCACCTGCGCCTTAGCGGCGACGATGACGGCCTGGGCGCCGCGCATGCGCGCGCGGTCGTCGTCAAGCTGCTGGGCCGAGGTCGCGCCCTCGCGCGCCAGGGTTTCGGAGCGCTCCAGGCGGCGCTCGGCGGCGTCCAGTTCGGTTTCGGTCCGGTGCACCTGGGCCTCCAAGGCCTGCTTCTCGCTGATGCGCATGACCACCTGCGCCTGGGCGCTTTGGACGTTGTTGCCGGCCTGGCGCAACTGGGCCTCGGCTTCGCGCAACTGGGCCTGCAGCGTTTGCACTTCCATGGTGGCCAGCAGCTGGCCGGCTTCGACGAACTCGCCTTCGCGCACCAGGATGGCGCCAACCCGGCCCGGCAGCTTGGTGGCGACGTCGATCTCAGTGGCCTCGATACGTCCGTTGCCGGTGACGAATCCTTCCGGGATCGCGTCGCGCTTGCTGTATTCCCAGCCATACCAGGCTGCGACCAGCAGCAGCGCGACGACGATGATGATCCATTTCCTGTTGCGTTGATTTGCCATGTTTATCGCTGTGGTTGGGGCGTGGGTGGAGTGGCGCTGGCTGAGAATGGCTGCCCGTCGTTGCCGATCGCGCCGGGTTGCGCTGCCGCCTCGATGCGCGCCGAGCCCCCGCCGAGGGCGCTGTACAAGGCCACCCGTGCGGCTTGCAGGGCAGCGCGCGCCTGCACCAATTGCTGCTCGGCGGACAGCAGCGAGCGCTGCGCATCCAGCACTTCCAGGAAGGTGGTTGCGCCATTGTCGTAGCTGAGCGTGGCCAGGCGCACGCGTTCGGCCTGGGCCGACAAGGCGCGTTCCTGCACCTGCAATTGCCGTTGCAGGAATGTCTGGCTCGCCAGCGCATCCGCGACCTCGCGAAACGCCCTTTGTATGGTCTGTTCGTATTGCGCCACCGCGATGTGGCGCCGGGCCTGGGCCAGATCCAGGTTGGCCTGCCTGCGGCCAGCGTCGAATAGCGGCAACTCCAGGCTGGGCGCAAAGCGCCAGGCGCGGCTGCCGGAACCGAACAGGCCGTCGAGCTCCGCGCTGGCGCTGCCGCCGAACGCGGTCAGCGTGATGCGCGGGAAGAACGCCGCGCGCGCGGCGCCGATATTCGCATTCGCGCCGCGCAGGCGATGCTCGGCGGCGACGATATCGGGCCGGTTGTACAGCAGCGCCGCGGGCAAGCCTGGATCGAGTTCGGCGATAGGCGCGGCGACAGGCCCCATCTCCCGGCCGGCCACATACAGTGAGGGTACCTCCACCGGGGTGCCAACCAATAGCGCCAGCGCATGCGCCTCAAGCGCGCGCGTCTGCTGCAATTGCAAGGCCAGCGCCTCGGCCTGTGCCAACAGAGACTGCACCTGGGTGACTTCCAGGCGCGACGCCACGCCGACCTCCATGCGCCGCGTGAAAATGCGCAGCGACTCGCGCTGGCTGTGCTCGGCGCGTTGCGCCAGCAGGATGCGCTCGTCCAGTTCCTGGATGGCGAGGTAGCGCTGCGCCACCTGGGCGATCAGGGAAAGGTGCAGCGCCCGCCGGGCGGCATCGGTCGCCAGGAATTCCTGCAGCGCCGCCTGGTTCAGGTTTTGCAGCCGGCCGAAGAAATCCAGCTCCCAGCCGTTGATGCCCGCGCCGACCTGGTATTGGCTGGCCGTGAGCGCCGCGCCGCTGGGGTTCAGGTCGCCGGGAGTACGTGCGCGCACACCCTCGGCGCCCGCGCCCAGCGTGGGATATTGCGCGCTGCGCTGGATACCATGGGCGGCGCGCGCCTCTTGCACGCGCCAGGCCGCCAGGCGCAGGTCGCGATTATTCTGTAACGCCAGGGCGATCCATGCGCGCAGCTCCGGCGCGCTGAAATAGTCGCTCAGGCGCAGTTCGGCAGCATCGCCCGGCTGCGTGCCCGGGCCTTGCAGCGTGGCGGGCGTGGTGGACGTGGCATAGGGATACTGCTCGGCGACCGGCAGCGCCGGCTGTTGGTACGGCGGCGCCAGGCTCGTACATCCTGCCAACAAGGCGATCGCCAGGGCCGGCCAGAACCTGCCTTTCATCGGGCCATTCAAGGGAGTTCCTATCCGGATTTGAACCAAATCCGCCCACCGCCGCGTCGTCGGGGCTGAGCGAAAGTTGATTGCGAATATAGCATGCTTCATTGTGGCCATCGATTCAGATATACCCATGGGAACGACGCTCCGGCAACTTCACCAGCACAGGCTTGAGGGACTGCGCGGGGCGGTTGCGGCAGTGCAGCAGCATATTTGCTAGGATAGCCGATGATTGTGGATTCCCCGATATTGATTTCCTGACCCAGAACACACCATGCCCAAACTATTCGAACCCCTCCAGCTCGGCGATCTCGCCCTTCCGAATCGCGTCATCATGGCGCCCTTGACGCGCGCCCGCGCCGTCGGCGGCAAACGAGTGCCCAACGCGCTCATGGCCAAGTACTACGCGCAGCGCGCATCGGCCGGGCTGATCATCAGCGAAGCGACTTCGGTGTCCGCGCAGGGGGTGGGCTATGCCGATACCCCCGGCATCTGGTCCGAGGAACAGGTCGCCGGCTGGCGCCTGGTCACCGACGCCGTACACGCCGCCGGTGGACGCATTTTCCTGCAGCTCTGGCATGTCGGCCGCATCTCCGACCCGGAACTGCTGGACGGCGCGCTGCCGGTCGCGCCCAGCGCCATCGCCGCGCAAGGCCATGTCAGCCTGTTGCGGCCGCAACGTCCCTACCCGGTTCCACGCGCCCTGGAGACCGAGGAATTGCCCGGCATCGTCGCGGATTTCCGGCAAGGCGCAATCAACGCCAAGCTGGCTGGTTTCGACGGCGTGGAAATCCACGGCGCCAACGGCTACCTGCTCGACCAGTTCCTGCAGGATGGCAGCAACCACCGGCAGGATGCCTACGGCGGTTCGATAGAAAACCGGGCGCGGCTGCTACTGGAAGTCACCGATGCCTGCTGCGAAGTGTGGGGCCCGGCGCGGGTCGGCGTGCACCTGTCGCCGCGCGGCGACTCGCACTCGATGGGCGACAGCAATCCGGCGGCGCTGTTCGAGTACGTGGCGCGGCAACTGAATCAGCGTCGCATCGCTTTCCTGTGCGTGCGCGAATATCCCTCCACGGACAGTCTCGGCCCCTTGCTGCGAGAGGTTTTCGAGGGCGTATACATCGCCAATGAGAAACTGACCAAGGCAAGCGCCGATGCCTTGCTGGAAAGCGGCCGGGCGGATGCCATCGCTTTCGGCAAGCTGTTC
>Ga0182745_1003846_pt1 | contig 12746 bp, 11 predicted proteins | sample eDN3rd30CKraftBY_FD_128523 | JGI IMG/M metagenome (GOLD analysis project Ga0182745, IMG submission 128523) | Enriched backyard soil microbial communities from Emeryville, California, USA - eDNA 3rd pass 30_C Kraft BY (version 2) (version 2) | ecosystem: Environmental > Terrestrial > Soil >...
CGACGCTGACGTTGCCGCCGAGATCGGTGCGCGCGTTCGCGAAGAAGACCAGCACCCAGATGCGACGACCGCGCGAAATGCCCGAAGCTTCGGTGAAGCGCGGCATGCCGCCGCGCGCGTCGTTCCACTGCTTGCGCCAGTCGGCGTCCGTCGTGATCGTGAGCGAACCGCCGAAGACGTCGTCGCGCCGCGTCGCCGCTGCATTCGCCGCGCCTTTCAGGGAGAAGTCGGGCCGCGGATCCTGCGCGGCGAAGGCCGGGGCCAGCAGCGCGAACAGGAACGGCGCGACGAGCCCGGCTTTCATTCAGGTCTCGTCGGCGATGGCTTCGTGGGCCCCGACGGCGCCGCGTTGCCAGTACCCCGACGCCTTGATCCACGGCAGCGAAACGCCGTGCTCCTCGCGCAGCTGTCGCCGCAACGCGCGCGCGACCCGCGATTCGCCCGCGATCCAGAAGAACGTTCGCGGCGCGAACGGCGCGTGACGCCGCAGGGCTTCGGCCAGCGCCGCGCCAACCGCCTCGCCCGCCGCTTCGCGCGCGATCCATTGCACCTGCCGCTCCGGCGCGTTCGCGGCGATCTCGATCCAGGGCGTGGCCGACTCGCCCTCGACGAAGACGCTGACATGCGCGTCGGCCGGCAGCTCCTCGAGTCGCCGCGCGATGGCGGGCACCGCGGTCTCGTCGCCGATGAGCACGTGATGATCGATGCCGTCGAGCGGGATCACGGCGGACCCCTTCGGACCGGCCACCGTGAGCACGTCCCCCGCCTTCGCCGCTCGCGCCCATTCAGCGGCGGGCCCGGCTTCGTGCAGGAAGAAGTCGATGGCGAGCTCGCCGCGCGCGGCGTCGTAGCGCCGCGGCGTGAAGTCCCGCATCGACGGCGCGACGCCCTCGGTGAGCGGGCCGAACACGAGCTTCACGTGATCGTCGAAGCCGAGCGAGGTGAAACCTTCGAGCTCGGTGCCGCCGAAGACGACGCGCGCCATCTGCGGCGCGAGACGCTCGACGCGCAGCACGGAGAGCCGGCGGCGTCGCAGCTCGTGACGCACGCGCTCGATGCGCGGACCCGGGATCGCGACGACCTCACTCACGCGACGGCCCTCGCGAGATGGCCTCGGCCGCATCCTCGATGAGCTTTCGCACCCGTTCGGTCTCCGTCTCGTCCCACCCGCCGCGATGGAACATCAGCGCGGCCTTCAGCGTGTGCATGGCGTGGTGCAGCGACGCGGGCGGGGTATCGCCCGAGAAGGCCCGCGCGGCCATCTCCATGCGCGCCATCGCGCTGTTCAGCGCCGCCGACTGCTCGGCGAGATACGCGCGGCCTTCCGCGGTGATCTCGAAACGGCGCTTCGTCCCTTCCGTCGACGACGAGCGCAGGTAGCCCAGTTCCTCGAGCAGCGTCAGCGTGGGATACACCGAGCCGGGGCTCGGCGCGTAGCCGCCGCCGAACTTCAGCTCCAGCGCCTTGATGAGCTCGTAGCCATGGCGCGGCTTCTCGTCGATGAAGGCCAGCAGCACCAGCCGCAGGTCCCCCGAGCCGAAGACGCGCCCGCCGCCACCGCCGCGCCCGAAGAAAGGGCCGCGATGGAACTCGTGATGGTGGTGTCGTTTTCCAAACATGTCGCGAACGATATATCGGATGACTGCATCTGTCTACTCGCTCGTGAAGCGCTGCGGCCGGCAGGAGTAGGTTTGGCGGGCCGCGACAACCAAAAGAGAGCGAGATGAAGCGCCAAAACAAGAAATCCGCCCCGCCCGCCCCGGTCTCACGGGACTCCGCCATCGAGCCGCTCGACCGCCGCCAGTTCCTGGGCGGTCTCGCGCTCTCCACGGCGGCGCTCGCCGCCGCCGGCCTCGCCCGCCGCGGCGATGCGGCGGAAGTGGCGGCGTACTCCGCCGCGAATCCCGGCGTATCGCAGCCGCCGCCGCTCGAGGAGCTGGCCGGCAAGGTCGCGTACGTCACCGGCGGCTCCAGCGGCATCGGGCTCGCGACCGCGCGGCTGCTGCGCGACGCGGGCATGAAGGTCGCGATCGGCTACATCGTCGACGAGCAGATCAAGGAGGCGATGACGTTCTTCGACGCGAACGATCCGGACTTCATGACGATCCGCCACGACGTGCTCGACGTCGACGGCTGGGAGCGCACCGCCGACGCCATCGACAAGCGCTTCGGCAAGACGCACCTGCTCGTGAACAACGCGGGCGTCGGTCTCAACGCGCGCGCGACCACGGCGTCGATGAACGACTGGCAGTGGGGCATGGGGGTGAACTTCTGGGGGCCCGTGAACGGTGTGCGCACGTTCCTGCCGCGCTTCCGCGCGCACAATGAAGGCGCGCACATCGCGACCGTCTCGTCGATCAGCGGCATGTTCGCCGGCTCGGGCAACGGCGTGTACACCGTCAGCAAGTACGCGGTGTGCGGGCTGATGGAAGAGCTGCGCGTCGAGCTGCACCAGACCAATATCGGCACGTCGGTGATGTTCCCGGGGTTCACCACGTCGAACATCGGCCGCGCCGAGACGTACCGGCCCGACCGCTATCGCGATCCGGAAGCCGCCGCTCCGCCGCCCCGCCCTGCCGGCGCCGCCGGCCCGCGCGCACCGCAGCCACCGGATGCGCAGATGTCGGCGATGGAGTGCGCGCGCTGCCTCATCGACGGCATCCGGCACAACGACCTCTTCATCCTCTCCCATCCGGAATGGAAGACGGGCACGAAGGCGCGATTCGACGCGATCATGGCTTCGTTCATCGACCGGCCGGTGCCGGCCGCGCGCGTGCCGGCCGATCCGTTCCGCTCGCCGGTGTACATCCGTGAGATCGCGCACCGCCGGAAGACGGCGAAGCGCAGCATCAAGTCCGGCGCCTGAGCGGCGCCCGACGCCGCGGCGCCGGCCGCGTTCCGCGCGCCGCCAGCAGGCGGCGGAACGTGGGGCATTCCATGTGGCTCGGCGCCTTGCACACCGCCGCGTGTCGCAGGCCGTCGCGCATCGCCGCGAGGCGGCGGATGGTGCGATCGAGCTCGTCGGCCTTGCCCGCGAGCGCCGCGCGATCGATGCGCACGCGCCCGTCGGGCGAGAACACCCGCGCGATCTCCCCGAGCGAGAAGCCCGCCGCCTTCCCCAGGGAGATCAGCGCGAGGCGCTCGACCACCGTGGCATCGAAGGTGCGCCGCAGGCCGCGGCGGCCGGTCGAGCGGATGAGTCCGCGCGCCTCGTAGAAGCGCAGCGCGGACGGAGCGACACCCGATCGGCGCGCCACCTCGGCGATATCCAGGGGCATGGGGCTTGACCTCAAGTGCACTTCAAGTCGTAGGGTGTGCCTCATCCGATGACGATGCAAGGAGCGATCATGGAACCGAAACTCGACTGGAACGGCGCGAGCGGCGAGGCCTGGGTGACGATGCAGCCGGTGCTCGACGCGATGCTCGAGCCCTTCATCCCGGTGCTGCTCGACCACGCGCTGGAGGACGGCGTGCGCGACGTGCTCGACGTCGGCTGCGGCGCGGGAGCGACGACGCTCGCCGCCGCGCGCGCGTTGGGCACGGGTGGCGCGTGCACGGGCATCGACATCTCCGACGCGCTGATCGATGCGGCCCGCGCGCGGGCCTCACTCGCGGCGCCGGGGACGGCCCGTTTCATCCGCGCCGACGCGCAGACCCACGCGTTCGAGCCGGCGGCGTTCGATGCCGTGCTGTCGCGCTTCGGCGTGATGTTCTTTCCCGATCCGGTCGCGGCGTTCGCCAACCTGCGTCGCGCCGCGCGGCCGGGCGGACGGCTCGCCTTCGTGGCCTGGCGGTCGCCGCGCGAGAACGCGTTCATGACGCTCGCGGCGCGGACCGCCGCGCCGCTGCTCCCGTCGCTCGTGCCGCCGGACCCCGATGCGCCGGGACAGTGGGCCTTCGCGGACGACGCGCGCGTACGCGGCATCCTCGCCAGCAGCGGCTGGAAGGACGTCGCGATCGAGCCCGTCGACGTCGCGACCGCGGTTCCGGTGGCGGATCTCGACGACTATCTCGCGCGCCTGGGCCCCGTCGGGCTCGCGCTGCAGGCGGCCGATGTGTCGACGCGCGAGCGCGTGATGTCGTCGTTGAGGGCGGCGTATGCGCCCACGGTCGAGGACGGCGCGGCGAGGTTCACGTGCGCCTGCTGGCTCGGCACGGCACGGGTGTGACGCAGATCACGCGGAAACCGGCGGGAATTTCAATTTCTCAGGAATTTCCCGAAGGGATCTCCCCAATGTCGCGGAGGCCGCCGCTCCCCTAAATTGAGTCGCACAGCAAGGGCAAACCCGTCGAAAGGCGGGGACGCAAAGCCACCGGTCTAAGGGTCGACGAGACCTACTGATAGCGGGGTTGCCGGATCGAACGCCATCCGTAACGGCGCTCACCGTCAACTCGGCCAGTTCATCTCGTCCGCCCTTTTTCCGAGGCGCCACCAGCGACCTTTCGGAGAAAGCGACGATGCGCGAACGAAACCTGACCCGCCGACTCGGCCTCCTCCTCAGCGGCGTCGTCGTCGCTTCATTGCTCACCGCGTGCGGTGGCGGCACCGAAGCGGCGCCCGAAAGCCAGGCCCTCGTCGGCGCCGCGCCCGTCACGACGCCGGCTGCCCCGCCGCCCACGAGCGCGTCGTACGCCCCCGAAGTGCCCGTAGCGCAGACGCCCGAGCCGCTGCCCGCCCCGGCGCCCGCCCCGGTGCCCGCGCCGCTGCCGCGCGCGACGGTCGGCTCCGCCGCCCTCTCCTGGGTGCCTCCGACGCAGAACGACGACGGCTCGTCGCTCGCGAACCTCGCCGGCTACCGCATCTACTACGGCACCGACGCCGACGCGATGGACAAGGTCATCGAGGTCTCGAATCCCGGTCTCACGAGCTACACGGTCGGCGAGCTGGCGAACGGCACGTACTACTTCTCGGTGACGGTCTACAACACCGATGGCACGGAGAGCGACCGGTCGGTGCCGGTCAGCAAGACGATCTGAGGTCGTTCGACAGCGGCAGCCGGACGGTGAATTCGCTGCCGCGATCGGCGCCCGCGCTGGTGGCGACGACGGTGCCGCCATGGGCTTCGACGAGCGCACGCACCAGCGGGAGGCCGAGTCCGAGGCCGTCCTTGCGCGCCGACGAGCGCGCCTGCACGTAGAGATCGAAGATCCGCGGCAGCAGTTCGGCAGACATGCCGATGCCGGTGTCGCGGATCACGACGACCGCCGTATCGGCCCCGTGCCGCGCCGTTACGCACACGTCGCCGCCGTCCGGCGTGTACTTCGCCGCATTCACGAGCAGATTGACGAACGCCTGTTCCAGCCGGGCGGCATCTGCGTTCAACCAGACCGGCGTGGTCGGGATCGACACCGCGAGGCGATGACCGCGCTGCTTCAGGGCGCCATCGGCCGTGCGCAGCGCCGCGGCGATGACCGCGCACAGGTCGGTCCGCGCGAGTCGGAGCTTGAGGCGACCCGTGCGGATGCGCGAGACGTCGAGCAGATCGTCGACGAGCCCGGTCATCTGATCCACCTGTCTCAGGATCAGCACGCGCGCCTTGTCCGTGGCGACATCCTCGGGGCTCGCCGCTCCCACGACGTGGATGGCGCTGCGGATGGTGCCGAGCGAATTGCGCAGCTCGTGGGACAGCTGCGCCAGTACGTACTGGATCCTGTCTTGCGTCGGGTGTTCCCTGTTCATGCGTTGCCTGCCTGTTGCCTGCTGCCTTCCCTCGGCGTCGGGCAGCGCAGCAACTGCTCGACGGCGACATCGTCGGCGCGCTCGAGCGCCGCTTCGATCTCGAGACTCTGCAGGTCGCGACCGATCGTCACGACCGCCGTGACGCGACCGCCCTGCTTCCTGCTGCGATAGATCACGGTGGCGTCGCGGTCGCGAAGACTTCCCGAGATCGTGATCGACGGCTCGCCGTCCGCGTGCCCCACGTAGCGCAAGGACACGTCGTAGTGGCGGCTCCAGAAGAACGGCCGCATCGAAACGCTTGCCGAGCCCCAGCATGTCCGCTGCGGCGGCTTGACCCTGCCGTTGCGCGACGGCCCAGTGCTCGATGCGCACCGTCGTTCCGAGACGGCTCTCGGGATATCGCGCCACGTCGCCGGCCGCCCACACGGCGGGCGCATTCGTGCGCAGCGAGGAATCCACCAGGATGCCGTCGTCCACGGGTAGTCCCGCCCTTTCGGCCAGCGCGGTGCGGGGCCGCACGCCCGTTCCGAGCAGGACGAGATCGGCGGGGAGCGTGCGGCCATCCTGGAGCTCGACGCCGTCGGTGCGGATCGCCGTGGACGTGGCGCCCAGGAGGAACCGAACTCCCTGCGCTTCGTGGATGCCCTGGATGAAACGGCCCACCCGCTCGCCGAGAACGCGTTCCAGCGGCGCCCGGTCGCGGCTCACGACCTGCACGTCGAGACCGCGGGCGCGCAGCGAGGCCGCGACCTCCAGCCCGATGAAGCTCGAACCGACCACGACGACGCGGCGGCCCGGCACCGCCGCTGCGACGATGCGCTGGGCGTCGGCGAGCGTGCGCAGCGTGAAGACGTGCGGCGCATCGGCGCCCGGTATCGGCGGACGCATCGGCGCCGCACCGGTAGCGAGCAGCAGCGCGTCGTAGGAGAGGATGGAAGCGCTCGCGAGCGTCACGCTGGAACGCGCGACGTCCAGGTCGACGACCGCGTCGTCCGCCACGAACTCGATGCCGATCTTCTCGTAGAAGTCGCGGGGTCGCAGCCTCACCCAGCCGAGCGGCGCCTTGCCGGCGAGGAAGTCCTTGCTGAGGTTGGGGCGATCGACGGGCACGGTTGCCTCGTCGCCGATCAGCGTGATCGAGCCGGTGTGCCCGAGGTGCCGCAGCCGTTCGGCCGCGGCCGATCCCGCACCACCCGCGCCCACGATGACCACTCGCGCAGGATTCTTCGGCGGCGCCTGCCGCGCCGGGCGTGGCATTGGCGCGCCCACGCGCACGCGATCGCCGTGACGGAGGACCTCGTAGCACGGGAGGGCATCCAGCGCCGGCGCCGACAGCGCGTCGCCGGAGCGCAGGTCGAAACAGGCGTGGTGCCAGGGACAACGGATCGTCTCCCCGACGACGAGCCCCTGCGCCAGCGGACCTGCGTAGTGCGAACAGTTTGCCCCCGCCGCGCGAAGACCCGTCGACGTCCGCACGAGAATGACCGCTTCGCCGTGAGCGTGGCCCAGCATCGGCACGTTCTCGACGAGGCTGCACGAAGCGATGCCTTCGGCGAAATCGGGCCCGGTCAGCTTCGTCTCGTGGGACATGAGCGCTCCTCCTGGCTCCAGGTGATCCTCTCGACGCGTGAAGGTTGGAAGAACCCGACGCTTAGGTCCATTGGAGTTCTTCTTCGCCATCGTTCGAGAATCTGGAAGTGTCAGGCTTCGGACGACGATGCCAGTCTAGGACTCGCGTCGGGATTTGACTCGCGATGAATGTTGGCGATAGATATCGAAGGCACCGATGGACGTGCCCGCGCTCCCATGACCCCGGCTCGCAAACGCGCCGCTTCCGCGCCCGACATCCAGGTCAAGCGCGTCTACGACGCGCCCGCGAGAACCGACGGTCATCGCGTGCTCGTCGATCGCGTGTGGCCGCGCGGCGTCAGCAAGGCGGCAGCGGCGCTCGACGAGTGGTGCCGCGAGCTCGCGCCGAGCACGGCGCTGCGACAGTGGTTCGGGCACGATCCGAAGCGGTGGGCGGGATTCCAGCGGCGATACCGGGCGGAACTGCGGCAGCATCAGGATCTGCTGGGCGCCATTCGCGAACGCGCCCGGCACGGGCGGGTGACGCTGCTCTACGGCGCGAGGAACGAGGAGTTCAACCAGGCGGTGGCGCTCAGGAACGCCATCGTTCATTTCGTGAGCAGACCGCGGACTCCGCCGGCAATCAGTACCGATGCATCCATGAGCACACGAGGCAGGACGAAGAAGCCCGGTGGCGACACCAGGTAACGCGGTTCCCACACAGGGTCGAATTTGGCCTTGTATCGACGGAGCCCTTCGAAGTTGTAGAAATGCTCGCCGTGGCGAAAGACGAAATTGCCCACGCGGTGCCAGGATGGCGCGAGCGCGTGACGTTCGAGCCCCGCGAGCGGTGCCATCCCGAGGTTGAACCAGCCATAGCCTTGCGCGCGGCCCCACGACATCAGCTCCGCGAACATGAAGTCCATGCTGCTGCGTGGCGCGTCCGGACCGAACCGCATCAGGTCGATCGACAGCTCCGCACGACTCTTTGTCGGCCATAGATTGGCAAAGGCCACCGGCTCACCGTCGCAGCGGACGATCGCCAGGGGAAACTGCCGGATGTACGCCTCATGGAACGCACCCACGGAGAAGCCCTTCTCGGAGGTGGCCTTTTCCTGAAGCCATGCGTCCGAAATGCGCCGCAGCGAAGGCAGCAGGGTCGCCGTGCGATCGGGCGGAAGGACTTCGAACGTGGCGCCATCCCGGACCGCACGCCGATGCGCTTGCCGAAGTGGGGCTCGTCCGCCGCCCTCGAGCGAGAAGTCCCGCAGCGGAACGCGTCCTTCCTCGCCGAGCTTCACGGCGCCGAGCCCGAGCCCGATGTACAGCGGCAGATACTCGGGCCTGGCTCCATAGAAGACCACACGCCCGTCGTGCCGGTCGGCATGCTCCCTGAACTGCCAGGCGAGCTCTTCGAACGAGTCGCGTCGCCCGACCGGATCGCCGAGCGCGATCCAGCTTCGCCGGGCGATCTGGTACATGACGAACGCGTCCTTCGTTGCGTTGAATAGAAGACGCTTGTCGCCGGCGAGCACGGCGTTCGAGAGCGCAGCGTCCGAGATGTCGGCAATGGGCTGCGCGATGGCGAGATCGGCGGCGCTCGGCAGTCGTGGCTCCGGCTGGGCAGGCTGCAAGAGATTGAGCGTCAGCCACGTCGCAGCGGCTACGGCCGTCACGAGTGTGGCGCGCAACATGCGAGGCGCGTCGGCCGTCGACGCGAAGGTCCACCAGAGATCCTGGGTGTACTCGACGTGACGGTAGGCGAAGAATCCGAGCCACGCGATCGTGGCCAGTACGCCGGCAATGGTGACGATCCAACCCGGTGTGAATCGATCCTGGATCAGCGAGGCGCGGCGATGAAAGGCACGTCTTCCGAGCCAAAGGACGGCCAGGATCAGCGCGAGGATTGCCGATTCCTCGTAATCCAGTCCCTTGAGAAGCGAAGCCATCATCCCGGCGATGAGCCCGAGCATCGCCAGTCGGTATGCCTCTCTCACGCGATGAAACAGCGCGCGCGCCAGAACCAGCAGGCCGACGCCGCTCAGGCTGCCGATCAGATGCGACGCTTCCAGGATGGGCAGAGGCACGAAGCGGCGCAATGTCGCGACGCGCGCATCGAGCGCAGGCAGGGCGCCAGACACGAGCAGCAGCACGCCGGCAAGGAACACCAGAGTCCCCACGATGTACGGTGCAATGGGCGCGACGTACAGCGACAACATCGAGTGGACGTGCGCCAGGCGATTTCGCTGCTCTCGCAGTTCCAGCGCGGCGAAAGCGAGACCGGCCATCAGCAGTGGCAGCAGGTAGTAGATGAGCCGATAGGCGACCAGTGCGCCCAGCAGTTCGCTGCGCGGAGCGCCGGACAATGCCAGCAGCATCATCGACTCGAACACGCCCAAGCCGCCGGGGACGTGGCTCACGACGCCGGCCGCGACCGCGAGCGCGTAGATGCCAAGAAAGCCCACGAGACCGACGCCCATGCCGGAAGGCAGCAGCGCCCACAGAACGGCCGCCGCGATCGACAGTTCCAGCACACCCAGGACGACCTGAGCCAGAACCAGCCGCAATCCAGGCGGGCGCAATTCCCACCCGAGCAACCTGAGGTTGCCGCGTCCCCAGCCACCCCACGCCACATACGCCGCGGTCGTGGTCAACAATGCCAGGCCGACCAGCGACGACCCTGGCGGCCGCAAATGCAACGCCAATGCCCCCTGATCCGAAGCGGCGAGGAGTGACGCACCGATCAGGGTCGTGATGCCCAGGCCGTTCGTGAGGCTGCAGAATCCTTGCAGCGTCGCAATCTCGATGCCCGCGAGACGCTCTGTCGTGTAGAGCCTGAAGCGCACGGTGCCGCCGGTGATAGGCGCGGCACCGAGATTGTTCGACATGGCATAGGCGATGAAGGAACTGAGGGCGACTCGCCAGTACCTCAGGCGCCTGCCGAGATAGAGGAGTCCGGCGACGTCGAACAGTCCGAGGAGAAAGTAGCTCGCCAGCGTGCAAACGAACGCGACCAGCACCGCCTCGCGCGATATGCCGCGCAGGTAGGCGAGAAAGTCGTGCAGGTGGATCTGCTGCACTTCGCGATGAAGTGCGATGAACGCCGCGGCGAAGACCGCCAGCGCGAGCAGCGGCGCGATCCATGGACGCCAACCGGGTCGCGGAACGTCGTTCGGAGAATTGCTCAAGCGGGCCACATCGCGAGGGCGCGGATACGCGAGTGGAATCCTGGTGCAGCGGAATCCGCAAGGCCAGCGTGGCGCGGGCTGGCTTGGCGACGAAGGGGGGGGCCGCAATCGTTTTGCGGCGGCCGAAGGGCCGCACGCAACCGCTTGAAAAGCTGGTGGAAAGGGAGGGACTCGAACCCTCGACCCCGGCATTATGAGTGCCGTGCTCTAACCGGCTGAGCTACCTTTCCGGCGGGACGCGGATTCTCCGCAAGGTCCGCCGGCAGGTCAAGGCGGGGCCGCCCCCGCCCGGAGGGGCTTACGAGCCCAGCGCGCTGCGCAGGCTCGCCACTTCCTCGCCCGACTCCTTGAGGATGGTCTGGGCCGATTCCTTCGTGAGACCCATGCGGCTGCAGGCCTTGACGCCCTGCATATTGAGCTCGATGGCCTCGGGATACTCGTGGAACGACGCGAGCAGGTTCGCGACGGTGAGCACGTCGGTGAGGTCGCTCGGACCCTTGTGATCGCGCTCGAGGTCTTCGTAGCCCTCGACGGCGGCGACGATCTCCTCGTTGATGTCCCAGTTCTCGAGGATCGCCTTGGCGATGCTCGAGTGCCAGTCGCGGACGATCTGGTTGTAGGTCGGCGCATCGGAGAACAGCGCCGGATGCTTTGCGGCGCGCGTCAGGATGTACAGCTTGCCCATGCCGTGCATGAGGCCGGCGAGCATCGCGGTATCGGGATTGTTCGACGTCAGGCGCTTGGCGATGACGTACGACAGCGACGCGACGAGCACGCTGCGCTCCCACAGCGCGGTCATCGGGGCGCGCAGACTCGCGAACGCCTCCGACTTGCGGATCTGCTCCATCGCGAACGACAGCGACGCGCTGCGGACCATGTTGAGGCCGATGCGCGTGATGGCGGTGTTGAGGTCGGTGATGCGCGCGCCGTTCGGGTTCATCGCCACCGAGTTCGCGATCATCATCAGCTTGCCGGCGAGCGCAGGCTCGGTGCTCACCACCTTGACGACCTGCTTGCTGCTGACGAATTCATCCGACAGCACCTTGCGCACGCGCGCGGCGATGTCGGGGAACGAGGGCATGTCGATCTTGCCCGAGGAGAGCTCCCCGGCCAGCGTCTGCACGAAGGCGAAGGAGTCGCGGGTGGTCGATGCGGGCTGCGTCTGCGCGGTCATTGAGCTTCTGGACCTCTAGGCCTGGCGGTGGACTTCGGCGACGTGGAGTCTCGCGAGAAGCTGCGCTTCGTTGCGTGTCACACCGCAGGTTTTGACGATGTCGTCGATATTGCTGCCCTGCCGCGCGAGCCGCACGGCGAGGTCGATGCCGCCGGCATTGCTCGCCGCGGTGGCCTGCACGAGCTGCGCGCGCTCCTCGAGCTGTTGCCGCAGCGCGGCGAGTTGCTCGGCCAGCCCTTGCGTGAGCTCGGCGAGCCCGCGCGTCTCGCTGCGCGATTCGTCGAGGCGCGTCATCAGCGATTCCATCTCGCGCGTCCCGGCTCTGCGCCAGCGCGCGAAAGCGACGGCGAAGCCGAGGAAGCCGAGGACGAGCAGCGCGGCGCGTCCGGCGAAGAAGAGCCAGTGGGGGTCGGCGGTCAACAAAGTCTGCGTCAGGCCTTGCATGTGTGATCCTCGTCACATCGCCGCGCGTGCCGGATTTCCGTCACTCGTTCGCGGCTGCCATCACAGCAGCAGGTTCCGTGCCAGCGCTCGCCGGCGCGGAACCGGGGTCGGACACCGGCCGCGACACGGGAGCACGCGTCGGCAGTTCGACGGGCGGAGGCACGACCTGCGTCTCGGTGCCGAGCACGACGATGAGGACGCGACGGTTCGCGTTGCGGCCCTCCGGCGTTTCGTTCGACTCCGCGGGCCGCTGCTCGCCGAACGCCGCGACGGAGAGCCGCGCCGGGGCCATGCCTTCCTGGGTGAACAGGTGCACGACGCTCGCGGCGCGCGCGGCCGACAGCTCCCAGTTCGAGGGATACAGCGGACGGCCACGGATCGGCACGTTGTCGGTGTGGCCTTCGACGCGGATGGCATTGGGCAGCGGCTTCAGCGTCGCGGCCACCTCCTCGAGCACGGGCAACGCCCCTGGCGCGAGCGCGGCGGAGCCGCTGGGAAAGAGGATATCCGTGCGGATCTCCACCTCGACGCCGTAGGAGTGCCGCCGTACGGCGATGAGATTCGCGTCCACCAGCGGCGCCAGCGCCGTCTCCACTTCCTCGGCCATGCGGCGCATCGCCATGGCGGCAGCTTCGACGGGGTTGCCCACGGGCGCCCGCAGCAGCGAGCGCGGCTGCCCTTCGAGCATCGC
>Ga0182745_1003848_pt1 | contig 12745 bp, 8 predicted proteins | sample eDN3rd30CKraftBY_FD_128523 | JGI IMG/M metagenome (GOLD analysis project Ga0182745, IMG submission 128523) | Enriched backyard soil microbial communities from Emeryville, California, USA - eDNA 3rd pass 30_C Kraft BY (version 2) (version 2) | ecosystem: Environmental > Terrestrial > Soil >...
CGGCGATGCCGTGCCCCAGATGGTCGTCGGCGGATTGTGGACCCGCTTGTTGTAGATCGTGTGATAGGGCAGCTCGGTCAGCCAGAACAGCGGCAGGTCCGCCGTGACGATCTTCTGGAACTCGCCATAGAGAAGCTTGCGCTTGGCTTCATCGGGCTCGCGACCGGCGGCGTTGAGCAGTTCGTCGACCCTGGGGTTCTCGTACTGGGCGTTGTTGGTGAAGACCAGCGGCCGGATGTTGGTCGAGAGGTAGGTTCGATTGACGCCGATCACCGGGTCGCCCCACGCGAAGGCCGCATCCATGCTGATGTCGAAGTCCTTGGTGGCCATGCGTTTGGCCCACGCCGCGAAGTCGGCCGGCGCACGGACCTCGACCTCGATGCCGACCCGCTTCAGCGCCGGCTTCATGTACTCCGCCAGCCGCTTCTGGCCGTCTTCGTCGCCGGGATAGTAGTCGCATGTCACCTTGAGACGGATGCCGTCCGGCCCCTTCTTGAGGCCCGCCGCGTCGAGCAGCTCTTCGGCTTTCTTGAGATTGAGGCTGTATTTGGTGACATCCGGCGAATACTGGGGAAAGCCGCTATGGATCGGACCGGTCGCCACCTTCGACAGGCCCTTGTGCAGCGCCTTGACGATGAAGTCGCGGTCGATGGCATAGGCGAAGGCCTGGCGCACCCGCACGTCATCGAACGGCTTGCGCTTGTTGTTGAAGAGCAGCCAGTTGATTCCGCCCACCGCCGCGTAGCCCTCGTTGGTGATGACGAGCTGCGGATTGGCCTTGGCGCGGTCGAGTTCGAGCACGCGGTTGAAGAAGGGCTGCAACAGGAGCCGTCCCGCCTCGAGTTCGAGGATCGAGGTCTGCGAGTCCGGGTAGGTCTTCAGGATGATGCGGTCGAGATAGGGCCGGTCCTTGATGAAGAACCTGTCGAACCGCTCGAGCACGATCTGGTCGCCCGGCTTGAACTCCACCAGCCTGAAGGGGCCCGAGCCCACGACGTCCCGGGAATTGTTGGGATGGGTCTTGATCGGCCGGCCGTCGCCATAGATGTGCTTGGGCAGGATCGGCATCAGCGGCGGGCCCATCGCGTAGAGCAGCGCGGGGTGAGGATGCTTCAGCCGGATGATGGCGGTGGTGGCGTCGGGTGTGTCGACCCGCTCGACCGGCGCCAGCATCGTGTTGAAGGGATGGTTGTCGCGGATCGTCAGGATGGAGAAGGCGACATCCTCTGAAGTCACCGGCTTGCCGTCGTGAAAGATCGCGTCCTTGCGCAGATGCAGCGTCATCGAGAGAGCATCGGGCGAGAGCTCCCACGACTCGGCGAGGTACGGCTTGGGATTCCACTTGTCGTCGTGCATCACCGGGCTGGCGAAGATCTGCGCGCCCGGCACCATGATGCCGGTTCCCGACCCGACGGCATTGTTGAAGCTGGTGGTACCCGTCGACTGGCCCATCACGAGGGTGCCGCCACGCCTGGGTTCCTGGGCCGAAGCCGTCGCCGTGGCCGCAACGGCCAAAGTCGTGATGAGAGCCGCTATCGCTCGCCGCATGGCTTGTCCCCCAACCTGTGCCCAGGCTGAAACGATAGCTTCACACGTCCCGCAAACGTGCACGTTTCGGCAGGGAACGTCTCCTTTTGCGCCAAAACTTCTTCAGCGCTTGTCGCTGCTGGGCGACCGTCCGAATTCCTTTCGGTAGCAGCGCCAGAAGTAGGAACGCGACTTGAAGCCCGTCGCCATCGCGACTTCGGTCACCGAGGCCTCGGCGTTGGCCAGCATCTGGTGCGCCCGGTCGAGCCGGACCTTGCGGCGAAACCGGGCCGGGCTGGTGGCGAGCTTGTCGGCGAAGATGCGTTGGAGCTGGCGCCGCGACACGCCGATCGTCTGCGCCACCGTGTCCATGCGCGTGAGGCGGGTACCGTCCTCCTCCAACATCTGCATGGCACGCGCCAGCTTGCGTCCGTGCCGGGCGCCGACCCCGCCAGGCAGATCCCGCTGCGCCGCCCCGGCCGGACGCGGCAGCCCGTGCATGCAATGCTCCGACACTCTCAGGGCGAGCTGGCTGCCGAACCGGAGTTCGATGTCCTTGAGCACGAGATCGAGCGCCGCCGACCCGCCTGCGCAGGTACAGCGCCTGTTGCCGACCTCGAACAGGCGCTCGGTCACGTTCACCTTGGGAAACTGCTCGCGAAAGGTCTGCAGGACTTCCCAATGGGCGGTCGCCGAGAGGCCGTCGAGCAAACCGCCGCGCGCCAGGACGAGGGGGCCGGTATCGACGCCGCCGACGGTCGTGCCGGCGCGGGCGAGCCGCCGCAGGGTCGGCAGGATCGCCCGTTCGAGGCGCCGCGTCGGCTGGGCATCGGCGACGACCAGCAGGGTGCCGATGCTGCCGAGGTCGCCCAGCGCACTGTCGACCGCGACCTTCACCCCGTTGCGATCGGGCACCGGCTCACCGTCGGCCGATACCAGCACCCAGCGATACGGCCGCGAGATGTAGCGGTTGGCGATGCGCAGTGGCTCGATGATCGATGACAGAGCGATCGACGTGAACTCGGGGATCAGCAGAACCGCGACCGGGCTCGGCAAGAGTTCGGCGGCCGGTTTGGCGGGAAGCTTGGGAGAGAGGGACGGCATCGAGAAGGCTCCGGCCAAATCGGACACGGATCTGGCCCAAAAGTATACATAGCGGCCTCGACGCTGCCCTAGACTATTTGCGCGGACGGCCCGCGCGGCCATCCGTCGGGGGTGCAGCTCATGTCGAGAATAACCGTCTTCGTCGCCCGCAAGATCCGGACCATGGAGCCGTCGTTGCCCGAGGCCACGGCCGTCGCCGTGCGCGACGGCACGATCGTCGAGGTCGGCACGCTGGAAACCCTGCGGCCGTGGCTCGAGGCCCATCCGCACACGATCGACCGGACTTTCGAGAAGCACGTGCTGATGCCGGGCTTCATCGACCCGCACCTCCATCCCTCGATGGCGGCCTATCTGCTCCAGTGCGAATTCATCACCGCCATGGAGTGGCAGCTGCCCGACCGGACGGTGGCGCCGGTGCGGACCCGCGAAGCCTTCCTGGCCCGCCTGAAGGAGTTGCACGCGGCGAATGCCGATCCCAAAGAGCCGATCTTCACCTGGGGCTACCATCGCGACTGGCATGGCGAGATCTGGCTCAAGGACCTCGACGCGATCTCCAGGACGCGCCCCCTGATTCTCGTCCACCGGTCGTTTCACGAGACGATCATGAACGACGCCGCGCTCGACTATTTCGAACTCGACCGGGAGAAGCTGCGGGGCGCCCACCAAGTCGATATCGACCGTGGCCACTTCTACGAGGCCGGCAACCGCTTCGTCCGCGCGAAGCTCTCCGCCTACCTCCTGTCGCCACAGCGCCGGGGCCCGGCGATGAAGCGCACCGCCGAGGTCATCCATCTCGGCGGCCACACGACGGTCGGCGACATGGCGTTCGGCATCTTCGATCACGAAGCCGAATGGGCTTCCTCGGTCGCGGCCTTCGACAACGACGACACACCCTTCCGCGTCGAGTTCGTCCCACATGTGGCTTTTGCCGGCACGGGCCTGCGGCAGGAGCAGCTCGCGGCTCTTCCCGAGCGCAACCGGCGCCGGCTGCGCTTCGGCAAGCACGTCAAGCTGTTCACCGACGGCGCCTTCTTCTCGCAGCTCATGCAGCTGGGCGGCCCCGGCTATATCGACGGCCACGATGGCGAATGGCTGATGGCGCCGGAGGCGTTCGAAAAGGCGGCCCGCGCGCTTTGGAACGACGGCTACGTCATCCACGTCCATTGCACGGGCGATCTCGGCGTCGAGCTGGCGCTCGATACGCTGGAGAAGCTGCAATGGGAGCGCCCGCGCATCAATCACCGGTTCACGATCGAGCATTTCGGCATCTCGACCCCCGCCCAGGCGCGGCGCATCGCCGATCTCGGCGCCCTCGTCTCGGCCAATCCCTATTACGTGTACGAGCTGAGTGACATCTATGCACGCCGCGGTGTGGGCCACGAGCGGGCCAGCCAGATGGTTCGCCTCGGCTCTCTGTCGCGCCACCGCGTGCCGTTCGCGCTGCACTCGGATTTCACCATGGCGCCGGCCCGGCCGCTGCAGAATGCCTGGATCGCCCTCAACCGCGTGAACGCCGCCGGCGACGTGCTCTGCCCGCAGGAGCGGGTTTCGCTCGACGAGGCGCTGCAGGCAATCACCATCAACGCCGCCTACGTGCTGGGCCTCGAACACGAGATCGGCAGCATCAGCAGCGGCAAGAAGGCCGACTTCACCGTGCTCGAAGCCGATCCCTGCGAAGTCGCCCCGCTGGACCTGCGCGACATTCCCATCTGGGGCACGGTGTTCGAAGGCCAGCCCTATCCGCTGGGCAAGCGATGACTCCCGTCCCCGTCACGACCATCGGCGGCTATCTCGGCGCCGGCAAGACGACCCTGGTCAACGGCCTGCTGGCGGGCGACCACGGGCTGCGCATCGGCGTGCTGGTCAACGATTTCGGTGCGATCTCGATCGACGAGAAACTGATCGTCTCGCGCGACGACGATGTCGTCACTCTGGCGAACGGCTGCGCCTGCTGCTCGGTCGCCGGCGATCTCGCGGTGGCGCTGGATCGCTTCGCCGGCCGTGCCGACCGCTACGAGCAGATCGTGATCGAGGCGAGTGGCGTGGCCGATCCGGGCCGCATCGCGGCCCTCGCGGGATCGCCCGGCCTGTCTCGCGGCGCCACGGTGGTGGTGGCGGATGCCGCCACGGTGCGGGCCCGCGCCCGCGACAAGTTCGTGGGGCCCCTGGTGCGCCGCCAGCTCTCCGCGGCCGACCTCGTCGTCCTGACCAAGATCGACCTCGCCGATCCGACAGGCCTGGAGCAGGCCCGCACCTTCGCCGCGGCACAGGCGCCGGGCGCGCGCCTGATCGAAGTGTTGCAAGGGCGCGTGGACGCCGGGCATCTGTTCGCCGGGGGCACGTCTCGGCGCCGAGGCCTCCCCGCCTGCACGTCGGCCGAGGCCGACCCAGCCTCCGCCCTCTTCGACAGTCATCACTGGAGCAGCGACGCGCCGGTCGACATCGAGGCCTTGCGCGCCGTCGTCGCCGGGCTGCCGGAGGGAGTCGTGCGCGTGAAGGGCATCCTGGCGATGAGGTCAGGCGGCCATGTCGCTCTGCACCGTGCCGGCGAGGTCGTCAGCCTCGATCCGCTCGACGGCGCGCCGGATACGACAGGCGCCGAGGTCGTCGTGATCGGACGGGCCGGCGCACTCGACAGAACGCAACTCGACGGCGCCTTTCGCGCCTGTCTTCTCCAGAACAGGACCCAGTCTTGAACGCCCTGCCAAGCCACGCCCGCGTCGTCATCATCGGTGGCGGCGTCATCGGCTGTTCGGTCGCCTATCACCTCGCGAAGCTCGGCTGGAACGACATCGTCCTGCTGGAGCGCCAGCAGCTCACCTCGGGCACGACCTGGCATGCGGCGGGACTGATCGCGCAGCTTCGCGCGACCGCCAACATGACCAAACTCGCCAAGTACAGTCAGGAACTCTATGGCCGGCTCGAAGACGAAACCGGCCTGGCGACCGGCTTCAGGCGCAACGGCTCGCTGACCGTCGCGCTCACCGGGGAGCGCCTGGAAGAGCTGAAACGCGGCGCATCCATGGCGCGATCCTTCGGCGTCGAGATCGAGACGATCTCGCCCGCGGAGGCGGCGGCGCTCCATCCACTACTCGACATCGAGGGCGTGGTCGGCGCGGTGACTCTGCCGAAGGACGGCCAGGGCGATCCGACCAACATCGCGCTGGCCCTCGCCAAGGGCGCACGCCAGCTCGGCGTGAAGATCTTCGAGCGTACCCGGGTGACCGGGATCACGAAGGATCGCGACCGGGTAACCGGCGTCACCACCGACAGCGGCCCGATCGCGGCGGAGTTCGTCGTCAATTGCGCCGGCATGTGGGGCAGCACCGTCGGCAGGATGGCGGGTGTGCCCCTGCCGCTGCAGGCCTGCGAACATTTCTACATCGTCACCGAACAGGTCCCCGGCCTGTCGCGCACCCTGCCGGTGCTGCGCGTGCCCGACGAGTGCGCCTACTACAAGGAGGACGCCGGCAAGATCCTGCTGGGGGCCTTCGAACCGGTCGCGAAACCCTGGGCAACAAATGGGATTCCCGAAAACTTCTGCTTCGACCAGCTGCCCGAGGACTTCGACCATTTCGCGCCGATCCTCGAGATGGCGACCCGCCGGATGCCCATCCTGGAGAAGACCGGGATCCATACGTTCTTCAACGGACCCGAGAGCTTCACCCACGACGACCGCTACCTGCTGGGCGAGGCCCCGGACGTCCGGAATTTCTTCGTCGCCTGCGGCTTCAATTCGGTCGGCATCCAGTCGGCCGGCGGTGCCGGCAAGGCACTGGCCGAATGGATCGTGGGCGGCGCCCCGCCGTTCGACCTGTGGGACGTCGACGTGCGGCGGACCTTCCCCTACCAGTCGACGAAATCCTTCATCGAGGCCCGCGTGACGGAGACGCTGGGGCTCCTCTACGCCGACCATTTCCCCTACCGGCAGTTCACCTCGGCGCGGGGCGTGCGCCACACCCCCTTCTACGAGCGCCTGAAGGAATGCGGCGCCTGCTTCGGCGAGACGGCAGGCTGGGAGCGTGCGCACTGGTTCCAGCCGGCCGAACGGCGCGAGGCCGGCGTGGCCCCCGCCTATCGCTATTCGTGGCAGCGCCAGAACTGGTTCGAATTCTCCGCCGAGGAGCATCGCGCCGTCCGAACCGGCCTCGGCATGCTGGACATGAGCGCCTTCGGAAAGTTCCGCGTCGAAGGCCGCGACGCCGAGGCGGTCTTGCAGCGCATTTCGGCCAATGACATCGCTGTCGAACCAGGCCGCATGGTCTACACGCAGTGGCTGAACGAGCGCGGCGGGATCGAGGCCGACCTCACCGTCACCCGCTTGGGTGAGCATTCGTTCCTGGTGATCACGGCCGCCGCAGCGGTGACCCGCGACCTCGCCTGGCTGAGGCGCCACATCCCGGCGGAAGCCAACTGCACCGCCCTCGACGTCACGAGCGGCGAAGCCTGCCTTGCCGTGATGGGGCCACGCTCGCGCGACTTCCTGCAATCACTCACGACAGCAGACTTGTCGAACGCGGCCTTTCCTTTCGCCACAGCCCGCACGATCGAACTCGGCATGGCGCTGGTGCGCGCGCATCGCATTACCTATGTGGGCGAGCTGGGCTGGGAACTCTATATGCCGACCGAATTCGCACGGCAGATATTCGATTTCCTCGTCGATGCCGGCGCGAAGCACGGCCTTCGCCTCGTCGGCGTGCATGCCATGAACTCGCTGCGGCTCGAAAAGGCCTATCGTGACTTCGGCCACGATATCAGCGACGAGGATCACGTCCTCGAAGCAGGCCTCGGGTTCGCAGTGAAGGTCGACAAGCGGCCCGGCAAGTTTGGCGACTTCCTCGGACGCGCCGCCGTCATGCAGAAGAAGCAGGCCGGTCTCAGCCGCCGCCTTCTGCAGTTCCAGCTCATCGATCCGCAGCCCCTGCTTTATCATGCCGAGCCGGTCCTGCAGGACGGCAAGGTCGTCGGCTATCTGGCATCAGGAGGGTACGGCCATCACCTAGGCGCTGCGATAGGCTTGGGATACGTCCCCCGTGAGACAGGCACGTCGGATGCTGATCTCCTTGCCTCGCGCTATGAGATCGAGGTCGCTGGCGAGAAGGTAGCCGCTATCGCCAGTTTGAAGCCGCTCTACGATCCGATGAACATCCGCATCCGGCAATAACGCATTGTCTGCGCTGCGCCCCGAACGCCTCGTCGAGAAGTTCTGCATCGGAGGCAACCGCGCTCACCCAAAGCCCTGAAAATTGGGCTTTGAGATGTGCAGCCGCGCTACCTGCCATCTTCCCGACCAATCGAATGCTGCCAGGTTGAGCCACTCCAGTGGCCGTTCGGCGAGTTGCGCCTGTGAGCGCATCCTGCACGCTCGACGAGACCAAAACGCAGTCAGTCTTTCGCCGTCGGGTCGTACCCGTAGTCGAAGGTCAGCTCCTCGCCACTGGCGAGGCGGCGGATGGACCAGACCTCGATCATCCAGCGGTCATGGACCTCGACCATCCGCCATTCACAGTTGGGCTCCGGATCGTGATTGATCAGGGAAACGTGACCAATGGCGATCAGGCCGCGCTGGGCGTTGACGGGATGGTCGAAGTAATTGCCGTTCAGGACCGTCTCGGTGACATGCTTGATGTCCCGCCGGGGCAGTTCCCAGGTGAAGCAGTCATCGATCTTGGTCCGCGGCGCGATGATGGAGCAGGCGGTGAGCCCGAGGCCACGACCGGGTATCGCGGTGACCTGATACGGTCGGACGGTCAGAGGGGCGGCGACACGCTTGCCTCGCCGGCGTTTCTTCCCGACGACCGGATCCGCTCCGCCCGACGTCGTTCTCGACGTGCGCCGCCTTGTCGCGCGCTCGCTGTCGGAAAAGAGTTCGTTGCCGTCGTGCTCAAGCCGACGGTCCGGCGTCAATTCGGGAGATGGAACTTCTGGAACTCGATTTGATCGCAAAGGGCCTACTTCTCGCCGAACAGCTGCGTGCAGAGGGGGACGTGGCAATACCCGATCGGCCCGTGGCCCATCAAGTAGCGAAGCTCGAACATCCGGTGATGTTGAAGAGGCAGACATGACGGCTTCTTCTGCAATCAGTTCGCCACCTTCTCGATCTCGCACCATGAGCATCGTAGCGGGATCGACCCGCTGACCGGATCCGCCCGGTCGGTGCCGATCGCGCCGTTCAGGTTTGCTGCCAGGGGATGATTGCGATCGTACGGCGTGCCGTCGCCCCCATCGACCCACCAGCCATGCTGGCCGAACACGGCCCCCGAGGCGAGCCCCGGCACGAGGGCGGCACGGGCGACCGCGTCTCCGCTCCGCGTCCGGATACGAACCCAGTCGCCCTGCACGATCGAGCGGGCCGCAGCATCGGCCGGCGCAATCTCCAGGATCGGATCGGGCACCAGCCGGCGCAACGAGGCGATGTTGCGATGCTGGCTGTGGCAGTAGGCGACGCTCTTGGCACTGCCGAGCCGCAACGGGTAACCCGGTTCGGCCGGCACGAGATCGTTGGTGTCGAGTTCCGGGATTGGCCGGTGGCCGGAGAGCAGCAGCCGCTCCGAGTAGATTTCGATCTTGCGGGTCGGGGTCGGGTAGCCGCGTGGATGACCGTCCTGCGCGATCGACTGGGCATCGACCGGCACTACTCCTTCGACCACGATGCCTTCCGGAGAACGGCGCAGCCTCTCCACGGTCAATCCCGTCCGGGCCAGAACCGCATCATGACCGCGATCGACGTCGAGATCGAACATGCGATCCCCAAGGCCGAGCCGCGCGGCCAGCCCCATCACGATGTCGGTGTCGGAGCGGGCCTCGCCGACGGGCGCGACGACCGCGGGTCGCAGCTGGACGTGCCGCAGCCCCTCGAGACTGCCGTCGAAGCCGGTGCGCAGCCCTTCCCGCTCCCACGAGGTGGCAGCGGGCAGGATGATGTCGGCATAGCGGGCCGTCGCGTTGACGAAGAAGTCTGCGTGGACGTGGAATTCCAGCGCGGTCAGCGCCTTGCGGGCGGTCTCCGTATCAGGCTGCGACGCCAGGAGATTGGTGCCGAACGACATCAGCATGCGCACCGGATAGGGCGCCTTCCCGAGCACCGCCTTGTAGACGTCGCGGGCCGTCACCCAGCCCTGCAGGCCGGGACCGAGGGGCCGCTCGGCGAGACCGAGCGCCTTGGCGCGCTGTGTCGCCGACAGCAGATCCTGGCCGGAAATATCGGCGAAGGGCGCCGCGCCACCGGGCACGTTGCCGCCCTTGCGGCCATAGCTGCCGGTAAGCGCGTAGAGAATCGAGATTGCCCGATCAGTCTGGGTGGCCGTGACGCTCTGCCCGACACCGTTCCAGGCGTAATAGGAAACCGAGCTGGCGCCGGCGATGATATCGGCAGCCTTCGCAAGTTCGCCGGGCTCGATCCCGCTCACGTCGGCGACTCGCTCCGGTGGATACTCGGCGGCGGCCCGCGCGAACGATTCCAGCGCGGTGTGGCACGCGACGGGTCCGGTCGACGTCTCGACCATGCCCTGCCAGCGCAAGGCGGGCGCGACGTCAGTTTCCGCCCAGCTTCCGCTCACCGGGTCGAAAGCCATCAGGCCCTCGCCGGCATGGGAAAAAAGAATGTCGCTTCGGCCATCGGCCCGAAGGTCGCTCTCGCGCAGGAACCGGCCGGTATCCGAGCGCACCAGCAGGCTGGCGTTCGTCCAGGTCGCGGCAAACGCGCGATCGAAGCGTCCGCTCGAGACCAGCAGGTTCGCGAGCCCGAGGGCAACCGCCTGGTCGGTGCCGGGGCGCACGCGCAGCCACTGGGTCGCCCGCTTCGCCAGCGCCGTCGGCCGCGGGTCGATCACCACCAGGCGCGCGCCGCGCTTCAGGCCCTTCTGGACCTCCACCTGGCGCGCGAGCCAGGTCGCGGCGGGATTGTTGCCCCACAGCACGATGCAGCCGGAACTGGCGAAATCCGGCGTCCCGATATCGTAGCCGTAGGTGAAGCGCGAGGCGTAATCCTTGTGCCAGTTGCAGATCTCGGTTCCGTAGATCGTATTCGGGCTGCCGTAGGCACGGATGAATCGCTCGATCCATGAGATCGAATCCGAAATGTGCGACCCGCTGGGCGTGGTGACAGAGAAGGCAACCTGTTCGGCGCCGGGCGCCGCTTGGATATCAGAGAGGCGCGCGGCGATCTCGGCCAGCGCCTCGTCCCAGCCGATCGGCGTCCAGCCGGGATCGGCGGCGCCCTTCGGCTGCGTGCGGCGGAGCGGTCGCGTCACCCGGTCGGGATGATAGACGAGTTCCGGCGCCGCCCGTCCCTTGGGACAGAGCGCCTGGCCGGTGGGATGGCTCGGCAAAGGCTCGATCCCCTGCAGGCGCCCGTCTTCCACGACGGCGACGCAGCCGCAGCGCGACCGGCACTGCGTGCAAAAGGCCGCGATCCTCTGCGCTCCATCCATCTGCAATCTCCCCATCGGGCGACGGTCGCCATCGTCGCGGACTGGCGGCACCGATCGCCGGCCGACGCGAGCCGGAGTGTAGGGCGCGGAAGAACACATCGAAAGCAATGGATACCCCTTCCCAAGGGCGACTTGGCAAGCCACCCGGAGAATGTGGGATAAGCACCGCTGAACTTGTCGGAACGGAAAGCACAATCTCCATGCCTTCGTCCTGGTGGCCCTCGCCCGCGCGGCTATTGCCCGTCAACCCCGCTCGCTACGACGGGCCGTTGCTGTCCTTCTGGCTGGCGATCGTCTGGCTTTGCGTCGTCACCGTGCGCTCCTGCATCCATCTGTTCTCGGCGGACGGGGGCGCGCAGTCGATCGCCACCATCGACGTCGCCGTGGACGGCGGATCGAACATCGTGGCGATGTTCGGCCAGTGGGGGGCGATCCAGCTGCTCCTCGCGCTGCTGCTGTGGGTGCTGCTGCTGCGCTGGCGCGGAACGGTGCCGCTCGTGCTGCTGGTCTTCACGCTCGAGCCGGTGTTGCGCGGGCTGGCCGGAACCCTCAAGCCGATCACGACGATGGGCACGGCGCCCGGCGCCGCGCTCAACTGGTTCACGCTGCCGGTTATGGCGTTCTTCTTGTACCTGTCGCTCTGCCCGGCACGCCGCTAGAGGAAGGAGCGGGCCACACGGAGATCGCGTTGCATCGTCTCCCGAACCAGCGGCGCATCGCCCGCGGCGACCCGCGTGCCCAGCTGGCCCAGCGGGGCGACGAGGGTCTCCGGGAACGGACCCGCCAGGTCGCGGGCGATGCTCTCGACGAAAGATGCGGCCGATCCCGGCGGCGCAAAGACAGAATAGCTGAAGGTATAGGCGCGATGCCGGTCGCCCGTGAGCTCCGCAAACGTCGGCACCGCGGGGAAGGCCGGCGACCGGGCGGCCCCGAACGTGGCCAGCACGGTGGGCGTTTCACCGCCGCGTGCCGCGACGGCAGCGATGGAGTCCGTCGTCACGATGCCGATTCCCGCCGAGCCGCTCCGCACGGCTTCGATGATCCGATCGTTACCGGGCGCATCTATGTCGGTCACGCCCGGCGCGGCCGCGGCAACCCAGGCCAGTGCCGGTCCATAGGCCGACAGGCGTCCCGAACCGGCGAGTGCGAGCCCACGTCCGCGGGCGGCGGAAACAACGTCCGCCCAGCTCTTCAGACCACTCGTGGCGCTCGTGATCAAAGCCGTCGAATAGCCGTTGGTCACCTTGGCGACCGGGACCAACCGCTCCACGTCGGACAGCTTGCCCTGTGCCACGCCGTTCATCATCAGCGTGAGCGTATCGGCGACGAGCAGCCGGTCCCCTGCAGCGGCCGCCAGGAAGGGCGCCACGGGACCGAAGCCGTGGTCGCCCGGCATCGCCCGGACGGTCGGCGCTGGCCGTCCCTTGCTCGCCAGGACCGAACCGATGAACCGGGCAACCTGTCCGGTTACGCTGCCAGCCGTATAGCCATGGAGGATTTCGAGCGGTGCATTCGCCCATGCGCGACCGAACGGGACGGCCCCCAGAGCGGTGAGGCCAATAACCAATGCCCGGCGCCGATCAACACGCATGTACGCACTCCTTCGATATCTGCATCAATGATGCTCTAGCGCGCCGACAATCAACATATCATCGACGCCCTCGCAAGAAAGACGGTGCAGC
>Ga0182745_1003851_pt1 | contig 12738 bp, 16 predicted proteins | sample eDN3rd30CKraftBY_FD_128523 | JGI IMG/M metagenome (GOLD analysis project Ga0182745, IMG submission 128523) | Enriched backyard soil microbial communities from Emeryville, California, USA - eDNA 3rd pass 30_C Kraft BY (version 2) (version 2) | ecosystem: Environmental > Terrestrial > Soil >...
ACCGGCTGGGGCGTGATCCGCGTCGAGGGCAGCCGGATCAGCCACGTCGCCAACGGCCAGGTCAAGACCGACGCCAAGGCCGCGCTGCCCGACCGGCTCGCCCATCTCGACACCGTCCTCGCCGCGGTCATCGCCGACCATGCGCCCGTCTCGGCCGCGGTTGAGGAAGTGTTCGTCAACGACAATCCGCAATCGACGCTGAAGCTCGCACACGCCCGCGGCGTCGCCCTCCTCGCCTGCGCGCGCGGCGGCCTCCCCGTCGCCGAATATGCCCCGCGCCTCGTCAAAAAGGCGATCGTCGGCACCGGCGGCGCGGCGAAGGAGCAGGTGCAGGCGATGCTCCGCGTGCTGCTGCCCGGCGCGAAGGTCGCGGGCGCCGACGCGGCGGACGCGCTGGCAGTCGCGATCTGCCACGCCAATCATCGGAGCCTGGGATAAGCATATTCCAAAGTTCAGGAAAGTTCAGCCCAACGACGTCCCCCTTGGCCTTCCGTAATGCGCCCGACTCGACCGGCCGCATCCTTCGCCTGAAAAGTCCGATGAAGGCTGACACGGCCGAACAATGTAGGAAAGGCCTAATTGACGGTGCGAAGGAGACGGCGGCGGGAAATTGATTCCCTTTTCGTTCTCCCCGCGCTAGCACCGGTCCATGATCGCAAAACTGACGGGACGGCTCGATTCAAGCGGCGCAGGCCATGCGGTGATCGACGTCGGCGGCGTCGGCTATCTGGTCGAGGCGTCGGCGCGCACTTTGGACGCGCTCGGCCCCGCCGGCGGCGAGGTCACCATCCACACCGAAATGCTGGTCGGGGAGGATTTCCTGCGCCTTCTCGGCTTCGCGCGCGCCGAGGAGCGCGACTGGTTCCGGCTGCTCACCAGCGTTCAGGGCGTCGGCGCCAAGGTCGCGCTCGCGATCCTCTCGGCGCTCGAAGTCGCCGAGCTCCAGCGCGCGCTCGCCAGCGGCGACAGCGCGATGATCGCGCGCGCCAACGGCGTCGGGCCAAAGCTGGCGCAGCGCATCACGCACGAACTGAAGGACAAGGCCGGAGCGCTGGGCGGCATCGCGGGGAGCGCCGGCGCCAGCGTCCCCAGCGGCGGCCCGCTCGCCGACGCCGTCGCCGCGCTCACCGGCCTCGGCTTCAAGCCCGGCGAAGCGAGCGCGGCGGTCGCGGCGGCGAGCGAGGAGCTGGGAGTCGGCGCAACCTTGGATGCGCTGGTGCGCGCCGCACTCAAAAAGGCCGCGAAATGACCGAAACCATCCGCCACGCCTCCTGCCGCTGCGGCCAGGTTCGCATCGCATGCACCGGCGAGCCGATCCGCGTGTCGGTGTGCCACTGCCGCGAGTGCAAGGCGCGGAGCGGCAGCGCCTTCGCCGCGCAGGTCCGCTTTCCGGCCGAGCAGGTCCGCATCGAAGGCGAAGCGAAAACGAAGATGTGGCAATATACCGGCGCCAGCGGCAACACCGCCGACTTCTTCTTTTGCGGCACCTGCGGCTCGGGCGTCTGGTACAGGGCGCGGCCCTATCACGACGCCTATGCGATCCCGCTCGGGAATTTCGAGCCCGGCCACGGCTTCGTGCCCGACTATTCGGTCTACGAAGAGCGCAAGGAGCCTTGGGTTTCGATCGCCGGCGAGGCGATAGAACATTATGACTAAGCGCCGCCCCCTCTTCCTCGTCATGCTGAACTTGTTTCAGCATCCATGGCCCTGAGCGAGCGGTCATGCGCGATGTCTTTCAACCCTGCATCTACATTCTCGCCAGCTACCTCAATGGCACCCTGTATATCGGCGTCACATCGAATCTCGTTCAGCGCATGTGGCAGCACCGCAGCGGAATCACGAAAGGCTTTGCGGCAAGATACCGGACCCACCGGCTGGTCCACTTCGAACTGTTCGACACGATGCACGAAGCCATTTCCCGCGAAAAGCAATTGAAACGCTGGCATCGCCAATGGAAGATCAATCTCATCCAGGCCGGCAATCCCGAGCGGCGCGATCTGGCCTTCGAAATCGGCGCCGGACCGATCGGCCGGGCCATGGATGCTGAAACAAGTTCAGCATGACGAGGTTTGTGATATCGCCTTTTTTCTTCGTCACCCTGAACTTGTTTCAGGGTCCATGGCCCGGCGACGCGCGGAAATGCAGCAAATGAAACTGAAACGGCTCGCGGGGTATATCGCCTTTGCCATTTTCTTCATGGTGATCGGTCATTTCGGCCCCGAGTTTCTGACCTATTCCCGCATCGACACATGCCTCGACGGGGGTGGCGCATGGAATTATCAAGCTGAGCGTTGCACCTTCCAATGACCGACTCGATCACCACCCCCCTGCGCACCCCCGAGGACGCCGACGCGGCGCTGCGTCCCAAGTCGCTCGCCGAATTCGTCGGGCAGGCGGCGGCGCGCGAGAATCTGCGTATCTTCATCGAGGCGGCGAAAACCCGGTCGGACGCGCTCGACCATGTGCTCTTCTTCGGCCCGCCGGGGCTTGGCAAGACGACGCTGGCGCAGATCGTCGCGCGCGAGCTTGGCGTCGGCTTCCGCTCGACCAGCGGCCCGGTGATCGCCAAGGCGGGCGACCTCGCGGCATTGCTCACCAATCTCGAGGACGGCGACGTCCTGTTCATCGACGAGATCCACCGGCTCGCGCCCGCGGTCGAGGAAATTCTCTATCCGGCGATGGAGGACCGCGCGCTCGACATCATGATCGGCGAGGGGCCGTCGGCGCGCAGCGTGCGGATCGACCTGCCCAAATTCACGCTCGTCGGGGCGACGACGCGGCAGGGCCTGCTGACGACGCCGCTGCGCGACCGCTTCGGCATTCCGGTGCGGCTCAATTTCTATACCCATGACGAGCTCGAACAGGTGATCGGTCGCGCAGCGCGGCTGCTGGGCCTTGGCATCGCGCCCGACGGCGCGCTCGAAATCGCCAAACGCTCGCGCGGAACGCCGCGCATCGCCGGGCGGCTGCTGCGCCGCGTACGCGATTTCGCGACGGTGGCGGGTGCGGCGGTGGTCGATGCGAAAGCCGCCGATGCCGCGCTCAACCGGCTCGAAGTCGACGCGCTCGGGCTCGACGCGATGGACCGGCGTTACCTCACGATGATCGCCGACATCTATCGCGGTGGTCCGGTCGGGGTCGAGACGCTGGCGGCGGGGCTTTCGGAGCCGCGCGACACGGTCGAGGACGTGATCGAGCCCTATCTGCTCCAGATCGGCCTGATCGCCCGCACCGCGCGCGGGCGGATGCTCAACGCGAGCGCGTGGAAGCATCTCGGGCTCAATCCGCCGGCCGGCACGCAGGACGGGCTGTTCGACCAGGGAAAATAGGCCGGAAAACCGCCGCTCCTTCCGCCAAATGCCGCTGGCCTGCGACGAATGGTGAAAGGGGGGTTTGCGACGAGTCGTGCACCGGCTATCGGTCTGGGCAATGGCTGACGTCCCTCCCCCCTTCGTCCCCGGCGCTTTCGTAGGGGCCGCGCATCATTACCGGACGCGCGTCTATTTCGAGGACACCGACCTCAGCGGCATCGTCTATCACGCCAATTATCTGCGCTATATGGAGCGCGCGCGGTCGGACATGCTGCGGCTCGCCGGCATCGACCAGCGCGCGGCGATGGAGGCGGGCGACGGCGCCTGGGCCGTGACCGATCTCGCGATCAAATATCTGAGGCCCGCGAAGCTCGACGACGACCTGCTGGTCGTCAGCACCGTCGAGGCGGTGCGCGGCGCGAGCGTCGTCATCGCCCAGCGCATCCTTCGCGGTCATCATACGTTATCGGGCGAAATGCTGACGGACGGCCGCGTCACGGCGGCCTTTCTGTCGCCCGAAGGCCGGCCGCGGCGCCAGCCCGCGGGCTGGGCCAGCCGTTTCACCGCGATCATGAATGGAGAGAGCATCCCTTGCTAGACAATATCAAGCTGGCCGCCGACGCGGCGACCCTGTCCCCCGTCGCGCTCTTCCTGCACGCCGACTGGATCGTCCGCTTCGTGATGATCGGGCTGCTGCTCGCGTCCGTCTATGTCTGGGCCGTGATCCTGGCTCACGGTCGCGGCACCGGCAAGATGATGCGCGCGTCGGAACGGTTCGAGCGCGACTTCTGGCGGGCGGGCAATATCGACAAATTCTATGACGAGAACGGCCGCGAGGAGCTGCCGAGCGCCAAGGTGCTCGCCGCGGGCATTTCCGAATGGCGCCGCTCGACCGCCGGCAAGACGGTCGACCGCGAAGGCACCCGCGAACGGCTGGGCGTCGCGATGAATGCCGCGATCGAGGGCGAGGTCGACCGGCTCGCGGAGAAGATCGGCACGCTCGCGACGATCGGTGCGGTCGCGCCCTTCGTCGGGCTGTTCGGCACGGTCTGGGGCATCATGCGCTCCTTCTCGGAGATCGCGGCGCAGAACAACAGCAGCCTTGCCGTCGTCGCCCCGGGGATTTCAGAGGCCTTGTTCGCGACCGCAATCGGCCTGTTCGCGGCGATTCCCGCGGTGATCGCCTACAATGCCTTCTCGCAGCGCCTGAACCGCCTCGAATCGCGGCTCGGCCGCTTCGCCGACGGGCTGCACGCGACCTTCAGCCGCGAACTGGAGGTCGAGGCCTGATGGCGATGAGCGGACCATCCGGCGGCGCCGGACGGCGTCGCGGGCGCGGCGGGCGGCGCACGCCGATGTCGGAGATCAACGTCACCCCGCTCGTCGACGTGATGCTGGTGCTGCTGATCATCTTCATGATCACCGCGCCGCTGCTCACCGCCGCAGTGCCGATCGACCTGCCCGACAGCCGCGCCAAGCCGCTCGATACCGAGGAGCGCGAGCCGGTCCAGCTCTCGATCGGCGGCGACGACACCATCTATATCGGCGAGGATCCGGTCAGCGAGGCCGAACTGCCCGCGCGGCTCTCGGCAATCGCGCAGGCGGATGCGGGCCAGGACCGGCCACGCCAGATCATGCTGCGCGCCGACAAGGGACTCGACTACGGCCGGGTGATGCAGGTGATGGGCGAGCTTAACCGCGCCGGCCTCTCGCGCATCGCCTTGGTCACGACGGGTTCAGAAACCGGGCAATAGGCTGGGAAAATGGCCGAACAACGGGCATCAAGGGGCATGGAAAGGAACGGCGTCGCCATCGCGGTGGCGCTGCACGTCCTCGTCATCGGCCTGCTCTCGGTGCAATGGACGGCGGGCGACCGGCGCTTCGACAATCCGCCGATGGAGGTCGACCTGATCGCCGAGACCGCCGCGACCTCGACCGCTCCCGAGATCAGCGAACTGCCGCCCGCGGCGCGGCTGGGTGAGGAATATGCGACCGACATAGCGGCGCCCGAGCCCGTCCCCACGCCGCCGCTCCCCGAACCGGTGGCGGCGCCGACGCCGGCTCCATCGCCGAGGCAGGTGACACGCCCCAAGCCCGCCCCGCCCAAGAAGCAGCAACCGGCGCAGAAAGCACAACCCAAACCCTCGCCCAAGGCGGCGCCGAAGCCCAAGGACCGGCCGACGCGTCCCACCGGCCGGCTCGACGGCATCGCCGAGGGGTTGTCGCGGTCGCAGCCCAAGCAATCGTCGAGCAAGGGTGCCCCTGCGGCGGCGACCGCCGCCGAGGTCAAGCGCTCGATCGACGTCAGCATCAAATCGGCGGTCAAGCCGCGCTGGGATAGCTGCCGCGTCAGCGGCATCGATGTCGACCAGCTCAAGACGGTGGTGAAATTCCGCCTGACCCGGTCGGGCGCGCTCGCGGGCTTCACGAGCGTCACCACGACCGGCGAGAACGACAGCAACACGTTCCAGATCAAGCGCCACCAGGAATGCGCAAAACGCGCGGTCGAACTCGCCGCACCCTTCGATCTGCCAGCCGAAAATTATGATTTCTGGCAGAATTACACGCTCGATTTCATCAAGAGGTAAGAGAGATGACCCTCCGCCCACTCAGCCTTTCGCTCGCGCTGCTGCTGACCGCCGCGCCGGTTCTCGCGCAGGAAACGGCCGCCCCCGCGGCGCCGACACCGCCTGCGGTCACCCAGACCGAACCCCGCGAGACGATCGAGGGCCAGCTCTCGCAGGACCGCACCGTCATCGCGGTTCCCGCGCTCGCGACCCCCGCGGTCGCGACCGTCGCGGGACTTCGCACCGACAACCTCGGCCGCCAGATCGCCGAAGTGATCGCCGCCGACCTCGAGCGCAGCGGGCTTTACGCGCCGCTCGGCCCCGGCAGTGTCCGCGCGATCACCATGCCCGAGGTCACCGCGCCGCGCTTCGCCGACTGGAAGGCGCGCAATGCCGAGAATGTCGTCCACGGCTTCGTGCGCACCAGCGGCACCGGCGGGCTGATCGTCGGCTGCTACCTTTACGATACCGCGCTCGGCAGCGAGCTGGTGCGCCAGGGTTTCGAGATCCAGCCGGGCGACTGGCGCCGCGCCGCGCACAAATGCGCCGACGCCATCTATTCGCGCCTGTCGGGCGAATCGCCCTTCTTCGACAGCCGCATCGCCTATATCGCCGAGAGCGGACCCAAGGGGAACCGCACCAAGCAGCTCGCGATCATGGATTCGGACGGCGGCAACCACAAGTTCATCACCAACGGCCAGGCGCTCGCGCTGAGCCCGCGCTTCTCGCCCGATTACAAGAAGATCGTCTATGTCAGCTATCTGGCCGACCGCGTCCGCGTCTTCATCTACAATGTCGATACGGGGTCGCAGAAGCTGGTGACCGAAAGCCGCAACGCGACCTTCGCGCCGCGCTGGTCGCCCGACGGCCGCCAGATCCTCTTTTCGATGGCGGTCGGCGGCAACACCGACATCTATCGCATCTCGGCCGAGGGCGGGACGCCGGTGCGGCTGACCAATACCCCCGGCATCGACGTCGGCGGCAGCTTCTCGCCCGACGGCAGGAAGATCGTGTTCGAAAGCGACCGGTCGGGCAGCCAGCAGCTCTATACGATGAACATCGACGGATCGGGCCAGCAGCGGATCAGCTTCGGCGGCGGGCGCTACGCCACCCCCGAATGGTCGCCGCGCGGCGACCTGATCGCTTTCACCCGCATGGGCGGCGGCGAGTTCCGCATCGGCGTGATGACGCCCTCGGGCGGCGGCGTCCGCATGCTGACCAACAGCTGGCAGGACGAGGCGCCGACCTGGGCGCCGAACGGCCGCGTGATCCAGTTCTTCCGCACCACGGCGGGGCGCGACGGCAAGTCGAGCATCTGGCAGGTCGACCTGACGGGCGTGAACCTGCGCCGCCTGCCGACCCCGCGCGACGGATCGGACCCGAGCTGGGGCCCGATCCGGCCCTGACGCAGCGGAACCAAAGCGCGCCCCTAGGGTTCAAAAGGGGTTCCGTAATCACTTCAACCTAAGTTAACCTCGCCTCGTGCGGGATCAAATGCACAACAACAGAAGGACCGATACCATGACGATACGCAAAACCACCGCCATGATCGCGGCCATCACCATGCTGGCAGTCGGCGCCTGCTCGAAAAAGGCGCCCGAAGTCCTGCCTCCGGCGCCCGAAGGCACCGACACCGGTTCCGCCGACAGCGGCATCGGCAACGCCGTGATCCCCGGATCGCAGCAGGACTTCGTCGCCAACGTCTCGTCGGACCGCGTGTTCTTCGATTACGACCAGTATAACGTCGACGCCGAAGACCAGGCGACGCTGCAGAGCCAGGCGCAATGGCTGCAACGCAACCCCGCCGTCCGCGTCACGCTGGAGGGTCATGCGGATGAACGCGGCACCCGCGACTACAACCTCGCGCTCGGCGAGCGCCGCGCCAACGCCGCGAAGAACTACCTCGCCTCGCTGGGGATCGACCCGAGCCGCATCCAGGTCATCAGCTATGGCAAGGAACGTCCGGCCGAGCTCGGTTCGAACGAAGCCGCCTGGGCGAAGAACCGCCGCGCGGTGACGGTCGTCATCGGGCAGTAAGCGCCGCGAGCCACGGCCAGAGCGGCACCGCCGCGAAGGCTGCGACACACAGGAAAACGCCGAAGGGGACCCGCCGCGATGCCAGCGGCGGGTCCCCTTTTCCTTGGGTGAGAAGCGCCCAGCCGACCCCGCCGAGGCTGGCGAGCAGCAGCAGCAGCGGCAGCGCCTGCCAGCCGAGCCAGGCGCCGATCGCGGCAACGAGCTTGGGGTCGCCGCCGCCCATGCCATCGTGCCCGCGCGCGCGGTGCCAGCCCCAGGCGACGAGTGCGAGAATCGCCCCACCAGCGAGCGCACCGATCCAGCGGTCGAGCAGTGCGGTGCCAAGCAACGGACCGGCAAACACCAGCCCGACGATCGCGAGCAGCGCATTGAGCGGGTCGGGTAGCCACATGTGACGCGCATCGAGCAGCGCCAGCGGCAGCAGCAGCCAGCCGAACAGCGCCCAGAGCCAACCCGGAATGCCCGGTATTACAGCTAACGCGAGCGCGCCGATGAGCGCGGACGCGAGCTCGATGCGGCCGTGAAAGGGATCGATCGGCGCATCGCACCGGCGGCAGCGGCCGCGTAGCCAGAGCGCCGACAGCAGCGGCACGAGATCGCGCGCGCCGAGCGGTGCGTCGCAGCCGTCGCACCGCGACCGCCCCGCGACCGAGCGCCCGGCGGGCCAGCGCAGCACGAGCGTCGCGATAAAGCTGCCGAAAATCGCGCCGATCAGCGCCGCGAGGGCGATCCCCGCGCCGATCGGGAGCGCATTCAGGAACGCGGGACCCGCTTCCACGCCCTATCCTACCCCGTTCGCGTCGAGCGAAGTCGAGACGCCTCTCGATCCAGCATGGCGTCTCGACTTCGCTCGACGCGAACGGAGGAAAGAAGGCATGTCCTAGAAACGGCCGCTGGTCGCGAGCCGGAAGCCGCCCTGCCCGGCCCTGAAGCCTAGCGCGACGAGCGCCGCCGCCATCGCGGGGTCGTCGTCGACGTTGATCGCGAACTCGGCCCGCCAGGCGCCGCTGCCGTCGAACGAGAGGATCAGCCGCTCCATTCCCGACTGGCTGGCGAGCGCCGCTTGCGCCCGCCCCTTCGCGCAGGACAGCGGGCCCGACAGGCCGCGCGACAGGTCGAGCCCCGCGATCGGCGCCGCGACCGACAGTTGCAACCGCCCGCCCGCCTCGACGCATTTCCCCGCCGCATCGAAGCGGACTGTCGCGCCCTCGAACCGCAAGGTGTCGACCGGGATCATGCCGAGGCCGCCCGACAGGCTGGTCACGCCATTGACCTCCGAAAGGCCGCGGGGATCGCTGCCGTGCAGCCGCCCCGCGAGCGCGCCGAGCCGCTCGTCGCCGCGCTCGAAGGCCAGCTCGGTTCGCCCGCTCAGCAGCGCGAGCGGCGACAGGCTGGCGTCGAGCGTGCCGAGCGGCAAGGCGCCCAGCCGCGCGTCGACGAGTTCGGACGACCAGACCGATCCGCGCACCGCGCGCGCACTGAATCCGGCATCGGACGCGCCCGACAGGGCGAGCGCGAGCCGCATCGGAAAGGTCGCGGCGATCAGCAGCAGCGCGAACAGCGCCGCGGCGACGATCCAGCGCTTCGTGCCGCGCGTCATTGGCCGCCCTTTCTGAGTTCGGCGGTCATGCCGACCGTGCCGTCGGCGGCCGGCGTGATGGTGAGCTGGTCGACGACGAAGCCCTGCGTCTCGAGCGAGGCGAGCCAGTCGGTCAGCACCGGCGCCTTGGCCGTCGCGATCGCGATGGTCGCCTGCGCCGCGCCGCGCGCCTCGTTACGGTCGAGCGTCAGCCCGATCTCGCCCGCCGACTGCGCGAGATATTGGTCGATCGCCACCGCGTCGACCGCCGCGGCGACCGATTTCGCGGGGCGCCGCGCGAGCAGGGCGACCTTGGCGGCGACGCGCCCCTCGCGCTCGATCGCGGCGCGGTGATCGCCCTCCAGATCGGCGAAGGCGGCATAGGCCGGACGCCCGAGCGCCCACAGGAGCACGCCGAGCGCCAGCGCGCCCGCGATGCCGACCAGCCAGCGCTCGCGCAGCGACAGTCCCGTCCACCAGCTTTGCACCCGTTCCATCATGGCACCGCCCGGATCGTGATATTCGCCATCTGCTGCCCGTCGGCGCCCGCCATCGGCTGCGCGGTGACGCGGTAGCCGCGCGTCTGGAGCGCGAGCAGCACCCGGTTGAGGTCCTCGACGCGCGGCGCCGCCAGCGACGTCGTCAGCGTGCCATCGGTACGGTGCGACAGCGTCTTCAGCGTCACCCCCGGCGTATCCCGCATCGCGTCGTAGAGCGCCGACGCGGGCACCGAAAAGGCGAGCGGCCCGCCACCCGCCGCCGCGAGACGCCGGTCGAGCTCGGCTTCCGCCGCCTCGGCGTCGGGAGCGGCAACGCCCGCTTTCTTCGCCATCGCGACGACCGCCGCGTCGGCGCGCCGCGTGTCGGAACCGAGGCGGATCGCGTGGACGATCGGGATGGCGAGGCTGACCGCGACGAGCGCGAGCAGCAGCCGCTTTCCCCACAGGACCAGTGCGGGATCGACCGCCCAGCGCCGCTTCTGCTTCCACGCGCCGCTGAGCAGGTCGAGCGGCGGGGCGGCGAGCGACAGCAGCAGCGCCTCGCGCATCCGTTCGGCATCGAGCGGCACGATGGTGCGTCCGGCGGCGATCAGCGTATCGAGTTCGGGGTCGGAGACATAGGCGCGGTCGTCGGTGCGGACGATCTGCTCGCGCCCCACCGCGGCGGTCCACAGCGTGTCGGGCTCGGGCGGCGGCACCATGGCGCCCGCCGGCACGATCGCCGCGGGGTCGAGGCCGCGCCCCTGCAGCCATTCGGTCCATACCCTCATCGCCGCGTGCGTCGTCACCGCGACCGGCACCGCCTGCCCCGCGGTCGCGGGTTGCCCCGCGGCGATATGGAGATCCGCGGGATCGCCGAGACAGTGTTTCAGCGCCTCGATCCGCGCCGCCGCCGCCGCCTGCGCCGGCGCGGCGTCGGGGAAATGATGCCAGCGGACCGGAACGTCGGCGGCCGGAGCAAGCGCGATCAGCCGATGGTCGCCGTTCGCCTCATCGTGCGGGTGCTCCCACGCGTCGATCCAGCCGTCGTCCTGTCCCGAATCGACGACGAGGCCGTCGTCGATTCGCAACCACGCGACGTCGGTCGCCGCCGAAGCGGCATCGAGCGCCGCGAGCGGCGGCAACCAGAGAATCAGCGTCGACGTCATCTCAATCGCTTTCGCCCCAGTCGCGGCGCACGATCGCCGGGGGCGCGGCTCCGGTTGCCGGTGCGCCGCCCCAGGCATCGATGAGAGATTGTGCCGTCAAATCCCCGTCCCCCATCGTCACATGCGTCGTCAGCGCGAGCCACCGGCTGGTCACGCCCGCCTGTTCGTCGACCCCGTTAGGCGGCTCGAACCGTTCGAGCGCGCGCGTCTGCCAGAATCGCACGCTGCTGCCATAGCCGCCGGCGGGCCGCGCGGCCAGCGCCGCCCGCGCGTCGGCGAGGCCGATTTCGCCGGGCATCAGCATCGCGATCAACGGCGCCTGTTCGGGAGCGAGCGTATTGACGTTGAGCTTCACCGGATCGGCGACGGGCAAGGCGCAGATCCACGGTTTCAGCCGCGCATAGATTTTGGAGGTCACGCCGCGCACCGCACGCCATTCGCTGACGTCGGCCATCATGCGGTTGGCGGGCAGATAACTCGCCTCCAACCCGCGATAGACGCCGTCCTCTGCGCCCAGCGGACCTTCGTTGCTGTCGCTGTCGATCCAGTCGGCGGTCGCGCCGGCGATCGATTCCGCCTCGCCGCGACCCACGTCGAGCAGCGCCATCAGCTCGGCGAACTGGCGAACCGTCACCGCGCGCTGGCTGAGCCGGCCGGGTGCCGCCTCGATGACCAGACTGTTGAGATTGAAGCAATTGTTCGCATCTGTGAGCCGCGCCGTCCCCTGCCCGCCCGGCAGCGGCAGGACGAAATCGCGCCCCAACCAGTCGCCCGCGAGCGTCAGCTTGGCGGGGTCGCGGGCGACGAGATCGGCAACGCGGCGCAGCGCGATCTGTTCGGCGGCGAAACTGTAGGCGCGGCCCTGGTCGACCGCGGCGGCGCTGCCCGCGATCCGCGTCGCGAGCGTCAGCCGGTCGAGCGCGGTCGCCGCGATCACCGCCATCACCGCGACGAGCAGCAGCACGCTGAGCAGCGCCGCGCCGCGTTCCTGGGATCCGCGCGTCATGGTGCCGGAACCTCGACGCCGGGGGGCGGAGGCGGGGTCGGCGCGGTGAGGAAGAGGAGGACCAGCGGCGCGCGGCCGGTGCGCGTCAGCCGCAGCTCGAGCGCGCGCGGCAGGCGATCGGCAAGCCCAGAATTCCACGTCTCGCTCCAGTTGCCGGCCTCGTCGCGATAGCGAATCGCGGCGCCGGTCACCTCGCCCGCCAGCCGGTCGCCGTCGCCGAGCGCGGTGCCGTCCAGCATCGGCTGCGTCGCGCGGCGCCACTCACCGCCAACGAGCGCATAGCCGACGCGCTCGACCGCGGGGCGCGGCCCCGCATCGAGCGCGCTCGCGCCGCCGTGCACGAAGGCGAAGCCGGTCGCCGACCCGACGAAGGCGGGCACCTCCTCGCCCGAGGGGCCACGCGTCGCGCGCGGCAGCGCCTGCGCCAAATCGTTCGCCATCACCGCGCGCAGCCGGTTGATCCCGCCCATCGCCTTCAATCGCCCCTGCACCGCATCCTGCGTGTCGACGCTGCTGCGCAAAAGGCCGACGCCCATCGCCGCGATCGCCGCGAAGATCGACAGCGCCACGAGCATTTCGACGAGCGTGAA
>Ga0182745_1003852_pt1 | contig 12735 bp, 9 predicted proteins | sample eDN3rd30CKraftBY_FD_128523 | JGI IMG/M metagenome (GOLD analysis project Ga0182745, IMG submission 128523) | Enriched backyard soil microbial communities from Emeryville, California, USA - eDNA 3rd pass 30_C Kraft BY (version 2) (version 2) | ecosystem: Environmental > Terrestrial > Soil >...
CATTCCAGGTCCGGGGCAGTTTCCCAGACGATCCGCATGAGCCGATCGCGGATCGGCCCTACCAGGATCTTCCGCCTACGCTTGGGACAGAAGACGACGTGGTAGTTAAGCAGAAACACGCACTTCTCTTTGCGGCGATAAGGTTGACTCATGAAAGGATTGTATCGCCGCTTGTGTTGTTAGGCAAGACCAAACAATACGCATTCATCCCACCCCTGAAGGGGTGGGCTTTCTGCTATTCTTGTGTAAGCGACTTGATCGGGGTTTTTCCGCCGCGTTCGGCACCGGAAGGAATCCCCTAAAAAGGACCCAACTCATCCTGGCCGCGCTAGTAAGGGCTTAGATATGAATAAACATTTTGATTGCAAGACTGTATTGATGCCATTAAGAATTTCATCCTGAAGCGTGGGCGCGATCACGCCGATCATCGCGATTTTTGGTCAAAGTTGAGGTCGCCTCTTGAACCACGCTTGAATTCCTGTATTGTTGGGTAAGGAATATGGCAATCGAGTGAGAGGGGCCTGGATGCGTCTTGCGTTACAGACTGACTATGCGTTGCGAACGCTCCTCTATCTCGCCACGGCACGTCATCGTGCCACGGTCACGGAGATCTCGAGTTTTTACAGCATTTCCGTCAACCACCTCGGCAAGGTTGTCCATCAGTTGGGCCAGCTTGGTTATTTGCGGAATGTTCGGGGGCCGGGGGGGGGAATCGAGCTCTTACGTCCTTCGACCGAGATTACAGTGGGGGCGTTGATTCGAGATTTCGAGAAGCGAAACATTCATTTTCTTGAGTGTGCATACAAGGAGGATGTTTGTGTGATTCAGCCGGGATGCCGTTTACGCGGAGTTCTGGCCGAAGCGGAGCGCCGGCAGATGGAGTACCTGGATGGAGTGACGCTGGAGTCGCTCTGTCCTCCGGTCGGTGGGTTGGTGACGTTGAAGGCCCCGTGATTGGCCCGGAGAGTATTGACCTCGAGGGGGGTCGTTTTCCTGGCAAGTAATTTTTGCTGATTCTTACGAAAGGGAGACATGTTGATGATGTCAGCCGTGGTTCGTGGTCGATCGTATTGCGTTGTCTGCCTGATCGCGTCCGTTGCGTTGGCCACCATCGTCGCCTTGTTGAATTACGGCGGCGAGGTCAGGGCACAGGAGTCCAAGCCGGATCCGGCGGTGGACCGGGCTCGCGCACAGGTCAAAATGATCGATAGTCTCTACAAGACAGCGGTCGTCTCGATCACAAACCGGTATGATGGCCCGCCGGCCATCAAAGTCGCCAAGGATGTTTTTGAGGCGATGAAGAAAGAAGGTTGGCACGACGCGAAGTTGGTCGATGCCTCGGGCGAGCCCCAGAACGAGGCCAACCTGCCACAGACCGAATTCGAGAAGCGCGCCGCCGAGGTCATCAAGTCGGGCAAGCCCTATTACGAAGAAGTGAGCGGTTCCGGAACGAATCGCGTGTTCAACGCCGCGACCGTTGTACCCGCCGTGGTCAAGAAGTGTGCCACCTGCCACGGGATGGAAGTAGGGGATCTGCTTGGTTTCATTCGTTACGAGCTCCCTATTAAGTGATTGCCTCCCCCCGCTCTCGACCTCCATCCACTCGGAAGCCTTTTGGTTTTCAGCCGACCCTTGGGCAGACCCGGGCCGATCGTCCTCCGTTCGCTCGCGGGTTTTCCGTTCGGGATCAAATGCCCTTGCTCTGTCTCGGACAGATGTTATAGTGGCATGCACGCTTCCAAGGACAGTTGTCGATCGGCCAAGGATGGCTGATCGTAAACCAAAGGCTCCAAAGGGTCGAATGGATGCCGGCTCAGGATGAGCGAGGTCACGGACGGCACTTCCACCATGGCACGTTGCTGCTTTTGGTTGGGGCGCTATTCATGATGGTGGCGGGTTGCACTCGACGTTACTACCGAGATTTCGCCGACCGAGACACCTACCGGATTCTCGGCGACCGAATGACGGACTGGCGTTGGCAACTCCCGAAACGGCCGGTCGAAGCCGCCCCTAAGTCGCGCATTGGCGATATCCACGACCCCAATCACGAGCCAATCCCCCACGACGATCCTGGGGCTCGTCCTTACCAGGTGACGGCTGGCCGTCACCTGGAATACCACGGGTGGGACAAGCGAGGTTGGGCGCCCGTCGAGAACATGAACTGGTTGCGTGAGATTCCGCGCGACAAGGAAGGGCTACTTGTACTCGACGGTCCAAAGGCGATGCAGGTCGCCCTGGCGAACAGTCGTCAGTACCAGACGAATCTCGAGGATGTCTATCTCCAGGCCCTTTCGCTTACTCTTGTTCGCTTCAACTTCTTCCCGCAACTCTTCAGCAGCCAATCCACCGAGTACCGCCATTTCGGGGCGAATCGCACCGATAGCAACCAGCTTCGGCTCCTGGCCCAGGACAGTTTGAACTGGTCCTTCTTCTCCGGAGCGCAGTTGCTGGTCAACTTCGCGAATAACCTGGTATTCGAATATAACGGTAAGGGATTTCAGTCGGTTAACTCGGGATTGGCCATCTCGCTCACGCAGCCCTTACTTCAAGGAGCGTGGGCTCGCAACGTGACCCAGCCACTCTCGCTCGTTGAACGCCAAACGCTCTATACGGTGCGTGACTTCGCGTCGTTCCGACGTCAGTTCTATGTCGACGTCGTATCTCGATACCTCAATCTCCTCTCCACGTTGCAGCAAGTGCGCAACATTGAGTATCAAGTCGATCAGCTTCAGCGGAATTACGCTGAGCAAGAAGCGCTCGTGCGGGCAGGTCTGGTCGACCCGTTGCAGCGTGATACGGTGGATCAGCAGTTCCAGCAGAGCCGATCGAGCCTGCTCGGCCAGGAAGCCACCTACGAAACCCAACTCGACGCCTACCGCGTCGATCAACTTGGCCTCCCGCCTGACTTTCCGGTCAAGCTTGACGAGGCCATGCTCAAGCGGTTCGAGTTGAATGATCCACGCCTCGACACATTGAGACGCGAAAACGAAGCACTCTACCTACGCTTGCTTCAGTTCGACGGGCCGGCGGGGCGTCAGGTCATGGTCGATGCGGCCAATGAAGTGACTGAAGACCTGAGAATTCTCAAGGATGTGACCGCGGGCGTTGGCAAGGAGTTGGAAGCGTGGAAGAAGAAAGTCGAGACCGACTCCGAACGAATCAAGGACGGGACTGGGGTCCTTGATGAAGACGAAAAAGCCAGTCTTCGTAAACAACGCGAGCTCATGACTCGGCTCGATGACGCCTATTACCTCTCAAGCAATGCGCTCGATGAAACGGTGGTTGAGACGGAAAAGTATCTCAACACCCTCGACGACATGCCATCGGAAAAAGCCTGGGATCGACTACTCCAGGGGTTGGTCAGCGGTGAGTTCCGCGCGCGGATGACCGAGCAGCTCGTGATCCAAACCCAGGTCCGAGTTTATATGATCGACGTGAATCGGGTGGATCTGACGCTCGAACAGGCGATCTCGGTTGCACTGGCTAACCGTCTCGATCTTATGAACAGTCTCGCTCGTGTGACCGATACATGGCGTCAGGTCGAATATGCGGGGAATCAACTCCTGGCCGGACTTAACCTCTACTACGACGGCCATCTGAACTCCGACCCCAATAGCCTTCAGCTCATTCAGTTTGATGCCAGTCATAGCGAGCACCTGGTCGGAATTCGATTCAATGCGCCGATCGTGCGGAGGCAGCAAAGGAACTTATACCGGGCCGACCAGATCGCCTTCCAGCGTGCTCGGCGCGCTTATATGCTCAATCACGATTCGGTCGTTCAGCAGATCAGGCTGGACATGCGAACCTTGAACCTGAATCGAAGGCAGTTCGAGATCAGTCGAGACGCGTTGCTCATCGCCGCGAGGCAGGTCGACCTGGCCGAGACGAACGCCAGGACCAGCGACGGCGCGAAGTCAGGCGCGGGGCAGACGGTCGGTTCGCTGCTCGTCCAGGCCCAACAATCGCTCCTGACCAATAAAAACAGCCTGATCGGGAACTGGGTCGACTACGAAGTGGCGCGAATGACGCTTTTCAAAGATTTTGATATTATGATCATCGACGCCCAGGGGAACTGGACTAATGACAGCAACGTACCCACCTTCAATGGAGGACCCGTTCCCACCACGCCAGACCCCGTCGGCCCCCCCGCCGAAACCCTCACACCAGGACCAGACCGAGGGGAGGCCCCAGAACCCGATCCTAACTCCCCCACCGATTCCAAACCTGAAACGCCCCCCGCGCCGTTACCGACTCCTCCTCCTCCCAGTACGTCTTCCCCTTTTGCTGCTCGGTAAGCTTCCGTTCCGCCTTCTCCTACCATTGCTAGGGGCTGGGGCCATCGCGGGGCTGGCCTATAGCGGTTGGATGCCCGTCTGGGGGAAAGGGTCGGACGCGAACGCACCCCTCTCGGTCGCGGTTTCACGCGGTACGCTGAGAATCGTCGTCACCGAGCGTGGGAACCTCGAGAGCGTCAAGACCGTCGATGGTGTTTGTGAACTGGCAGGCTATCAAAATAAGATCATCCAACTGACGCCCGAAGGGAACCACGTCGAGAAGGACGAGATCGTCTGCCGGTTTGATTCCGCCGAAATTGACAAGAACATTGCGCAGCAAGAGATCAAGGCCAAGCAGGCCTCGGCGAAGATCCAGACCTCGGAGCAAGAGGTCGAGATCGCCAAGAACAAGGGGGCCAGCGAAATCATCGCCGCGAAAGTCGAGCTCCAGCTTGGCGAACTCGACCTGGAGATGTACCAAAAAGGGACCTACGTCTTCGAGACCGACGAGATTCGAGGTGATATCGGCCTGAAAGCCAAGAAGGTGGAAGAGTCGAAGAACAAGCTGACCCAATTTCAGAACCTGCTCAAGAAGGGCTTCAAGAGCCCCAGCGACGTACGCGCCGCCCAGAGCGAGCTTGAGGGGGATGAGCTGACGCTTCAAGGGGCCAAGGCGAAATTGATGGTTAAGGAAAAATATGAATACAAAAGAAAATCAACAGAATATTCCGCCAAGGTAGACCAGTCGCGAAAGAAGGTGGAGCAAGCGACGGCGACGGAAAAGGCCTCGGTTTCCAAGGCGGTTAGCGAATTCGAGGCGGCGAAGGCGACTTATGTGATTGAAGATCAGCAACTGAAGGATTATCAAAAGCAGAAGGCGAAAACCGTGATCAAGGCGGCTCAGCCGGGGATCGTCGCCTATGCGAACGAAGCCTGGTACGACTCGAGTCGGCAGGTTCGCGAGGGGGCCACGGTCTATTCCCGCCAGAAGATCTTCAGCCTGCCGGACCTCTCCTCAATGCAGGTGAAAGTCAGCATCCATGAGTCGCTGATCAAGAAGATCAAGCCTGGCCAAACGGCTGAGATTCGCGTGGATGCCTTTCCAAACCTGGTGATCGTCGGCCGGGTCAAGACGGTCTCGCAGCTAGCCGACTCCAACCGAGGCTGGATGAGCGGTGGAGTGAAGGAGTACAGCACGGTGGTCGCGATTGAGGCGATGCCCAAGGAGGAGCTCAGGCCCGGCATGACCTCCGAGGTGAAGATCCTGGTCGGCGAGCTTGCCGACGTCTTGCTCGTGCCCGTGCAGGCCGTCGCGTTGCATAAAGGAAAGTTCTACGCGTTCGTGGTGACACAGACGGGAGTCGAACGCAGGATCGTGAAGGCTGGCGAGACGAATGAGTACCAGATCCAGATACTTGAGGGGCTGAAGCAAGGGGAGACCGTCGCGCTTGACGCTCGGACTAGAGTGGACGAGGCGTTCAAGAACGAAGACCAAGAGAATTCACCCACAACCGAGAAGAAGTCACCAGAGCCCCCCAAGAAGCAATGAGCCTCCGTGGAGCGGTGGCCCAGTACGTCCGGTCCCTCGCTCGAGTATGTCCGTTTGATCACTTGAGGATGCAGGCCCGTGAAGAAGACCTGGGGTATCATCAGCCTGGCGGTGCGCAACCTCACGTTGCACAAGCTGCGCGTACTGTTGACCGCCCTGGGCCTGATCTTCGGGGTCTCGTCAGTGATCGCGATGCTCGCGATTGCCGAAGGGGCCAGCGCCGAGGCCCAGCGTCAGCTTGCCGAGCTCGGGGCGACGAACGTCATCCTCCAGAGCATCAAGCCCGTGGATGAGGTCAACCCCTCCAAGCAATCCAATGATAGTTTTGTCTTCAGCTATGGATTGACGCACAAGGACTTCGAGCGGATTCTGCTGACGTTGCCCACGGTCACCGGCGCGACTCCGCTCCGTGAGTTCCGAAAAAGCGTGCGAGCGTACGACCATGAGATCGAGGGGCGAATCGTGGGGGCGAACCCGGACTGCCTCGCGATCACCGGGCAAAGGCTCGCGCAAGGTCGCTTTCTCACGGACGTTGATATGCGGATGGCGGCCAACGTCGCGGTGATCGGCTCGGAAGTGGCGAAGGTCCTATTCCCCTTCGGCGACCCGCTGGGCAAGTCGGTCAGACTCGGGGAAAGTCACTACTATCGAATCGTCGGGGTGACGGCTCACAAGGCCCCTTCCGCGGGGACGGGTAGCAGCCTCGCGGCGCAAGATCTCAATAAAGACGTTTATATCCCTTTGACAACGGATCGTGCTCGGTTCGGAGAAGTCCTCACCGGCGAGAAGCAAGGGCAGTACTCGGCGGAAAAGATCGAGCTGAGCCAGATTACCGTGACCGTCCGCTCGATGGACGACGTGAAGCCCACTGCCGCGGCGCTCGAGAGTATGCTTCGTCAATTCCATACTAAAGTGGATTATAGCATTACTGTTCCGTTGGAACTGCTCGAAAAGGCGGAGGCGACCAAGCGGATCTTCAACCTCGTGCTGGGGTCGATCGCCGGGATCTCACTCATCGTTGGAGGCATCGGCATCATGAATATCATGCTCGCGACGGTCTCGGAACGGACCCGCGAGATCGGTATCAGACGCGCACTCGGAGCCAAACGTCGCGATATCGTGTTCCAATTTTTGATCGAGACCGTCGTCATCTCCGCCTCGGGGGGAGGGCTTGGCGTAATTCTCGGCATCGCCGCTCCGCCGATCGTGTCTCACTTCTCGGGCGTTCCCGCCGTGATTCGGCCAGAATCCCCAATCCTCGCATTTTTTATCGCCCTGTTCATTGGCGTTGTCTTCGGCGTCTACCCAGCACGCCGTGCCGCGATGATGGACCCGGTCGAGGCGCTTAGGGCAGAGTAAGCTCGGGATTGGCACCAGGGTGCGAGCGTGTCTCCAAGGTTAGCGAATTCGTAATTATGATTGTATGAAAATATCAGATTTGGCATAAGGGGGGCTTGTCATGCGCTAGGAGTCCCCCCTAGAATCAACCGTCGTGGTGAGTATTGTTCGTCGGAGCGAACTGGATGAAGCGTTACGGGCTATTCTTCCTGTTCATTTGGATTTCGTTGCTCCCGACGACTAAGCCGTCCTTCCGCCTTCTTCAATTCCACTCCCGCTCTTGCAATCACTGGAACGCGGAGCGCGCCAGGGTCCAGTGGGTTGGTCTCACCACGCTGGAGAGAAGCCAGTCCCGCGAGAGTTCTTTGCTTGACGGTCTCCTTGACGCGACCGACGAGCAAGAGGTGCAATCGTTCAGTCTGGGCCGAGCCGATCTTGCGGGCCACCGCCCCACCTTTGGTCCGACCTTGCTTGGCGGTGGGTTGCTCCCGACAAGACGAGCGGTCGATCAGGAACGATCCCTCGTTCTGCGTTGTTAAGTGGCGTTGCCCACGCTTTTTTCCAACGCTGTCCGCCCGCGCCAGGTTGGCCCATGCTGGGCGAGCCGACGCTTGAAGTGAAGACCGCTCCCTTCTCTTGTCGTGGTCCGAAGCGGGATTTCGACGAAACGGAGAAAGGACGTGTCATGTCCAATCGGGACCTTTGTCTATCCCCAATGGCCCGACTAAGAGTGCTGGATCATGTATTACACAACCAAGGATCCGGAACATCAGGACGACCGGATTCACCTGTTCCCAAGCCCTGAATCCGCGGCAGCCGCCCACCCTGGCTCGTGCGTGGTGCACCAAGTCGCCGTACTGCTCGACCGTGGGGAGCACCGAGTGGTTCCCACCTGGACGGACCCGAGAATCTTTGACTCTGCCTGGGTCGCTCCCGCCGAATTGCTCGCGGATGGTTCCCTCATGGTTCGCGCTCCCATCCCGACTCCGCTCTTTGAGCCGAATCGCTGGGACGATTCTGGAATGGGCGGTAGGCCCCTCGGGGTGGAATGCGGACAGGCGGCCTACCCTGAGTCGATTGAGCCCCGATCAGTCTGATCGGCGGTTTCGACTGCTTGGTCACCACGTCTCCCGAGCTCGAAGGGATAGTCTCCTCGTCCTCTATTCTGGGCCGTCCATCGGAAGGGATGATGGAGATCACCAGGCTCCGCATCAGATGCCGATGGGACCGGGCTCGAGTTGGGGGGGAACTCGAGAGCTGATCGGTATCGGCGAATCGCCAAGGGCTGTCGCGATCTCTCGATCCGGCTGTGGATCGGGGTTCAGCAGTAGTGACTCATGACGAGCGATGCGTTTTGTCCACCGAAGCCGAAGCTATTTGAGATTGCCATTTTCAAAGGCAACTCACGCGCTGTGTTGGGCACATAATCGAGGTCGCAGTCGGGGTCGGGAGTCGCTTGGTTGATCGTGGGGGGGACGACACCCCGCTGGAGCGACATGGCAGTCGCTGCCGCTTCCACCGCCCCCGAGGCCCCGATCAAGTGCCCAATCATCGATTTCTGAGAGCTCATGGGAATCGAGGAGGCTCGATGTCCAAACACGCGCTTGACCGCAACCGTTTCGGCCAGGTCGTTAAGCCGCGTGCTGGTTCCATGAGCGTTGATATAATCTACTTCGGATGGATCGACCTTCGCTTCGCGTAGTGCGGCCTGCATGGAGATTGCCGCGCCTTTGCCTTCAGGCTCGGGGCGGGTGATGCCATAGGCATCAAAGGATGAGCCGTACCCTTTGATTTCCGCGTAGATCGTTGCCCCTCGTCGCTTGGCACGACGCAAGCTTTCTAGCACGAGGACCGCGGCTCCTTCTCCGAGGACGAACCCGTCTCGCTCACCGTCGAAGGGTCTTGAGACTTCCGCCGGGGCTCGAACCGAGGCGCTCACGGCTTTCATGGCGTTGTACGCGACGAGGAATTGAGGGTCGAGTCGGCTATCGCATCCCCCGGCGAGCATGACATCCGCATCCCCCCGCGAGACAAGCCGGAACGCCTCCCCCACGGCCTGCGTACCCGCGGCGCACGCGGTCACGATCGTATTATTCGGCCCCATGGCGTGGTGGAGAATCGAGATGTGCGACGCTGCCATGTTTGGTAGGTGCTGGAGCAGCCAGAGCGGGAACATCGACTCGGCCCTCGCCTCCGTGAACTGGCCCACGTCGAAACTGCCATCGGGCTGGATCGCTCTCGAAATGGGGCCGGCGAGCTCTCCAACATCCATTGGAGTCACCCCCGTCCCCATGCAAACCCCGAAGCGGCCCGGATCCAGCTTATTCACGTCGAGCTCGGAGTCGTCGACCGCCAGCGACGCCGCGCCGACCGCGAATCCCACCGCCCGACTCATCAGCTTCGCGCTCTTTCGGTGCTCCCCGAGATACCGAAGCACATCGAAGTTCTTCACCTCACCCGCGATCTTGACGGGAAGATTCGCCGTATCGAAACTCTCGATGAAGCTGACTCCCGAGCGCCCCTCGATAATTGCTTCGCTGAACGCACGTCGTCCGATGCCGTTCGGCGAGACGATGCCAATCCCAGTAACCACCACACGGTGCATTTTCCTCACCCCCAAGGATCGCCAAGTCATTGGTGCCGGAATCGCGGTTCTCCGTCGGCGGCCTTTAGCGTGGGCCACCCCGAGATTCCACTAAGTCGTCCCCCTTGTGCGAGCAAGCGTGCGTGTCAACGGCTTCAAACTGCAAATGACATCATCTGTAGAATCCATTTATGTGAATCTCGCATTTGTCAGTTTCAGACCGTTGGTTCGAATGAAATCGGCACGGCCTACTTGGTGACCTAAGCGTAACTTTTCTTTACGTCTCTCGCCAAGCTCTCCAGAAAGAAAAGTCCTGTCATTTTTATCTAGTCTACCACTGGCAAACGTTCATGCTCGCAAAATCCGCGCCTTCTGACTCCGTAATTCAAGAACAATCGGATGCTGTACGCGATTGTCTTGGTTAAGTCGCGGGATCGTTGTGAACAGCGGGCGGCGACGGGTTGTCAAAGGGAGTGTCGTGGAGGTGACGAAGGCGAGAATCCATGTTAGTCTTGTAGAATCGAAATCATGCGTAACGAGGCATGGTGGGTTGGGAGATTTGCGCAGAATCGAAAATCTCGGCGTGTTTCGCTTCGATCCCTTCCAAACCGCTCCGTGGCTTGATCCTTCAGGAGATTATTTGCGATGTCTCTGACACTGGCCGAACGGGTGAGTGCGATTGCCCCGTCGGCAACGCTGGCGATGGCGGGAGCGGCGAAACGGCTTAAGGCCGAGGGAGTCGAGGTCTACGACTTTGCGCTTGGCGAGCCCGATTTCAACACGCCTGAGAACATTCAAGAGGCCGCCATCAAGGCGATTCGATCGGGGCAGACTCACTACACGCCTCCGTCAGGCATTCCGGAGCTCAGACAGGCCCTTGCCAGGCATTACACCGAAACCCGCGGGCTTCCGACTCAGGACCTGCAGGTGGTTGTCTCGAACGGTGCGAAGCACTCGATCCATAACGCGCTGATGGCCGTTTGTGGTCCGGGGGACGAGGTGATCATCCCCGCTCCTTACTGGGTCAGCTATTCCGACCTGGTCAAGCTGACCGGGGCGACACCCGTTGTTTTGCAGACTACCGAAGCGAACGAATTCAAACTTGGACCCGAGCAACTGGCTGGCGCCATCACTCCTCGGACCAAGCTCTTGATGTTGAATAGCCCGTCGAACCCCACCGGCGTGGTCTACGCCCGGTCGGAGCTCGAGGCGTTGGCCGACGTGGTCCTTAAGCACGAACGCATTGGGGTTCTCTCGGACGAGATCTACGAACAGCTTCTGTACGGCGATGCCGAGGCGACTTGTTTCGCCACCCTTCGTCCCGGGCTGGCAGATCGAACGATCACGATCTCGGGGGTGAGCAAGACCTATGCCATGACCGGCTGGCGCATTGGCTGGGCGATTGCGGCCGCCCCGGTCGCGAAGTTCATGGGGGATATTCAGAGCCAGGAGACCAGTAACCCTTGCTCTGTCAGTCAGTGGGCGGCACTCGAGGCCGTGACTGGCCCCCAGGAGTCGGTTGTTGAGATGAAAGTTCAGTTCGCCCGCCGCCGGGCGTACGTTCTGGAACGGATCGCCGCATTGCCCGAGGTCTCTTGTATCGCTCCCGGCGGGGCTTTCTACGCCTTTATGAACATCTCCGCGCACCTTGGGCGGACGCTTGGCGGCAAGGTCATCAACGACTCGACGGAATTCTGCCTGACCGCCCTCTCGTCGGCCCATGTGGCGTTGGTGATGGGCTCGGCATTTGGGTCGGAAGGATTTGCGAGATTGTCGTTTGCGACGGATATGACGACCTTGGAACGCGGATTCGATGCGCTCGAACGATTTTTGAAAGGATAATTGATCGCTCGGTCCGATTCTTACCAGAGAGGGGACGTTATCATTCCACTTGAGCTGGTAAGAATCGGGCTTGTTGGAATCTTGGAGAATGGTTACGTTCACCAAACTCCCGTCAAGTAGACCCATCTCCTTGCTCCGCCCCCTCGAGAGTCTTATGTAGTTGTCGCCGGTCGTCGGCTCGACGGAAAAGGACTGCCATGAGGTATGCGCGGCCCATCTCGCTTGCGTCTCTCGCTCTGTTCGCTCTGGCTGGTTGCCGGACCGGCGGAGTCAATGATTTCTCTCGCCAAACTCCGGTAGCGGCGAGGCCCGAGATCGACGTACAGACCCTCATCACCGCGCATAACCGGAATGCCGAGCGGGTTGAGCGCCTGGAGGCTCGACCTTCCCTCTCCATGAAACGCCTCCGCACCGGTGGCGCGGCGGACGGGTTCCTTGCGCTCGAACGACCTCGCAACTTCAGGTTGGAGATTCGGCATACCGCGGGCGAAATCGCCGACCTCGGTTCCAACGACGAGAAGTTCTGGTACTGGACCAAGAACGATCGCGATAAAAAAGTCTATTACTGTAATTATGATCAGGCGGGAAAGAGCCCGGTCTCTCCCGCCACGCTTCAGCCGGAATGGATTGTTCAGGCGCTGGGAATGCAGGTGATCGGTGAGACGGAAGCCGCGGGTTATACCATCACGCGCGGCGAGACTCCCGACACCCTGCTTTTGACGCATAGCCCGACCCATACGGGGGGCGAGACGGTAACCCGGGTTCTCGTCTTCACGGAGTCGACCCGGCGCATTAAAGAGCATCGGCTTTACACGGGTGAGCCGAAGACACTCATCGCTCAGGCGGTGGTCGACGAGTATTTTGAAGTTCCTCTCACCGACCGCCCCGACGAGCAAGTGTACCTGCCCAAGCGATTGAGAATTAACTGGGCTCGCGACCAGGTGAATCTCGACGTCCGCTTCGCCGCCGAAACCACCAAGGTCAACGCCCAGTTCGCGGAGAGCGCGCAGGCGAGCTTATTCCAGGAAGACGAGCGGGTTGGCTATGAACGCCAGGACCTCGCGGCGGGCTTGCCGTTTCAGGAAGGGGCCTCCTCAATTCGCGAGACCAGGCCCGCCCCGCCAACTCATGTTCGCATGGGCGATCCG